>Ga0302326_10002033_pt1 | contig 50236 bp, 57 predicted proteins | sample Palsa_T0_3_FD_202264 | JGI IMG/M metagenome (GOLD analysis project Ga0302326, IMG submission 202264) | Peat permafrost microbial communities from Stordalen Mire near Abisko, Sweden - Palsa_T0_3 | ecosystem: Environmental > Terrestrial > Soil > Palsa > Peat permafrost | place: Sweden: Abisko...
TGGGACCCGCACTTCGTGACCGGCGATGATCCCGCTGTCGTCCACCAGGCGCTCGCCGGGACCCTCGACCACGTGCTGGACGAAGTCGGGGCCATCCAACAGGACGCCCGCCACCAAGGCCCGAATCGGCGGCCGGCGTGGCCGATGATCGTGTTGCGGACCCCGAAGGGCTGGACCGGACCGAAGGTGGTCGACGGCCATCCTGCCGAAGGGTCATGGCGGTCCCATCAGGTGCCCCTGGCCGACACCCGGGCCAACCCGGATCACCTTCGCCAGCTGGAAGAGTGGCTCCACAGCTATCGGCCCGAGGAGCTGTTCGATGCGTCCGGTCGCCTCCGCCCGGACCTGGCCGCGCTCGCCCCCGACGGTCTTCGGCGGATGGGCGCCAACCCCCATGCCAACGGCGGCCTGCTCCTTCACGATCTACGGCTGCCGGATTTCCGGACCTATGCCGTGGCCGTCGACAAGCCCGGGACCGAGACCGGTGAGGCCACCCGGGTTTTGGGCACCTTCCTGCGGGACGTGATGGCAGCCAACTCGGATGCGGCCAACTTTCGGGTGTTCGGGCCGGACGAGACGGCGTCGAACCGACTCGATGCCCTTTTCGAAGTGACCGGCCGGACCTGGATGGGCGAGACGCGCCTTGACGACGACGAGTACCTCAGCCCGGACGGCCGGGTCACCGAGGTCCTCTCGGAGCACCTGTGCCAGGGCATGCTCGAGGGTTATCTGCTCACTGGCCGGCATGGCGTGTTCTCCTGTTACGAGGCGTTCGTCCACATCGTGGATTCGATGTTCAACCAGCACGCCAAGTGGTTGAAGACCACGCGCAGTCTTGCCTGGCGCCGCCCCATCGCCTCGTTCAACTACCTGCTGACCTCGCACGTGTGGCGCCAGGACCACAACGGCCTGTCGCATCAGGACCCCGGCTTCATCGACCACGTGGTCAACAAGAAAGCCGACACCATCCGCGTCTACCTGCCGCCCGACACCAATTGTCTGCTGTCGGTGGCGGACCACTGCCTGCGGTCCCGCCACTACGTCAATGTGATCGTCGCCGGCAAGCAGCCGACCCTGCAGTTCCTCGACATCGACGACGCAGTGGTGCACTGCACCAAGGGGTTGGGAATCTGGGAATGGGCCAGCACCGACCAGGAAGGCGAGCCCGATGTGGTCCTGGGTTGCGCCGGCGACGTGCCGACGCTGGAGGTGCTGGGGGCAGCCGACCTGCTGCGCCAGTACTGCCGGGACCTCAAAGTACGGGTGGTCAACGTCGTCGACCTGATGACCCTGCAGCCCAGCACGGAGCATCCGCACGGCATCTCCGACGCGGAGTTCGACTCGCTCTTTACCGTCGACAAGCCGGTGATCTTCGCGTATCACGGATATCCGTGGCTGATCCACCGGCTTACCTACCGGCGGCACAATCATCCCAACATCCACGTGCGGGGCTACAAGGAGGAAGGGACCACCACCACCCCCTTCGACATGACCGTGATGAACGACATGGACCGCTACCACCTGGTCATCGATGTCATTGACCGCGTCCCTAGCCTCGGCCGCTCGGCCGCCTACCTCCGCCAGCATATGAACGACCGGCTGGTCCGCCAGTGGAACTACACGAAGGAGTACGGCGAGGACCCACCCGAGATCCGGAACTGGATCTGGCCTCATTGACCGGTCGACACCGGAACGGGTGACGTGCGCGTCCTGGTGGTCAACGCCGGCTCCCTGAGCGTAAAGCTACGGGTCGTCGACGAGCGCGACCAGGTGGTCGCTGGCACCGACCTGGGACCACCCGATGATCGCCTTGCCGCCCAGCTGGGTGATTTCGTGGCCCCGCTGGCTGGGGAAATTGATGTGGCGGGACACCGGGTGGTGCACGGCGGCCCTCGTTACACCAACGCGGTGCTGATCGACGACGCCACTCGGACCGACCTGGCGGGTCTCCTCGAGTTGGCTCCCCTCCACAACCCGCCGGCGCTGGCGGCGATCGACGCAGTCCGGGCCATTCTGCCGGGCGTCCCCTCGGTCGCTTGCTTTGACACCGCCTTCCATGCCGGTCTGTCGTCCGATGCCGCGGCCTACGCCGTCCCGGCCGAGTGGGTGACCCGGTGGGGGATCCGTCGATACGGCTTTCACGGTCTCAGTTGCGCGTGGGCCACTCGTCGCACCGCTGAGCTTCTGAGCCAACCCGCCGACGAGCTGCGGACGGTCATCTGCCATCTCGGCGGCGGCGCGTCGGTCAGCGCGGTCGTCGGCGGGCGTTCGGTAGACACCTCCATGGGTTTCACTCCGATGGAGGGCTTGGTGATGGCCACCCGGTGCGGCGACCTCGACCCCGGGGTCCTCCTGTGGGTCCTTCAGCACGGGCTGACCGTCTCGGAGGCCAACGACGCGCTCGAGCACCGCTCCGGTCTTCTGGGCCTCGCCGGCGGGAGCAGCAGCGACATGCGCCGGCTGCTGGCGGGGCGCGCCGACGGCGACGAACTGGCCGGCCGGGCCATCGGGGTGTATGTCCACCGCCTGCGGGCCAAGATCGCAGCCATGGTTGCGGCTATGCAAGGGGCGGACGTATTGGTCTTCACCGGTGGGGTGGGTGAGCACTCGGCGCCCATCCGAGCCGAGGCTTGCGGTGGCCTGGCCTGGCTCGGTGCCGTCATCGACGCGAGCACCAACGACGCCGTGGGGGACGCTGACGTCGAAATTTCCGCGGTTGGGGCTGCGGTCAGGACGATCGTGGTGCACGCCCGGGAGGACCTTCAGGTAGCACGCGAGTGTCGCACCGTGCTCGGCCTCTAGGCGGTTGTCCTCAGATCCGGATCACGGCGGCGCCGTTGACCCGGTCGTGGGAGAGGTCGGACAGGGCCCGATCGGCGTCGTCCAGCGGGTAGGGCGTGGTGGTGGGGCGGAGGCCGATGCGATCGGCGAGGGCCAGGAACTCGTCCCCGTCCGCGCGGGTGTTGGCCGTCACGCTGCACAAGGTCCGTTCCTGAAATAGGTGGTCCTGATAGTTGAGGCTCGGGATGTCGCTCAGGTAGATGCCGGCCACCGCCAGGGTGCCGCCGCGGTCGAGGGCGGCCAACGCGACCGGGACGAGGGTCCCGACCGGGGCGAAGAGTATGGCGGCGTCGAGCGGCTCGGGCGGAGGATCGAAGGCGTCGCCGGCTGAGGCGGCCCCCAGCCGGAGGGCCATGGCGCGAGCCTCGGGCGACCGGGTGAGCACGTGCACGGTGGCGCCCTCGGCCAGGGCCACCTGGGCCGTGAGGTGAGCCGAGGCACCGAACCCGTAGATCCCAAGTCGCCCGCCGGCGGGGAGCCGGGACCGCCGTAGAGCCCGGTAGCCGATGATCCCCGCGCAGAGCAGCGGAGCGGCCGACTCGTCGTCGAAGCTGTCGGGAAGGGGATAGACGAAGTGCTCGTTAGCGACCACGTACTCGGCGAAGCCGCCGTCGATGTCCCAGCCGGTGAAACGGGGATAGAGGCAGAGGTTCTCTCGGCCCTGGCGGCAGTAGGGGCATTTTCCGCACGAGGAGGCCAACCAAGCCACGCCGACCCGTTGACCCACGGAGAGCCGGTCGCAGCCAGGTCCGAGCGTCTCGACGTGGCCGACCGCCTCGTGACCGGGCACGGCGCGCTCGCGGTGCGGGCGCAGGTCGCCCTCGGCCAGGTGCAGATCGGTGCGGCATACGCCGCACACCGCAACCTTGACGCGCACCTGACCGGGGCCCGGCTCGGGGACAGGTCGCTCGACCAGCCGGAGGGGATGAGAGTCGATCGGGCCGGGCGTGACGATCTCCCACGCCTTCATGCCCCTGGCGGTCATGGTTGCCGGCGCCACATCTCGGTCCTCTTTCTATCTCGCTCCCGGATCTACCGGTAAAATGGAGGCCGGGCGGCATAGCGATCCTCCTTTTTCCCTCCATGACCTCCATCACCACACCAGTCGAACGCAGCGCGGCGCGGCCATCCGTCGAGGCGGCCCGGCGGCGCACGTTCGCCATCATCAGCCACCCGGACGCCGGCAAGACCACCCTTACTGAGAAGTTTCTTCTCTACGCCGGCGCCGTGCAGGAGGCCGGGGCGGTACGGGCCCGGGCCGGGCGGCGGCGGGCCGCTTCCGACTGGATGGCGCTAGAGCAGGAGCGGGGGATATCGATCAGCTCGACGGTGTTGCAGTTTCCCTACCGGGGGTGCACGGTCAACCTGCTCGACACTCCAGGCCACCGCGACTTCTCCGAGGACACCTACCGAGTCCTGACCGCCGCCGACGCCGCCGTCATGGTCCTCGACGTGGCCAAGGGCATCGAGGCGCAAACCCTCAAACTGTTCGAGGTGTGCCACGCCCGGCGGCTGCCGGTCCTCACGTTCCTCAACAAGTGCGACCGGCCCGGCCGTTCCCCGCTGGCGCTGCTCGACGAGATCGAGCAGCAGATCGGCCTGGTGCCGACTCCGGTGACCTGGCCGGTCGGCGAGCCGGGCGACTTTGCCGGCGTGATCGACCGGCGAGATGGGGCGTTCATCGGGTTCGGGAGGTCGCCCCGAGGAACGCGGGGCGGGGCGGGGACGGCGCCGGAGCGGGCCCTGACGGCGGCCGAGGCGGCCGAGGAGTTCGGCGACCGGTGGGCGAAGGCGGTCGAGGAAGGCGCGCTGCTCGACGCGGTCGGCGCCACCCTCGATGTCGAGAGCTTTTTGGCCGGCCGGACCAGCCCGCTGTTCGTGGGCTCGGCCCTGACCAACTTCGGGGTCCGTCACCTGCTCGACGCGGTGATCGACCTGGCGCCGGGGCCGTCCGAGGTAGCCGACTCGGCCGGCGAGCTACGAGGGCTGGACACCCCGTTCTCGGGGTTCGTTTTCAAGGTCCAGGCCAACATGAACCCGGCCCACCGCGACCACGTGGCGTTCGTGCGGGTCTGCTCGGGGCAGTTCGAGCGGGGCATGGTCCTGACCCACGCCACGACCGGCCGCCCGTTCGCGACCAAGTACGCGTCATCGATGTTCGGCGCCGAGCGGGACACGATCGACGAGGCCTGGCCCGGTGACGTGATCGGGTTGGTCAATGCCACCGGTCTCCGGGTCGGCGACAGCCTCTACCAGGGGCCCGCCGGCGGTGCCTCGGCCGTGACCTATCCCGCCATCCCGGCCTTCCCGCCGGAACTGATAGCCACCGCCCACCCGCGTGACCTGTCCCGTTCCAAGCAGTTCAAGCGGGGGCTGGCCCAACTCGAACAGGAGGGCGTCGTGCAGATCCTGCGCCGTCCTGGCGACGATCCGACGCCGGTGCTGGCGGCCGTCGGCGCCATGCAGTTCGAGGTGCTCGTTCACCGCATGGCCAACGAGTTCGGGGCCGCGGTCGAGCTCAGCGGGCCTCACGAGCGGACGGTGCGGCGCACCGACGCCGCTACCGCGGCGTCGCTCCAGGTGCTCGGCGGCGTCGAGGTACTCCGGCGGGGCGACGGCGTGTTGCTGGCGTCGTTCCAGAGCCCCTACTGGTTGGCCCGGGTGGCGGCGGACCATCCCGACTGGACACTGGAACAGATCGTCAACACCTGAGACCGGCCGGCCCGGCGTCGGCCCGGCGTCGGCCTGGCGTCGGCCCGACCTCGGCGCGACCTCGGCGTGACCTCGGCGTGGCGTCGGCGTGGCGTCGGCGTGGCGTCGGCGTGGCGTCGGCGTGGCGTCGGCGTGACCTCGGCGGGGCGTTGGCCGGCGGGTGCGAGCCGACTACTGCGGGTGGATGGCGGCCAACATCCGTTCGGTTAGGGCGGACCACTGGTCCGGGTCCGGATCGGGGAGGCCGGCGACGGCGAGATGGGTGAAGCCCACGCCCAGCGACAAGCAGAACCGGGCCAGCACCTTGGCGTCCCACTCGGGAGCCACGTCGCCGTCGCTCTTGGCCCGCTCCATCATGCGGGCCAGCTCGGCTTGCATGGCGGTCAGGGCCTGGGCGACCCGCGCCCCCACGTCGGGATCGCGGCGGGCCGCCGCGAACATCTCTATGAAGAGCCGGCGCTCCGTCTCGTCCGGATCGGCGATCATGAGCCGGGCCATCAGTAACAAGCGGTCGGCCGCACTGAGTCCTTTGCTGCGGGCCGTCTCCATATCCGCGACCACGCCGGCTGAGCTCCGCTCGATGGTCTTGAGCAGCAACTCGGCCTTGTCCCGGAAGTTGGCGTAGATCGCCCCGGTGGTCAGGCCGGCCCGGCGGGCCACCTCGGCAACCGTCGTGCCCTCGTAGCCGCGCTCGCAGAACACTTCGGCGGCGGCGTCGAGCAGGCGTTCTCGGGTCGTGGTGTCCACGGCCGAAGTGGGTTCGTAGGGCGGAACCACTACTTCGGATCCTATTCCGGAAACGAGGCTGGCCGACGACCCGAATAGTCATTATTATCGCTGGTAACCGTATAGATACCGAAGGAGCCAAGCGTGACTGCCACCGACCCCCGCCTAGCTGGCCGTGACGTGATCGACCCTCGCATCCACAACGCTGACGACATCGTCATCGAGCGCAGCGACGTTGACGAGGTCCTGCACACCATCCACCAGGAGAGTGACGTCCTCTTCACCTGGGACTACGAGCGCAGCCGGCCGGCGCTGGTGAAGCTCTACGAGAAGGCCAAGCGGTCGCAATGGAACGCCACGACCGACCTCCCCTGGGACACCGAGGTCGACAACGAGAAGCTGGCCGCCGAGCTGACGGCCAGCATCGCCCGCTTCGACATCATGCACGAGGCCCACGACTCCCCGACGGCCCACTGGGCCGAGAAGGAGTGGCAACAGTTTGCGATCGAGACGCAGACGTGGACGCTTTCACAGTTCCTGCACGGCGAGCAGGGGGCGCTGATCTGCACCGGCCTCATTACCGCCACCGTGCCGTGGATCGACGCCAAGTACTACGCAGCCACGCAGGTGATGGACGAGGCGCGCCATGTCGAGGTGTTCGGTCGGTACATCGAGGAGAAGATGGGCGGCGCCTACCCCGTCAACCCCCAGCTCAAGCGGCTCCTCGACGACATCATCAATGACAGCCGCTGGGACATCACCTACCTGGGCATGCAGATCATGGTCGAAGGGCTGGCCCTGGCGGCCTTCGGGTTTATGCACATGCTCACCAACGAGCCGCTGCTCAAGAAGCTGCTCCGCTACGTCATGAGCGACGAGGCCCGTCACGTGGCGTTCGGGGTCCTCTCCTTGCAGGAGCAGTACGCCGGCCTGAGCGCGGGGGAGATCAAGGAGCGCCAGGAGTTCTGCTACGAGGCGGCGGTCCAGCTGCGGAACCGGTTCTTCGCTCAGGACGTGTGGGAGAGGTTGGGGGTGGATCCCAAGGCGGTGGTGCGTTTTCTCCAGGAGCACCCGGACCCGATGGAAGAGATGTTCCAAGCCATGCTCTTCTCCAAGATCGTGCCGAACGTCAAGAAGCTGGGTCTGCTCGACGCCGGCGACGGCTGGTTGCGGGACCGTTTTACCGAGCTGGGGATCATCCAGTTCGAAAACAACGTGGACACGTCAGAGGAGTACCAGACCTTCGACGCCATCGCCGCCGACTTGGGGTTGGGCCTGGCTCAGCCCTCCTAGGGCCGGGCCAACGGAGGTATCTGGGACGGGACGGGCGTCGCGCTGTACGCCGGCCGGCCGGCCGGCCGGCCGGTCGGCGGCGGTCGTCCGGCCGGACGGTCGACCTGTCCGACCACTCATGTAGTTTCAACCATTTTTATGCTATATTCGTAAAGGTTCTTGGGGAATCTCCGCATCTTTGTAACCCAGAGAGCGCCAAAGGGTCGCCTGGCCTACCAAGAACGTCAATCGGTACAAAGAACGGTCCGACCATCCAGCCCTGCCCTAGTCTCGGTGCGTACGTCCCCTGGGGTACCGTCGGCAGCTACACGGGCCTGCTCGTCCTAGCCCTTGCAGTCTCCGGCTGGCTGTCGACTGGGGCGTTCGGTGCGTTCCAGCGGGGCCTCGAAGACCTAAAGCCTCTCTTAGAGCACGGCGGGGTCCACCTTGACGATGGCCAGGGTGAAGCCGTCGTAGCCCTTCGACCCCACGGTCTGGATGGTGGTGGCCGTGACCCGGCGGTCCGTCGCCAGTACCTCGTGGAGCCGGCGGACGCCGACCACTTCGGGTTTCTCCCCGCTCTCGTCTACGAGGGCACCGTTTCGCACCACGTTGTCGACGACGATCACGGTGCCTGGCTTGGAGAGGGTGACGGACCACTCGAAGTAGTCGGGGATGTTGGCCTTGTCGGCGTCGATGAAGACGAAATCGAACGGTCCCTCCCCGTCGTCCACCATCTTCGGCAGGGTGTCGAGGGCGGCCCCCACCCGCACCTCGGCGACGGAGTCCACGCCGGCGGCGGCCAGGTTGCGCCGGGCCACCTCGGCGTGGTGGGGATTGACCTCCAGGCTGATGAGCCGGCCCTTCGCCGGCAGAGCCCGCGCCATCCAGATGGTGCTGTACCCGCCGAGTGTTCCGATCTCCAGGATGTGGTGGGCGTCCCGGATCTCCACCAACACGGCCAGCAACTTGCCTTGCGGCGGCGAGACGGAGATGGGCGGCAGGCCGGCGGCCGCGCTGGCGGCCAGAGCGCCCTCCAGGGCGTCGTCGGGGGTTACCAGCAGGTTGGTGACGTATTCGTCGACGGCGGTCCAAAGTTGTGGGTCGGGCATCGAGCGCTCCTGTTCGTCGGGTTGTCGGCCGGCGGGCGGCGGGTGGTTGGCGGCGGGTGGTTGGAAGTGGGTGGTTGGCGGTGGGTGCTTGGCGGTGGGTGGTTGGCGGTGGTGGCAGGCGGCTGGAACGGTCAGAAGTCGTCAACGGGGCCGGCGTAGCTGGTGGCCGTCTAACCGTAGATCCCCGAGGCAGCCGCCGACTTCGTCTTCCACGGCCGCCGGCCGCCGGCCGCCCGGCGCCGACCCCGCCGGCCCCCGACCCCGCTGGCCCCGCCCGCCAGGCCCCGCTGACCCCGCCCGGCAGACTCCGACAATGCGCTATCATGTTGGACGGCCACCCGGCCGGTCCTAGCGCGCACAATGCGCCCCGCGGAGCGCCGGAGTTCGAGAGTCGAGAGGTTAGGTTGCCCACAATCGCGCAGCTGGTCCGGAAGGGCCGCGAACACAAGACGGTCAAGACCAAGACGCCGGCCCTGCGCGGCGCCCCCCAGCGGCGCGGTGTCTGCACCCGCGTGTACACCACGACCCCCAAGAAGCCGAACTCGGCCCTGCGAAAAGTCGCCCGCGTCCGCCTGACCAGTGGCGTCGAGGTGACCGCGTACATTCCCGGCGTCGGCCACAACCTGCAGGAGCACTCCATCGTCCTTGTCCGCGGCGGGCGAGTCAAGGACCTCCCCGGAGTCCGCTACAAGATCATCCGCGGCACCCTGGACACCTCCGGTGTGCGCGATCGCAAGCAGGCGCGCAGTCGCTACGGCGCCAAGCGTTCGTGAGAGAGGGTTGACGCACCATGCCTCGTAAAGGACCTGCCCCTCGGCGCGACCTGGTCCCGGACCCGATCTACCGGTCCGTGCTGGTCACCCAGATCGTCAACAAAGTGCTCGAGCGCGGCAAGCGCAGTCTGGCTGAGCGCGTCGTCTATGACGCTCTCGAACAGATCAAGGAGCGTAGCGACGGTGACCCCGTCGCCGTGCTCAAGCGCGCCATCGAGAACACCAAGCCCCAGCTCGAGGTCAAGAGCCGGCGAGTCGGGGGCGCCACCTACCAGGTACCGGTCGAGGTCCGCCCCCGCCGGGCCGCCACCCTGTCGATCCGCTGGCTCGTCGGCTATTCCAAGCAGCGCCGGGAGAAGACCATGGCCCAGAAGCTGGCCGCCGAGCTGCTCGACGCGTCCAACGGCGTCGGCGCCGCAGTCAAACGTCGCGAAGACATGCACAAGATGGCCGAGTCCAACAAAGCGTTCGCCCATTACCGCTGGTAGCGAGCCGGCGTCCCGGCGATCCCGGCGCTAGCGACCCGGCGCCAAACAGCCGAGTACCAACGCCCCTACTGCCAACATCCCCGCCGCCAACATCTCCGGCGCCAGCGAGCCGGGCCCACTTACAGAACACCGACACCGAAACCTCAAGAACCGAACCCCCCAATGGCTGAAACGACCGCAACCCGCACCAAGCCCCTAGCCCAGGTCCGCAACATCGGGATCATGGCCCACATCGACGCGGGCAAGACCACCACGACCGAACGCATCCTCTTCTACACCGGCATCAACTACAAGATCGGTGAGGTCCACCAGGGCACCACCACCATGGACTGGATGCCCCAGGAGCAGGAGCGGGGCATCACCATCACCTCGGCGGCCACCACCTGCGAGTGGGACGGCACCAGGATCAACATCATCGACACTCCCGGCCATGTCGACTTCACAGTCGAGGTCGAGCGGTCGCTGCGCGTCCTCGACGGCGCCGTCGCCGTGTTCGACGCGGTCGCCGGCGTGGAGCCCCAGACCGAGACCGTTTGGAGACAGGCCGACAAGTACGGCGTGCCGCGCATGTGCTTCGTCAACAAGATGGACCGTATCGGGGCGGACTTCTACCGCTGCGTCGACATGATCAAGGACCGCCTCGACGCCACGGTGGCAGTCACCCAACTTCCGATCGGGACCGAGAGCGAGTTCCGCGGCGTGGTCGACCTCGTGCACATGCGGGCCATGGTCTGGCCGGATGACGCCAACAGAGGCGAGAAGTTCGACATCGTCGACATCCCCGCCGCGCTCGTTGATGAGGCCGAGTCCTATCGGGCCATTCTGATCGACACCCTCTCCAACTTCGACGATCGCATCACCGAGAAGTTCCTCGGCGAAGAGGAGATCACCGCCGATGACCTGACCCGGGCGCTGCGGGCTGCCACCATCGCCAGTCAGATAGTCCCGGTGTTGTGCGGGTCTGCGTTCAAGAATAAGGGCGTCCAGCCCATGCTCGACGCCGTCGTCGCCTACCTGCCGTCGCCCGTCGACATTCCCCCCACCCGGGGCATGGACGTCAAGGGCGTCGAGGAACTGGAGCGCCGCGCCGCCGACGATGAGCCCTTCGCGGCCCTGGCCTTCAAGATCATGACCGACCCCCACCTCGGCAAGTTGACCTACGCCCGGGTGTACTCGGGCAAGCTCACCACCGGCAGCCAGGTCATCAACTCGTCCAGGGACCGCAAGGAGCGGGTAGGTCGGATCCTGCAGATGCACGCCAACCACCGCGAGGACCGCGACGCCTGCTTTGCCGGCGACATCGTGGCCCTGGTCGGGCTCAAGCAGACCACCACCGGCGACACCCTCTGTGATGGCAACGCGCCCATCGTGCTGGAAGCACTCGACTTCCCCGAGCCCGTCATCCACGTGGCGGTCGAGCCCAAGACGAAGAACGACCAGGACCGGCTGTCCAAGGCCCTCCAAGCCCTCTCCGAAGAGGACCCGACATTCCAGGTGCACTCCGACGAGGAGACCGGCCAGACGGTCATCGGAGGCATGGGTGAACTGCATCTCGAGGTGCTCGTCGACCGAATGCTGCGCGAGTTCAAGGTCGACGCCAACGTGGGCAAGCCCCAGGTGGCCTACCGGGAGACCATCAAGAATGCGGTCAAGAAGGTGGAGGAGCGCTACATCCGCCAGACCGGTGGCCGCGGCCAGTACGGACACGTCGTCCTCGATCTGGAGCCTACCGGCCCCGGCGGTGGCTACGAGTTCATCGACAAGATCACGGGCGGCATCATCCCCAAGGAGTACATCCCATCCGTCGATGCCGGAATCCAGGATTCCATGCAGTCCGGGGTGCTGGCCGGCTACCCGCAGGTGGATATCCGCGCCACCCTGGTCTACGGCTCGTACCACGACGTCGACAGCTCCGAGATGGCGTTCAAGATCGCCGGCTCGATCTGCTTCAAGAAGGCCTGCCGGCAGGCCCACCCGGTTCTGCTCGAGCCGATCATGTCCGTCGAGGTCGTCACGTCCGAGGATTACATGGGCGACGTCATCGGCAACCTATCGTCGCGCCGTGGCCGGGTCGAGGGTATGGAGCAGCGAGGCAACTCCCAGGTGATCCGGGCCCAGGTCCCATTGGCGGAGATGTTCGGGTACGCTACAGATCTGCGGTCGCGCACCCAGGGACGAGCGACCTACAGCATGCAGTTCAACTCCTACCAGGAAGTCCCGGAGTCGGTTTCCAAGGAGATCGTCGCCCGGATCAGGGGCGAGTAGCAGTCGACGCCAGCCATTTGCGGCGCAGGCCGTCACCCATACCCACTATCGTTTACCACCGCGTCTAGACCCCGGCCGGGTGGCCGGATCGCATGAGGAGCAACCCCTTCTATGGCTAAGCAGAAGTTCGAGCGCACCAAGCCCCATCTCAACATCGGGACGATGGGCCATATCGACCACGGCAAGACCACCTTGACCGCGGCGATCACCAAGGTCCTGTCGGAGCGCGACCCGAGTGGCACCAAGTTCAAGGCGTTCGACGAGATCGACAAGGCCCCCGAGGAGAAGGCGCGCGGGATCACCATCAACATCTCGCACGTCGAGTACCAGACCCCCAACCGGCACTACGCCCACGTCGACATGCCGGGCCACGCCGACTACATCAAGAACATGATCACCGGCGCGGCCCAGATCGACGGGGCCATCCTGGTGGTCTCGGGCGCCGACGGCCCCATGCCGCAGACCCGGGAGCACGTGCTGCTGGCCCGCCAGGTAGGTGTCCCGTCCATCGTGGTGGCGCTCAACAAGGTCGACATGGTCGACGACGAGGAGCTGCTCGACCTGGTCGAGCTGGAGGTCCGGGAGCTGCTCAGCGAGTACGAGTTCCCCGGTGACGACACGCCCGTGATCCGGGTCTCGGCGCTGAAGGCCCTCGAAGGCGACAAGGAGTGGGAGGAGAAGATCGTCGAGCTGATGCAGGCGGTCGACGACTTCATCCCTGAGCCTGAGCGCGAGACCGACAAGCCGTTCCTGATGCCGATCGAGGACGTGTTCACCATCTCCGGGCGCGGCACGGTCGTGACCGGCAAGGTGGAGCGCGGCAAGGTCAAGGTCGGCGACGAGGTGGAGATCGTCGGTCTGCGGCCCACCGCGAAGACGGTGTGCACCGGCGTCGAGATGTTCAACAAGTTCCTCGACGACGGCCAGGCCGGCGACAACATCGGCGCCCTCCTGCGCGGCACCAAGAAGGAAGACGTGCAGCGCGGTCAGGTCCTGTGCAAGCCGGGTTCGATCACTCCGCACACCAACTTCGAGGCCAGCGTCTACGTGCTGACCAAGGCAGAAGGCGGCCGCCACAAGCCGTTCTTCAACAACTACCGCCCGCAGTTCTACTTCCGCACCACGGACGTGACCGGATCCATCTCCCTCGCCGAGGGCACTGAGATGGTCATGCCCGGTGACAACACCACCATGTCCGTCGAACTGCACAAGCCCATCGCCATGGACGAGGGTCTCCGCTTCGCCATCCGTGAGGGTGGTCGGACGGTCGGCGCCGGCCGGGTCACCAAGATCCTTAAGTAGCAGGAGGACAAAGAGGGAGTCGAGCGATCGTCACGACCCGGCTCCCCCTTTCACCTCTATAGTTTCCGCCCCTTGACATCCCGCATCGACTGGAGTTCTTCAATGACAGTGCGCCGCTGCCGTGGCTGACGGCAACAAGCAACGGATCCGTATTCGCCTGAAGGCCTACGACCACGAGATCCTCGACCAGTCCACCAAGAAGATCGTGGAGACCGTGCTGCGCACCCAGGCCAAGGTTCGGGGCCCGGTGCCGCTGCCGACCGAGAAGAACCGCTTTACGGTGATCCGCTCGCCGCACAAGTACAAGGACAGCCGTGAGCATTTCGAGATGCGGGTGCACAAGCGGCTCCTCGACATCGTCGAGCACACCCCCAAGACGGTGGACTCCCTCCAACGCATCGAGTTGCCCGCCGGCGTCGACATCGAGATCAAGATTCAGACGAACTAGTCCTCGATAGGCCCACGGTCATGTCGAGGGCTGGTCTGCCCTACGGGAACAGACCAGGCCTGTTGACACGACCGCGGCCCTTCCTCACTCCCGTGGGGTGCTGTTCAGTCACGACGGTTCTACAGCCGCTTCGGTTTCACGGACATCGACGGTGACGAGCCCGGGCGCGCGTACATCAGGATCGACGAGGTCCTTGCGTCCTTCGAAGAGGCCAGAGACCGTGACCAACCCATCCGGGTCAAGGAGACGTGAACACTGTGTCCGAGGATGAGACCAACGGAACAAAAGCCGCGTACCGCCTGAGGGACGGCTAGTGTCCCACCATCGAAAACGAGAAGGGAGCAATGTGAAACGGGTCCTTGCCATTGCGGCGGCTATCGCATGTAGCGGCTTGATGTGGGGTGGTGCGGCGACCGCCACGGCGGCCACTTCCACTGCCTTGGTGCCTGGTGGGGCACCGATGGTCCGGGCGGCCGTCAGCGGCTCAGGAGAACCGACCATCAGCGAAAACTGGTCGGGCTACGCCGCGACGTCGACCAAGAAGTTCACTTACGTCCACAGCGAGTTCGTCCAGCCGGCGGTCAAGTGCCCGGGCGTCAAGGACCAATTTACGTCCAACTGGGTGGGCCTCGACGGCTTCGCCGACAACACGGTCGAGCAGGACGGCACCTTCGCGTTCTGCGGCGGCCCGACGTCGACGACACCCGAGTACGTGGCCTGGTACGAGATGTTCCCGGCCGGTTCAGTCGAAGTCTTCCCGGTGAAGCCAGGTGACGTGATCGACGCGTCGGTCGACTACACCGCCGGCCAGTTTGTGCTCACCGTCTCGGACCTCTCGACCGGCAAGACGGCCACCGATACGGCCGCCTGTGCCAGCTGCGAGCGAGCCTCCGCCGAGTGGATCGTCGAGCGGCCCGCTGGTTGTAACGCCAGCTTCACCAAGTGCTTCCTGTTTGCGTTGGCAGATTTTGGCAACACGACCATGAGCGAAGACATCGCCAGAACGGCCGGCTCTCGCGCCGAGGGAATCTCCGGGTTCTACAACTACCCCATCTACATGGTCAGCCCGCTGAAGCGAGGGTTCATCTCCTTGGACGCACCCGGTCCGGTGGACAACGCGACCGACAGCTTCCCGGTGACCTGGTACCGCGCTGGAACTCCGATCCCGATCACCTTCGGCCCAAGGGGTTAGCCGGGCCGGAGTGGATCACCGAAAGGACCCTGGTCGTGTCGAGGGGCCTGGTCTGTTCCCGGAGGGCAGACCAGCCGTCGACACGACCTGGGCCCGCTCTAAAGGCCCCGCCTCCCGCTCGATCAGGTGCGGAAGCTCGAAGCGATCCCCTGCTCGTTGGCCTCGTAGGCCGCCCCAGCTTGCAGGGTGAGCGTGGCGATCCCGGTAAGGGCTTCGTGCAAGCCTCGAGCGCTGGTCTGCCACTCGGCCCACAGCGCCTCGAACTGCTGCTGCGCCTGGCCGACCCAGTCGCCCTGCAGCGGAGTTACGTATCCGGCCAGGGTGCCGAGGATGGACTCGACCTCGCCGGCCCCGGACGTGAGCTGTCCGGCTATCTGCTGTAGCTGCTCGGGAGTGACGGAAATTGCGCCAGCCATCATCCACCTCCAGTTGGTTTCTGTTGCCGCCGCGACCGGGATCGCACCACCCGCCCGGGCTGCGGTCATCATAGGTCCGGCACCGATTGGCCGCCAGGGGTGTCGTCGAAGGGGACCTGCACTACTTGGATCTCCGACTCGGCGATAAGCACACCTCGTCCCGGCGGGCCAGCGAACACCGCGGTACGGGGCAGACGGCTGCCGAGCACCTCGCCGTCCCCGGGCCCGCTCGGGCACAACAGGAGCCCGAGCCGTGACTTGCGGACCTCGGGGATGAACCCGCGGAACGCCCCGAGCTCGCCGGCCGTCCCTCCGACGATCAGCGCGTTGGAGTGGTCCCGGGCGGCGCGGCCGAATGCGGTGAGAGTTTCGCCGATGGGGCTGTCGGCCAGCAGCTCGGCGTCATCGACCACGACCGCGGTCGGGCCGGGAAGGGAGGCGAGCAGGGTTTCGAGATCGCCGGGGGTGGTGGCTCGTCCATCGACCACGCCCGCCACCCCGGTGACTTCCCGGAGCCTGGTGAGCGGCGACGGACGGGCGGTGACGACGACGACGTCGCACCCGTGCCGGGCCAGGGTGCGGGCCATGACCATCAGGGCGTTGCTGCGCCCAGATCGGGGCGGACCGGCCACCAGGAATCCCGGACCCATCTTGGTGAGGTCGACCAGTTGTGGGGTCAGTCGGTCGCCGCCCACCCCCACCAGCGCGATGGGCCGGCCCGCTGGGTCTGCGGGCGTCTCCTGTTCCAGCAGTGCGTCCAGCCCGACGTGCGCCGGCAAGGTGGCGACCGGCTCCGGGCGGGCGCTCTCTGGGAGCATGGCGTCGCGTTCGGTGGCTTGCTGGGCCAGCTGGCGGAGCGCCGCCACCTGGCTGGGTCCGGACGGGTCACGGTCGAGGAGCGCCACTTGGATCTCGATCCCGGTGCGGGCGTCGAACGCCCGGCCGGTGGGGATGTGGTCGGGCAGATGACGCGGGTTGAGCCCGGCCATGGAATACGTGCTGCGGTCGTTGAGGCGCAGCATCAGAATGCGGTCGGCCAATGAGGAGAAGCGGGCCGAGGTGGCGCTGCGATCCCCAGTCACGACCACCCGGATTCCCGCTCCGGGCCCCTCCCGCATGAGATGGAGAAAGGACGCCACCAGCCGGCCGTTGTCGAGCGTCTCGAACTCGGCGTTGTAGCCCTCCCAACGATCCAGCAGGATCACAAGGTAGGGGAGTCGCTTGTCGGGCGCGGCGACCGACCGCTGGTCCGCGATGGTCGCGAACCCGCCCTGGGCCAGGATCTGCTGGCGCCGGGTGACCTCTGCGAGGAGCTTGGTCAGGAGCCGGTCGACTCGGTCAGGTTCGAGTCGGGTAGCTACCACCCCGCACTGCGGTAGATCAGCGACCGGGAGAAGGGCACCGTTGCCGCAGTCGATGCCAAAGAGATGCACGTCCCGCGTGCTGATCCGGGCTCCGAGCGACCCGGCGATGGTGCGCAGCAGCGTGGATCGGCCCGACCCGGGATCCCCGATGGCGAGCAGGTGGCCGTCGCGCTCCACATCGAACCAGGCGGCGCTACGGGCTTGTTCCGCAGGGTGGTCTTCCGTCCCGTACGGCACACCCAGACCGTCCGGCCGGGCCGGGGCCGTTCCGTCGTCGGGCTCGAGGGTCAAGTTCTCCGGGAGCGGCTCCAGCCACGGGCTCGCCGGCGCCGCCACGCCGAGCGTTTCGCTGGCCGCTTGGATGGCCGTCACCAGCTCTGACAGGTCCGTGGCGTCGTCGGCCAGGGCGGGACGCTCCCGCTCGGGCAGGAGCATGCCGAGGTCCGCCCAGCCTATGTCGTGCACTTCCAGGCCGGCCGCGCCTTCCAGGGGCCGCCGCCCGCCGATGCGAGCGGCCTGGAACTCGCTGAGCTCCTCGTGCCCGACCCGGACGTAGCCGCGCCCCGGCATCCCCTTAGGGATGCGAGCGGCGAGGGGCGAGTCGATGACGTCCACGCTGTCGGCCGCGTCGGTGACCCGCATGGCTATGCGCAGGTTCGTGTTGGTCTTGATGGCCGCCGATACCACCCCCGAGGGTCGCTGGGTGGCGAGAATGAGATGGATGCCGAGGGACCGGCCGCGCCGGGCCAGGTCGACCAGGCCGTCGACGAACCTCGGCAGCTCCTCCACCAGCGCCGCGAACTCGTCGATGACGATCAACAGCCGGGCGAGTAGCGGTTGTCCCGCCCCCGCCGCCCGCCAATACCCCTCGAGGTCCTTGGCTCCAGCCTGGGCCAGCAAGAGCTCGCGGCGGTGCAGCTCCGCGGCCAGAGATGCCAACGCCCGCTCGGTCAGGTGACCGTCGAGATCGGTGACCATGCCGACCGTGTGGGGCAGCCGGGCACAGTCTTTGAACGCGCTGCCCCCCTTGTAGTCGACGAGCACGAAGTTCATGAGGTCCGGCCGGTTGGCGATGGCGAGGCTCGCGATCAGCGTCTGCAGCAGCTCACTCTTGCCGGAGCCCGTCGTCCCCGCCACCAGGCCGTGCGGCCCGTCGTGGGCCAGGTCGACCACGAGTGGACCGGCCCCGCCTTCCCCGATCACGGCCCGGGTGGACCGGTCCTGGCGCTCCCACCGCGCCGCCAACGCGTGGCCATCCGGCGGTTCGAGTTGTAGGAGATCCAGCAACCGCAGGGTCGTAGGGATGGCCGCCCCCGCCTCCAAGCGCCGGTTGAGCCGGAGGGGCGCCAGGGCTCGGGCCACCTCTTCGGCCCTGGTGACCTCCACCAGGTCGGCCAGCACCTGGGTGACCTGCGTCGAACGGCGGGTGCGCAGTCCGACCCAAGCGGGCCGTTCGGTACTAAACGACGCCACGGCGCGGCATTCCTCCGGAAGCAGTCGCTCGGCGTCGTCGAGGCATATGCAGTAGATACCGAGATCGGGGCCCCGCCGGAGGATCTTGGTCACGGCCGGGATGGCACCGAGACGGTAGGACCCGTCGAGCACGAGCAGGTGGGCGCTCGGTTTCGAGTCTCCGGGCGCGGCCGCGGCGAGGATCCGGGCGCCGGCCAGCCGCTCGTCGACCAGGCGGGCTAGTTCCCCGGCGAGGCGGGCCACGGCGGCGTCGGTGCTACCCACCCGGGCCACACAGCGTCCCTGCCGGTCGCGCCCGTGCGGGAGCCAGCGGGCCCAGCTCCAGGCGTCGTGCTGATGGGGGCCGGTGAGCACCGTGACGGCCAGATCGTCGGGTGCGTGCAACACGGCCGCCTGCAGGACCAGCGAACGAGCCAGGGACTCGCACGACTGGCGCTCGCCGGCGATGCCCAGGACCCCGTCCTCGGCCAGGTGGACGACGGCCGGTACCTGATGCAGGTGGGGTTGCTCGTCAGCCGGCTCGTCATTGCCGGCGGGCGCCGGCCGCCCTTCGACCCCGAGGGTGGCCGGCACGTCCGCCAACCCGACCCGGACGACCAAGAAGTCCTCGTCGGTCCGGCGCCGTTCCCAGAGCGTCGGATGGGGTCCGGTTGCCACCGCGGCCAACGCGGCCGGGTCGGGGAAGGCCTGGCGCCGCTGGGCAGTCTCGTGCTCGAGGGCTGTCGCCATCTCCGCTTCGGCCCGATCCATACCCCGGCGGTGGACCTGGCTGCGCTCCTTGAAGCTCTTGGTCCCGCCGCGCCGCTGAGAGGCGAAGTTGGAGATGGCCATGACCGGGCCGAGCAGGGTGAAAAGCAGGAATTGCGGGTTGTGCAGCAACAGCCACATCGCCACGCCCAACAGGACCGGGGCCAGCGAGGCCATCAGGGGAAAGTTGACGCCCTGGCGCTGGGGAGGTGCTCCCGGGAACCGGACCGTCACTGGCTCGGACCCACTGAGCATCCGCGGTGGACGGTTGAACAACAGTCCACCTTCCCCGTCCGGCACCACGACGGCCCGGTCGTCGTCGGGTGCATTCCAGGACAGGACCGAGTCGCCGACCTGGAGCAAGGAGCCGGGTTCGAGCGCCGCCTCGCTTACCGGACCCCCGTCGAGCTCGAGACCGTGGGTCGAGCCATCGTCGCGGATGGTGACGCCCTCGGGCGTCACGGCCAAGATGGCGTGGCGGCGGGAAACCCGGCGATCGTGCACCAAGTTGACCGCCGCCTGGTCGGACCGGCCGATCAGATGGGCGCCCGCCGGCAGTGGCCAACGGCTGCCCGAATGGGGGCCGGCCACCGCTCGCAGCTCACCGATCGGCGCGGTCTCACTGGCTGGCTGCGCCGGTCGCCGAGCCAGCACCGCGCCGTCCCGGATCTCGTGGCCGACCCGGTTACCCGCGGCCAGGAGCCGATCGCCGTCCCACCAGGGCTGATGGTCGTGGTCTTGGTCGGCATCTGCGCCCAGGACTCCGCCCAACGACGCCAGTGACGTGTCTGGGTCACCCTCGAGCCAGACGTCCCGGCGCTGCCCTCGCCAGCCGTCGATGATGGTGAAGAAGATCCGCATAGGAGTGTGATCCAGCCAACGCCGTGGCCAAATCTACGCCTCCGTGGGGACAAGCCTCCCCGGCGGACCGATCAGCCGCGTCCGTGGACGTAGCGGGCCCACCAGGGGCTGATGTCGATCCCGGACCAGGCCTCGAGATGGGCGGCCAGCCCGTCGGTCGTGGCCGAGCGGCCGGAGTTGAGCTGGTACCACTCGGCCATTGCCGTGCGGAGCCGGTCAGAGCCCCCGAACAGGTAGGCCAGGCCGGCGAAGAGGCGGACGCCGTCGGTGTAGGCGGCGATAGGCGTGTGCCGAGCCCAGGCGTGCTGGGGGTAGAGCTCCACGGGAGGCCTGTCAAGGGGGAGGTCGACAGCGGAGAAGCGCGGTTCTTCGGACCGTTGCGAGGCCGTGGCCCAGGTGGTCCACGCCTCGTCGATCCAACCGTCGGCCGCCCGGGCCGGCTTGACCCCTCGCCCGAACCAGCTGTGGAACACCTCGTGCTCGAGGGCGGGGACGGCGGCGGTGGTGGCCCCGTCGTACTCCATGCCCCGCCCCGGCCCCCACACGAACGCCCAGAAGGTGTCCCCGTGCGCCCACGGCCCGTACCGGACGCTCAGGTAGGTGAGCCAGGCCTTGAGATCGGCCTCGCATGCGGCCAGGTCGGCGTCGACCTCCAGGTGGCGGGCGCACACCAGCCCGAGCGAGCGTTCGCGGCCAGGAAGGCCGACCGAGCTCCGGCGCAGCTCGACCTGGTCGGTGGGGGCGATCACCAGCATCGGCGACAGCGCCGTGAAGTGAGCGGGGTAGCACAGCGACCAGCGTCCCCCGCTTGCCGCGCTGTCGACGCCGGCCGTGTTGGCCACCAGGGTGTGGGGGCGGTCGTGGCCGGCCAACTCGATTTGGACGTTGAGGGCAAAGCGGTCGTGGATGAGCGGCGCGGGGATCCACATCTCCAGGTACCGGCCAGGCTGGAGATCCGACATCCAGAGGTCGAATCTGAGCCCGCCGTCGGTCCATCCGATCGGCTCCGCTCCCTCGGCTCGGGGTGTCTCGAGCCGGTAGCCGACATCCAGGTTGTGGGAGCTGCCCGCTTCGAGGGAGACGTCGAGGACGCGCATCTCCGTGCCGGGACCGGCGCCCAGGTCGAACGGGGCGAACGCGTCGGGACTCAGATTGTTGCCGTCGAGGCGGACCCACTCCACCGGCTGGCGCAGGTCGAGTGCCAGGTGGCCGGCCATCTCGCCGGCGACGAAGTGGATGGCGGCCTCGCCAACGGCCTCCCGGGAAGCCACGTCGAAGCGCAGCGTGGCATCGACGCGCTCGACGTCTGGGACCACGATCCGCCGGCCGTCGATGATCGTCGGCGGAGGGGCCAGGGACAAAGACATCCGATTAGTTTGTCTGATTTGGCGGCCGCCGCGGCGCGGCTGGCCAACGCCTCGTCTCTAGTGGCTATACTGACGACCCGTCATCTGAACCGATGTCCGCGGGTGTCCGAACAGCGCCGTCTCGCCGAGGCGGGCCCGAAGGAGACCCCGTGGCAGCAACCTATCGAGCGCTCCGCTCGGGCTGACCGAGCGGAGCGTCCGCGTGTGAGGCGGCCGATCTTCCCTGTGGCGATCGGTCCTCTCCGCCACGAGCCCCCAGAAAGAGCAAAGCTGTGCCATCGAAAGCGATCGTCGGCGAGAAAGTCGGCATGACCCAGGTCTGGGACGACCAGAACCGCGCCATCGCGGTGACCGTCGTGCGGGTCACGCCGGTGCGCGTCGTACAGCTCAAGACCCCAGATCGTGACGGCTACTCCGCGCTGCAGGTGACCTACGGCATCCGTAAGGCCCGCACGCTCAACAAACCTGAGGCCGGCCACTTCGCGTCCGCGGGAGACGGCATCGACCCGGGCAAGGCCCTCGTCGAGCTGCGCGTCGCCGATACCGCCGAGTATCAGGTCGGTCAGGAGTTGACCGTGGGCCTGTTGAGCGCCGGCGACAAGGTCGACGTCACCGCCGTAAGTAAGGGCAAGGGTTTCGCAGGCGGCATGAAGCGCCACAACTTCAGCGGTCAGGGCGCCAGCCATGGCAATCACAAGCACCATCGGGCGCCCGGTTCGATCGGTGCCTGCGCCACGCCGGCTCGAGTGTTCAAGGGCACCCGCATGGCCGGCCAGATGGGCTCGGCCAAGGTCACGACCCTCAATCTGGAGGTCGTTCAGGCTGACGCCGAACGCAACCTCCTTCTTTTGAAGGGTGCTGTTCCGGGGCCGCGCGGCGGGACCATCCTCATCCGCGACGCCGTCAAGGGAGGTAAGTGATGACCCCCTCGCTCTCGCTCGAGGTGCGCGACGTGCACGGCACCTCGACCGCTTCGGTCGCCCTCGACGAGACGCTGTTCGGGATCCAGCCGAATGTCCCGGTGCTCCACCAGGTCGTGACCGCCCAGCTAGCTGCGGCCCGATCCGGCACCCAGAGCACCAAGACCCGGGCGGAAGTGTCGGGTGGAGGCAGGAAGCCCTTCAAGCAGAAGGGCACGGGCCGAGCCCGGCAGGGCTCCGAGCGCGCTCCCCACTTCACCGGCGGCGGCGTAGCCCTGGGCCCCAAGCCCCGAAGCTACCGGCAGCGCACGCCTCGCAAGATGATCCAGCTGGCCCTCCGTTCGGCTCTTTCGGACCGGGCGTCCGAAGGCAAGGTCATGGTCGTGAGCTCGTGGCCGTGGGAGACCCCGAGCACCAAGGAGGCCCGCGCCGCCCTTGACACGCTCGGCCTCGATGGCAAGGTGCTGGTAGTGCTCGACCGCGCCCAGGAGGAGGCCCGCAAGTCCTTCCGCAACCTGCCCGGGATCCAGCTCCTCCTAGTCGGTGAGCTCAACGCCTACGACATTCTCTGCAACGACTGGATCGTCTTTACCCCTGACACCCTTCCGGGCGACAGCATCGTCGAGAGCGTGGTTGCTCCGGTCGGCGACTCCCCCGCGGCGGAGGCCGGCGATGACGCCGTGACTGCCGGGGCTGCTCCAGAGGCTGCGGTGGCCGCGGCCGAGGACGACGTCGACGAGGACGACGAAGTCGATCAAGACGACGAGGACGACGAGGAGGCCGGCGATGAGTGATCCGCGCGACGTGATACTGCGGCCGGTCGTGTCCGAGAAGTCCTATGGCCTGCTCGATCGAGGCGTCTACACCTTCGTGGTCGCCCCCGGCTCCAACAAGATCGAGATCCGTCACGCCGTCGAAGTCATCTTCGGCGTCAACGTGGTCAGCGTCAACACGCTCAACCGTCCCGGCAAGCGCAAGCGCAACCGGAAGCAGCAGACGTTCGGGAAGCGAGCGGACACCAAGCGGGCGATCGTGACCCTGGCCCCAGGCCAGACCATCCCGATCTTCGAGGGGAACTGACATGCCGCTCCGCAAACGCAGACCAACCAGCGCCGGCCGCCGGTTCCAGACCGTCTCAGATTTCAGCGAGATCACCAAGACCCGCCCGGAGAAGAGCCTGCTGGCCTCCAAGCCGGGCACAGGTGGGCGCAACTCCTACGGTCGTAAGACCGCCCGCCACAAGGGCGGCGGTCACAAGCAGCAGTACCGCCTCATCGATTTCAAGCGCACCAAGGACGGTGTCCCGGCGACGGTGGCGGCGATCGAATACGACCCCAATCGCAACGCCCGCATCGCCCTGCTCCATTACCACGACGGTGAGAAGCGTTACATCCTGGCACCCGCCCGGGTGACGGTCGGCGTCGTCCTGCAGAGCGGACAGGGGTCGGACATCCGTCCCGGCAACGCCCTGCCGATGCGCTACATCCCGGTCGGTAGCGTCGTGCACAACGTCGAGTTGAAGCCGGGCGGCGGCGGTAAGATCGCTCGCGGCGCCGGCATGAGCGTCCAGCTCGTTGCCAAGGAGGGGGACTACGCCACCCTGCGGCTTCCCTCCACCGAGATGCGGCGGGTCCCCATCGACTGCCGAGCCACCCTTGGCGAGGTCGGCAACGCCGAGGCCGAGTTGATCAGCATCGGCAAGGCCGGCCGCAACCGCTGGAAAGGCGTCCGCCCCCAAACCCGGGGCGTGGCCATGAACCCCGTCGACCATCCGCTCGGCGGGGGCGAAGGCAAGAGTTCCGGCGGTCGCCATCCCGTTTCCCCGTGGGGTCAGCCCGAGGGCCGGACCCGTGACCGCACCAAGCCATCCGAGAAACTCATCGTCCGCCGCCGGCGCACCCGCGGCGCCCGGAGGTAGCACGCTATGCCCCGCAGCCTCAAGAAGGGTCCGTTCGTCGACGACCACCTGCTCAAGAAGGTGGACGACCTCAACGCCAAGGGCGAGAAGAGGGTCATCAAGACCTGGTCCCGCCGCTCGACGATCATCCCTGACATGGTCGGCCACACGGTCGCCGTGCACGACGGTCGCAAGCACGTCCCGGTGTACATCACCGAGTCCATGGTCGGCCACAAGCTGGGTGAGTTCGCCCCGACGCGCACCTTCCGCTACCACGCCGGCCAAGAACGGCAGGGGAGGCGATAATGCATCGCACTTGCAAGCAGAGCTTGCTCGGCGAACTTGTCGAGCTCCGGCCGACCGGCTGCGTCGGCTCGGCCGACCGAGTCGGCTCTGCCGGATCGGCCTCCGCGCTCAGGGACCCTTCCTGATGGCCGGCCTCAAGACCAACGAGCGGGAGGGGACCCGTGCCGTGCTGCGCCACGCCCGGGTGTCCCCGTACAAGGTCCGCGAGGTGCTCGACCTGGTGCGCGGGAAGCCGGTGCACGAGGCGGAGGACATTCTGCGCTTCTCGGACCGGGACGCCGCCTTCACGGTCGGCAAGGTGTTGCACTCGGCGGTCGCCAACGCCGAGAACAACGACGAACTGGACCCCGAGGAGCTGTTTGTGTCGGCCTGCTTTGCCGACGAGGGCACCACCATCAAGCGCTGGCGACCACGGGCCCGGGGTCGGGCCACTCGCATCCGCAAGCGCACCAGCCACATCACGGTCATCGTGAGCCGAATGCCCGAGCAACAGCTACAGCGGCTGCAGGCCCGTCGTCGGGCCGAGCAGCTGGCCCAGCGGGCCCGCCGGGTGGCCGGCGCTCGCCGTTCCGAGGGTGACCAGCGGTCCCGGGCCGAGCGCCGTCACGGCGGCGAGGCGGAGGAGCTACCGGAGACCGAGGCGACCGAAACATCCCCGGAGACCGAAGAGCCGGAGTCTGAGTCGATCGAAACCGAGGCGGCCGAGACCGCCTCCGACGACTCTGGCGATCCGACGACAGCCGAGGATGCCGACGCGGACGTGGCCGCCGTCGACGAGGAAGACACCGCCGCCGAAGCCGGCGAAGAGGAAGACACCGCCGCCGAAGCCGGCGAAGACACCGCCGCCGAAGCCGGCGAAGACACCGCCGCCGAAGCCGGCGAAGACACCGCCGCCGAAGCCGGCGAAGAGGATGGAGAGTAGATGGGCCAGAAGGTCAACCCGTACGGGTTCCGCCTCGGCGTGACCACCGACTGGAAGTCCCGGTGGTTTACCGACCGGGACTACCAGGAGTACCTCATCGAGGACTGGAAGATCCGTGACTATCTGATGGGTCAACTGGAGCGGGCCGCGGTGAGCCGAATCGAGATCGAGCGCACCCGGGACCGGCTGCGCATCGACGTCCACACGGCCCGACCGGGGATCGTTATCGGCCGGAGGGGTGCGGAAGCGGACCGCCTGCGCACCAAGCTCGCCGAGATGACCAAGAACCCAAAGGTTCAGCTCAACATCCAGGAGATCAAGCAGCCAGAGTTGGATGCGGCGTTGATGGCCCAGGGGATTGCCGACCAGCTAGCCGGCCGGGTGAGTTTTCGGCGGGCCATGAAGCGCACCGTGCAGACGGTGCAGAAGGCGGGCGCCCTCGGCATCCGGGTCCAATGCGCCGGCCGCCTCGGGGGTTCGGAGATGTCGCGCCGTGAGTTCTACCGCGAGGGTCGGGTGCCGTTGCACACCCTTCGCGCTGACATCGACTACGGATTCCGCGAGGCCAAGACCACCTACGGCCGCATCGGCGTAAAGGTCTGGATCTACAAGGGCAACATCCTGCCCTACAAGGTCTCGGCCGAGGAGAAGATCAGCCGCGAGGCCGCGATGGCCGTGGGCGAGACCTCTGGTCAGACCCGGCCCCGCCGGGTCGTCTCCGCAGGGGGCGGGCGCCGGCGGCCCGACCTCGGCGAACCCGGTTCTGTCCCCGCGACGGTTCCCCCGGGCCCCGAAGACGGCGCGGCTGGCGCCGCCGCGGAGTTGCCCGCGGATGCTCCCGTCGATGAGGAGCGCCCCATCGTGGAGGTCGATCCCGAACTCGAGCGCCTTCTGGCCGAGGAGGAAGACATCGAGCGTCGAACCCGCGGCGAGCATCACGAAGCCCCCCACTTCCCCAAGGACGCCTGATGTCCCATCGCACTCGCAAGCAGAGCTTGCTCGGCGAACTGATCGAGCTTCGGTCGACCGGCAAAGCCGGATCGACCTCCGCACTGACGGCTTCTCCTGGCCCTCGCACTCGCAAGCAGAGCTTGCTCCGCGAACTGACGGAGCTCCGGTCGACCGGCAAAGCCGTATCGACCTCCGCGCTCGAGGAGTCCTCCACATGTTGATGCCACGCAAGGTCAAGCATCGCAAGGTTCAGCGGGGACGACTCACCGGCCAGGCCAAGGGCGGGACCACTGTCACGTTCGGCGACTACGGGATTCAGGCCCTCGAACCCGGGTGGCTCTCCGCCCGTCAGATCGAAGCCGCTCGTATCGCCATGACCCGCCACGTCAAGCGCGGCGGCAAGGTATGGATCCGGGTGTTCCCGGACAAACCGGTTACCGCCAAGCCGGCCGAAACCCGAATGGGATCGGGCAAGGGGAACCCGGAATTCTGGGTGGCGGTGGTCAAGCCGGGCCGGATCCTGTTCGAGCTCGGCGGCGTCAACGAGGCCCTGGGGCACGCCGCATTGGAGCGGGCCATCCAGAAGCTGCCCATCAAGGCCCGGGTCGTAGCCCGGGCTCACCAGGAAGAGGTGGAGGTGGGATGACCAAGATCAAGGATCTCCGGGAGCTCAACCTGGACGAGCTCGACCAAAGGCTGATCGAGTCCAAGTACGAGCTCTTCAATCTCCGTTTCCAGGTCGCGACCGGCAAGCAGGACAACTCCTCCCGCCTGGGTCACGTACGCAAGGAAATCGCTCGCATCGCGACGCTGCTGCGCGAGCGGGAAATCGAGGCCGCCGAGGCAGCAGCCGAAGAGGTGAAACCCTGATGTCCGACACTCCTACACCAGCAGACGAGAGCACCCCCGAGACGGACGCCCCGCCGACGACAGACGTCGCCGAGGCGCCGGCCGCTGAGGCCGGCGCACCCCCGGCGGCGAAAGCCGGCGTGACGGCCCCCACCGCCCCGAGCGCCGCCGACACCGCCGACGTCCGGCCCAACCGGCGCAAGGTTCGAGAGGGCTTAGTCCTGTCGATCGCCATGGACAAGACCGCCGTCGTCGGGGTCATCGATAGGGTCCGCCACCCTCGTTACGCCAAGACGGTGCAGCGGACCAAGCGGCTCTATGCCCACGACGAGAACAACGACTTGCGCGTCGGCGACCGGGTCCGCCTGGCCGAGACCCGGCCCATGTCGAAGCTCAAGCGCTGGCGGGTTGTCGACGTCCTCGAGCGGGCTAAGTGAGCTGGCGATGATCCAACAGGAGAGCAGACTCCGGGTGGCCGACAATTCCGGCGCCAAGGAGGTCCTGTGCATCAAGGTCCTCGGCGGATCCAAGCGGCGCTACGCGTCGATCGGGGATGTGTTCGTCGCCACGGTCAAAGACGCCATCCCGGGCGCCAACGTCAAGAAGGGCGAAGTCGTCAAGTGTGTGGTGGTCCGCACCAAGAAAGAGAAGCGCCGTCCCGACGGCAGCTACATCCGCTTCGACGAGAACGCCGCGGTGCTCATCAACGACCAGCAGCAGCCGCGCGGCACCCGCATCTTCGGACCGGTCGGCCGGGAGTTGCGGGACAAGCGCTTCATGCGCATCATCTCGCTCGCCCCGGAGGTGCTCTGAAATGAAGCTTCGCAAGGGTGACGAGGTGGAAGTGCTCTCGGGCAAGGACCGGGCCAAGCGCGGCGTCATCATGCGCGTCCTCACCAAGGACGACAAGGTGATCGTCGAGGGCGTCAATGTGGCCACTCGACACCAGCGCCAGACGAAGCCGCGGGTCAAAGGCGGCCGGATCGACAAGGACATGCCCGTGCACGCCTCTGCGGTGGCGCTGGTCTGTCCCAAGGACGGCGCCGTGCGCGTCGGCTACGAGTTCAAAGCGGATGGCACCAAGGTGCGGGTCTGCAAGCGTTGCGGAAGGGAGCTGTGATGGCCACCGCCACTGCGCCTGCCACCAACGCCGAGCGACCCCGGCTCAAGGTTCGCTTCGACGCTGAATTGCGGGCTCGGCTAAAGGACAGCATGGGCTTGCCCAACCTGATGCTCGTCCCCCGCATGGAGAAAATCGTCATCAATATGGGCGTCGGCAAGGCCACCCAGCAACCGTCTCTGCTGGAGGGCGCGGTTCGGGACCTGACCGCGATCACCGGCCAGAAGCCCCTCGTCACCCGGGCCAAGCAGTCGATCGCCGGCTTCAAGCTCCGCGAAGGCAACCCCATCGGTGCGAAGGTCACCCTGCGCGGCGACCGCATGTGGGAGTTCTTCGACCGGCTGGTATCCCTCGCGATCCCCCGGATCCGCGATTTCCGTGGTCTTTCACCAAAAGGTTTCGACGGGAGAGGCAACTATACGTTCGGGGTCACCGAGCAGCTCATCTTCCCGGAGATCGACTACGACAAGATCGACGCCCCCCGGGGGATGGACATCACCATCGTCACCACCGCTCGCAACGACGCGGAAGGTCGGGCCCTGCTCGACGCATTCGGTTTTCCGTTCCGCAAGGAAGGCAACTAGAGATCTATGGCCAAGAAGGCGCTCATCATCAAGTCTCAGCGCAAGCCGAAGTTCAAGGTGCGGGCCTACACCCGTTGCCGCCGCTGCGGGCGGCCCCACTCGGTCTTCCGGAAGTTCGGTCTGTGCCGCATCTGCCTGCGTGAGTTGGTACACGCCGGCGAGGTGCCCGGCGTGACCAAGGCGAGTTGGTAGGCGCCCCATGACCATGACCGACCCCATCGCGGACATGCTTACCCGGATCCGCAATGCCAACGTGGCCATGCACGACACGGTGCGGATGCCGTCGTCCAAGCTCAAGGAGGCATTGGCCGCGGTCCTGACCAGGGAGGGTTACATCGAGGGCTTCGGGGTGACCCAGGCGTCCGAACGCCCCGGGCGAACGCTCGAGATCACCATGAAGTACACCAAGGACCGCAGCCGGACGATCTCCGGAGTACGCCGCATCTCCAAGCCCGGCCTGCGGGTCTACACGGCCGCGGACAAGCTGCCGAGGGTGCTCGGTGGGCTCGGGGTGGCGGTCCTTTCGACCAGTCAGGGGCTCATGACCGACCGCGAGGCGCGCCAGCGCCGCGTCGGCGGCGAGATCCTCTGCTATGTATGGTGAGAGAGAGGGACTAGCGCATGTCACGGATTGGACGATCGCCCATCCTGGTGCCCTCCGGCGTCGAGGTCACCCTCGCGGCGCGCAACGTCACGGTCAAAGGCCCCAAGGGCACGCTGGCGCGCGTCGTCCCCGGCGAGATCACGGTGCGCCGGGAGGATTCCACCTTGTTGGTGGAGCGCCCCAATGACGAACGCCAGAACCGGGCCTTGCACGGCCTCACCCGCACCCTCGTCAACAACATGGTGCTCGGGGTCACCGACGGCTTCAACAAGAACCTCGAGATCGTCGGGGTCGGCTACCGGGCCATCGCCAAGGGCGACACTCAGATCGAGCTGTCCGTGGGATTCAGCCACACCGTCGTCGTCGACGCTCCCGCCGGCGTGACCTTCGAGGTTCCCCAGCCGACCCGCATCACCGTAAGGGGCATCGACAAGGAGTTGGTCGGCCAGGTAGCAGCCAACATCCGCAAGATCCGCAAGCCCGAGCCTTACAAGGGAAAGGGCATCCGTTATGCCGGTGAGCGGGTCATCCGTAAGGCCGGCAAGGCGGCCAAATAGATGAAGTCAGGTTGCCAGATGAGCAGGTCAATCACATGAGCACCTCGAGTAAGCACAAGCAGGTCGCCAGGACGCGGCGTCACTACCGCGTCCGCAAGAAGGTGGCCGGGACGTCAGAGCGACCCCGCCTGGCGGTCTTCCGCAGCAACAAGCACATCACCGCCCAGGTCATCGACGACCGGTCCGGACGCACCGTGGCGGCCGCATCCACGGTCGAGAAGGACCTGCGCACCGGCTCGGACGGTACCGGCAACCGGGCCGCGGCGACCGCGGTCGGACGCCTGGTGGCGGAGCGGGCCAAGACCGCTGGCGTCAGCCGCGTGGTTTTTGATCGGGGCGGGTTCTTGTACCACGGCCGGGTAGCGGCTGTCGCCGATGCGGCTCGCGAAGCCGGACTGGAGTTCTAACAGATGGCAGATCAGCAGTACGAAGACCGGACCATCAAGGTCAACCGCGTCGCCAAGGTGGTCAAGGGCGGCCGGCGCTTCTCGTTTGCCGCGCTCATGGTGATCGGCGACGGCCAAGGCACCGTCGGCCTCGGCTACGGAAAAGCCAAGGAAGCCGGTCTGGCTGTGCAGAAGGGCATCGAAGAGGCCAAGAAAAATCTCTTCAAGGTGCCGCTCGCCGGCAGCACGATCACCCACCCGGTGCTGGGTGAGGCGGGGGCGGGCCGGGTTTTGCTGAAGCCCGCCGCGCCAGGTACTGGCGTCATCGCGGGCGGGGCGGCCCGGGCGATCCTGGAGATGGCCGGCATCCACGACATCCTCGCCAAGTCCCTCGGGTCGTCCAACAGCATCAACGTGGCCCAGGCCACCGTGGCCGGGTTGCGGGCCCTCAAGCGGCCCGACGAGATCGCCCGTCTCCGGGGCAAGACGCCGGAGGAAGTCACCCCTGCCGGCGTCTGGCGGGCCTATCGCGACACCCAGCGTGGCGTGCACGTGCCGCACGAGGTGGCGTGATGGCCGGCGCGACCGGGGCAACTAGCCTCACGGTGACCCAGGTCAAGTCCGGCATCGGCACCAAGCCGAAGCATCGCGGCACCCTGCGCGCCCTCGGCCTGCACGGGATCGGGAGCAGCAACACCCTGCCCGACCGACCGGAGATCCGCGGCATGATCGCCCGGGTCCCGCACCTGGTGCGCGTCGACGAACTCGCGGCAGCCGCGAAACCCGCAGCAGGCGCGGCGCCGGCCGGGCCCGAGGCGTCGGCGGTGCCCGAGGCGCCCGCCGCACCCGCGGAACCCATCGAACTCGCAGAGGAGACGCCGTCATGAAGGTCCACGACCTCAAGCCGGTCCCTGGGTCCACCAAGGCCCGGCGGCGCGTCGGCCGCGGCATCGCCGGCAAGGGCGGCAAGACCGCCGGCCGGGGGACGAAAGGTCAGGGCGCCCGGAGCAACATCAAGCCCGGATTCGAGGGTGGCCAGCTCCCGCTCAAGCAACGCATCCCGAAGCTCAAGGGGTTCAAGAACCCCTTCCGGGTGGAATACAACGTGATCAATCTGGATACTCTGGAAGCCTTCGAAGGCGACGTGGTGACCCCCGAAACGCTGCGATCGGTCGGTCTGGTGCACAAGCACGGCCTGGTCAAGGTGCTCGGTCGGGGCGAGCTCACCCGCCGGGTCAACGTCTCCGCCCACGCCTTCTCTCGCGCCGCAACCGCAGCGATCGAAGCGGCTGGCGGCCAGACCGAGGTCCTCCCGCCCCCGTTCGGCCACGGCCGTCCGCCGGCGAAGGGCAACGCCCTCACCAACCGGTGAGAACTCGGCCAACATCTGAATTTCTGGCCGACCCGACCATGCCGAAATGCCGGCCGGCGGGTAACCTTCGTCCCACCTCGGCAGGAGAAGGACGCTGATGCGGAGCACTCTCACCAACCTGGCGAACATGTTCCGGGTCCCGGACCTGCGCAAGAAGATCTTTTTTACCCTGGCGGTCATCACGGTCTACCGCCTCGGGGCCAACATCCCCTGCCCCGGCATCGATTTCGCTGCGGTCCAATCGCTGGCGTCGGCCGCCTCCAAGGGGGGCGTTGTCAGCTTCCTCAACCTGTTCTCCGGTGGGGCGCTCACGAAATTCGCGGTGTTCGGCCTGGGGATCATGCCATACATCACCAGTTCCATCATCATCCAGCTGCTGATGGTGGTTATCCCCAAGTTCGAGCAGTGGCGCGAGGAAGGGGCGGTGGGCCAGAAGAAGCTGACCCAGGTCACCCGTTACCTCACCATCGCCCTCGCGGTCATGCAGTCGACCGGGTTGGCCTACGTGTTCCACAACGGCGGCGGCGGGCTGCTCGGGACGCAGTCCCTCAATATCGACCTGATCCCCGACTTCACCGTTCCCCGCGTGCTGCTGATCGTGCTCACCATGGTCGCCGGCACGGTGGTGGTGATGTGGCTCGGCGAGCTGATCACCCAGCGCGGTGTAGGGCAGGGTATGTCGGTGCTGATCTTCACCAACGTGGTGTCGACCATGCCCTCCGGAGGCGCGTCAGTCAAGGCTGAGGCCGGGGTGTTCAAGTTCGCCATAATCATCGCCCTCTCTCTCTCCCTGCTCGTCGCTATTGTCTTCATCGAGCAGGGCCAACGTCGCATCCCCGTCACCTTCGCCAAGCGGGTGGTCGGCCGGCGCATGTACGGCGGCCAGAGCACCTACATCCCGATGAAGGTCAACACCGGCGGGGTGGTTCCGATCATCTTCGCCAGCTCAGTGCTGTACTTCCCGATCCTGATATCCAACGTGCTGCCGAGCCACGGCTTCTGGAAGTCGGTCCAGACCTGGATCAGCTTGCACCTGGCCGAGCCCAGCAATCTGTGGTACATCACCTTCTATGGGCTGCTGATCCTGGGCTTCGCCTACTTCTACGCGGCGATCACCTTTGACCCCCACCACCAGGCGGACGTCATCCGCAAGCAGGGCGGCTACATCCCCGGGATCCGGCCCGGGCCGCCGACCGAGCGGCATCTCCAGAGCATCCTCACCCGGATAACGCTGCCGGGCGCACTGTGGCTGGCCATGATCGCCCTTCTACCCTCCGTCATGCTGGCCTTCTGGAATATCGAGAACTATCCGTTCGCGGGCACGACCTTGCTCATTGCGGTGGGCGTGGCCCTGGAGACCATGAAACAGGTCGACAGCCAGCTGATGCTCCGCAACTACGAGGGCTTCCTGAAGTAGTGCCCGCCAGGCGCGGAGAGCGGAGTACGTGAACCCCGGCGCTCGACTGGTGATGCTTGGGAAGCAAGGCGCGGGCAAAGGGACCCAGGCGGTCCGGCTGTCCCGGCACTACGTGGTGCCGCACGTGGCGACCGGCGACATCTTCCGCGCGGCCGTGCGGTCCGGCTCGGAATTCGGACACAAAGCCCGCACCTACCTGGACGCCGGCGAGCTGGTCCCCGACGAGATCGTCATCGGGATGGTGCGTGAGCAGCTGACCCACGTGGAGATCACTCATCGCGGGTTCATCCTCGACGGCTTTCCCCGGACGTCCCAGCAGGCCGAAGCCCTCTTGGGGATCTTGGAGCCCAAGGGGCTCGACTTGGCCATCAACATGAAGATCGACACCGACCACGTGCTGAAGCGGCTGGCCGCCCGGCGAGTGTGCTCGGACTGCGGGGCCAACTACAGCGTGGTCGACAACCGACCGAAGGTGCGAGGCATCTGCGACGTCTGCGGCGGCGAGGTGGTCCAGCGCGACGACGACACCGAGAGCGCCATTCGCCGGCGCCTCGAACTGTACGAGCGGGAGACCGCCCCGCTCATCGCCTGGTTCGAGAAGCGGGGGCTGCTGGCCAACATGGATGCCCTCGGCAGTCCAGACGAGGTCACCGACCGACTGGTCGCGGAAGTAGACCGGCGCAAGCAGGTCCTTTAGGGCCCGTCCGGCCTGAGGGCGGCCGTCTGGGGCCCGCCCGGCGCCGATGAGCCGGCGGGCGGTTGACGCCTCCCGTCGGCCAGACTGGGGGCGTGCGTCGCAGCCGCGAGGAGATCGCCAAGATGCGAAAGGCCGGGCGGGTGGTGGCGGAAATGCACGCCGCCACCAGGGCGGCGGCGCGCCCTGGTGTGACCACGGCCGAGCTCGACCGCGTCGCCCGCGATGTGCTCGACAAACGGCAAGCCCGCTCGAATTTTCTCCACTACCACGGTTTTCCGGCGGTGATCTGCGCCTCGCCCAACAACATGATCGTGCACGGCATCCCCGGTGAGTACCGCCTGAAGGACGGTGACATCCTCTCCATCGACTGCGGGGCGATCGTGGAGGGGTACCACGGCGATGCCGCCTTCACCATGGGGATCGGCGACATCGACCGGGTGGCGGAGAAGCTGATCCGGGTGACCGAGGAGAGCTTGTGGGCCGGGATCGAGCAGATTCGCCAGGGCAACCGCCTCAATGACATCGGTCTGGCGGTGCAGACCGTGGCCGAGGGAGCCGGGTTCTCCGTGGTGCGCGAGTACGTCGGTCACGCCATCGGAACGGAAATGCACGAGGAACCGCAGGTCCCCAACTACTGGCCGGGCCGACCGGGGCCGGTGCTCAAGACCGGCATGGTCTTCGCGGTCGAGCCCATGGTCAACGCCGGCGGCCCCCAGACCGTTCTGCTCGACGACGGGTGGAGCGTCGTCACCGCGGATGGCAGCCTGTCCGCCCACTTCGAGCACAGCATCGCCGTCACCGAGGACGGCCCCGAGGTCCTGACCCTGCCCTGACTAAGACGCGTTAGGGCGTCTCCGTGGCCTCTCCGGTACCCCGGGAGGGCAGCTCGGCGACGATGGTGCGATCTACCCCCCCAATCGGGTACAAGATCGCACCACAATGTCGGTGGCTGGCCCCCTACTGGCCGGCAGCCGGCTCTCGGCGCGGTGGACGCTAGGCCGGCGCGCGTAGTACCATGGTCAGTCGGCCCGCAGCGCTTCGGCGCGGCTTGGCGCCCCCACTGAGACCAAGCCAGACCCCAGTCAGATCCAAGCTAAGAAAGTATCGCCGTGAAAGTTCGTCCCAGCGTCAAAGCGATCTGTGAACACTGCAAGGTAATCCGCCGCCACGGACGGGTGATGGTGATCTGCACGAACCCCCGCCACAAGCAGCGCCAAGGGTGAGCGCGATGGTGATCTGCACTGCTGTACCTCCGAAATCCGCTCGCCACAAGCAGCGCCAAGGCTAGAAGGCTAGAGAGAGAGAAATGGCACGCATTGCCGGGGTCGATATCCCTCGCGAGAAGCGCTTGGGAATCGCGCTCACCTACATCTACGGCGTCGGCGACACCGCGTCCAGCCACGTGTGCCAGGAGACGGGGATCGACCCGTCGACACGGGTACGCGACCTGACCGACGAAGAGGTCACCCGGCTGCGCAACTGGATCGACGCCAACCTCAAGGTGGAGGGAGACCTGCGCCGCGTCGTCTCCCAGGACATCAAGCGCAAGATGGAGATCGGCTCCTATCAGGGGATCCGCCACCGCCGTGGGCTCCCGGTCCATGGGCAGCGCACCCACACCAACGCCCGAACCCGCAAGGGTCCCAAGAAGACCGTTGCCGGCAAGAAGAAGATCAGGAAGCACTAGCAACGCCCCAAAGGTGCCGGCGGGCATGTCCGCTGGCGGGCCTGGGCGTAGAGAGTCAAGAAGGTCTATGAACGAAATGACGAACATGCCCGCCGGCACCTTCGGAGGGCGTTGAGTGGCAAAACCGAAGCCAGGCGGTCGCCGCCCGCGTCGCCGCGAGCGGAAGAACGTCACCTACGGGGTGGCGCACATCAAGAGCTCGTTCAACAACACCATCGTGTCGATCAGCGACCCCGAAGGCAACGTCCTGGCGTGGGCGTCGGCCGGAAACGTCGGCTTCAAGGGGTCGCGCAAGTCAACGCCGTTCGCGGCCCAGCTGGCCGCGGAGGCGTGCGCCCGGCGGGCCATGGAGCATGGGGTGCGCAAGGTCGAGGTGCTGGTCAAGGGGCCCGGCTCGGGCCGGGAGACCGCCATTCGCTCGCTGATGAACACCGGGATCGAGGTGGCCGGCATCAAGGACGTCACCCCCATTCCGCACAACGGCTGCCGCCCCAAGAAGCGGCGCCGGGTCTAGGCCAGGATCAAGGGAAAGCGAAACGAATGGCTCGATATACAGGCCCGGTATGCCGGCTCTGCCGCCGGGAGAAGATGAAGCTGTTCCTCAAGGGACCCAAGTGCGACTCGATGAAATGCCCCATCGAGCGCCGGCCCTACCCTCCTGGCGAGCACGGCCGCGACCGTATGCGCCAAGGGTCGGAGTACCTCACCCAGCTCCGGGAGAAGCAGAAGGCCCGCCGCATCTACGGCGTGCTCGAGAAGCAGTTCCACAATCTCTATGAAGAGGCCAACCGCCAGGCGGGTATCACCGGCGAGAACCTCCTACGCATGCTGGAGCTGCGTGCGGACAATGTGGCGTTCCGTGCCGGTTGGGGTGCCAGCCGGGCCCAGGCTCGCCAGTTGGTCCGCCACGGCCACGTGCTGATCAACGGCAAACGGGTCACCATCCCGAGTTACCGGCTCCGCAAGGGCGACACCATGACCCTCAAGGAGAAGTCCCGCGGCATGATCGTCATCCGCCACAACCTCGACACGCTGGACCGCCAGGTACCCCCCTGGCTGGAAACCGGCGCCGATAGAAACCAAGTCACCGTCGCCGACCTGCCGCTGCGAGAGCACATCGACGTGCCAGTGCGCGAGTCGCTGATCGTCGAGCTCTACTCCAAGTAACCAAGTAGCCACGTACAGGTAGGAAAAGGCCCCCCATGCTGATCATCCAACGTCCGACCGTCGAGCCCGTGGGCGAGCAGGAAGGCAACCGCCAGCGCTTCGCCATCGGCCCCCTGGAGCCAGGTTTCGGACACACCCTGGGCGTCGCCCTGCGTCGCACCCTGCTGTCGTCTATCCCCGGCGCCGCGGTCACCCAGGTGCGCTTCGACGAGGCACTACACGAGTTCACCACCCTGCCCGGGGTCAAGGAGGATGTCACCGACATCATCCTCAATATCAAAGACATCGTCCTCACTTCAGTGAGCGACGACGCTGTGACCCTGCGCCTCGACATCCGGGGCCCAGCCACCGTCACCGCCGGCGACATCGTGCTGACCAGCGACGTCGAGGTCCTCAACCCCGAACTGTCCATCGCCACGGTCACCAAGGGCCGCCTCGCCGCGGACCTGACGGTCGAGCGGGGGCGGGGTTACGTGTCAGCCGACCGCAACAAGCGATCCAGCACCATCGGGGTCATCCCGGTCGATTCGATCTTCTCGCCGATCCGGGTGGCGGCCTTCACGGTCGAGCCGACCCGGGTGGAGCAGTCCACCAACTACGACCGCCTGGTGCTCGACATCACCACTGACGGCTCGATCTCCCCCCGTGAGGCGTTGGCCTCGGCCGGCGACACCCTGCGCTCCCTGATCGGACTGGTCGCCGAGATGAGCGACAGCCCGCAAGGCCTCGAGCTCGGGGACGTCGGGGCGGCCACCAGCGGTTCGCCGGACCTGGACTTGCCCATCGAGGACCTGGATCTCTCAGAACGACCTCGCAACTGCCTCAAGCGGGCGCAGGTCAACACGGTCGGCGAGCTGGTGCAGAAGACCGAGGACGACCTGCTGGCCATCACCAACTTCGGGCAGAAGTCCCTCGACGAGGTGCTGCAGAAGCTCGATGAGCGGGGCCTGTCGCTTCGCACCAAGGAAGGCTGACCACATGGCTACCATCCCTGGTCGCCCGCGCAAGGGTCGTCGCTTCGGCGGCGACGCCGAGCATCAGAAGGCCATGATGGGCAACCTGGTGGCTTCGCTCATCGCCGCTGAGGCCATCGTCACCACCGAGGCCAAGGCCAAGGCCCTGCGCCCGGTCGTCGAGAAGTGCGTGACCAAAGCCAAGAAGGCCAGCCTTGACGAGGATCGCAGCGTGCACCTGCAGCGCCAGGTGGTGGCGTTTATCCGGGACAAGGACATGGCCCACAAACTGTTCGCCGATATCGGGCCGCGCTATGCCGACCGCTCCGGCGGGTACACCCGCATTCTCAAGCTCGGACCACGCCACGGCGACAACGCCCCGATGGCGCGCATCGAGTTCGTGTAGCCCCGCCCAGGAGCCGTCCCGCTGACGCTTTTCACAGAAGATGCGGGACCCGCGGCGCCGGCGGCGGTCACCGCGGGGCCGACGGTGCGGATGCGCCTCGTGGTGGCCTACGACGGGACCGGGTTCCACGGCTTCGCCCTCCAGCCCGGCCTCACCACGGTGGGTGGCGCTCTGGCCGGCGCCCTCGAGCGCCATCTGCGTCACACGGTCGAGCTGACGTGCGCCGGCCGCACCGACGCCGGAGTCCACGCGTGGGGCCAGGTGGTCAGCTTCGACGCCCGAGCTGACGTCGATCCGGCCGGCCTGCAGCGGTCGGTAAATCGGGCCCTGCGCCCGCGTGTCGTCGTGCGGGCCGCTGAGATCGCTGCCGAGGGCTTCGACGCCCGGCGCGGGGCGACCGGCCGGCGTTACCGCTACACGGTGCGGAACCATCCGGTGGCGGACCCTTTTACGGCCGGGACGGCGTGGCATGTGGAGCGGCCGCTCGATCTCGGCGCCATGCGGCTGGCGTGCGATCCGCTGTACGGCGAGCACGACTTCTCGTCGTTTTGCCGGCGGCCGCCAGTGGAGGGAGCCTCGCTGGTGCGGGTGGTGCGGGATGCCCGGTGGGTGGACCTGGGCGACGGGATGCTGCGTTTCGACATCGAGGCGTCGTCGTTTTGCCAGCAGATGGTTCGCTCCGTCGTCGGGACCCTCGTCGAGGTCGGCCTCGGCAAACGCAGAGCTGGTGAAATGACGGCCGTACAGCGGGCTCGGTCCCGCGTCGCCGCCGGCCAGCCGGCTCCACCCCACGGCCTTTGCCTGTGGGAGGTCTATTACCCGGGCTAGCTCACGGGCTCAGCCCAGTAACCGGCGGCGCTGAGAGAGCGGACCACCTCGGCGTGGTGGGCCGGGTCACGGGTCTCCACCGTCACCTGCACCTCCACCTCGGAGAGGGCCAGGTCCCTTCCGCTGCGGTGGTGCTCCACGTCGAGCACGTTGAGTTCCAGCCGAGCCAGTTCGCCCGTAAGGGCCGCCAGGGCCCCGACCCGGTCGGTCATGACGATTCGGAGGGTCAGGTACCGCCCGGCGGCGGACAGGCCGTGCTCGATCAGCTTGGTCAGGAGCAAGGGGTCGATGTTGCCGCCGGAAAGCACCGCCACGGCCGGTCCGGTGCCGGGCACCCGGCCGGCGAGGATGGCCGCCAGAGCCGCCGCCCCGGCAGGCTCCACGACCGCCTTGGCTCGCTCGACCAGGAGGAGCATGGCCTGGCTGATCTCCTCCTCGTCGACGGTGACGACATCGTCGACGTAGGCCTGGACATGGGACAGGGTCAGCTGGCTGCAGGTCGCCACCGCGATCCCGTCCGCCATGGTGGCGACGCCGTCCAGGGTGACCGGCCGGCCGGCGTCAAGGGCCCGACGCATGGTCGGAGCGCCGGCGGCCTCGACGCCCACGACCCGGATCCGGGGCCGGGGGCCGGCCAAGGCGCCGCCAGGCCCGACGCGGACGGGGCCGTTGCCGAGCGTCAGCGCAGCGGCCACGCCGGAAAGCAATCCGCCCCCGCCGACGGGCACCACCACGACCTCCGCGTCGGGGGCCTCTTCGGCCAGCTCCAAGCCGACGGTGCCCTGGCCGCCGATCACCTGCAGATCATCGAACGGGGGCACGAAGGCGGCGCCGGTGGCGGCGGCAAACGCCTTGGCCAGGCCGATGCAGTCGTCGACTACCTCACCCTCGAGGCGGACATCCGCCCCGTAGGTCCGGGTGGCCGCCACTTTGGGAAGCGCGGCGCCTCGAGGCATGAAGATGGTGGCGGCCCGCCCGGTAAGGGAGGCCGCCAGCGCCACCCCTTGGGCGTGGTTGCCGGCGGAGGCCGCCACCACGGCGACTTCCGGCGCCAGCTGAGCGATGTGGTTGTAGGCCCCCCGGATCTTGAACGAGCCGGTGCGTTGCTGATGCTCCGGCTTCAGCAATACTGGCCGGCCGGCCAAGCGGGACAGTGAGTCGGATCGAGCCACCGGCGTGGCCCGGATGATCGGCTGGACCCGCTCGCGGGCGGACAGCAGGTCCTCCAGGGTGATCAACGTCAACGGGATGCGGCTCGGGCCGCCGCCTCCCTGGTGGCCCGCCAATGGGCCAGGGCCGCGGCGGCCGAGGCCTCGTCCATCTGGTCGTTGCGTTCGGCCGCCCGCTCGTCGCGGCGCAACCAGCCGACGAACACAGCGATGGCGCCGAGGAGCCCGGTGGCCTCTCCCGCCACCCACAGCAGGCCACCACCGGTGTGCAGATCGGTGAGGCCGATGCCCGGGGCGATCCGGGTCGACTGGCTCTCGAGGGTCATGCCGAGGATGGTGTGGCAGGGCAGGAGGAGGATGAAATAGAGCATCCGCAGCCAGTACCCCATGGCCTTTCCGAGTCGGTCGACGCCGATCGGGGGCCAGAAGAACATGCACCCCACGACGAGCGTTCCCAGATTGACGAGCAGGCGGACCAGGTCGTGGTGGAGGGTGTAGGCGTAGAGAGGGCTCAGGTACAGCACGAAGAAGGAAAAGCCGTAGATCGGCCAGGTCACCGCCGGCTGGGACAAGATTCGGGCCGTCGGGCTCTCGACGACCTTCTCGATGGTGGTGCGGACCCGGGTCCCGCTGGCTTGGCGGGCCAGGGTCACGGGCGCCGAAAACGCCAGGAGGATCGGGGCGACCATGCCGATCAGGATGTGCTGGATCGAGCTGATGCTGAAGTTGGTGTCGACGTAGGCCGCCAGCCCCGAGATCCACGCCACCACCAGCGCCAGCTGGGCTACGAGGAAGGCTGCCGTGCGAGGCGCTGGCCACTCCATCCCCCGGGCAGCCAGGCGGCGCACCGACCACAAGTACCAGCCCACGCCTAGCGCGACGAGGACGATTGCAGCCGGTGCGAAGGTGGCCTTGGTGGCGAAATCGAGCGGGGTGATGTCGACGCCGGGGACCATCAGGGCCCCAAGGCTATCTCCGGAGAAGGCGCCTCGGGCCGCCGCCTCCCCCCGGGTTGGTTAACCCGGTGGTTGGTTGTGTAGAAATAGGGTCCAGTGAGCGCGATCTCTACTTCTGAAACTGACATCGCCGTTCCGCCACCGGTGATCCGGCCGGTCAATCCGGCCGACTACCGGCCCGCGTTGCTGCAAGTCGGGGTCATTGTCTGGCTGGCTTCGGAACTGATGTTCTTCTCCGGCCTCTTTGCCGCCTACTTCAGCTTGCGAGCCACCACCCCGGTTTGGCCCCCCAAGGGTGACACCCTCGACGTCACCCCCGTGCTGGTTGCCACCATTCTGCTGGTCCTGTCCTCGTTCACCATGCAGTACGGCGTGCACCGGGCCATCAAGGGCGACAAGGCGGGGTTCCTGGGCTGGCTGGCGCTGACCTTCTGTCTCGGGGGACTCTTCGAGGGCCTCCAGATCTCGGACTACCTGGGCCGGCCGTTCGCGATCAGCACCGACGCCTACGGCTCGGCTTTCTACACCCTCACCGGGTTCCACTTCCTGCACGTGCTCGGTGGTCTCATCGGCATGATCCTGATCGGCACCCGCGCCTACAAGTCGAAGCGGTTCGGCCACCGCACCGTGCCCGCGATCGAGTTCCTCTCCTACTACTGGCACTTCGTGGACGTGGTGTGGATCGCCCTGTTCCTGGCCATCTTCGTGCTCAAGTGACCGCCGCCGCTCGCTCTCGCCGCCTCCTCGCCGGCCCGTTGGGGCTGGTGGCATTGGCCGTGGTGGTGGGTTCGGTCTTCTTCGTGACCGGCACCCAGGCGCACGGTCAGTCCAACGTGGTAAGCACCAACCCGTCTGACATCCTCGCCGGCCAGCAGCTGTTCCAGGAACACTGCCAAGCCTGCCACGGCTACGAGGGCGAGGGCGGGCAGACCAGCGCTCCGCCGCTGGTCAGCGTGGGGGCTGCCGCCGCCGACTTCTACCTGACCACGGGACGCATGCCGCTCAACAACCCAGGCAACGAGGCGGCGCGGCACCACCCCTTCTTCGACGCCACCCAGATCAGCCAGCTGGTCGCCTACGTGAACGCCCTGCCCACCATCACCGGCACCAACCAGACCGGCCCGACGATCCCGACCGTGGCGCCGTTGTGCCCCACCGCCACCCCTGACCCGAGCGACCCGGGCTGCGTCACCCTGTCGGAAGGCCTGCAGGCATTCAGCCTCAACTGCGCGGCGTGCCATCAAGCCGCCGGCTCGGGCGGCATCCTGTCCAAGGGCAACGTGGTCCCGAGCCTCCACAACTCCAACATGACCCAGGTCGGCGAAGCGATCCGCGTCGGGCCCAAACCTATGCCGGTGTTCGCTCCGAGTCAGATGAGCGACCAGCAGATGTCGGCCATCGCTCAATACGTCCAGTATCTGCACCATCCCGCCGACCCGGGCGGCCTGGGGATCTCCCACTTCGGCCCGGTGGCGGAGGGATTCGTCGCAGTGCTCTTCGGATTTGGCATTCTGCTCTTCGCGGCGCGCATGATTGGGACCAGAGGATGAGCGACTCCCCTTACTTTGATCCGCGCCACTACGGCATCGACCCCCACGGTCCGTGGCCCGAGGACGTCCCTAAGGGCCAGGACGATAGCCACTGGCGCTACGAGAACGACCCGAAAGGGGCTCGTCGGGCTGAGTTGCGCGTCGCTTTCTGCTGGTCCTTGACCCTCCTGGCGTCCATCGGGCTGGCCTGGGTGTACGTCGCCGGTGGTCAGACCCAGGTGGAAGGGGCTCTCTGGGCGATGGCCTTCTTCGGCCTCGGGGTGGGCTTCATCCTTTGGGCGCGTGACCTCCTGCCTGGCACCGAGGTGACCGCCAGCCGGGGCCATCACGACGTATGTGCAGAGGAGGACCGCCGCGCCGTCGCCGAGTCATTGACGAGAGGGATCGAGCCGATGGCCCGCCGGCCCTTCCTCTTCAAGATGCTCGGCGCGGTCGGGGGTGTCTTCGGGGTGGCCGCCGTCTTCCCGCTGGCGTCCCTCGGCCCCCGGGTGCACCTGGACCTGGACCACACCAAGTGGGGCGTCGGGACCAGGGCGGTCACCGAGGATGGCAACCCGGTCCTGCCGACCGACGTCGCCGTCAACGGGATCCTCACCGTGTTCCCCGAGGGCTACATCACCGACGCCCTGAGTCCCACCCTGCTCATCAACGTGGGCGATCTACCCTTCGAGATCCCGCCCAGCCGGGAGGGGTGGACCATCAACGGGCTGGTCGCCTTCTCCAAGATCTGCACCCACGCCGGATGCCCGGCGAGCCTCTACAACGTGCAGAGCCACCAGCTAGTGTGCCCCTGTCACCAATCCACGTTCGATGTGCTGTCAGACTGTAAGCCGGTGTTCGGACCTGCCCCCCGCCCTCTGCCCCAGTTACCCATCACCACGGACATAGACGGCTACGTGGTGTCGCAGAGCGACTACCACGAGCCTGTCGGCCCTGGATTCTGGGACCGCTAAATGAGTACCACCGAAGAGCGCGCCGCCGAGCAGAAGCGCTACGCGGCCGGGAAATCGGTGCTCGACACCGTCGACGAGCGGTTCGGTTCGTCGCGGTTCCTCACCAGCGTCCTCGACAAGATCTTCCCGGACCACTGGTCGTTCATGGTCGGCGAGATCGCCATGGACTCCCTGATCATCCTGATCATCACCGGCATCTACCTGGCCCTCTTCTACGTGCCCTCGTCGACCGACGTGATCTACGCCCCGACCAGTGGGCACGTGTACGCCCCCCTGGTCGGCCAGCACATGACCGAGGCCTACCAGTCGGTCATCAACCTGTCGTTCAACGTCCGAGCCGGGCTGATCATGCGTCAGGCCCATCACTGGGCCGCCCTGGTCTTCCTGGCCGCCGTGCTCTTCCACCTGTGCCGGGTGTTCTTCACCGGCGCTTTCCGCAAGCCCCGCGAGGTCAACTGGATCATCGGGGTCACCCTGTGGCTGGTTGTCATCCTGGAGGGCTTCACCGGCTACTCCCTCCCCGATGACCTCCTGTCCGGGACGGGCCTGCGGGTCATCTACTCGATCGTCGAGGGCCTGCCGCTGGTCGGGACCTGGATCGTCTACGACTTCTGGGGGGGTTCCTATCCGGGGACCACGTTCCTGACCCGGCTGTTCGTCATCCACGAGTTCATCTTCCCGCTGCTCATCGTGGGGCTACTGACCGCCCACCTGATGATCCTCTGGCACCAGAAACACAGCGACTTCCCCGGACCGGGCAAGACCGAGACCAACATCCGGGGCAGCCGGGTGTGGCCGCAATACGCGCTGAAGGCCGGCGGCCTGTTTATGATCGTCACCGGGACCATCTTCCTCCTCGCCGGCGAGATCCAGATCAACCCGGTGTGGTTGTACGGCCCGTACAACCCCTACACCGTCTCGATCGGCGCCCAGCCCGACTGGTACCTCGGCTGGTTGGACGGGTCCGTTCGGCTCTGGCCCCACTGGGAGTTCGCCTCCTTCGGCCACGAGATCCCCAACCCGGTCTTCCCCGGGATCCTGATCCCCGGACTGCTTTTCACCACCATCTACGCCTGGCCGTGGCTCGACAAGAAGATCTACAGCGACTACGGGGCCCACAATCTGCTGGACCGACCGCGCGACAAACCGTTCCGGACCGGAGTCGGGGTGGCCGCCATCGTCTTCTTCGCCGATCTGACGATCGCCTGCGGCTCAGACATACTCGCCAATGACTTCCACGTGGGGTTCGAGCGGGTCATCGAGGTCCTCCAGTACGGCGCCCTGCTCGGACCGGTGGTCGGCTTCGTGATCGCCTACAAGGCCTGCCAGGCCCTCCAGCGGACCGGGGCCCACCCGATCCAACGTCCCCTGGGGGGCGTCATCATCCGCAGCGCCAACGGCGCCTACCACACCCTCTCGGACCACCACGGCAACGGTCACGGCGACAACGGCCACGGCGACAACGGCCACGGCGACAAGGCCGATGCTGTCGCCAACGGGCACGGTACGGCTGAGGAAGCCCCCGCCCCAGTCGGCGCCGCAGACGAACCGGCCGGCGCTTCCGACTGACTCGCGGCGGCCCGGGCCGGCGGTCGAGGTGCCTTAGGCCTACGGAGCCGGCTCGTAGCAGTTGAACATCCAGCGGATACCGAAACGGTCCAGGCTGCACCCCCAGTACGCCCACGGCATCTGCTGCATTCCCGTCGACTCACTTCCGCCCTCGCTGAGCGCGGCGTAGAGGCGATCGGTCTCAGCCCGGGTGTCGGGCTCGAGGCATATCGTCACGTTGTTTCCAACCCTGAGCTCGTGGCCCATGGACTCGAGCATGTCGGTGCCCATCAGCACGTGGCCAGCCAGGATCGGCAACTCGACATGGGCGACCATCTTCTTCTCGGCGTCGGTCAGCTCCGGCGCTCCCGGTCCGCTTGGCATCTCACCCATACGAGCGATCTCACCAGTGATCTCGGTGCGGAAGATAGAGCTGTAGAGACTGAAGGCTTCCTCCGTCGTCCCCATGAAGTTCAAGTAGGTGCTGACCCGGCTCATGGCTGCTCTCCTTGTCGTCTCCTCCGTCGGCCTATCCGCCGGAGCTGTTCTTCTACGAGGTGTTGGACGATGGATCGCTCCGAAATTCATCTCGAAGAACCCGGACCGTGTCGACTCGATGTTGCCGCCCCGCACCCCCGCACCCCGGGGTTTCAGCGAGAAGCCGTCAGTCGATGTGCTCCGGATGGGCGTCGATGTGCCCGGGGTGGCCGGCCGCCGTGGCGGTGTCCTCTTCGTCCTCGGTGAGGGGCACCTCGGTGGCGGCCTCGGCCTCGGTCATCCAACCGAACACCGCGCCGAAGAAGAGCACGCCCCCGATGATCGTAAACCACAGTCCGTAGATGAAGCCGACGACGCCGATGATCATGCCGAGACCCATGGCGGCGGGCCAAATCGACGCATTCGGGAAGTAGCCGACCTCGCCCTCGCCGTCCGCGGAGGTGGCGTCGAAACGGTCCTCGGGGCGGGGGATGCGGTCCCGCCGCAGGTACACCAGTAGCAGGTAGCCGAAGAGCAGGCCGTACGCGAAGAACCCGAACGCCAGCATGGTGACGCCGCTCGCCTCGACGGGGTGATTCTTGTAGGCCCCGTAGACAAGGGCCGTTGCCCCCAGGAACAGCGACGCCCCGAGGACGGTCCTCCACTCGACCTTCACTTCAGTGCCCGACCTTCGTGAGCTGGTCGGGATGGTTGGCGTCCCACACCGGCCGCTCCGAGCGGATCGGCGGCAGCGCTTCGAAGTTGTGGTCCGGTGGCGGTGACGAGCACGCCCACTCCAGGGTCTGACCATCCCAGGGGTTGTCCCCGGCGATCTGGCCCCGGCGGTACGAGTAGAACAGGTTGATCACGGTCAGCAGGACACCGATGCCGGCGATGTAGGCGCCGATGCTGGAGATCATGTTGAGGAAGTTCCAGCCCATCCCGGCGTTGTACGTCTCGATCCGGCGGGGCATGCCGCGCAGCCCGAGGTCGTGCTGCGGGAAGAAGCAGAGGTTGAAGCCGATGAGCAGGACCAGGAAGCTGAGCTTGCCCAAGCGCTCGTCCATCATGCGGCCGGTCATCTTCGGGTACCAGTAGTAGATCCCGCCCAGCCCGGCGAACGCCGATCCGCCGAACATCACGTAGTGGAAGTGGGCGACGATGAAATAGGTGTTGTGGAGCTGGAAGTCCAGCACGGGCTGGGCCAGGATGATGCCGGTGATCCCGCCGAAGAGGAACATGACGAGGAAGCCGCAGCAGAAGAGGAAGGCCGTGTTGAGGGTGATGGTCCCCCGCCACATGGTCCCGATCCAGTTGAAGAACTTGATCCCGGTAGGTACCGCGATCAGCAGCGACAAAGCGGCGAAGAACGGCAGCAGCACCGCCCCCGTCGTGTACATGTGGTGCGCCCATACGCCCATAGACAGAGCACCGATCGACAGCGTGGCGCCGATCATGCCCTTGTAGCCGAACACCGGCTTCTTGGACATGGTGGCCAGCACCTCGGTCACGATCCCGAAGTAGGGCAGGGCCAGGATGTAGACCTCGGGGTGGCCGAAGAACCAGAACAGGTTCTGCCACAGGATGGGCTGCCCGCCGTGGGTCGGATCATAGAAGTGGCCGTCCAGGTGCCGGTCGATCCACAACAAGGCGAAGGCCGCGGTCAGCACCGGGAAGGCCAAAAGCAGCAGGAACATGGTGACCAGCTGGTTCCACACGAAGACCGGCATGCGGAACATCACCATGCCCGGGGCGCGCAGGGTGAAAATGGTGGTGATGATGTTGACGGCGGTGAAGATCCCCGAGAAGCCCGTGAGGGCCACGCCGATAATCCACATGTCGGCCCCTGGACCGGGCGAGTGGATCGCCTCCGTTAGTGGCGCGTAACCGAACCACCCAAAGTTGGCCGCTCCATTGTTGGTCAAAAAGCCACACGACATGACGAGGAAGCCCCCCAGGTACAACCAATACGACAGGTTGTTGAACCGGGGAAACGCCATGTCGGGAGCGCCGATCATCAGCGGTATCAGGTAATTGCCAAGGCCGGCAAAGGCAAACGGACCGAGGAACACGAACAGCATGATCGTGCCGTGCATCGTGAACAGCTGGTTGTAGACCGACTCGGTCACGAAATGGTTGTTGGGGACGATCAGCTGGGTGCGGATGCCTTCGGCGAGCAGGCCCGCGAACAGGAAGCCGATAAAGGACGTGACCAGGTAGTTGAGGCCGATCTGCTTGTGGTCCGTGCTGGTGATGTACTTGACGAGTCCCCGCGGTCGCGGGCCGGGGACGATCTCCATCAGCACCGGCTCGTGGACCAGATGCTCCTCGGGGCGATCCTGGATGAGGGTCATGACTGAGCTGGCACCCCCGCAGTCGTGATGGATCCGGCCGGTTGCTGGGCGTACCACGCGTTGTATTCCGCGACCGGCATCACCTGCACCAGGAAGCGCATATAGGCGTGATACACGCCGCAAATGTTGTTGCACTGGCCGCTGTACAGGCCAGGCTTGATCACGTTGAAATCGACGACGTTGTTGATGCCGGGGATCAGGTCCCGTTGGAAGAGGAACTCCGGCACGTAGAAGGTGTGGATCACGTCGTCGCTTACCAGGTGCAGCTGCACGGTCTCGCCGGCGGGCATAAACAGCACTGGCAGGTTGTCGTTGGAGTTGATGTCCAACTCGTTGGCGACGGTGCCAACTTCCTCATGGCCGTTGGGATAGGTGAAGCGCCACCCCCATTGGAAGCCCTCCACGGTAATCGCCACCGCGGGATTCTTCGCGATGGCGTCCACGTGATTCTCGGCGTTGTACATGTACCCAAACACGATGGCCACGATGACCAGCGGGACGATCGTGTAGGTGGCTTCGATGGGGATGTGGTACTGGAACTGGGAGGGCGTGCGATCGTGTCCGGGTCTGACGCGGTACCGGATCATGCACCAAACGATGCCGCCCAAGACGATGAGACCTATGGGGACGGCGAAGACGTAGGTGATGTGCCACAGCTGGCGGACATAGTGGTCCTGGGTGGTCACGCCACCGGGCGAGCCGAAGTTGGTCTTACCGAGCAGATGCGTCTCGACGGCTCTCACTGATCCACACAATAAACATTGCCAGCGCAGCCGCACCAACCCGGCTGCCCTCGGCCCCGCGAAGCCCTCGCTGCTCCCTCGGCATCTCGCAGAAGTCCCGCTATCTGCGTCGGAAAGTTGAGCGCTACGCTGTCAGAGAAGTTGCCGGGGGACAGTAGAGGTGACCATACGGAAGCAAGCGCTGGAGCCCCCGATTGCCAGAGACGCCGGCGACCATCTATCCTGGTGAGTCGGCCCGCGGCCGCCTTGGCGCGCCCCGGTCCCCCTTTTTCCAGCGGTTACACCCCGAGGACACACCGTGCGAACCTTTTCCCCCAAACCTGCCGACATTCACCGCCTCTGGTACGAAGTCGATGCCGACGGCGCCGTCCTCGGCCGGTTGGCGACGGAGGTGGCCCGAGTGCTGCGGGGCAAGCACAAGCCCATCTTCGCCCCCCACATGGATACCGGCGACCACGTGATCGTCGTCAACGCCGCCAAGATTCAGATGACCGCCGGCAAGGCCGAGAAGAAGTTCCACTACCGCCACTCGGGTTACCCCGGTGGTCTGACGTCCCGCAGGTATAGCGACTTGCTCGCCAAGCAACCCGAGGAGACGTTCCGCCGGGCCGTGAAGGGGATGCTGCCGAAGGGACCCCTCGGGCGCCAAATGCTGCGCAAGCTCAAGGTGTACTCCGGCCCGACCCACCCCCACTCGGCTCAGAGTCCCCAGCCCTTGGCCGTCGACCCCCGCACCCACCGGCCTTCCTGAGGAGTCACCTTTCCGTGCCCAAGCCGCTCATCCAAACCACCGGCCGCCGCAAGGCCGCGGTCGCCCGCGTCCGCCTTCGGGACGGCACGGGGGTCGTCACGATCAACAAACGGCCCATCGACGAGTACTTCCCTTCGGCGACACACCGCATGATCATCACGGAGCCGTTGCGGCTGGTGGAGAAGTCCGACATCTACGACGTGGACACCACCATGGACGGCGGCGGGATCTCCGGCCAGGCCGGAGCGTTGCGCCTCGGCATCGCCAGGGCCCTCGCCGAGTTGGACCCTGAGCTGCGTCTCCCGCTCAAGCGGGCCGGTTTCCTCACCCGCGACTCGCGGGAGAAGGAATCCAAGAAGTACGGCCTCAAGAAGGCCCGCAAGGCACCCCAGTACTCCAAGCGGTAGCGGCGGCGCCCGTGTCGTTGCGCTTCGGCACGGACGGGGTCCGCGGCGTCGCCGGCACCGAGTTGACGCCGGAGTTGGTCCTGGCCCTCGGGCGAGCGGCGGCGCGGGTGCTCGGCCGTGGCCCGGACTCGGCCGGGCGGCTGGCCGCATCACGGCCGACGTTCCTGGTTGGGCGGGACACCAGATGGTCGAGCCCCCTACTGCAAGCGGCCCTGTCCGCCGGGCTGGCCGCGGAGGGCATTGATGTGGTCGACCTCGGGGTGTTGCCCACGCCGGGAGTGGCAGCAGTGGCCGCCGCCCGCAACCTGCCGGCGGCGATGATCTCCGCATCACACAACCCCTACAC
>Ga0302326_10002034_pt1 | contig 50232 bp, 56 predicted proteins | sample Palsa_T0_3_FD_202264 | JGI IMG/M metagenome (GOLD analysis project Ga0302326, IMG submission 202264) | Peat permafrost microbial communities from Stordalen Mire near Abisko, Sweden - Palsa_T0_3 | ecosystem: Environmental > Terrestrial > Soil > Palsa > Peat permafrost | place: Sweden: Abisko...
GGCCACGATGACCCCGAACCAATAGGCCGCCGACAAGCTGAGCTGGTCGACGATCAGACCGCTGACCGGGTACCCGACACCGACGCCGGCCGCTGCCGACACCGACAGGAGGGCGATCATCGGCGCCACCCGGTCTTTGGGCAATTCGTCACGGGCGGTGGTCATGGTGAGAGGGACCAGACCCAGTCCCACACCTTGGAGGGCCCGCCCGACGACCAGCACGTCGAAGCTCGAGGCCAGGGCCGCGACCACACCGCCCAAGGTGACCACGGCCAGGCCACCGATGATCGTCGCCCGGCGCCGGGGACCATCGCCGAGGCGGCCCATCACCGGCGCGCTGACCGCACCCGAGAGCAGCCCGACGGTGAGCGACCACTGTGCCGTGGTCAACGAGTCGTGAAAGTTCTTGGCGATGGTGGGGATGAGCGGGGCGCCGAGCGAGCTGATGACGCTAACCACCAGAGTGGTCAGCACGAGTACCGGGGCTAGAGCCTTGGCCCGCCGTGGCTGGTTCATGCCCGCCCGTCCCCTCGCCGCAGCAATCCAATCAGCCGTTCCAGCACTTCATTGGCCGACATCAAGGCGGCCAGGTCGTCGTCGTCGAGGCCGCACCTCCGATGGGTCCTCGGTGGAGCTAGGTCCATCTCGCTGCGAGTGGGGTCGTCATCCGATCTCGTGGTCTTGTCGCCATCGGCCGGGCGGCTCACCATGGTGGCGCCGGAACGCGGCGGCGAAGGCGTAAGGGGAGCTGTAGCCGGTGCGGTGGGCTATCTGGGCGAGGGCGAAGTCGCCAGAGCGTAGATAGTCTCGGGCGAGGGTCATTCGCCACTCGGTGAGGTACTGGATAGGTGCTTGGTCGAGGGCCTGCTGGAATGCTCGGGCGAAGGCCGGCCGAGAGAGACCGCTGAGGGCCGCGAGTTCGGTCACCGTCCATGGGTGGGCGGCGTCGGTGTGGATGGCACGGAGTGCTGGGTCCAGGCGCGGATCTGTCGAGGCTTGATACCAACGTGGCGTCTGGGGGCTCTGGCGGAATGAAGCACGTATGGCGTGGACTAGGACGATGTCGAGGAGCCGGTCGAGGACAGTCTGCTGGCCGGGTGCCCGGGTCGCGAGCTCGCGGGAGAGCAGGCCGATGGCATCGTGTAACGGGTCGTCATCGGTGTGCGGCAGATGAAGCACGGGTGGGAGCGCTTCTACCAACTGGCTGCCGACGTCGCCGGCAAACCGGTACGCGCCGCAGAGGAACACGGTCTCTTCAGGATCACTGGCGTGCTCGTCGTCGAAGTGCTGAGCTCGGAATTCGGCTGCGGACATGCAGATGGCATTGGGGCTGTGGGCGATGCAGTGGTCGGGACCTCCCCTGACGAGGGCGACGTCGCCGGGAGTGAGCTTGGATGCGGCTTGTGAGTCGTCGAGCCACAGCCACGCTTGGCCCCGCACGACGGCGTGGACGGCGAGTTGGATGGTGCCGGGCAGGCACAGCCCCCAAGGGGGTCGTGCGACTGATCGAGCGAAGACGCCGCCGGACGCTCGGGCGCGGATGAGGTGTTCCTGCAGAACGTCCACCTGGTGAGAGTATCGCGTAGTGATTCGAGCGCTAGACACATTGATACGCTCGTTACCGCGAGGGACGATGGCCCCATGACAGAGGTAAGCAACATGATCCTCGTGCTCGGCGGCACAGGCAAGACCGGAGTACGCGTCGCTAGCAGGTTGTCCGGACTTGGTCTTCCGGTCCGCACCGCCGCTCGTCACGGCGGCGATGTGCGGTTCGACTGGGACGATCCGGCGACGCACCGGAACGCCGTCGAAGGGGCTGATCGTGTCTACCTGATCCCACCGGTCATGCGCACCCGCTTCGTTCCGCAGGTGTCAGCGTTCCTGAATCTCGCAGAGGCTGCGGGAGTGCGGCAGGTTACCTATCTCAGCGCTTACGGCATCGACTTCGCTCCGCCCGAGGTCGCGCTCCGGGCGGTCGAACTGGATCTCATGGGTCGCTCTTCGCTGACGCATTCGATCGTCCGGCCTGCCTGGTTTATGCTGAACTTCAGCGAGACGTTCTTGATGCCGGTCGACGATGCGATTGTCGTGCCGACTGAGAACGGCGGGGAAGCCTTCGTTGACGCCGAGGACATCGCGGCCGTAGTGGCAGCGACCCTCGCCGACCCGGAAGGTCATGCGGGCGCCGAGTACGCCCCGACGGGTCCGGACATCCTGACGGTGAGCGAGGCGGCCGACATCATCGGCGGCGTGACCGGCCGACCGGTCCGACACGTCGACATCGACCGAAGCTCATGGGTCGAAGGTGTGATCGCGTCGGGGGTGCCCGTGGAGTATGGCGAGATGCTCCAGATGCTTACCGAGACCATCGCCTCGGGTCGCGGTTCACGACCCAACGACGATATCGAGAAGGTGACCGGAGCGCCGCCTACGAGCTTCACCGACTTCGCCAGACGTACGGCAGCGGCGTGGGCGGGAGATCAAGCGCCATGACGGCGATAGATGACCTGGACGACTTCGCAGGGCTCGACCCATTTTTCCGCATCATCGAAGAGGGGATCAACGGGTTCGCCGGCGGGGACCACTTCTTCGATCTCCTCGCCGACGATGTCGTATTCGACTACGTCATCACGGTCCCCGGCTACCCACGGCACGTCGTGGGTCGCTCCGCCGCGGCGGAGTTGTACCAACCCTATGGCGACACCATCGTGCTCGACCGATGCTTTGACCTCGCCATCCATCACGACCGAAAGTCCGGTGTGGTCGTTCTCGAGTACGCCTCGGAGGGTCGTGCCGTCGCCACAGGGGCTGCCTACGCAAACCGGTACATCTCGGTGCTCACGATCGTTGACCGCAAGGTCACCCGATGGCGCGACTACCTCGACCAGATCGTGGTCTTCGACGCGCTTGGGTGGGATCCAGATGCCCTGCTGCCTGGATTAGGGAGCGCCCATGAAGCCGATCGTCTTTGAGTCCAGCACGACAGATGGTTCGGCCTCGGGCAGCGTTTGCAGGCGGAGGCTGAACACAGCGAGTCCGGTGATCATGCGATCAGCGCGGCTACCACGTGCTGAGCTTCGACGGTCCTAGCCAGCCCGGCATGATGCACCGCGAAGGCATGGTGTTTCGCCACGACTGGGAGGTTCCGACCGGGGCGGTTCTGGACTACCTCCTCGGTGAGCGTGAAGGTATCGATGCCGACCGGATTGCCATGATGGGTGTGAGCATGGGGGGCTACCTCGCTCCTCTGGACTACAACCTCTCAGGCGGCATCGCCGAAAAGATCACCTGCCCGACACTCGTACTAGCCGGCGCGACGGACATCTTTCTCAAAGGTCAACCCGAGAAGGTTATGGAACACCTGACCTGAGAAAAAACCTTCATCATGTTCACCGAGAAGGAGGCGGCCGATGCGCGCGTGCAGGTCGGGGCGATGCGATTCACAATCGCCCGCATCGGCGATTGGCTCGATGCCACCTTCGCGTAGCAGGGAATGCTCCGCGCTGTCGTATCGTCGTGCCCGGCCGCGATGAGTTCAGGGCCGTGGGACGGTCTGTATTTGCGACTGGCGCCGAAAGGAGACCGCAATGCCGAAGGTGATCGCCGACATCACGATGTCACTCGACGGATTTGTGACGGGGGAAGGCGCCGATGAACAACACGGGCTCGGCGATGCACCTGAGCTCCACACGTGGGCCATGCATCAGGATGCGGTCGACACCGAGATCCTCGAACGGGCGACGGCACAGAGCGGTGCAGTGGTTATGGGGCGGCGGTTATTCGACATCGTCAACGCTCCCAACGGGTGGAACAAAGACATGGGTTATGGCGCCGATCAAACGGGGACCCCGCCGTTCTTCGTCGTCACGCACTCGCCTCTGCGAGACGTCCGGTTGGAACGAGAGCTGGGGATGCGCTTCACCTTCGTCAGCGATCTGGTCACAGCGATCGACCAAGCTCGGTCCGCCGCAACCCGTGGTGACGTCGTGATCATGGGCGGCGGCGATGTCGTCGGTCAGGCGCTCGAACAGGGCCTCGTCGAAGAGCTGCGCCTGCACGTGGCCCCGATGGTGCTCGGTGGCGGCACGCCGCTCTTCAAGGCTGGGACGCGTCAGATGTACCGACAACGGGACGTTCGCCCCTCGCGGAACGCCGTGCACCTCACCTACGAATGCGTTTAGATCGAGCGCCGGAGGCAAGGAGGTGTACTTCCTCAGCCAACCATATCTTCAGCCAACACAGCGAACCCGGCCGACCCGTGGAAGTGCCCCGGCTGTGGGAATTGGCTGGCGTGGGATCCGGGCCGAGGAGCGCTCTACTGCCGATCCTGCCGCGACGTCGTTGCGGTCAACCGTTCCCCCGATGTCCGCTCGCACGCCTTCCCCGTCGACCGACCCCCGGCCGGGCAAGCCGGTCACGCCACGACAATCACCTGCCGCGGCTGTGGGGCCGGGATCGAGGTCAATCCTCCCGTCATCGCCGGCCGATGCAGGTACTGCCGGGCGCCGTTCGTGGCCGTCACCGAATCGGGGATCGATCCCGTTCCCGATGGCGTGGTGGTGGCCCAGATCGACTTCGACCGCGCCCAAGCTGCGGTTGACGAGTGGGTCAATTCGCGCCGCTTCGTTCCTCGCGACTTCAAGGGCGAGAAGAGCCGCCCAGAGGTCCGCCTGTCGTACCAGCCCTATTGGTCCTTCGACACCGACACCATGACGTCCTACCAGGGTCAGCGCTCAGAGGCCGTGGCCTCGCCCGGATCCGGGGCACCGACTGTCCGGCTGCATCCAGCCGGCGGGACGGTCCGACGAAAGTTCACCAACGTCGGCGCCACCGCAGGAGGAGTAGTGCTCGAGAGCGCGGTCTGGAACTTCTCGACGGCCGAGCGGTACTCCGACGAGTACCTCGTCGGAGCCACGGCGGTCGGAGTCACGATTTCGCTCGCCCAAGGCTGGCACGACGCGATCAGGACCATGACGCCCCTTATCGCGGCCGACATCCGAGCGACCAACCAGGAAGTTGGAGAGATCCATACGGCCTACCGGGGGTCGGTGTACCGCTATCTCCTGGCCCCCGAGTGGTACGGCTCGTACGAGTTCCATGGACAGCAATACCGCATCGACATCAACGCCGAGACCGGCGGAGTGATGGGCGAGAGGCCGTGGGGCATCGGGGCGATCGGAAACCCTCCGACTTGACCATGGTCGGCGCAGCTTCCGACTGGTTACACAAAGGCCTGGGAGAGTGATACGCGCACCCACAGCTAGGGCTCCCAAGGCACAGGAGTTAAGCCGACCATGGGGAGGGAGCTTCCAGCCAGCCCGACGTGACCGTTTAGGCGAGCGCAGAATATCCGCCGCCTGCCGCTCCGAACGTTCGCCGTCACGACGGGATTATGGTGCGCCTGGCTGGGCCGTTACCGAGCGGTCTTCCGGCGGCACCCGTGCCGCCATTCTGGCCTGACGGTCCGCGTGTCGACCGCTTAGACCGATAAGACCGTTAGGCGGCAAATCCTGGAATATGTTAAACTTGCGCAGGTGGTCGATGGGGGAGGTGCGAGGGTGCGTAGAGTGGTCCTGGTAGCCGTCGTCATTTTGGTGCCGTTCATCGCGGGCATGGTTGGGAGCAAGGCGAGCGCGCAATCAGATGCCGTTACTGCGGCTGTGGTTGGGACCGGAACCGCCGGCACTGATTGCAGTCCCGGCGGTCCCTCCTGTTCCGCGTGGCAGTTCAGCGGGACCCTGGTTGGTGTATCGGACACTGCTCTCTACGGGACCTTCAACCTCGACTGGACTTGTTCCGACTTCTCTTGCGACGCGTCACTGTCGGTCACGGACAACCTGGGAACCATCTCTGCTTGCGGCGCCGGCCTCATCACGAGCGGCTTGCCCGAGGTCGGGACCAGTCTCGGGAACGCGCCGTGGACATTCGACGGCACTTGCAACCGAGGCGATAACGGCCAGATCTTCTCCGGCAGTGTGGACGTCGATGACGGAGTGGGGGTGTCACTAGTAAGCACCCTTGTAGGCGACCTGTCATTCGATCAAGGGTGACATCAAGCACCGCTCGGTAGGGGCCCGAGAGATGATCCAGGGCCGCGGGAGAGTCTGGACCATCCCAGCCCGGTCGTGTCCCACAACAATCGATCCCGCGTCGGCTTCAGCTTTTGATCGCGGCGCGGCCTTCTCGACCGAATCGGTCGGTGCGTGGCTAGGGAGTTCGGTAAGGACCCCACTTCACCTGCGACCATGTCCCGGATGGTCGCCAAGCATCCCAGCGCCCTCGATGACGGCGCACAGGTTGAGCTTCGCAGGTATGCCCGGCGCGCCACGATGCTCCTGGCGTTTTCCGGCATCGCGCTCGCCATCCTGGTCATCCTGATGCCAGCGTTCGATCTTCCGCTGTTCGAGAGGATCTTCCCTCCGCTAGGAGGCGTACTCATCGTGGTCTGCGTCACCGGGGTAGGCAGTTTGAGGCATGATGGGCAACGCCTCCTTGCCCCTCCACGGCGGCGGGACTTTGACCCTGCGGACGACTTTGTTATGGCGACTCAGCGGGGGAGGACTGTCAGGAACGTTCGCATATCGACGTCGCCGACAGCGGCGCTCCTGACGTGGTGCTGCGAGTACCAGGTCACTACGCTCTTTTCATGGCCGGATTGGCGGACGGTTCACCGCGGCCGCTCTGAACGGGCTCCGGCCACAGCGCCGAAGAGTCACTCTCGCGCTGCCACCTTCTCGCCGAGTCAAGCCCCGATCCGCGGCCACCCACTTTAGGTCGTCGTCGCGCCAACGGCCGCGCACGCGACATCTGCACCGCTCGTAGTGGCGCATGGTTTCGACTCGGAGCGGGGCGCCGGGTATCTGCAGTGTCTTTTGGGTTCGTCTTTCTCGGCGCGGATGGGCTCGGTCGATGATATTGGTGTGGACGTGGTGTGTAGGTCTTCTTCTTCTTCTTCTTCTTCTTCTTCTTCTTCTGCTGCTGCTTCGGGGGTGGTGGGAGGAACGTACGCTCGCCGTCCATTTACGGCGAGGACCGGACTGCACTCTCGGGTTCGCTCAGCGGCGGGCAGGCCACCTCGTTCTAGGGGGCTGTGGTCAGCGGCGGACTCCACGCCTCCACCAGGGTTGGTTGGCTGGAGCTGTTGGTGTAGTCGCCGACGGCCTCGCAGTCGGTGGACGACGGGCAGGCCACCCCGTTGAGGTTGCTGCCGGTGGCGTCGGTGGGATTGGGGGTGGCCTGCAAGGCCCATGTGGTGCCGTTCCAGCCCTCTGCCACGGGCGCGAGGTTGCCGCCGGGTTCTGCTGGTGGGTAGAAGCCCACGGCCTCGCAGTCGGTCGGCGACGGGCACGCCACACCGGTAAGTTCGCCCCCGACGGTGGGGTTGGGGCTGGCCTGCAGCGCCCATGTGGTGGCGTTTAAGCCTTCCGCCAAGGAGACCAGCACGCCGGAGCTGTTGTAGTAGGAGCCGACGGCCTCGCAGTCGGTCGGCGACGGGCACGCCACACCGGTAAGATCGCTATAGGTGGCGCCGGTGGGATTGGGGGTGGCCTGCGGCGCCCATGTGGTGCCGTTCCAGTCCTCCGCCAAGGTCACTCCCACGTTGGAGCCGTTGTAGTAGCCGCCGACGGCCTCGCAGTCGGCTGACGACGCGCACGCCACAGCGTTCAGGAAGATGTCGCTGGAGCCGGTCACCCAGGGCATCGTTTGCGGCGCCCATGTGGTGCCGTTCCATTGCTCTGCCAAGGCCACGTAGCCGGTGCCGGCGCCGTACATGTTGCCGCCGACGGCCTCGCAGTCGGTCGACGACGGGCAGGCCACCCCGTACAGGTAGCTATAGGTGGCGCCGGTGGGATTGGGGATGGCCTGCAGCGCCCATGTGGTGCCGTTCCAGTCCGCCGCTAATGTCTCAGAGCCGGAGCCGTTGAGGTAGTTGCCGACCGCCTCGCAGTCGGTCGACGACGAGCACGCCACCGCGGACAGACCGCTGGCGGTGGCGCCGGCGGGGGTGGGGACAGCCTGCAACGCCCAAGTGGTGCCGTTCCAGCCCTCGGCAAAGGGCACGTACACGCCGGAGCTGTTGTAATAGGAGCCGACGGCCTCGCAGTCGGTCGACGACGAGCACGTCACCCCTTGCTGGTAGCTGGTGTCGGCGCCGGGGTTGGGGCTGGCCTGCAGCGCCCATTGGGTGCCGTTCCAGCCCTCGGCCAAGGCCGCATAGCCGAAGCTGTTGTAGTAGGAGCCGACCGCCTCGCATTCGGTCGACGACGAGCAGGCCACCCCGTTCAGGCCGCCGGCGCCACCGCCGGCGGCGACAGCCTGCAACGCCCATTTGGTGCCGTTCCAGCGCTCCGCCAAGGCCACCTGGCCGGAGCTGGTGGTGTTGTAGTAGCCGACGGCCGCGCAATCGGTCGACGACGAGCAGGCCACCCCGGTCAGGGAGCTGTCGTCGGAGCCGGTGGGGTTTGCGATGGCCTGCAGCGCCCACTTGGTGCCGTTCCAGCGCTCCGCCAAGGTCACCTGACCGGAGCTGTTCGTGTAGGCCTCGCCGACCGCCTCGCAGTCGGTCGACGACAGGCACGCCACCCCGTACAGGAAGCTGAAGGTGGCGCCAGTAGGGTTGCGGCTGGCCTGCAGCGCCCATGTGGTGCCGTTCCATCCCTCCGCCAAGGTCGCATAATCACCGGAGCTGTTCTCGTAGGAGCCGACCGCCTCGCAGTCGGTCGACGAGGGGCATGCCACCGCGCTCAGGGAGCTGCCGCCGGCGCCGGTGGGATTGGGGCTGGCCTGCGGCGCCCATTTGGTGCCGTTCCACGCTTCCGTCAAGGTCACTCCCACGCCGGCGCTGTTGGTGTAGCCGCCGACGGCCTCGCATTCGGTCGACGACAGGCACGCCACCGCGGACAGGGAGGTGTCGGTGGCGCCGGTGGGATTGGGAGTCGTCTGCAGCGCCCATCTGGTGCCGTTCCAACCCTCGGCCAAGGTCACTCCCACACCGGCGTTGTTGGTGTAGCCGCCGACGGCCTCGCACTCGGTCGAGGACGAGCACGCCACTCCGGACAGGCTGCTGTTGGTGGCGCCGGTCGGATTGGGAATCGTCTGCAGCGCCCATGTGGTGCCATTCCAACCCTCGGCCAACGTCACCTGCACGCCCGAGCTGTTGTAGTAGTCGCCCACGGCCTCGCAGTCGGTCGACGACGGGCACGCCACCCCGTTCATGTAGTTGTTGACTTCGGGGTTGGGGGAGGACACGACGCTCCAACCGCCGTCAGCCACCGGTGGGCCTGGCGCGGCCGAGCTCGGGGAGCCGAGCCCCGTGGACGGCCGATATGATCCGGCGCTGGCGGGCGGGAACGCTCGGCCGGCCAACCCCAGCGGCAGGGTGGCCGCTCTGTTCGGCGCGAGTGTCCCGGTTAGCGCCGGAGCGCCGGAGCCGAGGGGGGTAGACGTTCCTGCCTTGCCGGTGGCGAAATCGATCGGAGTGACAGAGTTGGTTTCAGTGTTGGCCACCTGGGCGCTCGGGATCGGAGGGGCGGGAGTGCTAGCTGAGGCCGTTGTGGCCCCCGCCGCAGCGACGGTCAGCACGGTTGCGCTCAAGCCCACCAGCGCCACGACCGCCGCTCGCCGCCTGTGACCTGGCCGGGCGCCAAGCTCGGCGACCGTCAGCCCGTCGACGTTTTCACGGCCTACTGCATCGAAGCGTCGACGCAGGTATCGGCGCGCGAAAGCAGCGAGCGCCGCGGCGAAGAACGCCGCGGTAACAAAAACTAGTCCGGAGATGGCGGTTGCTATGCGATGCATTTGTGGCCCTCCCTGCTTGTGTCGAGCGTACCCTCAGTACGCTGATAACCTTCCGGTAGTATGTAGAATGACATACCTTTAGTATGGAAGTCAAGAGCTCGGGCCACGAACTCGCGGAGGACGACAGCTGGCATTGTCCCCAACTTGGCGCTTCCACCGACGCGATCACGGTGTCGGCTTCCGTCGCGATGGTTGTTCTGACCGGCTTTCGCAGCAATGTTCTCGTGGATCGCTGCCACTTCTGGGGACGCAGGCGCGGCATAACGATCTGACTCGCTCCCGTGACATGCGGAGGACGCCCGGCCTCCCTGAGCACATAGTCGGCCTCGAGCACGCGGCGCGGGCCGGGACGGCTCGATGGTGGCGAGCAGAACGTTCACGGTCCGGGCCGGCGATCTGGCTGCGCGTTCGGGCTGCGCGTTCGGGCGTCCCCTGCACCGGCGCCGCTCGGTGGCAGGCGAGCCCAACCCGTCTCGCTATGTACCGCCGGCGGGACGCCGATCCGTTTAGCGGCAAGAGCGCGGATTAGGGCAGTATGCGCGGCCATGACCTCCTCGGATGGGTGGAGCGTTTGAGCAGCCCTGGAGAACCAGCCGGAACCCGCTACGAGCTTCTTGATCCTCAACCGTTCCGCCCTTCGAGACGGGCGTGGCTGCGCTGGCTAGCGGACAGCCTCACATTCAGGGGAGCGTCGCTCCAGGTCCCCTCAAGAAAGACCAACCATCAGGTCCAAGACCGACTCTCTGGCAGCATCGTGTACCAGGTGCAGACGTGGGGTCAGATCGACGGCGACGAGGCCGTGCGTCTGTTATCCGGCGATCTCCTAAATCTCACCGTCGATGAGTTCCAGCGCGAGTACGGACTACGACCGGGCCGGTCTACACCATCGTGATCGAGGCTTCGAGCGGGTTTGCGGGATTCTGCGGGATCAGCGACGAGGCCGAGTTCGGTTGGTACCTCCGCTCCGACCAGTGGTGCCATAGTTACGCCACCGAGGCTACGAGGCTCCTCCTGCGGTTCGGAATCGAGAGCCTCGATCTTTGCCGCATGTACGCCACGGCCGATCCAGAGAACCTCGCGTCGGTCCGCGTTCTCGAAAACTCGGGGCTGACTGCGACGGGCCCATCGGGCTAGTTGAGACCTGGCGTGGTCCACGACCGAGGCTGCTCTTCTCGATGACCGAAGCCGCCTGGTCGTTATGGACCGGCGAGCGTAGGTAGCCGAACCGATCGGATGGCACGAGACCGACGACCCGCTGTCAGCCGCTGACAACCGCCCGATATCGCCTGCCCAGGGCGCGCCATAACGACGCGCAGATCGTCTGTGCAGGCATTGACGGAGCCGCAAATATTTCGGCATGGATCTCGCGCTTACCTGCTCCCTCGTGTTGGGAGTGCCAGGGTCAACGTGGATCTGGTAGGTCGATGTTCCAGTGCCGGCCTCCTTGGCAGTACCAGCCCTCTTCGCCGGCGGACAGGACCATGAAACGGCTCATACGGCGCTGACCGCCTTCCTCGTCGCCATAGAGAACTTCGATGGTGAATGGCGAACGCTCGTCCAGGCACTGGAGGATGCCATCGCGGGCTGGGTCGTCGGGTTCCCGGATGGCTCCCTCCCAGTAGCCGGTGCCGCTAGGTGGCACGTAAAGGTCGACTGTCAAACGGCGAAAGTCGGGGAGATGCGCGTGCGAGACAGCGCTGAGGGCCAGGCCCGGCCTCGGGTACCAACCGTGGAGAAGCGCCAGCCCGGAACCGACGTTGCGCAGTCCCATGGCCAGATAGATCACTCCGCCCTGTTCCTCCGCGACTGCGTGGCCGCCCTCTAGCCTGGCTGCGTGCCGGTCACTCCATAGGACCTTGTGGGCGGGATCGTCAAATAGCGAGGGGAGCAGCAAGGGGCGGGTTCCTATGAGGAACGAACGTTCAGCCACTCGCGCTGAGCGGTTGGCCGAGCGGATCGCCGAGAACGTTGCCACGGCCAGTATCAGAGTGCCGCCCGCGGTCGCCAGAGATGAGATCGTCTGCCAGTCGGTCACCAGTGCAACTTATTCGGCGGGACGAGCCGAGGGGACGTGCCCGTTAGCCCTGGGGGCAGGGGTCACACTCGGCCAAAACGGAAGGGGTCGGGTTACTCAACCAACGAGCACTCGGCCAAACCGACGCTGCCCGCCACTGGCAGCCCTCCTGAGCAAAATCGTCGCCCCAATCCACATCCACCTGCTCGTACCTGCTCGCCCTCGAAGAGTTCCCTCTATCCAGAGACACCCTGGATATGCGAGAAGTCAACGAACCCGACGCCTGGCCGATTCCACCCGGTTATCTCGTCCTCTTGAGTCCACGTTCCGAATCGGCCGTCGGGGCGCCTTGTCCGGTTCGGATGGTGGGTGTGTTTGGCGCAGATGGTCTCGGACCAACCAGCACGACTCCGTCCGCCGGCGGCCACGCTCCTACCCGCGCCGATAAAGGAGGGCGGCCAGCGGGGTGAATACCAAGAGGATGGCGCCGGACCAAACAAGGGCAAGGACGAGGTCGGATGTCGAGCTGACGAGGAGTGACCGCACGGCGTCGACCATAGGGGTGATCGGCTGGTATTTGGCGAATGGCTGGAGCCAGCCAGGCATCGACGCTACCGGCACGTAGGTGCTCGAGAAGAAAGCCAGCACGAAGGCGATCATGGACATGCCCTGGGCCGCCTGGGCGTTGCGAGCGACCAGCCCGATGACGGCAAAGACAGCCGTGAAGACCAGGCCGTACAGCAGGCACAGGGCCAAGCCAGCCAAGCCGTGTACCGCTCCGCCGGCACCGTGGAGGCGGAAGCCGATCAAGAAGCCGAAGGCGACGGTTCCGGCGATGGCCCAGGTGGTGGTGACGAAGTCGGCCAGGATACGGCCCGTTGCTATGGCGTGGCGGGAGATGGGCAGGGACAGGAGGCGGTCGGTGAAGCCCTGGGCCCGATCCTCGGCCACCGCCACCGCCGTGCCCCCGCCAGCGAAAAGCACGAGGGTGGCCACGTAGCCGGGCACTAGGAAGTCGACGTAGGCCGAAGCGCCAGTATGGATAGCTCCGCCGAAGACGTAGCGGAAGCTGAAGAGGAACAGGGCCGACTGCACGACGGCCATGGCCCACAGCCCAGGGGTGCGGACGAACTTGCGCAGGACCCGCCGGGCAACTTCGAACGTGGCCGTTAAGAAAGAAGGTGGTCCGGCGGGGCGGGCGACGATGGACGGGGCGAGGCTGACAGGGGTCATGGGCGGGCGATTCTCCCGGAGCTGGATATGGCGGAGGTGGAGCGGGTAGTTGAGGTGGCGGCGAGGCCGGCCGGCTGGAGGGCCGAGTCCGAAGCGTTCGAAGAAGTGCTTGAAGCCGTGAGGGTGGCGAACACCTCGTCGAGGGTGGGCCGGCGTAGCCCGATCTCCTCTACGGCGATCCTGGTTTGGTCCAGGCGGGTGATGGTGGCGGCCAGCTGGGTCGGGCCGCCGGAGCACACGGCAGAAATCCGCCGGTTGACCCCGTCGATCCGAGCCGGAGTGGACGTAACGTCTTCGAGAACCCGGGCGGCGGCCGTTGCCGCGTCCGGGTCGACTACGGCCATGTCGATCACGTCGCGCCCGACGCTGGCTTTGAGGTCGGCCAGGGTGCCAGAAGCCACGGCGCGGCCGTGATCGATGATCACCACTTGGTCGGCAAGTTCGTTGGCCTCGTCCAGGTAGTGGGTGGTCAGCAGCACGTCCGTGCCGCCGGCCACCAGCCGACGGACGGCGTCCCAAACCTCCCGCCGCGACATGGGGTCGAGACCAGTTGTGGGCTCGTCGAGCAGGAGGAGGCGGGGAGCGCCGACCAGGCTCGCTCCAAGGTCGAGGCGTCGCTTCTGGCCTCCCGAGTAAGTGGAGCAGCGCCGCTCGGCCACCTCGCCCAGGTCCAGTTGGTTGATCACCGCCTGGGCCGCCGCGGCGGCGGCCCGCCGGCCGTGGCCGAAGAGGCGGGCGGTCATCTCGAGGTTCTCTCGGCCGGTCATGGTGGGCTCAACCGCCGCGAACTGGCCGGCCAGGCCGATGTCGAAGCGGACCTGGCTGGCTTGGTCGGCCACGTGATGGCCGAGGACACACAGGTCGCCGGAGGTGGGTTGGACCAGGGTGGCGATGGTCCGCACCAAGGTGGTCTTGCCGGCTCCATTTGGGCCGAGCACGGCCAGCACCTGGCCGGCGGGAGCGCTGAGGTCGAGTCCGTCGAGGGCGGTGATCGTTCCGAAGCGGACGGTCAGGCCCCGGGCCTCGATGAGGGCCGCGGAGGAGGTTGTCATGCCGGCATAGTAGGCTAGAGACTAGTAGTAAAGCAACTAGAAATAGTGAGACTAGTAAAAGCCGCACTGAGGGCACCGCTGGCGGGTACCCTGCTGACATAGCGTCTGATGCCGGCTTCCGTCCCTCACCCCTGGCCTTGACGGTCCTCGGCCTGTTGGAGGTCGGCCCTCTGCACCCCTATGGACTGCAGCAGCTGATCAAGGCGTGGGGCAAGGACCAGGTCGTCAACGTGGGCAATCGGGCCAACCTCTACAAGATCACCCGCCGGCTCACCGACGCCGGCCTCATAGCCGTGCGGACCACCGAGCGCGACCAGCTCTATCCGGAACGGACCGTCTACGAGCTGACCGAGGCAGGACGCCAGGAATCGGTGCGCTGGCTCGAGGTCATGTTGGCCACCGCCCGCAACGAGTTCCCGGAGTTCCCGGCCGCCCTCTCCTTCGCCATGCTCCTGCCCCCGCCCGTCGTGGAAGCAGCGCTGCGCCGACGGGCCGATCAGATGCGCGCCAACCTGGAGAAGCTGGACGAGGCTCTCCAGGGTTTGGCCGGGATCCTGCCCCGCGTCACCCTGATCGAGACCGAATACCAAAAGGCGGTCGCCGCGGCCGAGTTGGACTGGCTGGAGGCCACCGCCGACGAGCTGGCCAGCGGCTCGCTCGACTGGTCCGAGGAGATGCTCAGGCAGGCGGCCTGGGCCAACACCGAGACCGACGGGCCGATAGGACCCGCCGGCGAGACCACCCCTACATCGCGGCCATAGAAGTCGGGCGATTGCGCTTGTTTAGCGGCCATCCGGACGGCTCCCCAACACAGGATCTCGCAGCGTGAGTGGTGCGCGCCGGTCTCGGTGCGGCTGCCGGTGCGGCCAGCCAAGCTGGGGTACGTGGTTGATCCCCAGCCCCTAGATCACGCTTCGCCTGCAGCTGCCCCCAGTCAGCGTCTCGTCGGCCCGGTCTTGGCAGTTCTTGGCCTCGCCGGGCTCGTGGTGGCGGCCGCGCTGTACCCCTCGGCCGCCCGCTCGGCGGCTTCCCAGGACTGGACGCCATTCGTTCTGGTTGCTGGGCTGCTGTTGATCGGCCTGGTCGCCGACGACGACGGCCTGTTCGCGGCCACCGGGCACCGTCTGGCCCGCATGGCGCCGAACGGTGTCTTGCTTTTCGTCGGGGCAGTCATCGTGGTGGGTGCGGTGACGGCGGTGTTGAACCTCGATACCTCGGTGGCGTTTCTCACCCCGGTGCTTGTGTACACCGCCCGTAGCCGGGGGGAGGGAGAGGCACCCCTGCTTTATGGATGCCTGCTCCTATCGAACGCCGGGTCGCTGTTCCTGCCGGGCTCCAATCTGACCAACCTGATCGTAATCGGTCACCTCCACCTGACCGGTGGCCAATTCCTTGCCCACACCTGGCTGGCGGCGCTTGCCGCCCTAGTCGTGACCGCAGCGGTAATCGCGGTGGCGGAGCGCCGAGCCCTGTCGGCTCGGGTAGAGAACCCAACCCCGGCCGACCGGCCGGTCCTGGGGCTCGGTCTCGTCGCGGTCGTGGCGGCCGCAGTGTTTGTCGTCATCCTGCACAACCCGGCCGTCCCGGTTGTCGCTGTTGGTGTTGTCGTTGTCGGGATCCGCCTAGCCAGCGGGGCGGCGCGGCCAAGGCGGGTGGTGGATGTCTTGGGTGTACCAGTGCTCGTCGGGCTCTTCGCGGTGGCGGTGGCCCTCGGGACCATCGGCCGGGTGTGGTCGGGGCCGGTGACGTTGCTGTCGCACGTCGACCTGTGGGGTACGGCCGTTATTGCGGCGGGCTCGTCGGTGTTGGTCAACAACCTCCCGGCCGCGTCGCTCCTAGCTGCTCGGGTGCCGGCGCATCCATTCGCGATGCTGGTCGGGCTCAATCTTGGCCCGAACCTCTTCGCGTCGGGCTCTTTGGCCTGGTTCCTCTGGTTGCGCGCAGCACGAACCGCGGGCAGCCAACCTTCGATCGCTAAGGCCAGCCGTTTGGGTGCAATCGCGGTTCCCCTCTCGATGGCCGCAGCGCTCGGTGCACTTGTGCTGACTGGGGCGCGCTGAGACAGCCACTACTCCCACTCCCGTCATGATGCCGCTGTCCGGACAGCTTCGAAGCCGGCAGGTTCGGGTCCGCCGGTTCCGACATTCGCTCGAATCAGCGCGCCGGGCCGAAGCTGCGCCAGGACCAGTCGATGTACTCGGCCTCGGACGTCTCGTGCCTCATGTGCATCCGCTCCACTTGGTCGACGCCCACGATCCACCGCAGGCGCCCGGTTTCGTCCTGGACCGACTCTAGAAGAGCATCCGCCACGTCTTCGGCGGTGGCCAACTCGACGGAAAGCTCCGAATCGAAGAAAGCCACCCGTTGGCCGACGTAGGACTGGTACTCCGGCGGGATGACGAGGTCTGCGTCCAGAGGAAACTCGCGCGCCGAGGGATCGGCAATCGTGGCTCGCCTGGGGCGTGGCACACCCACGGTCATCCTCTCGGGCGGACCTGGCGGAGTTCGAGCAGTTCGAGCCCGAGTGCCTCGACCTTGGCGAGGACGCTGAAGACGGCGGACCGATCCTGGAGCAGCCCGGTGAGCACGGTCTCGCCCTCCTTGAGTCTCGAGCGCAATACAGAATGTTCGGCGTGAGCAGCACCGCAAACGACGGTCGCGCCAACTCGCCCATAGAGGTCCCAAAGGACATCTTGGAGCGGGTCAGCACGCTATGCCTGGCGCTGCCCGAGGTGACAGTGAGGGTAGACCTCTCACTAATCAGAGCGAGATCGACGGCGCACTCGTTCGACATCCGCCGGAGGTCATTCTGCTTGCTCGTGGCACGGGAGGGCCCGACCGGCGAGCCAGTCCCGGTGCTCGTGCTGCGTGCCGACCCAGACGAACGCGACGCACTGCTATCCATTGGCCACCCGTTTTTCGCCTCGCGGGCCAGCCGTGATGGCATCGGGGTGCGGCTCACCGACGATACCGACTGGGAGGAGATCCGTGAACTCGTGACGGAGAGCTACAGGAGACTCGCACCGAAGAAGCTCACCGCATTGCTCGACTAGCGGCGCCGCCAGTTATTTGTCAGGAGGTGGCCGACCTCGTGGGATGTCCCCGAGAAGCATGGCAAGGAAGGCACCAATCGATGCCGAATCGCGCCCGGCCCTCTTGAATACCCCGATGGTGAGGCTGAGTGCGGATCCAGTCAGTTCGAGGACGTGAAACGGTCGAACGGGATCGAGGCCATCTGGCCCTTGACCGGTAAATGCCCGAGGTACGATGGCAGCGCCAAGGCCATTGGCGGCGTATTGGACCATGTCAGCGATCTGACCGACCTCGAAACTTGACATGCGCCGGACGCGAGCGGCGACGAAGGCCGCGTCCACCTGTTCGCGCAGCGCCGTGCCTGGTCGGAACTCGACGAACGAACCTTCCTTGGCGAGTTCTTCAAGGCGGACCCGCTTGCGAGCAGCCAGCTGGTGATCGGCGGGCACAACCGCTACTAAGGGTTCGGGATCGCCCAGCGGATCGAACGTCAAGTCCGCGGGAATCTCTTCGGCTGGGAGTGCGGCCAGAGCGATGTCGAGCCTGCCATTGCGCACGTTCTCGATGAGTTCCTCGCCGGGCCCGGTCATCGTTGTCAGTTCGATGTCGGGATAGCGGCGATGGAACTTGCCGATGAGGGCGACAAGGTCCAGAGTTCGACCGGCAGTTTGCGTCATTCCGATGCGAAGACTGCCTCGCATCACTCCGGCGAGTTCGTCAAGGGCAGCGTGGGCACTCGAAATGTCCTGGAGGATCTGGCGGGCGTAGGGAAGCAGCACTTGGCCCGCTTCGGAAAGTCGGACCGAACGGCTGGTCCTGTCGAAGATCCGGACGCCGAGCTCTGCTTCGAGCCGAGCAACTTGGTGACTAAGTGCTGACTGCGCGATGTGATGGCGAGTTGCAGCCTTCGTGAAGCTTCCTTCCTCGTCAACGGCGACGATGTACTCGAGCTGACGGGCGTCCATACGGGGCTGCGACCTTACTGAGGGGATCGAGGTGGTACTCGCCCGAGAAAGTCTTTCACCGCCGGCCAATCTATCTAAGATCACGATCAATGATGCCGTAACTCTGTATTGATCAGATGGGAGCAGCGTGCCAGGATCGGGTTCATGGGCCCGGCGGGAGTTGAGTCGTGACCGTCGTCTTGGACACCCGAGGCTTGCCCGTCGAGGATCGTCGAGAAGCGCTGTACGAGGCCTTCACGTCGTCGACGGTCTCTCAGAAGGTGGCGTTCGGCGGTGAGGGTGCCCCCTTGGTGGCGAAGATCGAAGCCTGGACGTTGGGAGCGGCCCGCGTCCTCCAGGTGAACGCCCCTGACTTGGGCCTGGAGCGAACCGAGAGGCAGGCCCGATCGGACATGCCGGAATTGCTCGCGGTGGCAATTGTTCTGCGCGGCCTTGGACGGTTTCGTTTCGGCGCGGAATCGTTCGAGGCGTCCCCGGGCCAGATCAACCTGGTTGATATGACTGCGCCCTACAAGTTCTCGTGGAGCGGGTCGGGAGGTGGGTGGGCCTTCAAAGTCCCGTACGGTCAGCTTCGTCTCGATCCCCCGATGGCCCGGAAAGCCACCTCCCGGCTCCGCGCCAGTCCTCTATACGGGCTGGTCGCCGACCACATCGGTCGGCTTGCGCGAGACATAGATATCATTGCCGGCGATCCCGCCGGGTTAGGGGCGGCCGTCGCCACCACGCAGTTGATTCGCGCTCTCGTCGCCTCGGCGGCCGATGACGACCGAGCAGCCCAGGAGACCAGCGGAGAGGCGCTCTGGCCGCTCACCCTCGCCTATATCGACGCGCATCTCACCGAGCGTGATCTCTCACCAGCCCGGATCGCGGCCGCCAACAACATCTCGCTTCGTTACCTGTACAAGCTCTGCGCCCGCCACGACCTTCGATTAGGGGAGTGGATCGTCGAGCGTCGATTGCGAGGCGCTCGACAAGAGTTGGAGGGTCCCGGTTCTCGCACGGTGGCGGCTATCGCGTGCCGATGGGGTTTCAGCGACCCCGCTCATTTCAGCGGGCGGTTCCGCCATGCTTTTGCGATGTCCCCGCGCGAGTGCCGGAATCTGGCTCGCGCTGGCGGAAGATTCATCACCGAGCAAGATCCGTGAGTGCCTGGTCAGGATCGGCCGGCGTACGGACGAAAGCCGCCAGGACCGCCGCACCCAGGCACGCCCCCGAGCCAACCAGGAGCGCGACCCTCGGACCCCCGGCCGAGATGATCCATCCGGTGACGATGCTGCCAATGGGCGTGGTCCCCAGGTAGACGAAGACCCACAGCGCCATGATCCGGCCTCGAAACGCACTCGAGCTGTGCAGCTGGAGGGTGGTCGAGCACAGAGTGACAAAGCAGAACGCCGCCGCACCCATGACGAGCAACGTGACACAGGCTACGGCGACATTGGGAGCGGCTGCGGTGGCGGCCGAAGTGACCCCAAACCCCAGGGCGGCGAACAGAAGATATTGGCGCCTCGGATGGTGGACGAGGCCCACGGCCAGAGAGCCCACGATTGCCCCGACGCTGAGCATGCTGGTGAGCAGCCCGTACGTGCCGCCGGTGCCGTGGAAGGTGTCCTTGGCGAACACGGGTAAGACCACGGAGAAGTTGAAGGCCAGGAGTCCGATCACCGACATCATGAGGAGAGGCAGCCAAAGCTGCTGGCGGCCAGCCGCATACTTCAACCCCTCTTTGACGCCCCGGCGTCCGGCCGGCGCAGGACCGCCCGCCTTGCGGGGTCGGATGACGAGCAGGGCGGCGATGACCGCTAAGTACGACAACGAGTTCAGCCCGAAACAGATCGTCGTTCCCACCGTCACGATCAGCACGCCAGCCAGAGCGGGGCCCACCACCCGGGCGCTGTTGACCACCACCCCGTTGAGGCTGATCGCGCTGGCGAGGTCGTCTGGCGGTACTAGGCGGCTGACCAGGGCCTGGCGGGCAGGCGAGTCGGCGATCTGGACGACACCGCCCGCTACGCCTATGGCCACCAAGGCCGCCACGCTGGCCGCGCCCGCGACGGCCAGCGCCCACAACAATGCAGCCAGCAGGCAGTACAGCGTCTGGGTCACGACAAGGAGCTTGCGCAGGTCCACCCGGTCGGCAACCGCCCCGCCCCAGGGGCCGAACAATAGAGAGGGAATCCCCCCGGCCGCCAAGACCAACCCGAGATCGCTGGGCGAACCCGTGAGCTGAAGGACGAGCCAGCCGATGGCCGTCTGCTGTAAGAAGCTGCCGCTGGCAGAGACGACCTGGCCCCCGAAGTAAAGGCGGAAGGGCCGAGACCGCAGGGCCCGGAACGAGCTGCCGGCCTTGCTCGCAGTCGTTGTCTCCGACCCGGGCACAGGCCCCGCCTCAGGCATGGCAGCCAGGGCTTCACGGTCCATTGAGCCAGGCCATCAGTGGCCCTCGGGCAGCTCGGATCGCATCTCCCACACCAGGATCTCGGCATTCCCGTCTGCCGTCACTATCTGTCCTTCGGCTCCGGTGATCCGCGCCGCGTCGCCTTCCTCCAGTCGGCCGGCGCCTTCGAGGTCGACGGCTCCTCGGGCCACGAAGAGGTGGACGTATGGTGCGTCGGGCAGGAGCACGGAGGAGGCCTGGGCCATGCGGGAAGCGTAGAGGGCGGCGTCTTTCTGCTTGATGCGGATGGCGGTGGCGTCGCGGTGGCCTGCCATCCCCGAGGCCACCGGGACCAGGCCGCCCCTGAGCAGCTGGTCCTCGATGTCGAGCTGCTCGTATCCGGGCTCGATCCCGTCCTGGTCGGGGACGACCCACATCTGGATGAAACGGACCGGGTCGTCGTGCACTGGCTGGCCGTTTATCTTCCAGGCGTCGTTCTTCTCCGAGTGCAAGATCCCGGTTCCCGCGCTCATCCGTTGGGCTAGGCCGGGGTAGATGATCCCCTTGTTGCCCTCGGAGTCCTGGTGGACGAGGCTCCCGCGCAGCACCCAAGTGACGATCTCCATATCGCGATGGGGGTGCGTTTCGAATCCCGTTCCCGGTCGCACGATGTCGTCGTTGCTAACGAGCAGCAGCCCGAAGTGGGTGTTGGCCGCGTCCCAGTGGTTCCCGAAGGAAAAGGAGTGATGAGAGTAGAGCCACGGGAGGCGTGTGGCGAGCCGATCGTCGGCCCGACGAATGTCGACGTGCGGGGACTGCAGGACCATGATCGCACCCTCCACGGTCGTCTCGGGAACTGTTCTCTGGTTCGTAAGGTTGACAGAGTGAACTTGGCCGCGCTCGCACTGTTCCTTGGCCGAGGATGTACACGAGGCGCTCGAGTGCACGGTCAGCCAATCAAGTGTGCGAGCGCGGCCAACTCTTTCGTGCCATCGTCACCCTTCTATGGCTTCTCGGACCGTCGACCCGAATCGAGCAACGCGGTGACTGACCAGGCGGAGCTGGTCGTCAGGAACGCCAAAGTGACCACCTTGACCAAGGACCCTCCGGGCGCCCAGAGCCTTGCCGTCCGAAAGGGTGTGATCCAAGCCGTTGGGACCGACCGCGACATCAGCACGCTGGTCGGCCCAAAGACCTTAGTGATCGATGCTCTCGGGCGTCGCCTCGTCCCAGGTCTCAACGACAGCCACCTCCACGTGATCCGCGGCGGTCGGATGTTTGCCCTGGAGCTGCGGTGGGACCAGGTGCCGACCCTCGCGGAAGGGCTCCGGCTGCTTGCCGATCGCGCCGCTACGACTCCAAAAGGTCAGTGGGTCCGCGTGATCGGCGGGTGGAGCGAGTTCCAGTTCGAGGAGCGGCGCATGCCCACCTTGGCCGAGATCAACGCCGCCACCGGTGACGTTCCCGCCTTCGTGATGCACCTCTACCAGGGCGGAATCCTCAATCAGGCGGCCGTCCGCTCCCTCGGCTGGACCCGCGGCACCCCGGATCCCGTCGGCGGCCAGATCGTGCGCGACGAGACTGGCGAGCCGACCGGCATCCTGCTGGCCACGCCGAACGCGCTGATCCTCTACAGCACCATCGCCGCTGCTCCAGCCCTCTCCTCCGACGATCAGCGGACCTCGACCCTCCAGTTCCTGGCCGAACTCAACAGCCTGGGGATCACGAGCGTCATCGACGCGGCGGGGGGCTTCCAGAACTTTCCCGACGACTACCAGGTCGTCACCGGTCTCGCCCGCGACGGGCAGCTCGACGTGCGGATCGCGTACAACCTCTTCGCCCAGCGGCCGGGAGAGGAGCTCGATGACTACCGGCGGTGGGTGACCATGACCCGCCCGGGCGACGGTGACGACTGGCTCCGCTGCAACGGGGCCGGAGAGAATCTGGTGTGGGCGGCCGCCGACTTCGAGTGCTTCCAGGAACCCCGCCCCGACCTCCCAGCCGACATGGAAGATCAGCTGGGCGGCGTGCTTGCGCTTCTCTTTGAGCATGGCTGGGGCTTTCGCATCCACGCCACCTACGACGAGTCGATGCGAAGAGACCTCGACGTCCTCGAACGGCTGGTCAGCCCCGGCGAACCCCTCCCGGTCCGCTGGTTCTTCGACCACGCCGAGACGGCGACCCCAGCCACCCTAGACCGGGTCGCCGCCCTCGGCGGTGGCATCGCATCGCAGGACCGCATGGCCTTCCAGGCCGAGCACTTCGTGAGCCGCTACGGGACGCCGCCGGCAGGTACCGCCCCGCCGCTGCGCGGCATCATCAACCGCGGCATCCCTCTTGGCGCCGGGACGGACGCCACTCGGGTCTCCTCCTACAACCCCTGGGTTTCGCTGGGGTGGTACGTCACGGGCAAGAGCGTCGGCGGATTGCAGCACCGCTTCGACGAAGAGCTCCTCAGCCGCAGCGAAGCCCTGGAGGCCTACACCGTCGGCTCGGCCTGGTTCTCGGGCGACGAGAGTCACAAGGGAACCCTTGCCGTCGGCAGCGCGGCCGACTTCGCATTGCTCAGCGGCGACTACTTCACCGTGGACCCCTCCGCGATCGCCGCCATCCGCTCGGTGCTGACCGTGGTAGGCGGGCGCGTCGTCCACGCCACCGACGAGTACGTCAACATCAACCGACGTCCCGGCGGGAGCGCTCCGGCCACACCAGCTGGGGTTCACCAAGCCGAGGTCGTCGCCGACGCCTCCTCGGACGCCGGCGAGCACCAACAGTGGGCCGAGAGCCAACACCGGTAGCGGCGACGCCGTTCTTCTACAGGATTTGACCGATCGGCCCACAAACCAGCAGAGGAGGACGCAAAGACGATGACCAACCCGACATCCCAGGACGCTCCGCTTGCGTACGACGACCCCGAACCCGGTCTATGGACAATCGACGCCGTCCACTCGTTCGTGTCGTTCACCGTCTTGCACATGAACGTCTCCTATGCCCGAGGCATCGCCGTAGGACCGGCCGGGACCATCACGATCGCGCCCAACCTCCTCGACAGCTCGGTCGAGGCAACGATCGACGCGTCAACGTTGACGACCCTTAACCCCGTCCGGGACGCCAAGATACGTGGCCCGGAGCTTCTCGACGTCGAGCGTTACCGGACGATCGAATTCGTGTCGACGGGACTGTGGTCCTCAGGTGAGAACTACTACGAGCTGGGCGGCCACTTGACCATACACGGCGTGACCAAGGAAGTCTCGCTTGACCTGGTCTTCAACGGCGTCGTCACCGACACGTGGGGAAAGCGGCGTCTGGGCGTCACGGCCACCACCGAGCTCTCCCGAGACGACTTCGGCGCCGGCGAGTGGGGCCACAGCCTGCTGCCCGGTGGCGGGTTTATGGTTCCTCACCACCTCAAAGTCACTCTCGACATCGAAGCAACCAGAGACGAGGGAGCCGCGTGAGCACCATGAAAGTCCACACCGTGGAGTCGACGAGCGACACCGTGCGGTCCGGGTTCTTCGACCCCAAGGCACCACCGGTGGCCACCATCGACTCGGACGACATCGTCAGCTACCCCAACACGTGGACCCACTGGGGCAACGAGGCCACGTTCGGGATGTCCTTCGCGGAGCGGGAGCCGCTCCGGCACCGCTATCCCAACGGTCCCTACTCGATGCTCGGACCGGTCGAGGTGACCGGTGCCGACCACGGTGACTGCATCGAATGTCAGCTCATCGTGCTGCGAACCAGGGACTGGGGCTGGAACTCCTTTCCTCTCGGCGTGGGCGCGCTCCCGTCGGACTTCGCCGAGCCGTACGTGCACTACTTTCGCTTCGGCGACTCGAGAAGCGTCACCGAGTACGTGCAGGGGATCTCGCTCCCGCTAGCTCCCTTCCTTGGCGTCATGGGCGTCGAACCCTCAGGCGACGACCCCGTCAGTGCCATCCTCGCCGGCCCCTACGGAGGCAACCTCGTGCTCAACGAGCTCACCGTGGGCGCCTCGCTCTTGCTGCCCGTGTTCAAGCCCGGTGGGCGCATCTGGATCGGAGACGTCCACGCCTTACAAGGCGATGGGGTCGTCGACCAGACGGCCATAGAGACCGCCGCCGACGACCTACAACTTCGCTACACCCTCCACAAAAACGTACCCCTCCAGGGGCCCTTGGCCGAGACGCCGACGCACTGGATCGGCCTCGGGTTCGCCGACTCCCTCGACGATGCCTTGGTGGCGTGCCTCCGCAACCTGATCTCGTGGCTCCACGTAGCCGCAGGCATCACCGAGGGCGAGGCCTACGCGCTGTGCAGCATGGCCGTCAGCTTCCGGGTGACCCAGTACGCCCACCAGACCGGATCGGCATACACTTCCACTCCCCCCAAAACCGTCCACGGGATGGTGCCCAAGGAACTGTTCCCGGCCGAGCTTCGCGACCGGATCGGATCCTGGCTGCGCCCTGGCGCTTCGACATGACGCGCTCGGCAGCCGACCGCCTCGACATCCTGGAGCTGTTGGCCTTGGCGGACAACGCAGCCACCCGGCGCGACCTCAGCGCCTACATGGCGTGCTTCACCGACGACGCCGTCCTCGACGGCGGCATGGGCGAACATCGAGGAAAAGCAGCCATGGAGCGGGCCGTCGGGCCGATCTGGCAGGCCGAAGGATCCACGAGCGTCCACCTCACCACCAACGCCGTCGTTGAGCCGGGCTCCAGTGCCGACGATCGAGCGGTGGCGCACTCCGTGCTCGTCATCTTGGCCGACGACCCGGTCACCGTCCACAGTGTCTCGAACATCACTCACCATCTCGTGAAGGAGCCGACCGGCTGGCGCGTGGCGCGACGCACCGTCCAACCCCTCCTGGCGACCTCGCTGTAACCAAACTTACCCAGAACTACAAAATAGGAGGGCTGAAAATGAGCACTATTACCACTACCGACGGGACCGACATCTTCTACAAGGACTGGGGCTCCGGCCAACCCATCGTCTTCAGTCACGGCTGGCCGCTTTCGGCTGACGACTGGGACACCCAGATGCTCTACTTCCTGCAGCACGGCTTTCGAGTCATCGCCCATGACCGGCGTGGGCACGGCCGTTCCACGCAGACCAGCGACGGTCACGACATGGACCACTACGCCGACGACCTGGCCGCGCTGACCGAACATCTCGATCTTCATGACGCGGTGCACGTCGGCCACTCGACCGGTGGAGGTGAGGTGGCCCACTACATCGCCCGGCACGGCGAGAGCCGCATCGACAAAGCAGTGCTCATCAGTTCGGTGCCGCCCCTCATGGTGCAGACCGACGCCAACCCCGGCGGCCTGCCCAAGAGCGTTTTCGACGATCTGCAGGCCCAGCTGGCCGCCAACCGCTCCGTGTTCTACCGGGCTCTGCCGTCGGGGCCCTTTTACGGCTTCAACCGGCCCGGCGTCGAACCCTCGGAAGCGATCATTCAGAACTGGTGGCGCCAGGGAATGATGGGGGGTGCCAAGGCCCACTACGACGGCATCGTCGCCTTCTCCCAGACTGACTTCACCGAGGACCTCGAGAACATCACGGTACCTGTGCTGGTGATGCACGGAGACGACGACCAGATCGTCCCCTACGCCGACTCCGGCCCTCTGTCGGCGCAACTCGTCAAGAACGGGACGCTCAAGACCTACCACGGGTTCCCGCACGGGATGCCGACCACCCAAGCCGCGACGATCAACGCCGACCTGCTGGCTTTCATCCAGTCCTGAGGGCGTCCGCCCCTGCCCGGGGGCCGGATCCTCACTGGAGCCGCGCCGTGAAAAGAAACTAGCGTGACGAGCCCATGACCCCGGCAACCGCACCGGACAACCGGTGGCTGCCCAGCGCCGCCGACCCCATGTTCATCCTGGCCATGGACCACCGGGCGTCGTTCGCCAAAGACCTCTTCAACATCATCGGCACGCCGAGTCCCGAGGACGTGGCCCGGATGCGCACAGCCAAGTCGCTCATCTACGAAGGGCTCCGCCAGGTCACCGTCGAAGGCAGCGGCCGCCTCGGCGTCCTCGTCGACGAAGACTTCGGTTCCCCGGTGACCAAGGCGGCCCGGCGCGACGGCGTCGTCCTCGCCATGCCGATCGAGAAGAGCGGGGTGGCGGTCTTCGAGTTGGAGTACGGCGACCGCTTCGCCGAGCACGTCGCCGCCTTCGACCCCGACTTCGTCAAGGTCCTGGTCCGCTACAACCCCGACGATCCCCCCGAGGTCCGTGACACCCAACTGTCGCGCCTGCACGCGGTGTCCGACTGGGCAGCAGGGGACGGACGCCGCTGGCTGTTCGAGTTGCTCGTCCCACCGACGCCCGACCAGCTGGCCGAGCCCGGGGGACGCGACGGCTACGACCGCGACATTCGTCCCGGCCTCACCGCGACAGTGATCACCCAGCTGCAAGCCGCCGGGGTGCACCCGAGCATCTGGAAACTCGAAGGCTACGACACCACCGCCGGCGCCGAACAGGTACTGGCGGTGGTAGCCGCCGACCGCGACCACCCGGCGAGTTGCATCGTGCTCGGACGCGACGCGCCGCTCGCCCGGGTCGAGCACTGGCTGCGCATCGCCGCCGCCAATCCGGGCTACGCCGGCTTCGCGGTGGGCCGGACCATCTGGGAGGAGCCGTTACGAGCCCACCTCGCCCAGCAGCTACAAGCCGACCAGTTGGTCGACCAGGTGGCTCATACCTACACCGACCTCATCCACGCCTACGTCAATGCCCGCGGTGCTGCCTCGACGAAGTGAAACCATCTCGTGACGACATCCGCTGATCTCCAGGACTGCTAGAGCGGCCTGGGTGGCGGGACGTCGCCTCGGGCTCGGGCCGCGGCGCCTTGGGCCTCGCCTGTGCGCTTTGCTCGCCGGCCGTAGGCGATGTTCCAGGCGATGAGAACACCGGCCACGGCGTAGCGCATCACCTTGGAGATGCTCAGGGCGGTGCCGGTAGAGGTCGACTCGACGATGACGATCCGAGCGGTGGCCTCGGCCAGGAAGGCCACCCCCCAGACCGCCGTGGTCACCTTGAAGGCGTGGCGGAACTCCCGGTACCGCCACCGGTCGGCGAAGTCACGGCCCTTGGGGGTGTCCGCCCCGATGAACTCCACTGCGAAGCGGTACATCAGCGGCCGCCGGGTCCAGAGCGATCCAAGGCAGACCGCCCCAAACACGACGGTGGGTACCGAGCCCTCCAACAGAACGAGGCGGGCATTGCCGCTGGCCAACCCGAGACCAGTACCTACGGCGATGCCGAGCAGCACCAGGACCCCCACGACGTCTGCGCGGCGATCACGGACCATTCCGAGAGCGACCCCGAGGGCCGGGAGGATGCCGCTCAGGACCAGTGCGCTCACCTTGCTGAGGCCGGCCGATCGCAGGAGGGAATAGGCCACCAAGGGTCCGGCGATGTCGAAGACGGCGATTTTGGCCAGCGGCCCGAACCGTCCACGCGCCGCGGCAGTCGCAACCTCCGGCGGCTCCGTCGCTGCGTTCGGCGACGAGCCGGATGTCGCGAGGTCGTGGGCGGTGGTCAGGGAAAGTCTCTCCTGTCGATGAGAAGACGTCGAACCCGCCCGGGGCGACAGCCTGTGAGGATCTCACCCTACACCGGGTCGAATGGCGCCGTTCGCGGGTAGGGCGGCCGGCATCGCCAAGGCTACCGTCGGCTTAACTCAGAGTGAATTCCTAACTACCAACGAACAGTTTGTTTGTGGAGGGCTGCCGACGCTTGCTAAGAAACATACGTACTCTGGGTCGACGAATTACGGGGCGTCCGGCGCCCAGCTAGAAGAGCAGGTCCAGTCCGCCATGCGAGGTGTCGGTCTCGACGATGTCGGCGAGCAGCGGGGTTCGGCGACCATTCCGACGTTCACCTCGGTTGGCTTCTCCAGCTCCACTGTCGACGGGACAACACTCGTGAGCACCAACCCTCTGAAGACCAACATGACTGCCGCTGACGGCGTCACCCAGATCTCTACCAAAGCCATCAATGGTAAAGGGACAGGATTCAAGGCCCTGTTCAAGCAGAGCTAGTGCCCCTCGATGGTCGAGCCGCCGAGGCGCGTCAGGTGACCGAGCGGCCAGACTCCGCGGCTGGCGAGGCACCTGACGTTCGTTTCACCTATGCGAACGAGCGGACGTTCCTGGCCTGGAACCGCACCGCTCTGGCTCTCATCGCGACCGGAGTCGCCGCTACCCAGCTCCTGCCGAAGCTTCCAGTCACCGGCGGCAGGCGCTTGCTGGGCGTACCGCTGATCGCCCTCGGCGCCGTGGTGGCGGCTGAAAGCTTCCGGCACTGGCGCGCCAACGAGCGGGCGATGCGCCGAGGTGAAGCCCTGCCCCGCTCGACATTGCCGGTCGTTCTCACCGCCGGCATTGTGGTGATCGGCGTCCTGGCAGTGGTAATAGCGGCTTTCGGTAGCCGGTGAGGGGGTGACTTGCTCGCCGGAGGTACCGGACGAAGGTCTGGCTCGCGAGCGCACGGCGCTGGCCTGGAACCGATCCGGACTCGCTGTCGTGGTCTGCCTTGCCGTAATGGCGCGCCACTTCTGGCCGATCGAGGGCAACGGCCGTGACGTCGCCGTGGGCCTGATCGCGGCCGCGGCAGTCGCCTGGTCGGTCGTTTTGGTGGCTTTCACCCGAAGTGGCGCCGACCGGGCCAAACCTAGCTTCCTCGGGGCGCGCCGGTTCGGCCTCATGACCGCCGGGACGCTGCTCCTGGCTATCGGCGGGCTCCTGCTCGCGTTTTTCGCCGGGCAGGGCATCGACCCGTCTTCGGCCATGGTTGGAGTCGTTTAGGCTGGGTATGTGTCCAGTCAGCTGTCCAGTACGCCTCGACAGACCCTCAATGCGCGACAGGCGAAGAAAGTGGAGAGCCTCTTCGACGCTGCTAGCGATCTCTTGGACGAAGTCGGCCATGAGCAGATTACGATCCGCATGGTTGCGGCTCGTGCTGGGTGCTCGCCGGCGACTGCCTATACCTATTTTGCTTCAAAGGATCACCTGTTCGCCGAGCTCTTCTCGCGATTGCTCGAGTCGTCTCCAGGTCCGGAGCACATTGGGCGCACGCCAGAGGAGAGGATGCGAGCGGTTGTTACCTGCCTGGCCGAGGTGATCGCGGGAGCTCCGGCTCTCGCGGCTGCTGCGAACAAGAGCCTCTTGGGTGCGGACCCTGAGGTGCACCGTCTTCGCGTGGCTATTGGAACCCTGTGGATGAAGAGGTTTCGTGAGGCTATCGGCCCGGACGCCAATCCGGACTTGCTCGAGGCACTCTCGTGTGCGTTCATCGGCGCGCTGCTTCAGGCGGGAATGGGAATATTCAGCTACGACGCTCTGCCTGATGTCCTCGGGCGCGTGGTAGGCGCGATCATGCGAGGCTGGTCTTCCGGACGCGTGCCGAGCCGCAGGGCTCTTCGCGCTTGATGCTTATCTGGCTGGACAATAAGCTGGACAGATGTCCAATCGCCCGCGGATGGGACCACGGGTGTTGAGAGTCGCGCAGGTCGCTACCGGCAATGCGGGCCGGCTGGCCTTGAAGCAGCTCATCCTGGACCCGCGCTTTGACTTGGTGGCTGTGGCGGTTTCCGATGCGGAGAAGGTCGGAGCTGACGCCGGGGAGCTGGCGCGCCTCGGCCTGTCTACCGGGGTCGAGGCTGCGCTGGGGTTGGACCCGGTGCTGGATGCGAGACCGGACTGTGTCGTCTACTGCGCGATGGGTGACACACGCCTGAGAGATGCAATCGATGACTGCCGGCGCCTGCTGGCAGCCGGCATCAATGTGGTTGGCACGGCGCCGACACCGCTCGCCTACCCATGGGGAGTGCTGCCGCAGCAGTGGATCCACCCTATCGAGCAAGCGGCACTGGACGGCGGCTCGAGCCTCTTCGTCAGTGGGGTCGATCCGGGGTTCATGAACGATCTGATCCCGCTGGCGCTCGCAGCTACGTGTCGCACCGTCGAGCAGGTGCGCTGCATGGAGATCGCCGACTACGCCACCTACGACGGATCGACCGTCATGTTCGACGTGATGGGGTTCGGCCTGCCGTTGGATGAGACCCCGATGCTTCTCCGACCGGGAATCTTGAGCAGTGCCTGGGGGATCGCCGTCCGTCAGCTCGCCGCCGGTCTCGGGATACCTATCGACGAGATCGTTGACTCACACGAGCGGATAGCAGCCCCGGAGGCGTTCGATATCGCGGCGGGACACATCCCGAAGGGAGGCGCGGCTGCACTGCGCTTCGAGGTCGTCGGGATGTCGAGGGGGCGCCCCGCAGTGGTGATCGAGCACGTCACCCGACTGCGCGACGATCTCTGCTCCGGTTGGGCCCGCCCGGCTCAGCCCGGCGGCTCCTACCGGGTCGAGATCGTTGGCGAGCCCTCCTACATGGTTGACATTTGCCCGACCAGCCGGGAAGGTGATCACAACTACGCGGCGATCCTCGCTGGCGTTGGAAGGGTGGTCAACGCTATTCCGGCGGTGGCAGCCGCCGAACCGGGCATCTTGACGACACTCGATCTACCTCTAGTCGCAGGTAGCGGGTTCGCTGTCAGCAGCGGCGACTGAGAAAGGTTACGCAATGGGACGGGTAGACGGAAAGGTTGCCCTCATCACCGGGGGTGCGCGGGGGATCGGTGCCTCGGTTGCGAGACTACTGGTCGCTGAGGGCGGCCAAGTCGTCATCGGGGATATCCGCGACGAAGAGGGCGCTGCGCTTGCGGCGGAGCTCGGCGGAGCCGTTCGCTACGTGCGGCTTGACGTCACGGATCCGGACGATTGGCAGGCCGCGGTTGAGACGACCGTGCGAGAGTTCGGGAAGCTCAACGTGCTGGTCAACAACGCGGGAATTGCAAACGGGAGTTCGATTCAGCAGTTCGATCTCGACCAATGGAAAAGGGTCCTGGACATCAACTTGACGGGAACGTTCCTGGGTATGAAGTTCTCTGCGGACAGCGTCATCGCCGCCGGTGGCGGTTCGATCATCAACGTGTCGTCGATCGAGGGCGTGAGGGGGACGCCGTGGGCGCACGGTTACGTCGCGTCCAAATGGGCCGTGCGAGGCCTCACCAAATCCGTTGCGATGGAGCTGGCGCCGTTCGGAGTGCGCGTCAACTCGATCCATCCCGGTCTGATCCGCACCCCGTTGACCGAGGGAATACCCGATGATCTCATCAGCATCCCGCTGGGGCGGGCTGGCCAACCGGTCGAGGTGGCCAACTTCGTGTTGTTCCTCGCCAGTGACGAGTCCTCCTACGCGACTGGGGCCGAGTTCGTGCTTGACGGCGGGACCGTGCAGGGCATTCCCCACAAGACGTAGCTGGCCGAGCACTGGCCCAGCAAGCGTCCGAGATGGCGCTTGCGGACCAGGCCGACTAGCCGTAAACTAGACAGGTGTCCAGTCAGGTGTGCGAGTTCGTCTCCCGGGGGCCGCTCCCGTGACGAAGAGGATCCCTACCAACCCCCCGGCCCAGCAGTACGTCGACGGCAGACTAGGCGGCGCCAGCGACGGCTCGTCCTATCAGATCCTCAACCCGGCCACCGGCCAGGAGATCGGCCGTGCCCCCGACAGCACCGCAGCCGACGTGGATGCCGCTATCGCCGCGGCTCGCCGGGCCTTCGACGAGACGGACTGGCCGACCAACCTCGAGTTCCGGCTTCGCGCTCTTCGCCAGCTCCACCAGGCGCTGGTCGAGCGCGGCGAGGACCTGCGTGCGCTCACTACCGCTGAGGCGGGCGCTCCAGTGCTGTTCACCGCCGGCCCGCACTTCGACATACCGGTCCAATCCCTGCAGTGGATGGTGGACCTGGCGGAGCGCTACGACTGGGAGATCGACCTAGGAGTCGGCGTGACCATGGGTATCCGGTCTCGACGCACCGTACGCCGCGAGCCGGTGGGTGTCGTCGCTGCGATCACGCCGTGGAACTTTCCCAATCAGATCAACCTGGCCAAGATAGGCCCTGCGTTGGCCGCCGGGAACACGGTGGTCCTCAAACCGGCTCCGGACACTCCATGGCTGGCCGCCGAGTTGGGCCGGCTCGCGGTCGAGTACACCGATATCCCGCCTGGCGTATTCAACGTGGTCACGCCTAACTCCAACAAGGTCGGTGCCCTCCTGACGACCGACCCGCGGGTGGACCTGGTTTCCTTCACCGGCGCCACCAACACCGGTCGTGCGATTGCGGCTGCGGTCGCGCCGACTCTGAAGAAGGTGTTCCTGGAGCTGGGTGGGAAGTCCGCTGCGATCGTGCTGGACGACGCCGACCTCACGGCAGCCGTCGGAGCGTGCGCGTTCGCGGTTTCAGTGCACGCAGGCCAGGGATGCGCCCTCACTACCCGGCTCGTAGTTCCGCGCCAGCGCTACGACGAGGCCGTCGAGATCGCCGCCGCGACGATGGCCTCCCTTGGCGCCAAGGACCCCGCCGACCCGGGCACCATCTGCGGTCCGGTCATCTCCCGAGTGCAACGCGACCGGATCAAGGCCTACCTCGACCTGTCCGCTGAAGAAGGAGGACGTTTCGCCACCGGCGGGAAGATTCCCGAGCAGGAGGGTGACCTCGCCGGGGGGTTCTGGATCGAACCCACAGTGATCGCCGGCCTCGATAACGCGGCCCGAGTGGCTCAGGAAGAGATCTTCGGTCCGGTGCTTACTGTTATCCCCCATGACGGCGACGACGACGCGGTGCGGATCGCCAACGAGTCCCCGTACGGACTGTCCGGCTCCGTCGACTCCGTCGACCTCGAGCGCGCCAAGGCGGTCGCTGCCCGCATCCGCAGCGGAACCGTCGGCGTCAACGGCGGTCTGTGGTTTGGCGCTGACGCACCCTTCGGCGGATATAAACAGTCCGGAATCGGCCGCGAGATGGGAGTGGCCGGCTTCGAGGAGTACCTAGAGATCAAGACCGTCGCCGAGCCCGCCTGACCGCGCCCGGCACACCCGACAAGCCACGGAAAAGAAGACATGAACAGATTCGCCGACAAGGTCATAATCGTCACCGGCGCCGCCCAGGGAATTGGCGAAGCCTACGCCCGCGCCCTCGCTGCCGAGGGAGCTTCGGTCGTGGTGGCCGACATCAACGCGGAGGAAGGGACCCGGGTCGCCAAAGCCATCGATGCCGGGGGCGGAAAGGCGATCTTCTTTCCAGTCGACGTCTCCTCGCCGGACTCTGCACTCTCACTCGCCGAGCGCACCGTAGCCGAGTACGGAGGCATCGACGGCCTGGTCAACAATGCCGCGATCTACGGCACCATGAAGTTCGACCTCCTGATAACGGTGGACTGGGACTACTACAAGCGGTTCATCGACGTGAACCTTCACGGCGCGCTGGTCGTAACTCGTGCCGTGTATCCCGAGATCCAGAAGCGCGGCGGCGGATCGATCGTCAACCAGTCCAGCACCGCCGCATATCTCTACTCAGGTTTCTACGGACTCGCCAAGGCCGGCATCAACTCCCTCACCCAGCAACTCGCCCACGAACTAGGCGGGCTCAAGATTCGGGTGAACGCCATCGCTCCCGGGCCCATCGACACCGAAGCCACCCGCATCCAGGCAGGCGACACGGCCAAGGAGCTGGTTAAGAGCCTCGCCATCAAGCGGCTCGGCCAACCCGACGATCTGGTCGGAGCGACCCTGTTCCTGCTGTCGGATGAGTCGCGCTGGATCACAGGCCAGATCGTCGCCGTCGACGGCGGCCAGACCTTCCGACTCTGATGGGTGCCGGTCGCCGAGCTGGTCGCGGCGGGAGCCAGGCGGCCGGGTGAACCAACCGTCGCTCCTCCAAGACGATGACGGCGCAGTCCGGATCATCACCTTGAACCGTCCTGAGCAGCGCAACGCCTTCGACATCGGCCTTTACCACGCCCTGACTCGCGCCCTGCGCTCGGCCGACACGGACGAATCGGTCCGTGCCGTCGTGCTCACCGGCGCTGGTCCCGCTTTCAGCGCCGGCACGGACCTGGGCGAGCTGGCCGCCATCGCGGCCGGCTCACCCCCGGAGGGAGCAGCCGACGCCTTTCCCGGCCTGCTGGCGACCCTAGCTGAGATAGATGTTCCCCTCATCGCTGCCGTCCAGGGGCCTGGAGTCGGACTAGGCGCCACCATGCTCTCGTTTTGCGAAATCGTGATCATCGCCGACACCGCCCGGCTCAAGGCTCCCTTCGCCGAGATGGGTGTGCCCCCGGAGGCGGCCAGCAGCTATCTCTTCCCCGTTCGGATGGGCTGGCAGCGGGCCGCGAACAACTCTCATGACTGTGAAATCCAACGGCAGGAGCCTGCCGTTTACGTCAGGCACCTTTTGGGGAGCAAACCCGCTCCAGGATCTGGCCTGGGCCAGACAAAACGACCCGGTGCAGGTATCTAGGGTCAGGTCGGACTCCTTGTCTGGGGTCTTTCGCCGAGCGGTTACGATGCCCCGACTGTGCCGAGAAATCGAATAGCCCAGACGGCGATCCTGTCTCTGGGGTTTGTCGCTCTGGCGACTTCGTGTAGCTCGGGCCAGTCGTCCTCGACCTCGGCCACCACCGTGCCAAAGCCGACCTTCACGGCGTCTCAGAAGGACGACTATCTCACGGACCTGGCCAAGAACGACTCCGCTTCATCTACGTACCTCAAGCAACACGGTCCGACCGGAGAGAACACGCTGCTTGCTTATGGCTTGGCGTTCTGCAGCTTTCTACAACAGGGCGCAAGTATCTCCACCGCCATATCCAGCCTGGATTCCCAAGCCGGGGAGGCCGCCTCGGACACTGGTTTCACCGCTTCCCAACAGTCGGATAACGCGATCGGAACCGATGCTCTCATCGTTCTGTGTCCATCCGAGCAATCGAAGCTCACCGCGGCGCAGTTGGCGCAGCTCCAGCAGGTTCGGCATGCCCTCGGCGGAACATGACCACCTGCCGCTGTGTAATCGTCAGCATACCAATCTGAATCCCAGAATGGTATACTCATCCTGTGGCTACGGAGCAGATTGCTGTACGACTCCCCGAAGAACTCCTAGCCGAGGTCGACGAACTTGTCGCCCGAGGTATCTATGACAGCCGCGCCGCCGCGGTTCGCGCCGGTCTCGAGGCCGTAGCCGACTCGGAACGGCGGCGTCAGGTCGATCGGGCTGTCGTAGAGGGATATCGACGCATTCCTGCGGCTGAGACCGAGCACGAGGGCGCCGTGGCCTCACTTCGGGATGCGATCGTGGACGAGCCGTGGTGAATGAACCGCGACGCGGCGAGGTCTGGTGGGGTGAGATCGAGGACATCGGCCGACGCCCTTTCTTGGTGATGACCCGTTCAGCTGCGATCCCGGTACTGCACAACCTGTTGGCTGCTCCCATCACACGCACAGTCCGTGGCATCCCAACCGAGGTGCGCCTTGGTGTTGACGACGGCATGCCCACCGATTGCGCCGCCTCTTTCGACAATCTGAGGGTCGTACCGAAGAGTTACCTTGTCGATCGCGTTTGCTCACTCGATCCAATACGCATGGTTGAGGCTTGTCATGCCCTGCGAGCTGCCGTGGATTGCTGATTCGACAGAGCAGGCATCGGTCAGATCCAGGGGCTCGGCGAGGTTGGGCAAGATGGGACAATGAAGGCGCAGGAGGGACTGGACGCAGTGAGCGTTGGACTGAGGTCTCGACATGCGCTCGTAGTCATCACCGTCGTCGCCCTCATCACTGGGTGTAGCAGCAGCGAGCCTCGATCCCCGGTGACGCCGCCCGGGGTTGCAGGCATACAACTGCCAGTGTTCGAGAAATCCTGTGCGCCGCAGCCCGGTCCTCCGTCGGTTGTGCCGATAAGGGTCGTCAGGGCTGCGATCGTGGCCAACGTCTGCATCAGCGGCGAAGGACCATTCCCGTTCCTGGTGGATACCGGAGGATCTACAACTCTGGTGGATTCGAGCCTTGCGGCGCGGCTTCACCTTGCCCTCGTTGACGGACCTCGGGCTGTTTCGTCATTCACCTGTAAGCGGCAGATCTCCTTCGCAGCTCTTTCACGATGGTCGGTAGGCAACACGACATTGCTTCCGCAGACCGTAGAAGTCGGCACCGTACAGTCCCCGGCCCTTCCGAACCTGGATGGGGTGCTCGGGTCGGACACACTGAGCAGCTTCGGTGCGGTCAGAATCGACTACCGCCAACAGACCCTCACCCTCGGCCCACAAAGTGCTCCCCTTCGATCAGAAGTAGCGGGTGGCTCGGGACCCCCATCGGTCTCTGCGTCACTGACGGAGGGCACATCGTTCGCCAGCCCGATGCCCGTCAAGGTCGTCAGCGAAACTCTTTCCCCCCACCACCTACAACTGACAGAGGTAAGACCCACCGTTGACCTGTCGTTCGGGCCAAACCAGTTCACGCTGACGCTCGACACCGGCGCAGGGACCACGAACCTCGATCCGAGCGTCGTCAAGATGCTCCGGTTGGCTCTGGCGGGCCCACCCGGCGCCGCCTACGCCGGCCTTGACTGCCCCGTCGTCGTCAACCACTACACGATGGGGCCCGCGATGCTCGGAAAGGTGCAGCTTCCTGAGCAGACGGTCGGCAGCAACTTCATTCCCCCCGGCACGGTCGGGGTGATGGGTTCCGGGACCCTGATCAACTACAACCCGGTGCTCGTTGACTACACCGACGGCGAACTCTTCCTCGGCCAAGGCACGCAGGCTCAGTCGGCCGCGTCGGAACGTCCCATCTCGAGCGGGTGACCTCGGCCGGGTCTTCCCTGTGGACCAGTCTGCACGGAAGACTCGGACCAGCGTCCCTAACGCGTTCTCTATCGCACCCCGAAGGTGGTGGTCAACTGACGAACGACGCCGAGTCGTACTGGCGCGGAAGGTGGGCCTTGGCTGGCGACGTAAACTTGTGTTATGGCCGACTGCCGTGCGACACCGCGGTTGAGATCGAGATGACCTCCCGAGTCCGGGACTGACCGGTGCGCAAGATCATCTGGGTGATGTCGGTGTCGGTCGACGGTTACATGGAAGGGCCGAACCGCGAGATCGATTGGCACATGGTCGACGACGAGCTGCATCGCCACATGAACGGCTGGCTGGCCGACGCGGGCGGCTTCCTCGAAGGTCGGGTCACCTTCGAGCTGATGGTTGGGTTCTGGCCGACCGCAGACCAGGATCCGGCCGCCACGCCGACGGTCGTCGAGTTCGCCCGGATCTGGCGGGACATGCCGAAGGTCGTCTACTCGCGCACTCTGCAGCGGGCCGAGTGGAACGCGACGGTCGTCCCCGATGTGGTGCCGGCCGAGGTCCTCGCCCTCAAGGCACAGCCTGGTGGAGACCTCGTCCTCGCCGGCGCCGACCTGGCCGCGGAGTTCGCCCGTCACGACCTGATCGACGAGTACCGCCTTTACGTCCACCCCGTGGTGATCGGGCGTGGCAAGCCGATGCTCCAGCCATCGGACGCGAAGGTCCCGTTGGGGCTGATCGAGACGCACACTTTCGGCAACGGGGTCGTCATGTTGCGGTACGAGCGGCTTGCTCTGGGGCCCGACGGCGGGTGATCCTCGTGGGTCCGCTCGTCGCACAGGCGTGACGGGCGCATAAGAACATCGTCTATTTCGCTTCGGTACGACGGCCTCCAAGACGATCAGGTGGCGGTCTCCTCGAGCAAGGCAGCTCGAGCCTCGGCCATCTCGTTGAGGATCTCAGGGGCCACCCGGGGGTACTGGGGATCGATATCAGCAAGGGCGGTGACAAGTATCGCCGCTGTCGCCAGCTGGGTGAACCATTTGTGATCTGCAGGTACCACATACCATGGCGCCCACTTGGTACTGGTGTGACTGAGCATCTCTTCGAACGCCTTTTGGTAATCGCCCCAATAGTTGCGTTCCCGGATGTCGTCGGGGGAGAACTTCCAGTTCTTGGCCGGATCGTCGATCCGCCCGAGAAAGCGATTGGCCTGCTCCTGTCTTGACAGGTTGAGGAAGATTTTCACTACCCGGATGCCGTTGCCGACCAGGTGACGCTCCCAGTCGTTGATCTCGCGAAAGCGCCGCTTCCAGACGTCCCCCTTTCTTGCCTCCTCCGGTAGTCGCTCTGCGTCCAGCAGCTGAGGGTGCACCCGTATCACGAGTACCTCCTCGTAATGCGATCGGTTGAAAATCCCTATCCGGCCCCGTTCGGGGACACCTCGCTGATAGCGCGACAGGTAGTCGCGGTTGAGGTCGTCGGTTGAGGGCTGTTTGAAGCTTCGGACTTCTACGCCTTGGGGGTTGACGCCGGTCATGACGTGCTTGATAGTGCTGTCTTTGCCCGCCGCGTCAATGCCCTGAAGGATCAGGAGCAGACCGAAGGTGTCCTGAGCCGCCAAGCGGTCCTGATAGTCGGCGAGGAGGGCGACACCCTCGGCGAGGCGGGCACCGGCTTCGGCCTTGGAAATCAGCCCCCCTGTGTCGGCCGAGTTGTAGTCACGTCGCAGCGCGATTCTCCTTCCTGGGGTAACCAGAAGGGGCTGGGCGAGGTCCGTCACGAATCGCAGGCGTCGTTCCATGATTCTCACTCTGCCGCGGATTGACGAGTCTGGCACCAAGACCCGTACCATTCACCATGAATGAGTCCGTAATCGATGACACGGCACAGGAAGAGTTCGCCGTGTGTATGGGCGACGCCACGGGGCGCTGGTCATTGTTGCGCCCGGCCGCCGGGGAGCCGTCAGGACCGCTGGGCCGACGACTGGGCGTGGACCGTGTCGCGGATGAGCATGAACCTCTTCGACCAATGGCGGCTGGACGGTAAGGATGTGTGATCTCCCATTATTAATGATAGATTGAACACTATGGATGTGCAAATGCGTCACCGGACGATAGTGGAGGCCCTCCGTCAGCGCAGTCCGGTCCTGGTTGGGGAGCTGGCCGTCGCACTGGGGTGCTCCGAGATGACCGTGCGGCGTGACCTCGAGTCCCTCGAGCGCAGTGGGGGCCTCAGACGCGTGCACGGTGGTGCGGCGAGTGTCTTCCTCAGTGCCGAGGAAACCCCGTACGGCATTCGGGCCCTCGAGTCCCACGAAGCCAAAGCGACGATAGGCGCAGCTGCCGCCAGCCTCTTGGCCGACGGGGAGACGGTCATCCTCGACGGCGGAACCACTGCCATGGAGGTGGCGCGAGCGCTCCGTAACCGGCGCATGACCGTCATGCCACTCGCTCTCAGGCCCGTCTTCGAGCTGCATGAGTGCCCGGGCATCAAGCTTCTCCTCCCAGGCGGTGAAGTCCGTCCAGGCGAGTTGTCGTTGACGGGAAGTCTCACCGAGCCATCTTTTTCACAGCTCCGGTTCGATACGTGCGTGATGGGTCCGTGTGGCATCGATGCCAAGGCGGGCATCACGACTCACCTGCTCGCCGAGACGGCTGTGAAGCGGGCCGCCGCCAGAGCCTCCCAACGGGTCGTTGCGGTGGCCGACTCCTCGAAGCTCGGCCGGGTGGCGTTCGGCCATGTTTGCGAACTCGACGACATCGACGTCGTCGTCACCGATGCCGAAGCCGATCAGCAGATAGTGGACGAGTTGCGGGCGGCGGGAGTCGACGTCTGCTGCGTTTGACACCGTTCCCGGCCAAGAACCAGCCAGCAACACCCGCCTCGGCGGACCGTAGGCCACGCCTGGCCGTTATCGCCGTGTTCTTCGTGCATGGCTTCCTATTCGCCTCTTGGACGGCCCACATCCCGCAGTTGCAACATCACCTTGGCCTGAGTGACGGCCGACTCGGACTCGCCTTGCTCGGGGCCCCTATCGGCTCGGTGCTGGCGATGGTGGTGGCGGCCCGCCTCCTGCCGATTGTGGGAAGCCAGCCGATGGTGCGCTTAGCGCTGGTCGGCTATTGCGTTTCGGGACCGATCATCGGTCTCACCGGCTCGCTGGGTACGTTCTTCGTCGCGTTCCTGCTCTGGGGCTTCTTTCAGGGGACCCTTGACGTTTCGATGAACACCCAGGCGATCACGGTCGAACGGTTCTCGGGCCGCGTGCTCATGCCGGGTTTCCACGGATCGTGGAGTACAGGTGCTCTGGTCGGTGCGGTCACCGGAGCAGCGGCGGTGGGGCTAGGTCTTTCCCTGAGCGAGCAACTGCTCGCCCTGGCGGTACCGTGCCTCCTGGTCGTCGGCTGGCTTACGACGTCGCTGATCGCCGACCAGCGAGCAGGTAGCGACCCCGAACCTTCAGAGGGCAGGCCAGACAGGCGCAGTGGCGTGCTTCAGGGCGCGGTCCTTGTGCTCGGGGGCATCGCCTTCGCCGACATGTTGTGCGAAGGTGCCGCAGCAGACTGGGCCGCCGTCTATCTCCGCAACTCGCTGCACGCCGTGCCCTTCGTCGCCGGACTGGGCTACGCGGCCTATGCCCTGGCTATGCTCACCGTCAGGCTTTCCGGCAATCGGATCTTCACCAGGTTCGCCGCCCACCGAGTGCTACCACTGCTCGCCGCCATGGGCTCGCTCGGCTTTGCCGCCGGTCTCGTCATCGCCCGGCCTGTGACTTTGCTCGTCGGGTTCGCCTTGCTCGGCGCCGGGCTCGGAAGTGTCGTCCCGCTGATCCTCAGCGCGGCCGGAGCGGTGGACAACGTGGACACCGGAAAGGCGGTGGCCGCGGTGGCCGGCTGTGGGTGGGTCGGCTACGTCGTGGGACCTGTCGTGATTGGCGAAATCGCATCAACGACGACACTGCAAATCGCTCTATTTCTGATCCCAGTTCTCGCCGGTACCGTCGCGGTGGCCACGGGGATGGCGAAGGCGCTGCGGCGCGGGGCACTGCCGGCTGACGCGGCGCCGAGCTCTAGGCGGGCCGGGGTACGGACGCGAACGCCGGCAGAGTGAACCATGTGGGAAGGCCTCGCCGGAGCGCTGGGGTGCCGCGTAGCTCGATTGTGCCAGCGCCGAGGGCGTCGGACCAGCTTCGGTCGCCGCGCCAAATTTCGACCATATGGCGAAGATCGGTGAGCACGTTTACTGCGACTTCGTAGCCGGGGTCGACATCGCAGACGTCGGCTTCGTTGGCGGTGATCACCAGCCACCAATGCCGGGACTTGGTAGGAGCATCCGGGAACGTGAACTCCACCACGGTGCGGCCGTTGGGCACCGCGGTGTGATCGATGTTGCGATGCATATCCCATAGCAACAGTTTCGGATCGAGATCCTCGTCACCCAGTTCACCGATCCAGCGGACGCCCCATGCGCCGAGCGCTTCGACTACCGGGCGGAGCTCCTCCCCGGCGGGGGTGAGGACGTATTGCACGTTGGGACCGTCGGTTCGGCGGTCTACTACGCCGGCGCGGACCAGTTGCTGGAGCCGCTTGGACAGCAGCGTGGGAGACATGCGGGGCACGCCGCGGCGCAACTCGTTGAAATGCCGACTCCCGGTCACCAGTTCTCGGACGATGAGCAACGTCCAGCGTTCGTCAAGCAGCTCCATCGCTTTAGCGACGGGGCAGAACTGATGGTAGGAGGAGCCCATGCCGTCCAGGTTAGAGCCACGCTCCCGCGCTCAGCCCGCCGATAACGCCGGCTTCGAGCCGGCGTCGGGTACCGGTACAGATCTCGTACTAGTCGAACAGCAATCTCGTTCTTTACCCTCAACGAGGACGACAACGTCGGTGCACCCAGAAAATCGGTCGTGATGTTTGGCGCCGCGTGGTTGTTCGCAAGCCGATGCCCGAACATGGGAGGACTACTGAGATGACTGCACCAAACGATATCGTCGAGGCCGACCGAGCTCTCAAAGCCAAGCACCGCGCCATGTGGGCCCTGGGCGACTACCCCACCCTGGCCGCCGAGATCATCCCCGACCTTGGCAAAGTCTTAGTTGACGCCTGCTCGGTAGGCCCTGGTCAGCGGGTGTTGGACGTGGCCGCCGGGTCGGGCAACGCTGCCATTCCGGCGGCTCTCGCCGGGGCGAGCGTTGTCGCCTGCGACCTCACACCCGAGTTATTTGAGTTTGGGCGCGAACGTGCTCGTCAGCTAGGCGTTGAGGTGGAGTGGCGGGAGGCGGATGCCGAGGCACTTCCGTTCAGCGACGGGGAGTTCGACGTCGTGCTGTCGTGTCTTGGGGTCATGTTCGCCCCGCGCCATCAGGTCAGCGCCGATGAGATGGTCCGCGTCTGCCGGGCCGGTGGGACCATCGGATTGCTGAGCTGGACGCCAGAGGGGTTCATCGGACGGATGTTCGCCACCATGAAACCCTACGCGCCCCCGCCTCCGCCAAGCGCGCAGCCTCCGCCTTTGTGGGGATCCGAACACCACGTCGTCGAACTGCTCGCCGACCGCGTCAGCGGCGTCAAGGCACAGCGGAGAACAGTCACAGTGGACCGCTTCGCCGCCCCCGACGCGTTCCGCGACTACTTCAAGGCCCATTACGGTCCGACCATCGCCGCCTACCGCAACATCGCGGACGACCCCGCCCGCGTGGCCGCGCTCGACGACGACCTCAGCGAACTCGCACAGCGCCATGACCGCGGCGACGCGACCACCATCCTGGACTGGGAGTACCTACTGCTCACCGCCCGTCGACTCGCAGGGTGATGGCTTCGTTGAGCGCGGCCGGTAATAGAGTGCCACTATTTCCTACCGGGCAAAGAGTAAGGAGCATGACATGGTCGACACGACAACTGCGATCCGACGTCATCATCACATCACCTTGTGCGTTGGAACAGCCCAGGAGGACTTCGACTTTCACACCAAGGTGCTCGGGCTGAAGAGCGTAAAGAAAACGGCGCTCTACGATGGGGATGTACCCATCTACCACCTGTACTACGGCAACGACAAGGGAGCGGAATCGACGCTCGTGACGAGCTTTCCGATGCGCCAGTCAGGGCGCGTCGGCCGACGAGGGACGAACCAGACCCGAGTGCTAATGCTGTCGATCCCCGAGACGTCCATCGGCTACTGGCGTTCGCGCTTGACCGACCACGGCTTCACTGTCGAGGAATCCGAGGTGTTCGGCGAGAAGCGACTCGATTTCACCCACCCCTGCGGTATCGAGTACGCGCTCGTGGGTGTCGCTTCCGATCAACGCGCTCCTCACTCCTCCGGTCCCGTGCCGCAGGAGTTCGGCATCCACGGCACCCACGGGATCACCGTATCGGTACGCGATCTGGACCTGTCGGCCGAGTTCATGACCACTGGGTGGAGTGGTCACTTGACCCAGGAGGAGGATGCTAGGGCCCGGTTCGAGGTAGGCGACGGAGGATCGGGGTGCATAGTTGATTTCATCGCCGAGCCCCAGCTCGATCAGGCCGGCTGGATGTACGGAGAGGGCATCGTGCACCACACCGCCTTTCAAGTCGCCGACTACGACACCCAGACCAATGTGAAGTCACATCTGGAAGGCCTCGGCTTCACCGACGTATCAGAACGCAAGGACCGCGGTTATTTCGAGTCCATCTACGTGCGTATCCCGTCCGGAGCCCTGTTCGAAGCCACCGTGTCGAAGCCCGAGGGCTTTCTCATCGATGAAGCATACGAATCACTGGGCAAAACTTTCCAGGTGCCACCAGTGTTCGAAGGCCAGCGTGACTTCCTGATGTCTTACCTCGAGCCACTCGAGTACTGACCGGCGGCCCCATCGGAGCGTCAGACGCTCGTCTCAACCGACTCGGCGACCTCTGCGGTAAGCCCGGCGACCCGAAGTGAGCTGACTACTCGCTGGCGGTGTTGCGGTCCCCGACCGGGCCGTCTGCGGCGTTCACGACCACAGCGTGGAAGTTCACGAATTCGAACAAGCCATGGTGGGACAACTCCCGGCCGTAACCTGAGGCCTTGATGCCGCCGAAGGGAAGACGTGGGTCGGACACGGTCATACCGTTGACGGCTGTGTGCCCGGCCTCGAGCCGAGTTGCGAACTCCTCGCCGGCCGGAAGGTCCGAGGTCCACACCGCGCTGCCAAGGCCGTAGACGCTGTCGTTTGCGAGCCGCAGGGCTTCGGTTCTGTCTCGGGCTCGGAGAAGCGGGACTGCAGGGCCGAACACCTCCTCTTCGAGGACCGCCATGCCGGGGCGCACGTGATCGAGGACCGTCGGCTCGTAGTAGAAGCCCGGCAGGTCCGGAACGCGTCCGCCGATCAAGATTCGCGCGCCCTGGGTCACGGATTCGCGGACCTGGCGCTCGAGCGCGTCGCGCAGGTCTTCCCGGGCCAGAGGCCCCACCGTGACACCTTCTTCGATCGGGTCGCCGAGGCGCAGGGCGCGTACGTGCTGGAGCAGCTTCTCGGTAAGAGCGTCGGCTACCTGTTCCTCCACCACGATGCGCTTGGCGGCGATGCAGGACTGGCCCGTGTTCTGGAATCGACTGCGCGCCGCCCACGCCGCTGCCGCGTCGAGGTCGGCGTCTCCAAGAACGACGAAGGCGTCACTGCCGCCGAGTTCGAGCACGGTCTTCTTGAGTGCCTGCCCGGCTATGGCGGCGACCGATCTGCCCGCCCGCGTCGATCCGGTGAGGGTCACCGCCGCTACTCGGTCGTCACCCACCACGGCCGCGGCGACCTCTGCGGTGCGATCGGCCCCCACCACGAGCACAGACAGCGTCGCGCTCGGCAGGCCCGCTGCGTCCGCTACTTCGGCGAGAGCCAGCGCGCACCCAGTCGTAGAAGGGGCATGTTTGAGCACCATCACATTGCCCGCCGCCAGCGCCGGCGCCAGGGCGCGTACCACCTGCCAGTAAGGGAAGTTCCAGGGCATGATCGCGAGCAGGACACCCAAAGGCACGGGGACCACCACGGAGCGAAGCGCCTCGGTATCCACCGTCTCCGGCTCGAGGAGCGCCGGCGCGTGCTCCGCATACCAGTCGCAGGTGCGGGCGCACTTGTCGATCTCGGCGCGGCTTTCCAACAGAGGCTTGCCCATCTCCGTCGTGGCGAGCGATGCCAGCTCCTCTCGCCGCTCACGCAGTGCGACGGCCAGCCGACGCAAGCCGTTGGCGCGCTCTGTGATCGGAGTATGCCGCCAGGCCTTAGCAGCCGAATGGGCTCGATCGAGCAGTCCGTGCAGCTCCTCGGCAGTCGTCTCCTCATAGGTGGCGAGGGGTCGCCCGGTCGTCGGGTCGACCGTCGTCACGGTCACGAAGCCTCCCCGTTCTCTAGTACCAGAGCAACCCCCTGACCCGATCCGACACACACGCCCAGCACCCCGTAACGGGCCCGACGAAGGTGAAGCTCGGTGGCCAACGTGAGGACGTACCGGGTGCCCGAAGCCCCAAAGGGGTGGCCGATCGCCACGGCTCCTCCATTCGGATTGAGGCGGTCGTCGGGGACCTCGAATCCGTCGAGCTGGTGAGGCAGTTCACGTAGTACGCCGAGTGCCTGGGCGGCGAAGGCTTCGTGGATCTCCCACACGTCGATGTCGGTGGGGGACAGCCGGGCGCGCTCGAGGGCCTTGGCGATGGCGAACGCGGGGGCGATCCCCATGTACTGCGGGTCAAGTGCGTGGGTGGCAGAGGCCACCACCCGTGCCAGGGGAGCGATACCCAGCGACTCGGCCACCGGGCCGCTGGCCAGCACGACGGCACTGGCCCCGTCGTTGAGGGCCGACGAGTTTCCCGCCGTCATTTGGGTGGTGTTCGGCTGTGGCGGCAGACCGGCCAACTGCTCGGCGGTGGTGTCCCCCCGGATGCCCTCGTCGTGCTCGAACGTCCTGCCAGGCTGGTGCTTCGTTCCGGGAACCTCGACCGGGTGGATCTCCAGAGCTAGCCGTCCCGAGTCACGGGCCGCCGCGGCCCGATGGTGGGAGCGCAGCGCGAAAGCGTCGATCTCCTCGCGGGTCAATCCGTAGCGGTCCGCCACGTTCTGCGCCGTCTTGATCATCTCGACGTAGGCGTTCCGAGCCAGCAAGGTGGGATTGGGTGGCCCGCCGGCCCCGGCCCACATGGTGTCGAGGAGGAGTACGGGGCCGCGTGGGCTGAACGGGGCGTCCCCTTTCATCTGGGCCCAGCCGGACCGCGACATCGACTCGACGCCGGCTGCCAGGCCGACCTCGAGCTCGCCGCTGCGGATGGCATGGGCGATGTTGATGGCGCCGGTCAGGGACGAGGCACAGAAGCGGTTGACGGTGACCGCCGGCACGGAGTCCGGAAAGCCCGCAGCCAACGCGCCCCAGCGTGCAATGTCACCCATGCCCTCGTGCGCGGTGTTGACGCACCCCGCGGTGATGTCCTCGATCTTCTCCAACGGCACCCCGAGGCGCTCACAAGCCGCCACCATGGTCGTTCCCAGCAGGTCATCCGTGCGTAGGTGCGACAGTGAGCCGCCGTAGCGCCCGACGGGTGTTCGGACTCCGCCCAGGATGAATGCGTCAGTCACGCGACCAGAGACGCTTCGAGGGTGATTTCCGGGACACCCGCCAACGCTTTGCTTACCGGACAGCCGGCTTTGGCCGTCTGGGCGTGCTCTTTGAACGTGGCTTGGTCGAGTCCGGGTACTTGCCCGACGGTGACGAGAGCGATCTTGGTGATGGTTGGAGCTCCGTCGACCAGTCTCAGCGTGACGCTGGCATCAGTGTGAACGGATTCCGGTGGATTGCCTGCAGGTTCCCGTACCCGTCGGAACATCACCTTTCCATTCCGCGCTTCCGTGTGCCGGCATCATCGCCTCCTATCGGCTCAACTTCGGGTGTCGTCTCTTGGTCCAACTTTGATCGGATCTCCGTTGTCTCGCTGCTAGCGGAGTCCAAAACTACAATCTCGCGCACCACTGGTCAGCCAGCGAACTGGCCGCCTGCCGGCGATGTTTTGGAGGCGCATGTAGGAGTTGATCGTTGGCAGCGTGCGGTCGTGGTGGCCGTTGACCACCAAGACCGCACCCGCGCACTAGTCGCCGTCCAGGGACCAGCCCACGGCCTCGAGGTGTCGACGCACCCGCTCCACGTCGGAGTTGAGCGGGGGAGTGTCGGTCACCGCGTGGATGGCTTCGAGAATGGCCGTCTTCGGGTTGGTGTTGGGCGGCAGCGGCAGGCTGAGCGCCAAAGAGTCGGCTGCGTCGATGACCTCGGAGTCGGAGAGGTGGCGGGCTAGCAGGGCCAAGACCGGGTAGTAGTCCGTCGAGGGCACGCCGGCGGGGTAGCCGGCGTGCAGCCAGTCCACGACTCGCTGCAATGAGGTTGGAAGGGCCATCGGGGCGGTCTCCGATCCGGCTAGCTGGAGTGGACGATGAAGTAGATACCCCATCCGATGGCGGCCAGCACCACGGCGAAACAGAAGAGGCCGACGAGGAGCCCTGCCGGGTTGCCGCCGTAGACGTGGGCGTCATCGGAGCTGACGGCGACACCGCTGCGGAAGTTGAGGGCCCGGAGGCCGACGGCGAAGAGGGCGGGCAGCCCGGCGCCGGCCAGAAGGCCGACGACGATGATCTTCCACAGGGCGCTGAAGTCGATCCACGGGGTGGCGATGATCATGGCAGACATGGCAATCCTCTCAAGCGTTGGCGGGGGCGTCGGCCGCGGCCACGCCCGCCGAGCCGGTCCATTCGGCGTTGACGTTCTTGGAGTTGACGGCGGTCTTGCGGGAGGCGAGCCAGATCCCGCTGCCGAGGGCCACGAGCAGAACGAACAAGACGATGGCCCCGAAGGTGCCGCCGATTAGGTGGGCGATCTCGTAGCCGCCGGCCCCGACCAGACCTGCGGAGGGGAGGGTGAAGATCCACGCCGTGGCCATTCGGCCGGCGACGGACCAGCGCACCTCGGCGCCTTTCTTGGCGAACCCGCAGCCAAGGATCGAGCCCGTGGCCACATGGGTGGTGGACAGTGAGTAGCCATAGTGGCTCGATAGGAGGATGACCGCGGCCGACGCCGACTCGGCCGCCATGCCTTGCGGCGACTCGATCTCGACCAGGCCCTTGCCCAGGGTGCGGATGACCCGCCAGCCGCCCAGATAGGTCCCGAGGCTGATGGCCAGGCCGCACGACAGAATGACCCAGGTGGGGGCCTTGGACCCGCTGTGCAGCGTGTGATGGGTGATGAGGGCCAGGGTGATGATGCCCATGGTCTTTTGGGCGTCGTTGGTCCCGTGCGCCAGCGACACCATCGACGCCGATCCGATCTGGCCCCAGCGGAACCCGTGGGTCCGGGCGTCGTTGGTGACCTGGCGGGTCAGCCGGTACACCAGGTAGGTGCCGACGGCGGCTACGGCGAAGGCGATGGGCGGGGATAGGACCGCCGGCACGACCACCTTGGACACGAGGCCATGCCACTTGACGGCGCTACCGCCCGCCGCGGCGATGGTGGAGCCGACGACGCCACCGATAAGAGCGTGCGAGGAGCTCGAGGGGATCCCCGCCAGCCAGGTGAACAGATTCCAGGCGATGCCCCCGGCCAGGCCACCGAACACGACGATCAGGGTCACCTTGCCCGTCTGGACGAGGCCGCTGGCGATGGTCGCGGCCACGCTGAAGGACAGGAACGCACCGACCAGGTTGAGGACGCCGGAGAGGGCCACGGCGATCTTGGGGGGAAGGGCACCGGTCGCGATCGACGTGGCCATAGCGTTCCCGGTGTCGTGGAACCCGTTGGTAAAGTCGAAGGCGAGGGCGGTAATGACGACCAAGGCGAGGACCGCGTCGCTGTTCATGGAACGCGTCGCTACCGTCGTTCTCGCGGGCGAGCAATGGCTGCTGGGAAGCTTTTAGAATGTGTTCATGCAGCATTCAGGAAAGGTACGCCGCTAGTTCAGACGGAAGCTTCGCGGCGCCACGCGGAGGGATCGCCCAGATACAGGCCGCAGGGGGGCTGGGAGGCACAGCCGGCGGAGCCGTGGTAAGCAGCGAGCATGGAAACACGGAAGATCGGATCGCTTGACGTCACCGTTATCGGGCTCGGCACCAACAACTTCGGCATGGGCTTGGCTGCCGAGGATGTACCCCCGGTGGTGAACGCCGCGCTTGACGAGGGCATCAACTTCTTCGACACCTCCGACTCTTACGGCGAGAGCGAGGAGCGTCTCGGTCGCGCCCTGGGCCCCCGCCGGGACGAGGTGCTGATCGCCACCAAGTTCGGGAACCCGGTTCGGGGCGAGGAGGGGACAGGGGGCGCCCAGCCCGATTATGTTCGCCGGGCGCTAGAGGCCAGCCTCCGCCGCCTCGGGACGGACCGGATCGACCTGTATCAGATCCACCGGCCGGACCCGAACACACCGATCGCCGACACCCTGGCAGTCCTCGACGAGGCGGTGCGGGCGGGCAAGGTACGCGAGATCGGCTGCTCGAACTTCTCGGCCGCCCTGCTACGCGAAGCCGCCGGCGGCGCCGGCGCCCACTTCGTCAGCGTGCAGAACCACTACAACCTGCTCAACCGGGCGGATGAGGACGAAGTCCTGCCTCTGTGCGAGCAGCTCGGTCTGGCCTACCTGCCGTACTTCCCGCTGGCCAGCGGGCTGTTGACCGGCAAGTACCGGCGGGGCGAAGAACCTGCCGAGGGCACCCGCCTCCAACGGTGGGGCGGACGCGGTACCGGGATGCTCACCGACGAGAACTTCGACAAGGTCGACGTTCTGACTGCGTGGGCCGACAAGCACGGCCGCACCGTCTTGGACCTGGCCTTCGCCTGGCTGCTCGCCGCCCGGGTCGTGTCGTCGGTGATCGCCGGCGCGACGAAGGCTGATCAGGTCAAAGCCAACGCCGCTGCGGCCTCTTGGCACCTCTCCGACGACGAGCGAGCCGAGGTGAACGCTCTCCTCAACTAGCCGCCGTTCGGTCCAGCCAAGCCAGCAGGACCTCCACCAGTCCTTCCGGCCGGTGGAGGGTGATGCTGTGACCGCAGTCGGCGGAAGAGTATCCCATTGATACAGCTGCGTGATTCGCCCACA
>Ga0302326_10002035_pt1 | contig 50148 bp, 41 predicted proteins | sample Palsa_T0_3_FD_202264 | JGI IMG/M metagenome (GOLD analysis project Ga0302326, IMG submission 202264) | Peat permafrost microbial communities from Stordalen Mire near Abisko, Sweden - Palsa_T0_3 | ecosystem: Environmental > Terrestrial > Soil > Palsa > Peat permafrost | place: Sweden: Abisko...
GGGCCGGCCCAGGCGGCTGCACCTGCGCTTTGGGCTGCGCCCGACCGTGATCCACGGCGATGCCTGCGTGACCGGGATGGGGTTCGGGCACGGCACCGGGCCGTCCGTTCACGTCCCGGCTGACATGGTGCTGCGTTCGGTCGGCTACCGGGGCGTGCCGATTCCGGGCCTGCCGTTCGACGACGAGCGTGGCGTCGTGCCGAACGCCGCGGGCCGGGTCCTGAGCGATGGTGCTGTCGTCCCTGGCGAGTACGTGGCCGGCTGGATCAAGCGCGGCCCGAGCGGGATCATCGGCACCAACAAGCACGATGCCGCCGAGACCGTGCGCTGCCTGCTCGCCGATGCCCCGGCCCTGCCCCGCCGGCAGGTCCGCGACCCGGACGAGATCATCGACGTGCTGCACCAGCGCGGCGTGCGAGCCGTCCCGTGGCAGGGCTGGGAAGCGATCGAAGCCCTCGAGATCGCCGCCGGCCAGCGACGTGGCGCCAAGCAGGTCAAGGTCGCGGACCGTGAGCTACTGCTCGCGGCGGCGCTGTCACGGCCCAGCCCCGGGTGCTGACCGTGCCGCGGCTCGAGTAACCCCGGGCCGTTCGGCTAAAGATCTTCCTAACCGAAGCCGGCCTGCTCATTGCGCCGCAGGCAGCATTTGTCTACACTGATGTTGAAATTCGATAAGCTGGCCTGCCAGAGACGGAGTCTCCACATGACAGCACACGCGACCGCCGACATCGGCTTCGACCCGTTCGCGCCGCGGCCTTTCGGGGAACTACCGCCTGTCTGGGCCGAGTTGCGGGATCGCGCTCCGGTGTACCGGACGGCGGCCGGCATGTACGTCGTCTCCCGGTACAACGATGTCCGCAACATCCAGCGCAGTCCCGGACTGTTCTCGAACCGGCCGCAGGCGGACGAGGCGGGCAACTTTCCCACCGACGCCGACGCGGACCCGGAGCAGCTGGAGATGCTCGGGGCGCTGATGGCCGGCTTCCCGTCCGAGGTCACCGTCGAGGAACTGACCAGCGCGCGCACCATCATCGCTGCGGACCCGCCCGATCACACCCGTATCCGGCGGATCGTGAACCGCGGCTTCACGCCCGGCCGCATTGCCGCTCTGGCCAAAAAGATCGACGTGATCGTTGACGAATGCCTGACGGGGATCGAGACGGCGGACGCCTATGATGTCGTTGCCCGCCTGGCGATACCGCTGCCGGTGCAGGTCATCGGGGACATGCTCGGCATCGAGCCGGAGATGCGCCCGAAGATCAAGCGCTGGACCGACGGCATCGCTCAGTCCAGCGTCGGTGACCTGCGCGGCACGACCGAGGGCCTGGCGCTCGGCTTGAGTGTGCTGCGCGAGTTCAGCACGTATCTCGCGCCGCTGGTCGAGCAGCGCCGCGTCCATCCGCAGGACGACATCATCAGCGCGATGGTCCGGTCGATGGATGACGACACGCTGAGCACCGCAGAGGCGCTCATGATGGCGGTGACGATCATGGCGGCCGGAAACGAGACTACGACCAACCTCATCGGCAATGCCGTGGTCGCATTTTATGAGAACCCCGGTCAGCTCGCGCGGCTGAAAACAGACCCGTTCCTGCTGCCGAACGCCGTTGAGGAGGCGAACCGGATCTCATCGCCTATTCAGTTCAACTTCCGCGAGGCGCTTGATGACGTCGAGGTTGCGGGCACGCGCATTCCGAAGGGCGCGACAGTGATCTTGCATCTGGCATCGGCTAACCGGGATCCGCGGCAGTTCGACGACGCCGACAGCTTCCGGGTCGATCGCCCGCTCGGCAAGAACCTCGCGTTCGGCCACGGAATCCACTTCTGCCTGGGCGCGCACCTGACGGCCCAGGAGGCCCGCTCGGCCCTAGGCAAACTGATCCCCCACCTGAACCGGTTCGACCTCGACCTGGACGCCCTGCAGCGTAACCCGTACATGCTCCTTCACGGCGTCCAGTCGATCCCGCTGACCGCCAACCGGTGAGCAGTTGCCCGAGCGGGACAGGCAGTGTATAGCTGAGGCGATGCTGCCGACCTCGACCGAGGTACTGTGGCGGCGCCCCATCAGATCAATGAGCAGATAGCCCGGTCTACCGCGAATCGCGACCACGTAGTCAGGTCTGTTTCCAGGGTTTGCATTACTTCTGACCTAACCGATAGGTAAGACTCCCGGCAGGCCTGCTCCAAATCGACTGGGTCATAATCTTCGTCTCTCGGAGCGCCCGTTTAGCCCGGAAGGCTAGCAATCCGTTCGAGTGCGACCCGAGCAGGAGGCACCGGCCACCACACGTGGTGATGGGGAGGACCGTCGGCCCTCCCCGCCACCGAGCGAAAGGTGATCAGCTACTTCGCTGCCTGCGTCAAGCCGGATCCGTCCAGCGTGAACTTCCCAGCGGAGTAGGTGTAAAGGTACGCGCCGGTCAGGTAGATGTTGTTCAGACCTGGAAGGTGGTCTGACGCGTTCAGTACGGGACCTGCGAACGACTGGAGGTCCGACACGTGCTTGAGCGCAGCTGCGAAGGCCGCCGCGGTCAGGCTGCCGCTCATCTTTGCGCCGAGCCGCTGGACGTTCATGATCCCCGCGAACCCTTGCAAAGACTGAGCGTTGACGGCTGCCCCGGCCGCGTACTTCTGCATGGCCGCCACGAAGGTCTTGATATCCGGATTGGAGGTATCGGTCCACACCCGGGTCGGGAAGTAAAAGATCGTGCCGTTGGCCGGGGCGCCGATGTTGAAGTAGTCGTCGCTCGCTGTGATATTCGCGGCAAAGTATTGCGGCGTGAGGCCCAGCTGCGACGCTGCCTGCACGAAGCGAGCGTTCTGCGAGGCCGCCTGCAGCATGAGGATGGCCTGGGGCTTGTCCGCCGTGGCGGCCTGCGCGTACTGGGCGAAGTCGGTGGCGGTGGGCGGGACCGCGACAGAGACGTACTTGACGCCGGCCGCCTTGAGCGGGTCGGCCAAGCTCTGGTCACAACCCGGCTCGATTGAGGCGAGGTCGAGGTAGACGCAGGCGACCGACTTCCAGCCCTTGCTGAGGATGTAGCTGGCCACGGCGCCGGCACCGGCCGCCGGGCCGCCGTCGAACGGGAAGGACGTCGGACCGGTGAACTCTCCCGCCGACAGCGGGGTCGTCTGGTTGGCGATGCCGTCCCTCGCGACGATCGGCTGGCCGTTAGTGCCCCACAGGCCGTCCAGCCCCACCACGTCGACGACGCCGCTGTTGACGAACTTGGTCGCGCACGCCGTGTCGCTCTCGGGGGCGTTCATGCCGTTGCATGCGAGCACTTTCACCGGGTGGCCGTTGATCCCGCCGAGCTGGGAGTTGACATAGTCGGCCGCGGCGTTGGCCCCGATCTGAATGCCGGGAGCGTTGCCGGCCTGGTTGTCCGCCGTGTAGATGACGCCCACCGTGACCGGCGATCCCGACGGCGCCGCCGCGCTAGAAGTCGAAGCTGCCTGAGCCGAACCGGAACTGCCCGACGTGCCGCCACTGCTCGAACACGCCGCGGCGAGCACGGCCACGACCGAAACGACCGCACCGAACCAGAGGCGGCCTCTCAGCAAGTTCCCCACCATTTCCTTCGTCCTTTCATCCTTAGCTCCTGGGCCGCGCGCGCTGGGACCTGGCAGACGCGTGTAGCGCTTACTAACGGATGTAGCGATTTCTAGCTCTCGAGCGACGAGTTGCCAGGTACGACTCGTACACCTAGGTATCTGATGGGCAAAGAATCACTCGGCAAGATGCGGCTATGGCGTGCCGCAGTTTTATCAACTTGGTTGTTCAACTTGATGTCGAGTGTGACAGAGCGTGGTCAGGAGTCTCGCGAAAGTGTTATTGGCGAGCTCCCGGCCTTCGGTACGACGATGCCGTTCGGGTGATAGGTCGGTATCAGTACCAGCTTAACGGTTTCAGATCATTTTTTCAACGTTAGCGTTGAGTTCTATCGGCTAATTTGGGGGCCGGTGTCGCGGGAGAAGCTGAGCCCGCGGCGGTGGGCACGGCCAGACCGGGAGCTAGGGAAGGGCTGCACTGGCGCTACCCGGGGGTGGCTCGCCGGGGCGGTGACGGCGCGGGTGGAAGCCCGGACGAGGCGCGGGAAAGGTGAGCGACACAGAGCCCACGCCCCAATTCTCCGCCAGGACGGCCTGAGCCGATCGCCCGGCCCTTCGGCCGCTACCTAAACCCGGCCGGTGAATTGAAGCTGCATTCCGGCGCTAGGTGCCACGCGTCTTTACGCCCAGAGCGGTCCGGGCGATCCCGATCATCGAGTAGTAGCCGATGAGCATCGCGAGCTGCACCACGGCGGGCTCGCCGAGTGCCGTGCTCAGGGCGTCTCGAAGCGCGGAGGTGTCCTTGCCCGCCAGGCACGAGTCGACGAATCCGACCAGCTGGACCTCGGATTCGTCCAGTGCCTCGCAGTTGCCGGCCTTGATGGCGGCGATCTCGGCCTCGCTCAGGCCGGCCGCCTTCGCCGGCGCCAGGTGGTGCTCCCAGCAGTAGGCGTTCCCGGTGACCGCCGCGTGGCGCAGGATGACCACCTCCACCGTGCGGGCGTCCAGTCCGGTCGTCAGGGACTGCCGCAGCGCCCGCTGCGAGCGTGCGACGGCCGGCGCCGTCAGCAGCGCCTGGTGCAGCTCTGACGCATCACGGGCCGCCCGGTTAGCCCGGTCGGCGAGCACGGATCGCACCCAGCTGCCGTGTGCCCCGATGTCGATCGGGACGTTGGACCCGGAGATATCGCGGACTTCGTCGAAATGCTCGAGCACGTCCTCGGGCGCAAGCTCACCATCCGGCGAGACGTAACCTCGCGTGACCCCGACGAACACCTCGCCAACCCGTCCAGTCCCCACGTTGAAGATCTTGCCCGTCACCGGGCAGCTCTCGTGCATCATGAACAGCGCGCCGGCCGCGGCCAGGCGAGCCGGCGAGTTGGCCCGCGAGAACTCGATGGCCGCATCCGGCAGCGGTGCTCCCGGCCGGGTGTTGATGATTCCCCTGTTCAGCCCCACGAGCCGAGTAAAGGCCGAGGGCGAGACCGCGTTGACCACGATGTTTGCCGGGCGTCCGCGTACGGCCAAGGCCTTCGTCAGTCCCACGACCGCGGCCTTCGCCGTTGCGTACGCCTGCTTGGGATTGGGACCCGGGCCAGTCCCGTCCCCATACAGACCCGCGGACGAGGTCGTCAGCACGATGCGTCCGTAGTTGCGCTCGACCATCCCGGGCCAGAGGGCCTCGGTGAGCATCCATGCCGCGCGGACGTGCACATCGAAGATCGCATCCAGCTCGCCGACATTAAACCCGGCGTTGTGGACGAGGACGTCCACGCGGCCGAACTCCCCGATCGCGGACGCGACCAGACGTCGCACGCCCTCGGCGGCGGCCACGCTGCTGGCGTCGGCGATGGCGATGCCACCGGCCCGGCGGATCTCGTCAGCGACCTCCTCGGCCGGGCCGCTGGAGGTACCGGACCCGTCAGACTCGGCGCCCAGGTCGTTCACCACCACGGCCGCGCCCCGCTCGGCCAGGAGCAGGGCGTAGCTGCGTCCGATGCCCCGGCCGGCGCCGGTCACCACGGCGACCCGGCCGTCGAACCGGAACTGTCGTGCCGGCCCCGCCATCACGAGACGGCGGCCGGCTCGGGATAGGCGGGCTCGAAGTTGTGGACGCGGATGGCGTTACCGGCCAGCACCTTCCACTTCTCCTCGTCCGTCAGCCCCTCGACCTGCTCGAGCGCGCGCGGCAGGGAGTTGGGCCAGGTGGAATCGGTATGTGGATAGTCCATCTCGATCATCACGTTGTCGATCGCCCCGAGTTCCCTGATCGCCCTCATCCCGACGAAGTCCTCGAAGAAGCACGCGAAGATCTGGTCCTTGAAGATCTCGGTCGGCATCCGCTCGTCGATGAACAGCAGTTCTTCACGCTCGATCAGGCCGCCGTCGCCGCGCTGGTGGTCGGCCAGGGTGCCCTGGCGCAGGTACCTGCGATTCCAGTGCCCCTGCACCTTCAGGACGTACTCGGCGCGCTCGAGCGCCGGGGCGACCCACCCGATCTGCGACTCCGACATGCACACCTTCAGGCCTGGGTACCTGCCCAGGATGCCGCTGAAGATCCAGTCCAGGGTCGTCGAGATCGGCAGGATGAAGCTGTTCGCGGCCAGGGAGACCAGGTAGGGCGCATCATCTGCCGTCTTCGACATGTTTGAGGACGAGCCGTAGTGCATGAGCAGGGGCAGGCCGGTCTCCTGAAGTACCGCCCAGAGCGGATCCCAGTGGCGGTCGAACGAGTGGATCGACGGAAGCCGCTGGCCCTGGTGGCTGAGCTTCGCCGGGTTCTCGGAGAATATGATGCCTTTCGAGCCCATCTCGGCGCAGCGCTGCACCTCCCGGACCGAAGCCTGGACATCCCAGAACGGGATGAGGGTGCCGGGAATGAAGCGGCCCGGACCAGCCGCGCACCACTCCTCGAAGAGCCAGTCATTCCACGCCTTGATGCACAGCTCGCCGAGTACGGGGTCATCTCCCTCCATGAAGGTCTGGCCCGCAAAGCGCGGGAAGCTCGGGAAGTTGATGGACGCGACCACGCCGGCTTCGTCCATGTCCCGCAGCCGCGCCTTCGGCTCGTGGCAGCCCGGCCGCATGTCCGCGTAGCTGAGGGCATGGGGGGTGATGTCTTCATACTTCTTCCCCGCCACGGCGGACAGTCCCGACGTGGGGAAGAGGCGCCCCTCATAGCGCCAGTACTCGGCGCCGTCAACGATCACGACCTGCGGTCCAGCCTCCAGATACCGGGCCGGCAGCCGGTCCTGCCAGATGCCCGGCGGCTCGAGGATGTGATCATCGACAGAGATCATCCAATCGAGCCGATATCCCGACCGTGAGTTCCCTGCGGGCGCGTCGGTGGACATCTCGGTACCCCTTTGCCTGTTTGCCTGCGTCGCCGCGGTTCCTCCGCAGCCATCCGGCCGACCCAGAATCGTCGAACGATGAAGGCGACGCTACTTGCGCCGCCGCCGGTAGTCAACGCTGACGTGGAACCTTGTCAGGAAAGCCGCGATAGAACCTGCGCACACGCCGCCTGGTGGGCGAGCGCCCGGAGGTTCGGTGCATCGCACGCCGCGAACTACGCGCATCACCCGCCCATCGCGGCCGTACAAGAGCGGGGTCGGTGATGGCAGGCGGACACAAGTATTGACCGGCGGGCGCCGCAGCCTCTATTGTCAACGCAAGTGTAGAAATTCTGGTCCGGTTAGCTCCGGCTCCGTCGTGCCAGCAAGGAGGAAGAGCGTTGTCGGCTTCAGTTAGCGAACAGCAGATTCCGGCGTTCGCCGGGGGCGCGGCGAAGAAGCTACTGATCGGCGGGGAGTGGGTCCCGGCGCGCTCAGGTCGCACCTTCAGCACGAAGAACCCGTCGTCGGGTACGGTCCTGACCGAGATCGCCGAGGCCGACGCCACGGACGTCGACCTGGCGGTCGCCGCGGCACGCCGGGCGTTCGAGGGCCCGTGGGGCAGGTTCACGCCAGCTCAGCGCCAGAATGTCCTGCTGCGATTCGCTGACCTTGTTGAGCAGAATATCGATGAGCTGGCGATGTTGAACGTCGTGGACATGGGCGTGCCGGTCAGCTGGCAGATGGGCCTTACCCGCGATGGGGTGAAACCGGGCAGTCCGGTGGAGACAATCCGCTATTTTGCCGGGTGGGCGACCAAGCTGCACGGCGAGACGGTGGAGAACTCGATGCCGGCGCCGCTGTTCAGCTACACGCTGAGGGAGCCGGTCGGCGTCGTGGGTGCGATCTTCCCGTGGAACTCGCCGCTCGCGGCGCCAGTCTGGAAGATCGCTCCCGCGCTGGCCGCGGGCTGCACGCTGGTCCTCAAGCCTGCCGAGGAGGCCCCGCTGGGCCCGCTGCGGCTGGCCGAGCTGCTGCAGGAGCTCGATCTCCCGCCCGGCGTGGTCAACGTCGTGACCGGATACGGCGAGATCGCGGGCGCGGCGATCACGACCCATCCCGACGTGAACAAGATCGGCTTCACCGGATCGACGGAGACCGGACAGGCTATCGTGCGGGCCGCCGCCGGGACCATGAAACGGGTGCACCTGGAGCTCGGCGGCAAGTCGCCGGACATCGTCTTCGCCGACGCCAGCCTCGAGGCGGCTGTCGCCGGGGCGTCGATGGGTGTCTTCGCCAACAGTGGTCAGGTGTGCTGCGCGGGCACGCGGATCTTCGTCGAACGGCCGGTCTATGAGGAGTTCGTGGCGCGTTTCTCGGAGGCAGCCAGCCGCCTGCGGGTCGGAGACGCGATGGATGCCGGCACCGAGATCGGACCGGTCGTGTCGGAGGCTCAGCTCGACCGGGTCACGCGTTACCTCGGCTACGGGATGGCCGACGGCGCGCGCGTCACTGCCGGGGGCTCACGGGTCTGTCAAGGGCCGCTGGCGAGCGGCTACTTCGTCGAGCCAACTGTCTTCGCCGACGTCGAGGACGACATGCGGATCGCCCGCGACGAGATCTTCGGGCCGGTGGCCTCGATCCTGCCGTTCGAGACAGTCGATGAGGTCGTCCGCCGTGCGAACGACACGAGTTACGGCCTCGCGTCGGGCGTGTGGACCAACGACCTCAGCCGGGCGCACTACATGGTCAAGGCGCTGCAGGCCGGGATGGTATGGGTCAACTGCTACGGCGCGGTGGACCCGGCCATGCCCTTCGGCGGCTACAAGATGAGCGGCTACGGCAAGGAACTGAGCGGCCGCATTCTCGATGAGTACCTCAACACCAAGGCCGTCTGGATCGGTGTCGACGAAGGATGGCGTCAATGACGAACACGGTGCTGTACGCGTTTCTCGGGCTGGGCGCAGGCGCCGCGTACGCCTTGATCGCTCAGGGACTGATCCTGATCCACCGGGGGACCGGTGTGGTGAACTTCGCCCAGGGCGCGATCGCGATGGTGGCCGCTTACGCCTACGTCTGGCTGACGGAAAGGGGTATCCCCGTCGTGGCGGCGGCGATCCTCGCGATCGTCTTCGGCGGCGTGGTCGGAGCGCTGCTGCAGATCCTCGTGATGCGCCCGCTGCGGCGCGCCCCGCTTCTGGCGAAGCTGGTCGCCACGCTCGGTGTCATCTTGGTTCTCGAGGGAGCCGTCAACCTGGCCTTCAGCTCTACGCCACTGGTCCCGCCGCTCCTGCCGAGTGCCCGGGTGACCGTGCTCGGAGCGACGTTCGGCGAGGAGCGCCTCTACCTACTGGGCATCGCGATAGTCCTCGGCGTGGTGCTCTGGGCGTTCACCAGGTTCACCCACCCCGGCGCGCTGCTGCGTGCGGCCGCCGACTCCGAGCGGGGCGTGGTGATCATCGGTTACAACCTGCAGGTCGTAGGCGCCGCGACGTGGGCTGTCGGTGGCGTCCTGGCCGGCATGGCCGGGGTGTTCCTGGCCCCGATCACGTCGGTTGACTCCACATCACTCGTGCTTGTCGTCATCCCGGCCCTGGCGGTCGCGCTGCTCGCCCGCTTCCGGTCCTACGGTGTCGCGACCGCGGCGGGGCTGCTGGTCGGGATCCTCCAGTCCGAGCTGCTCAACTGGTGGCACTTCCAGCAACCTCCGGTGGCAGGCCTGCAGGACGCACTCCCGTTCATCGTGATCATCCTGGCCATGGTGATGCGCGGCAAGCTCATCCCCGACCGCAACGTCATCCAGGTGGGGCGCCCGCCGCTCGCGCCCGCCCTTCATCTGACCCCGCTCAAGGTGCTGGCCGCCGCGGTGGTCGGCGTCATCGCGCTCGCGCTCCTCGGCCCGACCTACCAGACCGCCTTGACTATCTCCTTCATTTCCGCGATCGTCGCGCTGTCGCTTGTGGTACTGACCGGTTACGTCGGCCAGATCTCCCTGGTGCAGATGGGCTTTGCCGGTCTCGGCGCCTTCGCCGCCGCGAAGCTGGCAACCAACCTGCACATGCCGTTTCCGCTGACCGTGCTGGCGAGCGCGGTGCTGGTCGTGCCGATCGGGATCTTGATCGGGCTACCTGCCCTCCGCGTCCGCGGCGTCAACCTCGCGGTCGTGACCCTGGGCGCAGGTGTCGCGATCACCAGCCTCATCTTCGATGACCAGTCGCTCAGCGGCGGGTTCAACGGCAGCAGTGTTCCCTCGCCGCGGCTGTTCGGCGTGTCGGTGGACGGGATCACGGCGCCGTTCAGGTACGGCCTCATCGCCTTGTTCGTGCTCCTTTGCTGCGCGGCCGGCGTCGCCTGGCTACGGTCGAGCGCGATCGGCCTGCGCATGCTGGCGGTGCGCGACAACGAGCGGGCCGCGGCGGCCGAGGGGCTCAGCCTCGCGCGGACGAAGCTGGTCGCCTTCGCGATCTCATCGTTCCTGGCCGGCCTGGCTGGCGCGCTGTTTGCCTATCTATATGGCACGATCTCATTCGATCAGTTCAGCCCCCTAGCGTCCATCCTGTTCGTCTCCATCGCCTATATCGGCGGCATCGCCTCGGTCGGCGGCGCGGTCACCGCCGGACTGCTCGCAAGCGGCGGTCTCCTCTTCGCCTTCTTCTCGGGGTTCTCCCAGCTCGACCCGTACGAGTCGATCTTGTCCGGGCTCGCCGTCGTGCTCACCGCGGCGCAGAACCCCGACGGACTCGCAATGCAATTGCAGAAGCCCGCGGCGTTGTTGCGGCGGCTGTCTGATCGGCTGCCGAGCGTGGCATGGCCCCGCCGGCCGGCCCGGGGTCATGAGGAGGTCGAGGTATGGCAGGGCCGGAAGTCCGCCGAGCCGGACCGGGCAGGCGAACCGCTGCTGCGGGTCGAGCAGCTCACGGTCCGCTTCGCCGGGGTAACCGCGGTGGACGGCGTCGATGTCACCCTGATGCCGGGTACCTTCACCGGCCTGATCGGGCCGAACGGCGCCGGCAAGACGACGTTCATCGATGCGGTATGCGGCTTCGTGCCCGCGAGCGGGACAGTGCGATTCGCGGGAGAAGACTTCGGCAGCAGGCCAGCGCACGCACGCGCGCGGCGCGGCCTGCGCCGGACGTTCCAGACGGTCGAGCTCTTCGGCGACCTCACCGTTTCCGAGAACCTGCAAGTTCCCATCCATACCGGCGGGCGAAACGGCCGGGGCGTGTCCGACGTCGCGGTCCGGGCCGCTCTCCGGCTGGTGGGGCTGGAGTCCGCAGGGCATCTGCGGCCACGCGAGCTGAGCACCGGCGAGCAGAAGCTCGTGGGCATCGCGCGCGCCTTGATGGGCCGGCCCAGGCTGCTACTGCTGGATGAGCCGGCCGCCGGGCTGGACAGCCGGGAGAGCCAGGCGCTCGGTCAGCGACTGCGCGCCCTGCTCGACATGGGCATCGCCATCCTGCTGGTCGACCACGACCTCGAGCTGGTGATGGGCGTCTGCGACCGGGTGATCGTCCTTGACCGCGGCTGCCTCATCGCCGACGGCGCACCGGACGAGGTTCGCAACGACCCTGCCGTCCGGGGCGCGTACATCGGAGATGAGCTCGAACTAGACGGACTGGAAATCGTCGCAGAAGGAGCATGATGGCGCTGCTCGACATCAAGGATCTGGTCACCGGATACGACGGCGTGCCCGTCGTGCGAGGCTTGAGCATGCACGTCGACGAGGGCGCGGTCGTGGCCCTGCTCGGTGCCAACGGGGCTGGCAAGACCACGGTTCTGCAAACGATAGCCGGGCTCCTGCGTCCGCAGTCGGGCTCGGTCGAGGTGCTGGGCGCATCGGTTGCTTCCCGGCGGCCGCACATCGCGGCACGGCAGGGCCTGGTCTATGTCCCCGACGACCGCTGCCTGTTCAGGAACCTGTCAGCGCGCGAGAACCTCGATCTGGTGCGCCGCCGGAGCAAGGCGAAGCTGGAAACTGCCTTCGAGTACTTCCCGGCGCTCGAGAACCTGATGAGCCGCCCGGCTGGCGTGCTCTCCGGCGGTGAGCAGCAGATGCTGGTCATGGCGCGAGCCCTGCTCGCGCGCCCCCGGCTGCTCATGGTGGACGAGCTGAGCATGGGCCTGGCGCCGATCATCGTGGGCCAGCTGCTGCCGGCGCTGCGACGGGCCGCCGACAATCTCGGCATCGGCGTGCTGCTCGTCGAGCAGCACGTGCACCTCGCCCTGGGTATCGCCGACCAGGCCTACGTGATGACGCATGGCGAGCTGCAGATCTCCGGCGCCGCTAGCACGATCTTGAGCCAGCTCGACTCCCTCGAGGCCAGCTACCTCGGGCGCTCAGAGTCGCCGGCCGCCGCGGCGACCGGGGAGACATCGGCGTAGGAGGACCCGCCGATGACCGACCTTGCCCGCGCGGCGGTGCTGACCGGATTCGGCCAGCCGCTCGAGGTACGGGAATTCTCGATTCTCGACCCCGAGCCGGGCGGACTCGTTGTTGCCGTCGAGGCGGCAACCGTGTGCGGGACCGACGTACACAATTGGCAAGGACACACATCGAGCCTGAAACCGCCGGTGGTTCCGGGTCATGAAGGGGTCGGTCGCATAATCGCCTTCGGCGACCATGCCGAGGCGGATTCCCGGGGCACCCCGCTGGCCCTGGGCGATCGCGTCGTCTGGGGGCACGCGAACTGCGGCAAGTGCCATGCCTGCACGATGCTGCAGGACGAGACGCTGTGTACTGACCGATTCATCGGGATGCTGACGCCATGCACCCGGCCGCCGTATCTGCACGGCACGTTCGCTGACCATGCCCACATTCATCCGCGGGCGGGCCGGATCCGCGTGCCGGACGCCGTGGGCTCCGAGCTCGCGTCTGCTGCCAGCTGCGCGCTGCGCAGCGTGATAGCTGCGTTCGACCGGCTCGGAGCGCTGGACTACCGGGATACCGTACTCATCCAGGGCGCGGGGCCGCTCGGGCTCTTCGCCACCGCGATCGCGTCGATGCACGCTCCCCGTCGGCTGATCGTCATCGGCGCCCCGGACGCCCGGCTCGAACTGGCCAGGGAGTTCGGCGCCGACGCGACGATATCCATAGCGGCCCATCCTAATCTGGCCGAGCGCACCGCGATCGTGCACGAGCTCACCAACGGCCGCGGCGCCGACGTGCTGTTCGAGTTCACCGGATCGGCACACGCGTTTGGCGAGGGTGTCGAGATGGCGGCGCCGAAGGCGCGGTACGTGATGGCAGGCGCAGTCGGCGGGATGCCCAGGCCGGTGTCCGCACCCCTGCTCATCCAGCGCAATCTCACGGTCATCGGCTCGCTCGGGGCGACAATTGGCGCCTACGCGGACGCGCTGGAGTTCATCGAACGCTTCAACGACCGCTTCGCGTGGGATCGGCTAGTAGGCCCCGGCCGGTACTCACTCGATGACGCCACGCTGGCGCTGCAGCGCACGAGTGACCTGGAGGAGACGAAGGCGGTCATCCTCCCGGGCCGCGTCGGCTGAGGGCATCGCCGGCTTCGTTCTGGCGCGTACTTCCCGAGCCGGCGCCAGGCGAGAGCGTAACCTGTCAGCTCAGGATTTCGGCTGGCGCCAGGCCCGGAGCGAACATCTCGCGGCCGAGAGTGTCGCCGCGCGCCAGAGCGCGGCGCACCGCCGCATAGTCCAACGGGAGATTGACCGCATCGATGGCGGTTAGCAACCCGGCACGAAAGTAAAGGATGGCGAAGCGCTCATCGTCGGGGTTGCCTACGACGAGCAGGTCCTCGTATCCCTGCGACAGGCCGGCGATCTGCAGTTTGAGGCTGCCTTGGTCTGACCAGAACCAGGGCAGTGCCCCATACCGGGTCGGCCGGCCGGCGAGGGCGGCGGCGGCCACGCGGGCCTGGTCCGTGGCGTTCTGCACCGACTCGAGCATGATCACGCGCCCGGGGGCTCGCGGGTCGGGGAACTGCGTGCAGTCACCGGCCGCGCAGACCAGGGGATTACTCGTGCGCGCCGCGTCGTCCACCACGATGCCCTGCTCACAACGCAGTCCGAGCTGGCGTGCGAGTTCCAGCCGAGGTCGCATGCCGATGCCGACGAGTACAAGGTCGGCGGCGAGCGACGAGCCATCGGCGAGCGCGACCGCCCGGACGGCATCCTCGCCCTCGAATGCGACCGCGGAGGAGTTCAGACGGATGTCCACGCCGCGTCGGCGGTGGGCCGCGGCATAGGCGTCCGACACGACGGAGGCCACCACACGCGACAGCAACCGCTCGGTTGCTTCCAGCACCGTCACCGATGCGCCAGTGCTGCGCGCCGCCGCGGCCGTCTCCAGCCCGATGAACCCTCCGCCGATCACCACGACGCGGCCCGCGGTGGTCATGGACGAGCGGAGCGCGTGAGCATCGGCGAGACTGCGCAGGTAGTGGATGCCCGCGAGATCGCTGCCCGGGAGGTCCAGGCGGCGCGGCTCACCGCCCACCGCGAGCCCCACCTGGTCGAAGTCGAAGACCCGGCCGCGGTCGGTCGCCGCGTGGCCAGGCGTATCCGGTTCCGGTGCGGTGATCGAGGTGATCGGATCGCCGAGGACAAGATCGATCCCGGCCTCGGAGTAGACGTTGGGTCTGCCCAGGGCCAGGCGCTCGACGTCGGTGTTGCCGAGCAGGAAGGCCTTCGATAGCGGTGGCCGTTGATAGGGCTGGTGCGGCTCAGCGCCGACGACCGTGACCGGCGCCGCGTAGCCGTGCCGGCGCAGGGTGAGCGCCATGGTGTGGCCGGCCTGGCCGGCCCCGACGATCACGGTGCCCGCCGCGGTCATCGCGCACCGATCAGCAGTGTCGCCCGATCGCCCTCGACCTCGTGCACGTACATCATCGACCTCTCCAGGCCGGGGGAAGGTTGCTGCAGACGGCGGAGGGCCCGCGTCTTACCTTCAACCCCGCTCTCGTACATATTACAACGTTATTGTTGATAATCGCTACCGGATCGGCAGGAGATGCCCATCAGGCACTTGTAACCGTGTCAACGATACTGTAGAAATTGTCTATCGGGTCGGCTGCCGTCCAGGGATGGCTGCCGTAAGTGACGATCACGAGATTTACCTCGGCCGGGTCCGCGCGCTGGGCATCGAGCGCAACTGCGCACCGCTGATCTTCTTTCGTGGCGGGCACTCCGGAAATTTTGCGTGGCGGCACGGCACCTGTCCGCCCGCGGCGCCCCCGCTGACCCAGTAATTCAACATAGCCGTTGACGAACTGAATAGCCCCGGTTAGGCTGGCGCTGTTGGCGCAGGCACCGGCGATGGGATGATCTCAATGACAGGCACGCTCAAGTTCGGCGCCACGTATCCGACGCTCGACCTCGGCACCGATCCTGCCGTGCTCCGTGACTGGGCCGTCGGGATGGAGTCGATCGGCTTCGACGAGATCTTCATCCCGGAGCATGTGGTCGGCATCAATGCCGGCCTGCGGCCTGACTGGGAACCGCTCAACCCGAACACCCTGAAAAAAGACAAGCCGATCTACGACCATACGAACCCGTTCTTCGAACCGCTCGTGGCCATGGGGTTCCTGGCCGCCGTCACCAGCCGCATCACGCTGACGAGCGGCGTGATGATCGCACCCCAGCGGCAGACAGCGCTGATCGCCAAGCAGGCGGCCATCGCGGACGTCCTGAGCCGCGGCCGGATCCGGCTGGGCATCGGCGTGGGCTGGAACGACGCCGAGTTCCAGGCCATGGGCGCGGACTTCCGCGTGCGGGGCAGGCGTATGGACGAGCAGATCGACCTGTTGCGGCGCCTGTGGACTCAGGAGTCCGTGACATACGCCGGGCGGTTTGACACGCTCGAGGCGGCCGGCGTCTGCCCGATGCCCATCCAGTGTCCGATCCCGCTGATAATCGGCGGCGACTCCGACCCGGCGATGGAGCGTGCGGCAAGTCGCGGGGACGGCTGGTTCCTCACCCATACGGCTGCTGAGTGCGTCGACCGGACGTCACGATTCTGGAAGCGCGTCGACGAACTCGGCCGCCGCGACGGGATGTCGCTCGTGGGCACGATCTACCAGGGCCCGCGGCCTGCCCAGGCGATGCTCGAGGAGGTAGCTGCCTGGGCGGATCTCGGCGCGACCCATCTGAACATCCGTACGGCAACCTATCCGATCCAGTGGTCGGAGGGAAAGCTGGTGCGCAAGACCGACGTCGACCAGCACCTAGAGGCCCTCCGGGATCTGCGACAAGCATGGGCCGCGTCCGCCGATGCCTAGCGATCCAGCAGAACAGCCAGGCGGCCCTCCCTCGCTAAGGCTCTATGCCGAGCGGCACGGGGCGGGAGAACCGACGCTTGTCTTCGTGCACGGGTTCTGCTGCAACGGCTCGGACTGGGGGCATCAAGTGCGGCGGTTCACGCCGTCGCACCAGGTACTGGCTCCTGACCTGCGTGGGCACGGCCGGTCACCGGCGTTCGGGACATGCACGGTCCAGGATCTGATAGACGACACAGCCGCTCTGGTCGAGGCCGGGGTCTCAGGCCCCTGCGTAATGATCGGCCACTCGATGGGCTGTCGCGTGGTGCTGGGCGTCGGCCAGTCGCTGCCGGAACGCGTGATCGGTCTTGTCTTCGTCGATGGCAGCTCGGTAGGGTCGGGCAGCCCTGACGGTGCCGCCGCGGCAGTGGTCGCGCGCCTGCGCGGCGAAGGCATCACGGCGACGTTGCGTCGCTCCTTCGAGCAGATGTTCATCGCTGGCTGCGACGAGACCTTGCGCGACGCGATCGTTCAGCGCGCGCTCGCCATGCCCGCACAGGTGGTTGAGACGCTCATGCCCGACGTTTTCCGGTGGGACACCTTGAACCTTCAGAGCGTGCTGAGCACGATCGGCCAGCCAGTCCTGGCGCTCCAGAGCACGCGAGTGGACCACGCAGCCGTCCGGGTGCCGATCGCCGCGGAGGACGCGGTTCCCTGGCTGGAGCTGCTCCGGGAACACGTCAGGCAGCTCGGTGTCGAGATCATAGCCGGAGCCGGTCATTTCTCCATGATCGAGCGGCCGACCGCCGTCAACGCGGCCATCGAGAAATTTATCTCCTCACTACCGGTGTAGGTCCGTCCGCCTGATCTAACGACCTTGCCGACTCGTAGAAAACTCGTGCAGACAGGAGAGCCCGATAATGACAGAAACTCCGAGCAAAGGTCTGGGACGCGGTAATACCAAGCCCGTCGAGGAACTGATCCGGTGGTTCGTAGACGAATACAACAAAGGCCGCGGATACGCAAAGGTCGTGCTGCACCCCGAGGGCACGCTTACCGAACGCCCCAGCGCCCAGTATCCGCAGGGCCGAAAGGTGGACCTCGCTGGCCTGGGGGGCATGGAGGACCGGCAGCTGGCACTGCAGCCGGATCGTGTGTGGCAGCCCCAGTGGATAACCGCTCTGGAAGAGGAAGGGCACGGGCTGATCCAGTACACGCACGTCGGCCACACCGCAGACGGAACCGAGCTGGTCTTCTCCGGGCTCAGCACGATCAAGTTCGTCGATGACCTGGTCCATACGTGGGTAGACACCGTGGTGCGGTTCAAGCGGGAGAAGGGCACGACTGAGCTGATTCCGTACTGACAGCTTGCCCCTCGCACGGGAGGCGGCGAGGTAACTGCCACCGTCATCGATAGCGTTCGGCCGAAGACTAGAAATTTAACGCTAGCGTTGATAACCTGTAAAGCATTGGACGATGTTCGTGGAGGCGGCCATGAGGGTCAGTATCGACGGTGAGCGCTGCGTCGGTTCGGGGCAGTGCGTGGACTTCGCCCCGCAGGTGTTCCGGCAGGGCGAAGACGGCGTGTCCTCCGTCATCGCGCAGCCGTCCGCTGAGCAGGTGGTGGCCGTCCGCGAGGCGTGGGACACGTGCCCCGTCATGGCGATCGAGATATCCGAGGATTAGGACCAGAACCGGGCCCGGCCGCCGCAAGGCGAGGCTCGCCACCATCCTCCGGTTTCAACTATAGTGTTTGCATTTTTCGCGGGCGTGCTTAGCGTGGACGTAGCCGGCCGGGTAGGCCGAGAAGCAGGAGACCGATGATGACGACTGGCATCCGCCGCCGGGCCGGGGGCCGACGGTGCTGACCGAGTCGACGATCATCGGCTACCTCGGATCACCGGCGTTCAATGAGGACCCGTTCCCGGCGTACCGCTTCTTCCTCGACCACCCGGGGTGGCCGTCGCCGTCGGGTTACCGCGTGTTCGCGCGGTTCGGCGACGTGCTAGCTATCCTGCGGGATCCTGACACGTTCGGCCAGCCTGGGCGGGTAGACGGGAACTTCCACACCGTTGATCCGCCGGAGCACACCCGGTTGCGCAAGCTGGTCTCGCGCGCCTTCACCTTTCGCGCGATGTCCCGGCAGCGTCAGTTCATCGAGAGCGTGGCGCAGGAGTTGCTGGACGAGGTCCGTCCGGCCGGGCGCATGGACCTGGCCACGGACTTCGGCGCGCTCTTGCCGGGACGCGTGACGGCGAAGCTGCTCGGCGTCGACTACGAGGACGGGGCACGCTGGCAGTCCTGGCTGGACGCCATCAAGGCGTCACGCGGGATAGTCCACTATCTCGCCCCGGACCCGGCGAAGAAGCAGCGTGCCGACGCCGCCGCCGCTGAGGCGGCGAAGGACACGGCTGCCTTCCTGGCCGAGTTGATCCGCCGGCGCAAGGACCACGACGGCGACGACATCGTGAGCGTCCTGCTCCGAGCGCAAGATGGCGACGACTCGCTGAGCGACAAAGAGGTGCTCTACACACTGCTGCTGCTGCTTGGGGCAGGGCTGCACACGACGAGCGGGCAGATCGCCACCACGATGCGGCTGCTGCTCGAGCGGCCCGCGATCTTCGCGCGGATCGCGGCCGACACCGGCCTGATTGCCAACGCGGTGGAAGAGGCACTCCGTTACGAGGGCGCTCTCCAGGCCGAGTACCGGCTGGTGAAACGGCCCGCCCAGGTCGGGGGCGTCCGGCTCGGACAAGGTGAGCTGCTCCTGATCGTCAACGGCGCCGCGAACCGCGACCCGCAAGTGTTCGAGAGCCCCGACGTCTTCGACATCGACCGGCCGAACGCGAAGGACCACCTCGCGTTCGGCCGCGGTATCCATCGCTGCCTTGGCGCAGAACTCGCCCGTGAGGAACTCAATATCGCCGTCGCCCGGCTCATCGGCATCTTGCCCGGCCTGCACGAGACGCAGGAGCCGGTGCGGCATCGATACAACCGCTGGCCCGGCCTGGCGACGATGCCGGTGGCATGGGAGGCAGCCGGTGTCTGAAGGAGCCGAGATCCGGTTCGACGGACGGGTCGCCGTCGTCACCGGGGCCGGACGAGGCCTCGGCCGCGAGTTCGCGAAGCTGCTCGCCTCCCGCGGCGCGGCCGTGGTGGTCAACGACATCGGAACGCCGGTCGACGCCGACCGCTACACCGGTCGTGACCGCGACGTCGCCTACCGGGTCGCGGAGGGCATCGCGGCTGGCGGCGGTAAGGCGGTAGGCAACGGCGCCGATGTCGCCGATCCAGCCGGAGCGGCGTCCGTGGTCACCGGCGCGGTCGCCGCCTTCGGCCGCGTCGACATCGTGATCAATAACGCAGGGATCGTGGTCGACGGCGTGCTGGCCGACGCCACGCCCGAGGCCCTGAGGTCCGCGTGGGGCGTGCACGTCGGCGGCGCATTCAATATCCTCAGCGCGGCGTGGCCGCATCTGGCCGCCCAGGGCTACGGCCGGATCGTCAACGTCGGCTCGATCGCCGGGCTGCTCGTCGGCGTCGCGGGACACACCCCCTACGAGGTGGCCAAGGGCGGGCTCGCCGGCCTGACCAGGGCGCTCGCGACGGAGGGCGAGCCCCTCGGCATCACTGTCAACGCCCTGCTGCCCACGGCCGACACGCGTTCCGCCGCGTCGGTGCCGCGCGGGTATGACCGGGGTGCCCACTTCGAAGCGCGCCACGTCGCGCCGGCCGCAGCATGGCTCGCGCACGAAGACTGCCGCGTGAACGGCCGGTTCTTCGCCGCCGGCGCGGGCCGGGTCGGCGAGGTCTTCACCTCCGCGGCGGCTGGTTACCAGTGCGCTCGGCCTGCCGAGTTCTCGCTGGAGAATATCCGGGCCAACTGGGAGGTCGTGAAGTCTCCCGCCGCCGCGTTGACGCCGGCGAGCATCGGCGATTACAACGCCTTCCGCATGGCGATTTACGCGGCAGCTGTGTCGTGAGCGGAGGCCAGCGAATCATGGAGGACCACGTGCGTTTCGACGGCCGGGTGGCGGTCGTCACCGGCGCGGGGCGCGGGCTCGGGAGGGAGTTCGCGCTCCTTCTTGCCCAGCGGGGCGCCGCCGTGGTGGTTAACGACATCGGCGTGTCGGCCGACGCGGCGCGCTACGTCGACGTACGTCACGATGGAACCGACTTCGGTGGTGACGCCTTCGCCCGTGGCATTGCCGCGCAGGTCGCGGCCGAGATCACAGCGGCAGGCGGCCGGGCGGTGGCGAACACCGCGGACGTCGCCGGCTACCAGGGTGCAGCGTCCGTGGTCGACGACGCGCTCGGCGCGTTCGGACGGGTCGACATCGTCATCAACAACGCCGGGGTCGTCATCGCCAAGCCATTCGGAGAGTTGTCCCCCGACGATCTCGAGACGGCCTTCTCCGTGCACGTCAACGGGTCGGTCGGTGTGCTGCGCGCGGCGTGGCCGCACCTGGTGGGCCAGGGTTACGGCAGGGTCGTGAACGTTTGCTCGCTGGAGGGCGTGCTGATCGGCAGCGCCGGGTTCGAGGTGTATGACGCGGCCAAGGGCGGGCTGATGGGTCTCACCCGCTCGCTCGCGGTCGAGGGAGCAGAGCACGGTATCGCGGTGAACGGGCTTCTGCCTGGGGCGATGACCCGGGGCAACGCTTCGGTCTCGCCTGCCTACAGGCGGTCCGCGACGGTCGACCGGAGCCCGAGCCTGGTCGCGCCGGCCGCGGCCTGGTTGTGCCACCGGGAGTGTGACGTGAGCGGACAGTTCTTCGCCTCGACGGCGGGCAGCATGCGGCTGGTCTTCGTGTCGGCGGCGCGTGGGTATCAGTCACCGGATCCCGAGGCGTTCACGATCGAGGAACTTCGCGATCACTGGGAGCTGGCCTGTTCCCGTGAGCAGGCGCTGATCCCGGCGAGTGCGGCCGAGTTCAACGACTTCCGCCGGTCCATTCTCAACGAGAAGGTCGTCCACCCATGACGTGCGCGCGTTCTTCCGCCTCGCGCTTGGCCATAAAGGAGTAACTCGCGATGGCAATTGCCCTGGACTCTGAGCTAGCACTCCGCACTGCCTTCGATCCCTTCGAACGACAGCTCGTAGACAACCCGTTTCCCATCTGGGCGCAGGCCCGCGAGATCGCCCCGGTCTTCTACTCGGACGGGATCCAGGCGTGGGTGGTCACCGGCCATGCGCTGCTGGAGGAGATCTTCCGTGACCCCGGGCGTTTTCCCAGCGGCGGCCTGGGAGTGATGACAGCTCCTCCGGCCGAGGTTCAGCAGATCCTGTCCGCGATCGAGTTCGTGTCGCCGTTGCGCGCGAGTGACCCGCCCGACCACACGCGGCAGCGGCGCCCGACGCTGGCGGCCGTGTCACCGCGTCGTGTCGCTGCCCTCGAGCCTGCCATCCGCCGCGTCGCCGACGAGCTCATCGACTCCTTCATCGACGACGGCGCCTGCGACTTCTACCAGGCGTTCGCGTATCCGTTCCCGCTTCGCGTGGTCTCCGGACTGCTCGGGTTCTCCCGCGAGGACGCCGCGCGCCTGCACTACTGGTCATCGTGCCGCGTGGCCCTCGCATGGGGGCGGATGGATCTTGAGGTCTGGAAGCAGACGGCCCGCGGCATGGTCGAATTCCACGACTTCGTCAAGGCCCAGGTGCTCGACCGGGCAGCAAACGCTCGCGATGACGGGCTGACGGACTTCGTGCAGAGCGCGCTCGGCGCGAAGGATCCGATGAGCATCCCGGAGATCGTCGAGCAGACTATCGCCCTGATCACCGGGGGTCACGAGACGACGGCCAACTGGCTGACGTTGAGTCTGTACCACATGCTGTCCCGCCGCGAACGGTGGGAGGCCGTCTGCTCCGGTGCGTACGCCACCGCCGAGCTCGTCGAGGAGGCGCTTCGTTACGACAGCCCCGTGCGCGCGGTGTGGCGCAGGGCCAGCTCGGACACCTCGATCGGGGGCGTCGACATCAAGAAGGGCGACCGGCTCTACTGCGTCAACGGAGCGGCGAACCGCGACCCGGCCGTCTTTGCGAACCCGGACGACTTCTGCCCGGGCCGCAGCCAGGCTCGCCTGCACCTTACCTTCGGCCGCGCGACCCACCACTGCATCGGTGCCAGCCTGTCGCGGCTGGAGGGCACCGCAGCCTTCGAAGCCTTGATCAGGAGGTTGCCCTCGGTCCGTCTGGTGTCGGCCGAGCTGCACTGCGAGAAAAACGCCACCCTGCGCATCACCAAGGGCCTGCCCGTGCAGTGGGATGTCACCTGAGCCGGGCCCCTGACGTCTCCGAATGCGGGACGTGGCCGCCGGACCAGCTTCGGCACGGCCGGATATGAGCAGCGAGGCCGGATACGAGCAGCGAGGGAGGATCAGTGGGAGTACTCGACGGCAGGGTGGCGTTCATCACGGGCGCGGCGCGCGGCCAGGGCCGCACAGCCGCCGTCCTGTTCGCTGAGCACGGCGCGAAGGTAATCGCCGCCGACATCTGCGAGTCCATCAAGACCATCGGCTACCCGCTCGCGACCGAGGCCGACCTGGCCGAGACGGTCCGGCTGGTCGAGGTGGCTGGAGGTGAGATCGTCGCGCGGCGTGCCGACGTCCGCGATCACGACGCATTGCAGGACGTTGTCGACGAAGGCGTCGCCAAGTTCGGCCGGCTCGACTTCGTGCTGTGCAACGCCGGGGTGTTCTCGTGGACCGGCGACCTGTACGACACGCCGGCCGCGTGGACGGACACGATGGAGGTCAACGCACGCGGCACGCACAACACCGTCGAGGTCGCGCTGCCGATGATGATCGGTGGCGGCCACGGCGGGTCGATCGTGATGACGAACTCGCTGTCGGGCCTCGCCCCCATGATTTCCGACTACCGTTTCTCCTCGGCCGGATATCTCGCCTATATGACGGCCAAGCACGGCCTGGTCGGGCTGATGCGGGCCTATGCCCTGATGCTCGCGCAGTTCAGCATCCGCGTGAACTCGCTGCACCCGGGCGGAGTGGCGACGCCCATGATCGCCAACGAGTCGGTCGGCGCCGTCATGACCGAGATGGCGCAGGCCATCATCTACCGGCCCGCGATGCCGATGGACCATCTCGAGCCGAGCGACGTGGCCAACGCGAGCCTGTGGCTCTGCTCGGACAACGCCCGCTACGTCACCGGCACGATGCTGCCGATCGACGGCGGGGCGATGCTGAGATGACCCGGAGATCACGAAAAGGGCCGTTCGACGACAGAAGGGGTCAGACAACGTGAAGCTGCATCTCGGTGAACTAACGCTCACGAGCCCGGACTTCGTGCACGGCGGACCACTGCCCCGGTACGCCACCGCGGATGGCGAGCATGCGAGTCCGGCGTTGCGCTGGTCGTCGGTCCCGCCGGGTACCCGTTCGTTCGCACTGGTCAGTACGGACCCCGACGCTCCCCTCACGCACGGCTTCGACCACTGGGTCCTTTACAACATCCCGGCGGGTACGACAGAGCTGGCCAAAGGCGTTTCCGGCGTGGGAACGACCGGCCTCAACGGCATCGGCATGGCCGAATGCTGCCCGGCCTCCCCGCCCCCAGGGCACGGGACGCACACTTACTACTTTCATCTGTACGCGCTTGACTGCGAGCCGGACCTGCCCGACGGGCTGACACGGTCCTCGCTCCTTGACGCGATCGATGAGCACATCCTCGTACAGGCGCGTATCTCGGGTACGTTCGGCCGGTGATGCTCATGGCCGGCGCTGGGAAGCGTGCACCGATGTCGTCACCTGCGGCTCGGCATGAAGATGAGCGGCAGCCTGACCGCGGCGGCCTTCGGGCCGGCGCCCAAGCACGGTATAGGTTCCGGGCACGAGCCATCGAGAGGGGACGCCGATGCAAGGGGACACCGAGATCCTGCAACTGCTCAATGAGCAGCTCACCAGCGAGCTGACCTCCATTAACCAGTACTTCCTGCACTCCAAGATGCAGGACAACTGGGGATTTACGGAGCTGGCCGCGCACACCAGGGCCGAGTCGTTCGAGGAGATGCGGCACGCCGAGACCCTCACCGACCGGATCCTGCTGCTGGACGGCCTGCCGAACTACCAGCGGCTGTTCTCGGTGCGCATCGGGCAGACCGTGCGCGAGCAGTTCGAGAGCGATCTCGCCATCGAGCACGAGGTGGTCGAGCGGCTCCGGCCGGGTATCGCGCTGTGCCGGGAACGCCGGGATACCACCAGCGCCATGCTGCTTGAGACGATAATGGCCGACGAGGAAACCCACATCAGCTACCTGGAGACCCAGCTGGAGCTGATGAACTCACTCGGCGAGCAGCTCTATCTCGCCCAGTGCGTCGCCCGGCCGCCCGTGTAAAGCGCTGCTTGCGGGGGCCACCCTTTCGCAAATTCCACTATACTGTTGAAAATTAGGTACGGTCCTAGCCTGGTTGTCATGCTCAGAGCGGCATTGACAGATCAACGGAGATGTTTAAACTTATTAAGGTGACGACTGGACACACGCTCTCCGATGATCGCATCCGGCTCGGCGAATCCAAGTTCCATACGTTCGAGGCGCCAGCCGTGTTCGCCGAACTTCGGGCCGCCGATCCGGTGCACTGGTATCCGCCACTACGCACCTGGATCCTGACCAAGTACCGCGACATCCGGGCCGTCTCCCGCGACTCCGAACACTACTCAGTCGCGCAGGGTATCGATCTGAACAGCGCGATGCTCGGCGAACTCGGCGCGGCCGAGATGTTTGGGGACGGCGGGGAGTTCCTCGCCCACGTCGATCCACCGCGGCACACCGAACTTCGGCGGGCGCTCGCCCCCGCCTTTGCGGCTCGTGCCGTCAACGCGCGCGAGCAGCGCATCCGTGGCTTTGCGACCGACCTGGTTGAGCGGCTGGAGGACGGCGTACCCGTCGACTGGGTGACGATTGCCCAGCGGCTGCCGATCATGGTCGGGCTCGACTTGCTGGGCCTTCCGCTCGAGGACGTCGACCAGGTGCGCATCTGGAGCGAGGCTATGGAGCGTCTCTCCTACCCGTTGAGCGCCGACGAAATGAAACAGGTACACGCCGAGTTCGCACCGCTGAGCGCGTATCTGTGCGAGCAGGTCGAACGCAAACGGCTGGCGCCGGGCGACGACCTCATCTCTCACCTTCTTACCTCGCACGAGCAAGGCACCTCGCTCACGGCCGCAAACGTGCTGATGCTGCTGATCACGGTGCTGGGCGCCGGGAACGACACCATGCGCTCGCTGCTCACAGGCATGGTGCTTACCCTCGCCGAGCACCCCGATCAGCTCGCCCGCCTCGTCGGCGACCCCGGCCTGTCGGACGCCACCGTTGAGGAAACGCTTCGCTGGATCACCCCGGCCCGTGGATTCCTGCGGACCGTATCAGCGGCGACGGCGCTGCGCGGTCGCGATTTCTCGCCCGGTGAGCGCGTCTACCTCGCCTACGAGTCGGGCAACCGAGATGAGGAGGTGTTCAACAACCCGTACGTGTTCGATATCACCGCTCCGCGAGGCCAACAGGCCTCCTTCGGTTTTGGCACCCACGTGTGCATCGGGGCCGCCTTCGCACGCCTGGAGGCCACAGCGCTGCTCCGCGAACTTGTCACTCGGTTCCCGCACTTCGAGCTGGCCGGCGTGCCGCAGCGGATGGTCACCGTCCTGCGCAACGGATGGCACACGGCGCCCATGGTCTTCCACGCGTTACGTTGAACGAATCGGGCTGGTTGCGGGGTCAGTGGCACCAGGCCAGCGTCCCGGATCGCGCGGGGGTAATTTCAACATGCTTGTTGACTTTGCGAATTCTCAGGTCTAACGTTACCCGTGACCGCACCCCACGAGGAGAGGAGTCGTGGTGGCCCCTCAGGGAAAGCTCGACGGACGTACCGTGCTGATCTCCGGTGTGGCGCGCGGGCAGGGCCGTTCGCACGCGGTCCGCTGCGCAGCCGAGGGTGCTCACATCGTGGGTTTCGACCTTTGCGCAGACATCAAGTCGGTGCCGTACCCGCTCGCTACAGCGGAGGATCTCGCCGAGACCCAAAAGCTGGTCCGCGAGGCCGGCGGCGCCATGGTGGCCCGCCGGGCCGACGTGCGCGATCGCGACGCCGTGCAGTCCGTGGTCGACGAGGGTGTCGCCGCCTTCGGGGCGATTGACTCGGCCGTCGTCAACGCGGGCATCTTCTGCGGCGCCGGACCGCAGGGCAACACGCCGGGCGCCTGGCACGACACCATCGACGTGAACCTCACCGGCACGTTCCACACGCTCGAGGCGGTCGTGCCGGCGATCATCGAGGCGCACCGCGGCGGATCGATCGTGATCACGAGTTCGGGCGCAGGGCTGAAGGCAATGATCGTTTCGCGCAGCGCGACGATCAGCGGGTACTTCAGCTACACCGCCTCCAAGCATGCCCTGGTCGGGCTGATGAAGGCCTACGCCTTGTCATTGGCGGCGGAGAACATCCGCGTGAACTCGATTCACCCAACAGGTGTGGACACACCGATGATCCAGGGTCAGATGGTGCGGGACTACTTTGCTCAAAATGCGGCGACGTCCCTGTTCCGCAATGCGATGCCGGTTGAGGCCATCGCTCCGTCGGACGTGACCGACGCTGTGCTGTGGCTGCTCTCCAACGAGGCTCGCTACGTCACCGGCACAGCCTTGCCGATCGACGCCGGCTCGAACCTGATGTGAGTTTGGCGACGCCGCGATGTCCCTGGTCCTTGCCGCCGACTACCGGGTGCCCGACTTCGACCACTGGTGGGCCGCTATCGCCCGTGACCTGGCCACGCTGCCTGGCCTTGGCGTGCATATCGTCGTGGTCTACCGGTCGCTCCAGGACGCCAACCGCGTCTTCGTCACCATCGGGGTCAGGGAGCGTGGTCCGGTCGACGCCCTGCTCCGGTCGCCCATCATGTTCGCCTGGTTCGATTCGGCCGGGGTAGACGAGATCCCGCCGATCTTCGTCGGCCAGATCGTGGAGAAGCTGAATCTGGACCCGGACACCCTGGAGGCCCGCCCGGCGGCGACCGGGACCAGGTCGCCGGGCGCGGTGATGGTGGGCGCGATCGCGCCCGTCGGCCGGCTGGACCGGCTGCGCGCCAGCATCCACGCCGCCGTTCCCCGGCTCGCCGCCTCGGGCGTGCGCCGTTTCTGGATCTACCGCGCCCTCGACGACCAGGCCGAGGTGATGGTCCTGCAGGAGATCGCGACCGAACGTCAGGCGGAGCAGTGGATCCGCCATCCCGACGCCGCGGCCTCCTTCATGGCGGAAGCGGGGGTGGGCGCGTACCCGCCGCTGTTCGTCGGCCGCCTGGTCCAGACCATCAAGCTGCCTGTGACCTGAGATGTACATCTGTCTCTGCCTCGGCGTGACGACGACTACTGTCCAGCAGGCCATCGACGCGGGCGCGCGCTCCACCAATCAGGTTGCAAAGGCCTGCGGGGCCGGCTCGGTCTGCGGCCGCTGCAAGCACACGATCCGCACCATGGTCGTGGCCGCTGCCCCCGACCCGCCGGGTAGCAAGCCCGACCGTCTCCGCCGCCGCTGGGGCCGCACCTAGCGTGGCACCGCACGCGCACCTCACGGCCGCCTGGGACGGACATCACCGGACATGCGCCTGTGATCGGCGGCCAACGCGAGCGTGTTCATACCACGCCTGGGCATGCTCCGGTAAGTAATATCAACGGAAGCGTTGAAAAACCGTTTATAGCCTGTTAACCTCGTGCTGATACGGGCAGATCGCACAAATTGCGCTGTTGAGCAGGAGGTTAGAGGCTCACCGATGACCGCCTCATGAGGTGTTTGACCACGCTCTAATCACGCTCGATTACTTTATCAACAGCGAAGTAGATAAATATCAGATGCCGTGGTCAGCTATGCCCTGGCGCTCGAGAGCCAGTAATCGCCGCACGCGTCGGCCAGGTCCCCGGCGCGCGCAGCCTCGGTGCTAAGGATGAAAGGACGAAGGAAATGGTATGGAACTCGCTGAGAGGCCGCCTCTGGTTGGGTGCGGTCGGTTCAGCCGTGGCCTTGCTCGCCGCGGCATGTTCTAGTACAAGTTCGACTTCTAGCGCTGCCGCCGGTTCCGCCGAGCCGGCGCTGTCGGGATCGCCGGTCACGGTGGGCGTCATCTACACGGCGGACAACCAGTCCGGCAATACTCCCGGCATCCAGATCGGGGCCAACGCCGCGGCCGACTACGTCAACTCCCAGCTCGGCGGGATCAACGGCCACCTGGTCAAGGTGCTCGCATGCAACGGCATGAACGCCCCCGAGAACGACACGGCATGCGCCACCCGGTTCGTCAGCGGCCACGTCGTCGACGTGGTGGGGCTGGACGGCCTGTGGGGCTCCAACGGCCAGCCGATCGTCGCCAAGGCCGGCATCATCAACCAGACGACCCCGCTGGCGGCGGGGGAGTTCACCGGTCCGACGTCCTTCCCGTTCGACGGCGGCCCCACGGCCGGTGCCGGCGCCGTGGCCAGCTACGTCCTCAGCAAGGGCTGGAAGTCGGTCGCCTGCGTCTACCTCGACCTCGCCTCAGTTAAGCCGTCGTGTGACCAGAGCTTCGCTGGCCCGCTCAAGGCGGCCGGCGTCAAGTACGTCTCTGTCGCGGTCCCGCCCACCGCCACCGACTTCGCCCAGTACGCGCAGGCCGCCTCGGTAGACAAGCCCCAGGCCGTCCTCGTGCTGGATGGGCCCACGCAGATCGCCAGCTTCGTGCAGGCGGCCTCCCAACTCGGGCTCACGACGCAGTACTTCGCGCCGAATATCTCGGCGAGCGCCAGCTACTTCAACGTCGGCGCCCTGGCCAATGGCACGATCTTCTACTTCCCGACCCGGGTGTGGACCGACACCGCCGATCCGGATATCAAGACCTTCGTGGCGGCCATGCAGAAGTACGCACCCGGGGCGGCCGTCAACGCCGAGTCCCTGCAAGGCTTCGCGGGGATCATGAACGTCCAGCGGCTCGGCGCGAAGATAAGCGGCGGCCTGACCGCGGCGGCCTTCATGACGGGGCTCAAGCACGTGTCGGACTTCCAGTCGTTCGCGGGCCCGGTGCTGAACGCCTCTGACCACCTCTCGGGCCTGGCCAACATCTACCTGACCGGCGCGTACCTGTACACGTACTCCAAAGGGAATTTCACGCTGGACGGATCCGGCCTGACTCAGGCAGCGAAATAGCTGAACACCTGCGTTCGGTGATGGGAGGGCCGACGGCTCTCCCATCACCCGGGTGGTCCTGGGAATTAGCGAAAAGAGGTTGCCCGATGAAGGTGATTCCCACCGAGGAGATCGAGTGGGAGACGGTCGTCGCCAATGCGAGAGCTGGCCACGTCCAGCGCAAGTATGTTCGCGAGGGCGAGATCCTGCCAGGCGTCGGCTATGCCTCTGACTGTTACAACTACGTTGGCGGCGACAGCGTGTTCACCGCGCCGCGCCATCACCACGACTTCGAGCAGATCCGGATCTCAATGACAGGTGTGCAGGACTTCGGCCTCGGCCAGATCACCGAGGAGGGCTGGATCGCGTACTTCCCGGCCGGTGCCTATTACGGTCCCGAGCACATTGACGGCGCGTCCATCTTCCAGATCCAATGGAGCGACTTCTGGGTCACCAGGCAGAGTCACGACCGGGCCTACACCGCGCTGCAGCAAAGCGGGCGGTTCAGCGAGGGCAAGTACATCTGGCTCGATTCCCAAGGTGTCGAGCACACACAGGACGCTCTCAACGCCATCTGGGAAAACGTGTTCAAGCGCGAAGCAGGCTTCCCGAGGCCGCGGTACCCACAGCCGATCCTGATGGATCCCGACGCGTTCGAGTACAACAAGCCGCACAACCAGATATCGGCCAAGGTGCTCGGACGATTCACCGAACGCGACCTGATAATCAGCAAGATCCGCTGGGACGACTACGCCGGATACGAGATGCCCGCCGATCGTACCTACTGCATGTTCACGAACGTGGGCGACATTGAGATCCGGGGTCGGACGTACGGCAGGCACACGGTCGTGTGGTCGGACCTGGGCGAGACGGTTGAGGTCATCGGCGAATCCGGCACTGAGGCGCTGTGCATCGCCTTCCCGCCCGCGCAGTTCGCGCCCGATGGGAACCGCTCAACCCGAACACCCTGAAAGCCGATCTACGACCATACGATCCCGACGTGAGGCCGAGCAAAGAAGTGGCTCTTGATTCTCGGGTGACTTAATCGCCTAGGGTGCGTCGGCAACAACCGGCGTCTCATCTGGCTTTGTCCGCGTTGCACCCGAGGGCTCGCGGCCTGCGTCCTCGAGCAGGGCCTGCAGCTTGTACTTCTGCACTTTCCCGCTCGGGGTGGTCGGCAACTGGTCGATGAAGTCGATGCTGCGTGGCACCTTGAAGAAGGCGAGCCTCGAGGCGATGTACGCACGCAGTGCGTCCACGTCGATGACATCGGCGCCGCGGTGCGGCTGCACCCACGCGTGGCCGACGTGGCCGAGGCGCGCGTCGGGTACGCCGAGGACCGCGGCCCGGGCCACGAGCGGGTGAGTCTGCAGCGCTGCCTCGACCTCCACGGGGTCGACGCTCTCGCCGCCGACCCGGTAATGGTCTCCCTGCCGGCCGATGAAGGTGACGTTTCCATACTGGTCGAGCTGGGCGATGTCGCCAGTCCGGAACCAGCCGTCGGGGGCGAAGGCCCGGGCGGTATCGGCCGGCTTGTCCCAGTACTCCTTCATGATGAGGGGGCCGCGCAGTTGCAGCGCACCGGGGTAGCCGGCGGGTGCCGACGTGCCAGTGGCCTCGTCCACGACGCGAGCCTCCAGCCCGTCGAGCGGCGTCCCGACCGTGCCCATCGCTGTTTCCGGAGGGTCGTCGAGACGCGGCAACAGCGCCATCGAGGCGGTCTCGGTCATGCCGAAGCAGTTGAGGCAGACCCCGAAGCGCGCGCTGACCCGCTGGCAGAGGTCATAGGGGAATGGGGTGATCGACACCCGCACCGACGACAGGTCGGTTGCGTCGATCGCCGGAGCGGCGAGCTGGTCGATGTAGGTCGTCGGGACGCCGTACACCAACGTGGCCCGTTCCGCGGCCATCAGCTGGAGGGACCCGGCGGCGTCGAAGCGCTCCATCAGCACGAGTTTCGCGCCGGCGGCGGTCATCAGGACCAGGCCGGCCATCAGCGCGTACACGTGGTAGAGCGGCAGGTAGAGCACCACGCAGTCTTCCTCGCTGAGCTCCAGCCGCCGCCTGGCGCTCAGCAGCGACGGCAGGAACCTGTGCGTGTGCACCGCGCCCTTCGGCCGCCCCGTTGTCCCTGACGTGTACAGCATGACCACCGGATCGTCGGGCGCGGGGGGCACCGGGCTACCGGGCGCGGGCGGCGCGGACGCGACGTCGTGCCACGACAGTGCGCCGTCCGGGACCCGCGCTCCGACTACCACGACTCGAAAAGCCCGGTCGGCTGCACCGCTGATCGCGAGGGCGTCGTCGGCGAGCCGCCGCGACCGGTACTCGTCGGCGGTGACTACCACGGTCGAGCCGGATTGCGCTAGCTGGTACGTGGCCTCTGGCACGGACAGCCCGGTGTTGAGCGGCACCACGATCGCGCCGGCGCGCACGGCGGCATAGAAGGCGACGCACCACTCGACGCGGTTCGGCAGCCACAGGGCGACGCGATCGCCGGGCCGCACGCCCAGCGCGCGCAGCCCGCCCGAGGCCTGGAGTACCTGCGCATGCAGGTCGCGGAAGGTGTACCGAGACGGGCCGTCGACCAGCGCGATGCGGTCGCCGAAGCGCTGCGCGGCGTGGTCAAGCACATCATTGACTGTGTGGAGGGGAAGCTCGTCGTACATGCAGGATCCTTCGCGGGTGCGTCGGCCGCCCGGCCGGCTAGTCAGTGTGCAACTTCAGGGACGTCTGCGGGCCCGATTCTGACGTCGATGACGACATGGCGGCGCTGTGCGCGGACGGCCTCCAGCGCTGCTGGCAGCTGGTCGGCCGTCTGGACGGCGTAGCCATCGGCGCCCAGTGACCGGGCGACCGCCGGGAACGACGGCCAGGAGAACAGCGACAGGTCTGTCTTGACGCCCTTGTTCACGTACTGGTCGTATTCGGCTCCGTAGCTTCCGTCGTTGCAGATCACCACGATCAGGGGGATGTCCTGGCGGATGGCGGAGTGCAGCTCGGCCAGGCCGTTCATCATGAAGCCGCCATCGCCCGTGATGAACAGCGTCGGTTCGTCCTGGGCCGCGCAGGCCGCGCCGATGGCCGCGCCCATGCCGAGCCCGACGGCGCCGAACGAAGTCGACAGCACCTGCCGCTCGGGGTCCGGGCTGTGTACGTAGGCGAAGGCCTCGCCAAGGAAGCGGCCGCCGTCGAAGACGACGGTCCGCCGCTCCGGCAGCACCGCGGTGATCTGGCTCAGCGCGCTGGCCAGCGTGAGCGTGGCGCCCGGCCTCGCGACGGCGACCAGGTCGGCTTGGACGAGGCCGGCGGTGACGCGGTCGCGGAACGAACTCGCCGGCACACCCCCCTCGTCGAGCCACGATCCGAAGGCCGCTGCCACTGATGCGGCGTCACCATGCACGGCCGCGGCCACGGCCGTAGTGCGGCCCAAACATGCCGCGTCGCTGTCCACCTGGACGACAGCCTTGCCGGTCAGCAACGTGTTGCGCGAGGTTGTCCAGGTGTTGAGGCTCGCGCCGAAGGCGATGATGCAGTCGGCGTCGGCAAGGACTTGTGAGCCCTTTTCCGCCGAGACGGTGCCCATGACCCCGATCGAGCCCTCGTCGGCCCGGTACAGGCCGCGGGCCCGCAGCGTGGTCACGAGCGGAGCGCCGATCCGCCGGGCGAAGGCGAGCACCGCGTCGCGCGCCCCGGAGGCGACCACGCCGCGGCCGGCCAGGACGAGCGGGCGATGCGCCGACGCGATCACCCCGACGGCGGCATCGAGCTGATCGTCGTCGGGATCCGGGATCGCCGGCCGGGCCGGTATCACGTCGGCGTCGGCGAACTCGACCTCGTCCCACTGGTACTCGGTCGGGCAGTTCAGGACGACCGGGCGTGACTCGCCAAGGGCGGTCGCGATCGCCTGCCGCACGCAGTGCGCGGCGTCGGCGGATCGCTGGACCAGCACGTACCCGGCGCCGGTGGCGCGGACGAATGGCTCTTGGTCCAGACTCTGCTGGTTCAGCAGGTTGCCCGGGGCGGTGTCGCCGGTGATCAGGAGGAGCGGGGTGCTACTGCGCACCGCCTCGATCAGAGCCGTCGCGGTGTTGGTCAGACCGGGCCCCTGGGTCACGGTGGCGACGCCGAGGCGGCCCGAACGCGCGCCGTAGCCGTGCGCCATCATGACCGCGCTGGCCTCGTGAACGGCGCAGACGTAGCGGCCGCCGTGCTGCTCGACGAAGGAGTTCACCAGGAAGAGGTTGGCGTCGCCGATCAGGCCGAACATGGTGTCGACGTGGGCGCCCGCGACAGCGGCGGCGATGCTCTCATGAACGAACATGGCTTGATCCCTCTCGGCGTTGCGGCGGACCTGCGCCCAACCGCGCTCCAGAATCATTCAACTGCGTGCCGGATCTATTTACAACATCACTGTTGATATCTTGCCCGGCAAAATCTGTGTCCTGGGCGAGGCTGGCTCCGCCAGGCGTCGCCGCCAGCTCATCCCTTCTCCGCTGTGCTGCCGCCCGTCCCGCGGTGTCCGCAGGCAAGGCATGGCCTGTTAGCGGTAAGTCTAGTACTATCAACGAAGACGTTGATAGTACTCACCGGGCCAATCGCGGAGTAGTCCACAGCGGACGCGGCGCTCGCGGTCAACCCAGCTATGCGAGAGGTGCCGCTGATGAAGACCTCCGGGGAATCCAGGCGGGGGCTGCTCCGCTGCAGCGGGCAAGTGCTGCCCGCCGATGGGGCACGGGCATGAGCGCGGCCGGGCTCAGGGTCGCCGAGGCCGACGGCATCGTCGAGGTCACGATCGACCGGCCCCCTGTTAATGCCCTGGCCCGTTCGACCTATCTGGAGATCGTGCAGGTGTTCTCCGGTTTCCGTGATCGGCCGGACGTTCGCGTGGTCATCCTGACCGGGGCCGGGGACCGCGCGTTCTGCGCCGGCCGGGACATCAAGGACCTGAGCATCGAGCGCGCCGAGGGGCCGATCGCGAACGTCGGCGACCCTTACCACCTGACCCGCGAGGCGTTCTGGGCGGTACGGCATTGTGCGGTGCCGGTGGTTTGCGCGGTCAATGCCGCCGCTATCGGCGCTGGCCTTGCGCTGGTGGCGGTGAGCGACATCGCCATCGCGTCGCAGCGGGCTACCTTCGCGCTGACGGAGATAAACGTCGGCGTGCTCGGTGCCGCCTCATTCGCCAAGTGGATGGTCGGCCCGGGCCGGGCTCGCCGCATGTTCTATACCGGTGAGCAGGTCACGGCCGCCGAGATCCACCGCCTCGGCGGGGTGGACTCCGTCGTTCCGCACGAGCGGCTCATGGACGAGGCCCGCGACCTCGCGGCGAAGATTGCCGCGAAGGACCCGATCGCGATCCGGATGGCGAAAGCCTCGGTCGTGCGAACCGACACGCTGCCGCTCGAGCAGGCATATCAGACCGAGCAAGACTACACGCAGCATCTTTCCGGCTATAGTGCCTCAGCCGCGGCCATCGAACGGTTCACGACGTCAAAGACCCCCGGATAGCAAGACGTCAAAGACCCCCGGATAGCAAGTCGGGCTGGTGCCGCCGCCGCTTCCGCTTCGGCCGGGCCTGGGGCGGACAATCTAACTCAGCCGCTCCAGCACCATGGCCATGCCCTGGCCTCCGCCTACGCACATGGTCTCTAGGCCGAACTGCTTGTCACGGCTCTGCAGCGCGTTGATCAGCGTGGTCGCGATGCGGGCGCCGGTCATGCCGAACGGATGACCGAGAGCGATCGCGCCGCCGTTGACGTTGAGCTTGTCGATGTCGATCCCCAGCTCGCGCTGGCAAGCCAGTACCTGCGCGGCGAACGCCTCGTTGAGCTCGAATAGGTCGATGTCGTCGATGGTCAGGCCGGCCAGGTCGAGAGCCCGGCGGGTGGCTTGCACCGGACCCAGCCCCATGATCTCGGGCGACAGCGAGGAGACCGCAGTGGCGACGATGCGTGCGAGCGGGGTAACGCCGAGCTCGGCCGCCCGGCGGTCGCTCATGACCACTAGTGCTGCTGCCCCGTCGTTGAGCGCACAGCAGTTGCCGGCCGTCACCGAACCGTTGGGACGGAACGCCGGCGTCAGCGCGGCTACCGCCTCGTATGTGACCCCTTTGCGGGGGCCGTCGTCCGTGTCGGTGACTGAGCCGTCAGGCAGCTTCACCGGTGTGATCTCACGCTTCCAGAAGCCGCCCGCGGCCGCTTCCTCGGCGCGATTCTGGGAACGTACGGCGAACTCGTCTTGGTCATGACGGGAGATACCGCACAGCTGCGCGACGTTCTCGGCTGTCTGACCCATGGCTATATAGACGTCGGGCAGGTCACCGGACTCCCGCGGGTCATGCCAGTCCCGCCCGCCATCGGCCTGCCGCCGGGACCGCGTCTGGGCGTCGGCGAAGACCTGATTGGTCCACGGGTTGGCGGTCCTGTCGAGCGGATTGGCATTAGCGTCAGCCGGCGGGTTGTCACTGCTGCCCAGCCGTGACCTGGACACGCATTCGACGCCGGCCGAGATGAAGGCATGCCCCTCCCCAGCGCGGATCGCGTGCATGGCCATGCGGGTGGCCTGCAGCGACGATGCACAGTAACGCGTGACTGTGGTGCCAGGCAGCGTGTCGGTGCCGAGCAGCACCGAGACGATGCGGGCGAGGTTGAAACCCTGCTCCCCGCCGGGCCGGCCGCACCCGAGAATCAGGTCATCGGCGGTACTAAGGTCCAGTCGCGGTACTGGCCTCAGCGCCGCGGCAATAATCTGCGCGGTCAGGTCGTCGGGGCGTATCGAGCGCAGCGACCCTTTGAACGCCCGGCCGATGGGCGACCGGGCGGCGGACACGATAACGGCTTCTGGCATGTGACTCTCCTGCGTCGGGCAGCCAGCACGAGCTTAGACGACACCTCGGCATAACTTCAACATCAATGTTAAAATAATTGCTATGCGTTCCCCTGATCGCCCTTGGAAGGTACTGGCTGACGGCATGTCCGGACCCCATGCTGGTAGCTTGGCTATCCGTCCGATCGTGGCGTGCGCCCGGGATAGCCTGCGTAAGGCCGTGACGCGCTTGCGCTGCGGAGCCGGTCGTCCCGGGGCCTTCCGGCGCTTGGCGCGGGACAGGATCGCTTTCAACGTCTGTGGGGGATTGGAGACGCATGGCTGGCGCGGCTAAGCGTCCGACAGGGCTGGCGGTGAAGCGCGACGTCGCTCAGCGGAAGGAACGCGCTTCTTATGGTGCCAGGCGGGAGGAGATCGTCAAGGCTGCCGGGCTGGTGCTGAAGCAGCATGGTCTGAGCGGGACGACGATCGAGGCGATCGCGAAAGAGGCGGGCGTAGACCGGGCGACGATCTACTACTACTTCGCTGACAAGGGTGCCATCTTCGGGGAGGCCATCCACGGGGGCCTGGTGGAGATGGTCGCGGCACTGGAGGAGGTGGCAGCCAGCGGAGACAGTCCCGAGGTCCAGCTGCGCAACTCGATGCGGGTCGTCATGCGGGCATTCGAGCAGCATTATCCTCAGCTGTATATTTTTTTCACGGAGGATTCGTCCGTCATTGACAGCGAACTGCACAGAGATATTATCGCCGCGGGACGACGCTACGAGGATCTGCTCGACGTGGTGGTCCGTGACGGGATAAGGCAAGGAATCTTCCGGACCTCTCTGCCGCCGAAGGTGTTCTCCAAGACGGTGGCCGGCATGCTCAACTGGACGTCGCGGTGGTTCGTCCCGGGCGGGATCCTGGACGCCGATGAAGTCGCCGATGACATGGCCGACACGATCCTTGACGGAGTCCTGGTAAAGAAGGCCGGCGCGAATCCACGCGAAGCACGGAACGGAGCGGGTTAACGCGAAGCACGCAACTGAGCGGGTTGAGAAGCCCATCACTCGGTTACGTGTCCTGGCTTCATCAACCGGCGCACGGTAGATGAGGGAGGGAACGCCGGTCGGCCGCCCGTCTTGGCCGCGTCTCACGGCAACACGCTGTCTGCGTTCGATGCGACCGCATCCTTGACGTTACGGCGTTCCAGCCACCTCACGGGGAAGCTCGCGGGCCGCCAGCAGAGCGCGAGCAGCGCCGCCGCGCCACCGATGCCGACTCCGCAGGCGGCGGCGAACCATCCCCAGGTGGGCGGGTCGAACAGGCCGAGGACGTGATCGACCGACAGGCGGCCCGCTCCTGTCCCCGCCAGGCCGACGGCGCAGGCCGACAGGATCATGACGTATTCATAGCCCTCGCCCGGGCGGAAGATGAAAAAGCCATTGCGCGCATGGTTGGTTACCCACGCTACGACCATCGTGCCGAGCAGCCCGGCGGCCCCGAGCTCCGTCAGGAAGCCCAGCCCGAGCAGCAGGCCGGAACCGATCTCCGTGAGGCTCGCGACCCAGGCGTGGACGATTCCCGGTTTCATCCCCAGGGAGTCGAACCACCGCCCGGTTCCCGCGATCTTCCCGCCGCCGAAAATGTGGTTGACGCCGTGCGCCAGGCACACAGCCGCGACGGCGCAGCGGAGAATCAGCAACCCGATGTCCACCGCACTGGTCATTTCCCACCTCTCTCTGGTTGCTGGCCTCTCACCTGCACCGATCGCTCGCGCGGGCCCCAAAGGCCTGCACTCGCGAGTCGGTTTTGCCTACCGCTTACGTGGCACGATTCTCGTGGCGTTGGCGGGTGGATGGCGGACGTGCCCGGACCTGGCGTGATTGTCCGGGCCCGTCCGCCGTCAGCTGGCGGCTCAGCTGGGCTGCAGTTCCTCCGCTGGCCGCCGCTGGTCGCGTACCCAGCTGGGCACGGTGATGGCGGGGCCGCCGGCGGCGGCGTGGACGTGGGGCAGGTCGCCGGGCGCGTGCTGGGCCGGGGCGGGCTGGTAGGCGGCGTCGAGGTCGAGCAGGCGGCGGGCGTTGGTGTCGGTGATCGCGGTGGCCAGGCCAGCGCCGACGTCGGGGCGGGCCAGCACGGTCTGGTGCGCGCCGAGCTCGGAGCCCAGGTCGTTGTGGCCGAAGTCAGTGCCCACGATGAGGTTCTGCCGGCCCAGCGCCCCGGCCAGGTAGGGCAGGTCCTCGTCGGTCTCGACGGCGACGTACATGTTCATGGCCTCGATGTCGTCCGGGGTGGCCTGCCGCGGGTCCAGGAACGGCCGCACCCCGATGCTCATGTCCCGCCGGGCGTGCTGCTGCAGGACCGGCAGGGTGAACGCCGCGCCGCCCTCCAGGAACCCCCACCGCAGCCGGGGGAACCGCTGGCTGACATCGGACCCGAGCACCGCGTGGAACGCGCACATCAGGTTGACCAGCTGGTGCATCAGCGTCGGCGGCTGCGGGGTGAAGTTCCCGATCGGGATGCCCGGCTTGAGCCGGATGGTGGACCCGTTGTGGATCAAGATCGGCAGGTTGAGGTCCTGGGCCCGCTCGTACAGCGGGAAGAAGTACGGGTCGCACAGGAACATGTCATGCTCGACGCCGCGCAGGTGTATCCCGGCCGCGCCGTGGTTCGCGCCGTACTCCAGCTCCTCGAACGCCCGCTCCAGCAGCCGGACCGGCGGCCGCAGCACCCACCGCAGCCGGTCTGTGTACCCGGCCAGGTGCTCCCCGACCCACCGGTTGTAGCTGCGCGCCAGCGCCGCCTCCTCCAGCGGGTTGTCCAGCTCCATCCCGATGTAGAAGGTGGAGAACAGCACCTGCACGTCGATGCCCAGCGCGTCCAGCGCCTCGATTCGCGCGGCCGGGTCGGTCAGGTCCAGCATGCCCGGCTCGTACATGTTCACGTGTGGCGACATCGCCCCGTGCGCCGGCACGAACCGGGTCCACGAGTCCCCCGCGAAGAACAGCTGTGACGGCGTCCGCGGGAGGCCGTCGTTGTTCGCCCGGGCCCCCAGCCGGATCACCGACCCGTCCTCGAACCGGGCGATCTGCGGCCGGAAATGCTCCTCCTTCGGGTCCAGGTAATCCCACGTCTCCGGAACCTCCAGCACATGGGAATCGCAGTCGATGAAGCCCATCACTCACCTCTGATTCTGATGACTGTCGGGAGCGCCGCCGTGGCACCCCAAGTCGGTGATACACACCACCATAAGGCCGGCCGTTTAGTATTTCAACACTGGTGTAGAAAAATTTTAGGCAGTTCAGCAAGCTATGGCGGGTCGACGCTGACACTTGTGTCACTGATTGGTGAACGTCGGTGCCCGGCGCTCGGCCAGGGCGCTCAACGCTTCGCGATGGTCCCGGGTCGACTGGACGACCGCGACATGTGAAGAGACGAGGTCCAGGCTCGTCCGCCGGCACCTTCGAGAACCTCATAGGACAGGCCGCGGCCGTCAGCTACCTCGCGATCCTGCGCCACAGCGTCGGTCCGTCCTTCCCCGCGAGCTGCGAGCCCAGCCGTTCGCTCCAGATCGCATGATTGCCGTATTCTTCGCGCCACGCCCACAGCCGGGTGGTAAGACGATGAAGCGGGTGCTCGTCGGTGAAGCCGATCGCGCCGAGAACCTGATGACCGATCGCCGCGACGGCTCCGGCGGCCTCGGCGATCCGGACGCGGGCGGCGTCGAGCGGCCAGGACTCGGCCGGGTCGAGGTCAGCCGCCGCGGCGGCGGCCTCCGCGGCCACGGTCATCGCACTCGCCTCGCCTGCGAGCTCGGCGAGCTGCTGCTGGACAGCCTGCATCGCCGCCAGCGGCTTGCCGAACTGACGGCGCTCGCCGGCGTACCGAGCGGTGTGGGCGTAGACGCCCTGCGCCGCTCCGGCCATGAGTACCGACCGGCCGAACGCGCCACGGCGCAGGAGATCGACAGCGCCCAGTTCCGGGCCATCCAGGACGTGAACGTCGGCGGAAGGCACGGCCACCGAGGACAGGACCACATCGTCGCGCGGCTCTCCCGCGACGTTCGCGCCGCGTCGCAGCTCGGCCCCGGCGAGCGGCACCACCGCGACGCACTGCCCGGCTCCGGCCCTGCTCAGTACCACGGCGTAGTCGGCATACCGCGCCCAGGGCAGCCGGGTCAGCGTGCCGGAAACCAGCCACGCGCCATCATCGGAATGCACCTGGAGGCCGTCGCCGGCCGCAGCCGTGACGATCCCGTCCGGCAGCCGGGCCCCGGCCCGTTCCATCAGCCAGCCGGCCATGAGCCCGGTCTCCGCGACCGGGACGGAGGCACCCAGCGAGCCCAGCGCGAGCAGCACCACGGTGGCGGCGCGAAGATCGGCGCCCGCCCCGCCCGCGGCCTCCGAGACCGAAAGCGACGTCACGCCGATCTGATCAAGCGCCTTGGCGGCCTGGCCATGCCAGCCCGTGGCGTCCAGGCTGCCGCAAGCGGAAACCACGGCATCGTGCAGCGCCTGCCGCTCCTCGGCATTCATACGCCCGCCACCGCCTTCGCGACGATTCCCCGCAGGATCTCGGTAGTACCGCCGCGCAGAGTGAATCCGGGTGCCTGGAGCAGCGCGTCGGCCAGGATGCCCGGCAGGGCGCCTTCGGCTTCAGGGTCTGGTTCGACGCCGAGCACGCCGGCGACCGCGTGGACCAGGTCGCGCTCGAACCGGGTACCGAGGTCCTTCACCGTGGCCGCCTCCACGTTCGGTGTGTGTCCTGCCTGCAACTGGGCCGTTACCGCGACGGACATGGCGCGCAGCGTCCACAATTCGGCGGTCAGCCGGGCGAGCAGACGCCTGCCTTCCGTCGTGGCCGCGAGCGTGGTCCGTGCCGCCTCGAGCAAGGGAAACGTGCTCAGGATGCGCTCGGGTCCCGAGCGTTCGTAGGCAAGCTCGTGGGTGACCTGCGCCCATCCTTCTCCCACGGTGCCGAGGACCTGGTCGTCAGGGACGAAGACGCCGTCGAGGACCACCTCGTTGAAGTGGTGGGCGCCGCTGATGAGCCGGATCGGGTGGCACCGCACACCCGGGCTGGCCAGGTCGATGACGAACTGGCTGAGCCCGGCGTGCCGCCGGGTGGCGTCGGCCGGGCTGGTGCGCACCAGGGCCAGCATGTGGTGGGCGTGGTGGGCGTGGCTGGTCCAGACCTTCGTGCCGTTGACCAGCCAGCCCCCGTCGGCCCGCTCCGCGCGGGTGCGGACCGCGGCCAGGTCTGAGCCGGCGTCTGGCTCGCTCATGCCGATGGCGAAGAACAGCTCGCCGCGGATGATGCCGGGCAGGTAACGCTGCCGCTGCTCCTCGGTGCCGAACCGGAGGATCGAAGGACCCGACTGGCGATCGGCGATCCAGTGCGCCGCCACCGGAGCGCCCGCGGCGAGCAGTTCCTCGGCGATGACGAACCGGGCGAACGGGTCGGCGGCGGCGCCGCCGTACTGCTCAGGGAACGTCACGCCGATCCAGCCCCGCTCGCCCACGCGCCGGCTGAACTGCGGATCGAATCCCGTCAGCCAGCTGTCGCAACGCGGCACGAAGGAACCGGCCTCGATCTGGTCGGCCAGGAAATCGCGGACCTGATCGCGCAGGCCGGCGTACCTGGCCGGCAGCGTGTCCGCGTGGAGCAGCGGGAGTTTCATGGGCACCTCCACGGCTCGCCGGACAACTCCGGTGTTGCGGACGACGCTGACTTATCGTAGATCTCGCCCGCGTATTCGTAAACATATGCGTTGAAAATAGGGAGTCACCACCGATCCCAGTGGGTAACCTGCGAGGCCGGGATGCGGCTGGCCTTCTTGAAGTCCGTGCCGACCGAGTAGGCGACAGGGAACAGTCCGCACTGGGTCACCTCCGGGTAGGGTATGCCGAGGAGTTGGGCCACCTCCTCCTCGCGCCTTAGATGCGTTGTCGTCCATGCGCATCCGAGCCCTCGCGCCCGTGCCGCCAGCATGAAGCTCCACATCGCGGGCAACACCGATCCCCAGAACCGGGACTGCTCCGGTAGCGTCGGTGATTCGAGGACCCGCCCCGTGCCGGCGACGATGACAAGCCATGGCGTCCGCGCCATGTTGTCGGCGAGGTAGGCCGCCGAGTCGAGGACCTTGGCCAGCTGGTCCGCGCGCGGTGCCGTGATGTCGTGATCCCTGGTGTGCCGCCGGGCGCCGTTCTCGCTGTGATAACAGTCCCGGTAGATGCCGGCGACGGCCGCCTTGACGGCCGGGTCGCCTATCACGATCCAGTGCCAGTTCTGCTTGAGGCCGCCCGTGGGTGCCTGCAGGGCGATCTCGATGCACTCCTCAACAAGCTGCCGTGGCACGGGACGGTCGAAGTCCAGCCGCTTGCGCACGGTGCGCGTGGTGGTCAGCAGCTCATCGGGAGCAAGGGCCAAGGTCATCTGTCGGTCTCCATATCTAACGCGAGCCTTTCGACGCGCCGCGGGTCTGCCCAGCCTGTAGCAGGAGCTCGCAGCCGCCTCACGGCCAGAACCGAAGGAAGTGCGAGGCGCCACCGTCCAGCACCAGGGTCTGCCCGGTCATGTAGGAGGCGCCATCCGAGCTGAGAAAGACGATTACCGAGGCGATCTCCGACTGGTCGGCGATGCGTCCCAGCGGGATGGCCCGCTCCAGCTCGCGATCGGCGTCACTGTCGCGGGTGTTGCGATCGGTGCGCACGATACCCGGGGCCACGGTATTCACCCGGATCTGGTGCGGCCCGAGTTCGAGAGCCAGGCTGGCCGTGTAAGAGATCAGCGCGGCCTTCGCCGCTCCGTAGGCGGCCTGGCCGGGGAAAGGCGCTACGCCGGCCAGGGAGGAGACCATGGTGATCGCCCCGGGCCGGCCGTCCGCGATCGCGGCTTGGGCGAAGGCGGAGCAGAACTCCACGTGGTGCAGGTAATTCGTCTCGAGCACCTCGCGCTGCATCGCGGCCGTGACGTCGGCGGCCCGCGCCGCCAACCCCCTGCCGACTATGTTGACCAGGATGTCCAGCCCGCCCAGCTCAGCTGAGGCGTCTCGCACGGCGGCGCGCGCGGCTCCCGGCTCGCGCACGTCGGCGCGCAGGCCGAACGCGGACAGCTCGCGACCGGCCGCCTTCACCCGCTCGGCGTCCAAGTCCACCAGGGCAAGCCGGGCGCCTTGAGCGGCGAGCATCCGCGCCGCCGAGCGGCCGATGCCGAAGCCTCCTCCGACGACGAGGGCGGCCTTGCCCTGCAGTCCGAGCAGCGGTCCGAACTGCGGTCCGGGTTCGTCCACGTTGAGCACCGATCTGTCTGCTGGGGGGTGATGGGAAAGCGAACGACGCTAGACGGAGGCGGCGGCCATGTCCTGGTTGCGGGACACCATTCCTTCACGTCTTGCTCTAACGGTACGGGGAAAGCGGAATTAAATCAACATTGGCGTTGATAATTTCTGGCCCGGTCGGCACGGTCCGGTTGGCCGCCGTCGTGCGTTCCAGCCGACGGTCAGGCGGGGGCGGTTCCGGCGGCGCTCACGCCGATTCAGCCTCCTCGGACTGACCGGATGACCCCGGCCCGAGGGTCTCATAGTCGTCAAGGCCGGACTCCTGGGCCCGGGTCGAGTACTCCACGTTGCGAAACGGAGAGACGAACACCAGCCGCCCGCGGTCGTTGCGGAAGAAGGTATTCGTGCCCGGATGTGTCCAGACCGTGGTCTCGGCGGTGCGTTCGAGAAGCTCGTTGTACTCTTCGAAGACCTGACGCCGAACCTCGATCACGGGTACCCGTGACTCGAAAGTGCCGTTTAGCAGCCGGGCGATATACCTCATCTGCACCTCCATGAAGTACATGAAGCTGCCGCTGCCCGGGAATGAGTTGGGCCCCCCCAGCAGGAAGAGGTTGGGAAAGCCGGGCACGGTGACGCCCAGGTACGCACGCGGATCGTCGTCGTCCCAGGCCTCGCGTAGCGTGACGCCGTCGCGGCCCACTATGTCGAGCGTCGACACGAACCGTGATGCCTGGAACCCGGTAGCCCATACCAGGATGTCCGCGTCGTACGGGGTGCCGGATCGGGTTACCACCCCCGTAGGCGTCACGGCCCCCACGGCCTCGTCGACGAGGGTGACGTTTGGCCGGCACAACGCCCGGTACCAGCCGTTGTCGAGCAGGATGCGCTTACCGTACGGCGGATAGCTGGGAATCACCTTGTCCAGCAGGTCGGTGCGGTCACCCAGCTCATCCCGGATGTACTCGGTAAAGAACACGCGGTGCGCGTCGTTTTGCGCGTTGACCGCACGCTCGGGATGGGGCCAGTCCGGATCCTTCCGAAGCGAATCCAGCACCTTGTCGCCGAACTGCCAGTACAGCTTGAGGAAGTACCACGCGCGGTACAGCGGGTAGGTGTGCAGGAGGTAGCGAGCGTAAGGGTCGATGGGCTTCCGGAACTTCTCGAAGGGCGCGATCCATGGCGGGGTGCGCTGGAACACGGTCAGCTGCTCCACCTGGTCGGCGATGGCCGGCACGATTTGCATCGCGCTGGCTCCGCTGCCGATGACCGCTACCCGCTTGCCGCTGACATCGAGACCCGACGGCCAGTAGCTGGAGTGGAACGACTGGCCGGGAAAGCTGTCCATGCCGGGCAGCTGCGGCAGCTTAGCGCGGTTGAGGACCCCTACCGCGCTGATGATTACGTTGAATGACTGCGATTCCAGCGTTCCGTCCGGTCCACGGAGCTCAGCGTGCCAGGTTGCGCGCTGCTCGTCGTACTCGGCCCGCACGACCTCGGTGCCGAACCGGGTGTGCGGGCGGGCCCCGATGAGGTCATGGGTGCGGGCGAAGTAGTCCTCGAGCTCGGGCCGCATCTCGAAATGCCGCTCCCAGTCGTTCGGGGCGAAGGAGAAGGAGTACAAGTGGCTGGGCGTGTCCACGCCCGCACCGGGATACCGGTTATCCAGCCAGTTGCCTCCCGGGGCGTCGTGCTTGTCGACCACGAGGTATGGAACGCCCATCAGCTTGAGTCGCTGCGCGGCGATGATGCCGGACACACCCGCGCCGATGACCAGGGCGCGGAAGCCGCGGGGCACGCCTGCTCGAGGCGCCCCAGCCGGCTCGACCGGACGGATGCGACGGCGGAACTCCTGGGAGAACATCACGCCGTAACTCTCGTGAACGTCTTCCCCTACGCATGCGCTGAGCATGGCGCTCGTCTGCTCGGGACTCGGCACCGGGATCGCGGGTGGCTGGCCTTCCTGCAGGGCATAGAAGCTCCGGGCCGCGGCCAGCTGGATCTCATGCTGGATGTCCTCGGGGAGCCCGCCCGTGTCGTGGTCGCTGAGACCTTTGCTGCGGGTCGGGCGGTACGGCGGCTGAAGCCAGCGCGGGTCACCGGTCACCTGGTATATCACCATCAGCAGCGTCGGAATGTTCGCTGACCTGGTGATCTGCTCCATTTCGCCCAGGGTGACGTGCGCCCGTCCTGCTAGATCTGTCACGTTGACTCCCATCCGGCGGTCGATGCCTGCCAGCGACCTCTACGGCGGGCTTCAGGCATGGTGGTCGAGGGCCACGGTGGTCAGCCGGATCGCAACAGCACCGTTACTCCCGGCGCCACAGCTCGCCTTATCGCATTCGATCGCGCTGACATGCTCAAGGCTAGGGCCACTCTCGAATCTTGTCAACATCAATGTTGAATTATTCCTCTGACCACGGGGGCCGCTCACTCATACAGCCGCTGCTTGACCTGGCGCAGCGCGGTGGCGTCGACTCCGTTCATCGCCGCGATGACCTCTTCGGCCCGGTCTCGCGCGGTCCCGGGTTCGCACACCGTGGCGCCGACGCTCTCGAAATGCAACTGCTCTGCGGAGAAGGCCTCCCCGAGCAGGCACAGCCGGCGAATCCACGCATCCGGCAGGAACCGCCGCAGTGGCTGGACATCGCTGACGATGCCCAGTGCCACCTCGGGCATGCGCAGCTGCGCGGTCCTTGATACGACGAGAATGTCGGCGGAGGCGGCGATCAGCAGGCCGAGCCCGACTGCCGCCCCTTCGACCGCGGCGACCGTGACCCCGGGATGCTGCTGGACGGCGGTGATGCATTCCCGGGCGGCTGCGTTGACGGCCGACGCGTCGGGCGCAGGGTGCTTGACGTCGAAGCCGGCCGAAAATATGCGCGGGGAACCGGTGATCAGCATGGGCCGCGTATCGGCGCGCGCGCCAGCGATCACTGCCGTGATGTACCCGAGCATCTCGACGGTCAAGGCGTTCACCGGCGGCCGGTCCAGGCAGATGCGGATGGCGTCGGGCCGGTAACTAACGCTTGCCCCTTTCGGGTTCACTGGGGCTCATCCTGCCGGGCTGCCGCCCCGGAAACCTCGTTCACGCTGCCTCCTCGACGCCCGGGTGGGATCACATCGGTTCCGGTGAGGTGGGCACGCGGGCCAGGGCGAAGAACTCGGCGCGGGAACGGGGGTCGGAGCGCAGCGTGCCCAGCAGGGCCGAGGTGACGGTCGTGGCGCCGTGGGCGCGGATGCCGCGCTGGGTCATGCAGGTGTGCCCGGCCTCCAGCACCACGCCGGCCCCCCGCGGGCGCAGGTTCGCGTCCAGGCACTTGGCGACCTGCATCGTCAGCCGTTCCTGGGTCTGCGGCTGGGCCGCGAAGTGCCGGACCAGGCGGGCCAGCTTGGACAGCCCCAGGATGCGCTCTCCGGGCAGGTAGCCGACGTGCGCGACGCCGGAGAACAGCAGCATGTGGTGCTCGCACAGGCTCCGGAACGGGATGGCCCGGGCCAGCACCAGTTCGTCATAGCCCTCGTCGTTGGGGAAGGTAGTGAGCCGGAACGGCCGTGCGGCCAGCAGTTCGGCGTAGGCGCGAGCCATCCGGCCCGGAGTGGCCCGGCGCTCTTCGCGATCCAGGTCGATCCCGAGCGCGGCCAGCAGATCCGCGGCGGCCCGCTCCGCGGCGCCGAGGTCCACCCCCCGCTGCTCTCCGGTCGGGTTCACGGCCGGGTGCTGGTCCCGCGTCACCTGGCTGTCCGCGTGCGCGGACTCGGCATGGTTGAGGCGCATGGTGAGTACGCCGTCTCCGGCTTGGGTGCGGGCGGTTTCGCCGGACTGCCCGGCCCGGAGCCCGGTCATGACGGGGACGAGAGGCGGATCGCCCCTCGCTCGTCGTAGTCGTATATGCCGTGCCCGGTCTTGCAGCCCAGCCGGCCGGCGGCCACCAGGTTACGCAGGCCGACAGTGGGACGGAATCGCTCGCCGAGCGTCTGGCTGAGCGACTCCAGCACGAGCAGGAACGTGTCCAGCCCGTTGCGGTCCCCTAGTTCCAGCGGCCCGATCGGAAAGTTCAGCCCCAGCCGCAGCGCCCGGTCGATGTCCTCGGCCGTGCCCACGCCCTCCTCGAGCATCCGAAGGCACTCCAGCCTCACGATGGCGGAGATCCTCGATGTGAGGAACCCAGGGCTGTCCTTCTGGCAGACCACGGTGTCCTTCCCCAGCGTCCGCGCGAACTGCTGAGCGGCGGCGACGGTCGCCTCGCTGGTCTGCAGCCCCCGGACGACTTCGACCAGGCGCATCAGCACGACGGGGTTGAAAAAATGCAGGCCGACGACGCGGTCAGCGGCCTCGGGGCACCCGCTGGCGATCGCCGTGACGGACAGCTGCGAGGTGTTCGTGCCGTACAGCGCGTCGGGCCGGGCCACAGCCATCGCCTCGCGCAGGACCGACTGCTTGACCGCCAGCACCTCGACGACGGCCTCGATCACCAGATCAGCTCCCGCCGCGGCCTCGGCGAGGGAGCCGGACAGCCGCACCCGCCGCAGCGCCTGCTTACCGGCCTCGGGGTCCAAGCGGCCCTTACCGGCCAGCTTGTCAATGCTCGCGCTGATCTGCCCGCGCGCGCGCTCGAGCTGTTCCGGTCCCATATCGCACAGCGCGACCTCGTACCCCGCCATGGCTGCCAGCTGAGCGATACCTGAGCCCATGATTCCCGCGCCCACGACAGCCACCCGGGCGACCTCCTGCTTGGACTGCACGGCACCACCCTAGCAGAGATCTCAACGTCTATGTTGAATATTTCTCCTCGCCGGACTACCGTGCCGTTGTGGACGCGCCAGAGCTGATCATTGACACCTCAGAGGCCGGAATCGCTACCTTCGTCCTCAACAGGCCCGCTGAACTGAACGCATGGACCTACCCGCTCGAGGAATCGTTCTTCGCCGCGCTCGACTCGGCGGCGGGCGACCCTTCCGTCCGCGTTGTCGTCGTCACCGGGGCCGGTCGCGGATTCTGCGCGGGCGCGTCCATGCAAATGCTGGGTGACGGAGACCGCTCGAAGCGGCCGGATCGCGCGCGTCGGAGGCGGCTCTGCGAGCTGGCTGAGTTCCCGAAGCCGGTGATCGCGGCGGTCAACGGGCCGGCGGCCGGTCTGGGCTTCGCCCTCGCGGTGTCCTGCGACATCCGGTTCGCGGCCGCCGACGCCAAGCTGACCACCTCGTTCGCGCGCCTGGGGCTGGTGGCCGAGCACGGCGTCGCCTGGCTGCTCCCTCGGCTGGTCGGCGGCGCCCGGGCCAGGGACCTGCTGCTGTCGGGTCGCACCGTGACCGGCGCGGAGGCGGAGTCCATGGGGCTGGTGAATCGCGCGGTCACGGGTCCAGGCACCCTCGCGGAGGCGCTGGCCTATGCCCGGATGCTGGTCGAGAGCGGCTGCCCGGCGAGCTGGGCGGCCATCAAGCGTCAGCTGCTCGACGCCGATCACCTGACCTTGCCGGAGGCCTATGAGCAGGCCGCGGACCTGATGGAACCGGCACTCGCCTCGGCCGATCATGGCGAGGGCGTCCAGGCCTTCCGGGAGAGACGTCCTCCCCGGTTCGCGCCGCTCCTTGGCGGTGCCCGGTGATCGCGCGGATGACCGTCGGCTTGGTCGTGACCGTGGTCGCGTTGGCGATTGCGGGGCGCCGGATGTGGTGGCTGAAGCGGCTGGCGTTCAGCGGGCAGCCGGCCCCGGAGCGGGTCGCGTCGGTGCGGGAGCATCCCGGCAGGGACCTGGAGTCGCAAGGGGTCGAGGTGATCGGGCAGCGCAAGCTGCTGAAGTGGACGGTGCCCGGCGCGGCGCACGCCGCGACGTTCTGGGGTTTCATCGTGCTGATCCTGACGATCATCGAGTCCTACGGTGACCTGTTCTCCCGCACGTTCGCGATCCCCGGGATCGGCCGCTGGGCCTTCATCGGGTTCATCGAGGACCTGTTCGCCGTGGGGGTGCTGGCCGGCCTGCTCACGTTCACCGTCATCCGGATCCGGGACAACCCGCACCGCGAGGGCCGCGGCTCCCGGTTCTTCGGCTCCCACACCCGGGCCGCCTGGGTCGTGCTGGGCATGATCTTCGCCGTCATCGCGACCCTGCTGTTTTACCGCGGCGCGCAGATCAACAGCGGGGTGTTCCCCTATAAGCACGGCGCGTTCGCGTCCCAGGAGGTGGGCCACTGGCTGCATCCGCTGGGCGCCGGGGTGAACAGCGTGCTGGAGGTGGTGTTCCTGCTGGCCCAGATCGGCGTGGTGATGGTCTTCGCGGTGATCGTGGTGTACTCCAAGCACCTGCACATCGCGCTGGCTCCCCTCAACGTGCTGTACGGCCGCAAGCCGGACGCGCTCGGCGCGCTGCCCCCGATGCGGTCCAACGGGAAGGTGCTGGATTTCGAGGAGGCCGACCCGGACACTGACGTGTTCGGGCTGGGCAAGATCGAGGACTTCTCCTGGAAGGGCCTGCTGGACATGGGGACCTGCACCGAGTGCGGCCGGTGCCAGTCCCAGTGCCCGGCCTGGGCCACCGGCAAGCCGCTGTCCCCCAAGCAGGTCATCTTGGACCTGCGCGACCACGCGTTCGCCAAGGCCCCCTACCTGCTGGCGTCCTCCGATGAGGAACGCGAAGCCCTCCCTGAGGCGGTGAAGAAAGAAGCCGAGCGCCCCCTGGTCGGCACCAAGGAGGATAACGGGGTGATCGACCCGGACGTGCTGTGGTCGTGCACGAACTGCGGGGCGTGCGTGGAGGAGTGCCCGGTCGACATCGAGCACATCGACCATA
>Ga0302326_10002037_pt1 | contig 50133 bp, 42 predicted proteins | sample Palsa_T0_3_FD_202264 | JGI IMG/M metagenome (GOLD analysis project Ga0302326, IMG submission 202264) | Peat permafrost microbial communities from Stordalen Mire near Abisko, Sweden - Palsa_T0_3 | ecosystem: Environmental > Terrestrial > Soil > Palsa > Peat permafrost | place: Sweden: Abisko...
CTGTGTGGGGGTGTCGGTGGGGGGGGGTGTTTGCGGTGGGGGGTTGCCCTTCGTTTTTGTTTGTTTTTAAAACAAAAAATTCGGCCCCCCCCCCCCCCCCGCCACTTGTTCTCGAACCGTTCGGGCGCCTATGAGGTTTCTTGAATAGAGAGACTATGGACACGCAAAATATGGCCGCTGTCGCGCAGGAAAAAGACCCCGTCTGCGGAATGATGGTGGACCCTTCGCGGGCGAAGGCCACGCACGAGCACGCTGGGAAGACGTACTACTTTTGCTGTGTGGGGTGCAAAGAGAAATTCAGCGCGGACCCAGGAAAGTACCTGAGGGCGAAAACCCTTGTCGGAATCGCTCCGATGTCCGCGCGTCCCGCGCAGATTGCGCCGGCCGCGATGGGCGGCGCTTCGCAAGCAGTTGTGCAAATTGCAGCGCTGCCGCGCGCCGCGGAGAAAACTGCCTCGAGCGAATACACGTGTCCGATGGACCCCGAAGTGCGCCAACAAGGTCCCGGCGACTGCCCGAAGTGCGGAATGGCTCTCGAACCTCTCGTGGCTGCGCTTCCTGCAACCAAGACCGAATATACCTGCCCCATGCATCCGGAAATTGTGCGGGACGCGCCCGGCTCCTGCCCGATTTGTGGAATGGCGCTGGAGCCGAGAACGGTTGCCGTCGAGGAAGAGCGGAATCCCGAGTTGGCCAGCATGACGCGAAGGTTCTGGGTTTCACTGGCACTCACGATTCCGATACTGGTTGTAGCCATGGCGGATATTTTTCCGGGGCTTTCTTCGCGGATGCAATTTGCTTCGCCGAGGACGTGGCAGTGGTTGGAATTCGCGCTTGCAACGCCGGTTGTATTGTGGGGCGGCTGGCCATTCTTTGTGCGCGGCGCGCGTTCGCTCGTCACTCGCAATTTGAATATGTTTACGCTGATCGGATTGGGAACCGGCGTGGCGTACGGATTCAGCGTGGTGGGCGTGCTGTTTCCTGGAATTTTTCCGCCGTCGTTTCGTGGCGGGGACGGGGAAGTCGCCGTGTATTTTGAGGCGGCTGCGGCCATCACGACGCTGGTGCTGCTCGGGCAGGTGATGGAGTTGCGCGCGAGGAGCCGGACGGGTGCGGCGATTAAGGCGCTGCTCGGGCTCGCGCCGAAAACGGCGCGGCTGATTCGCGGCGATGGGTCGGAAGCGGATGTGCCGCTCGACCTTGTGAAACCGGGCGACCGCCTGCGCGTTCGTCCTGGCGAGAAAATTCCGGTGGACGGCGTTGTGCTGGAAGGCGCGTCGAGCGTCGATGAATCGATGATCAGCGGCGAGGCGATCCCGGTCGAAAAAGTTCCGGGCGCGCGCGTCACAGGCGCGACTGTGAACGGCACGGGTTCTCTGGTGATGCGCGCGGAGCGAGTCGGCTCGGAAACGCTGCTGGCGCAAATCGTGCGCATGGTGGGCGAGGCGCAGCGCAGCCGCGCGCCGATTCAGAAGCTCGCCGATGTGGTCGCCGGATATTTCGTTCCCATCGTTATAGGGATTTCCGCGCTGACGTTTGTGATTTGGGCGCTGTGGGGCCCGGCTCCCCGCCTGGCGCATGCCCTGGTCAACGCGGTCGCGGTGCTGATCATTGCGTGTCCCTGCGCGCTGGGGCTGGCCACGCCGATGTCGATCATGGTGGCGATGGGCCGGGGCGCGTCGCTCGGCGTGCTGTTCAAAAATGCCGAGGCCATCGAGCTGCTGCGTAAGGTGGACACGTTGGTGGTGGACAAGACCGGCACGCTCACCGAAGGCAAGCCGAGGCTTGTTGCCGTCGAACCCGCTGCGGGATTCGATGCGAGCGAACTGCTGCGCCTCGCGGCAACGCTCGAGCGCGCGAGCGAGCATCCGTTGGCCGCGGCGATCGTCAAGGGCGCGGAGGATCGCGGCGTCTCTCTCGGCGTAGGTGCAGGCGTCGGTGGCAGCGCCTCAGTGGAGGCGTTTGAGTCGCTGACGGGCCGCGGCGTTCGTGGCCGCGTGGGAGACCGCGCTGTCGCGCTCGGCGCTGCAAAGCTTCTCGAAGAAATGCACGCGGATGCGGGCGCGCTCGCCGCGAAAGCTGAGTCTTTGCGCGCGGACGGCCAGACCGTCATGTTCGTGCTGGTCGACGAAAAAATCGCGGGGCTTATCGCCGTCGCCGATCCCATCAAGGAGACTACTCCCGAAGCCATTCGCCGCCTGCACGCCGACGGCATCCGGATTGTGATGCTCACAGGCGACAGCCGCACGACGGCCGATTCCGTCGCCAGAAAACTCCAGATCGACGATGTCGTGGCCGAAGTTTTGCCGCAAGAAAAAGCCGGCGTCGTGAAGCGCCTGCAAGGGGAAGGCCGCATCGTCGCCATGGCCGGGGACGGAATCAACGACGCCCCCGCCCTGGCCCAAGCGCAAGTCGGAATCGCCATGGGCACAGGCACGGACGTCGCCATGGAAAGCGCCGCGGTCACGCTAATCAAGGGCGACCTGCGCGGCATCGTCCGCGCCCGCGCCTTGAGCCGCGCCACGATGAGCAACATCAAGCAAAATTTGTTTTTCGCGTTTGTTTACAATTCGGTTGGAGTGCCCATCGCGGCGGGAATCTTGTATCCGTTCTTGGGCCTTCTGCTCAGTCCTATGATCGCGGCGGCGGCGATGAGTTTTAGTTCGGTGTCAGTGATCTCGAATGCGCTGAGGCTGCGCAGGGTAAGTCTTCCCTTATGATTCGAATTTTAACTGAAAGAATTCAACGATCGCTCTGTGGTGCTGGAGTCGCAGCGAGCGCAGAAAGCAAAGGCTAAAAGTGGGGCACTCTCGCTCCGAGACTAATGCCACAACTCCGCATCGGCCTATCTCAATGGTATTATCCGTTCGTTAAGCACCGGCAGGAAAAAATCAAAAATTGGCCCCCCGATAAGTAATCGAGAGCTTAGAAAATGGGCTTGATTCTATTTTTAGACGAGTCGGGCGATCACAGCCTTTCTAGGATTGACTTGCAACATCCTGTCTTCGTTCTCTGTGGCGTCATCATGGATGATGAGTATCACAGCGGAACAGCAACCGACGCCCTCAACGAGTTCAAAGAGGGTCTCTTTGGGCGGCGAGACATCATACTCCACACGGCGGATTTCACCCGAAGCAAAGAGGGTTTCGAGGCGATGGCAACGCATGATTTTAGAGTGCGGTTCTTCGAGAAACTGCGGACATCGATTATGGCGCTTGATTTCAAGGTGATTGCCTGCGTCGTTCGAAAAGAAGAGCACCTTAAGAAATATGGATTGCATGCCGTCGATCCCTATCTGCTCTCCTTGTCGATTCTTATCGAGCGTTTCATTTTCGAGTGCGATTCCCGTGGCGGGTCTGTTATTGCAGAAGCTAGAGACGCAACGCTGAATAATGCATTGGAGCTTGCTTTCCTGGACCTCAAAATCAGAGGAACGACGTATGTTTCAGCAATCAAGGTTCAGAAGCGAATACACAACTTCGCAATTCGCGACAAACGGGAAAATATCACAGGACTCCAAGTTGCTGACATTTGCGCCACGCCAATCGGGAGGCGCTCAATAGGCAGGAACACATATCCCAGCTACAGCAGTCAGGGAGATTTTTACCGAACTGTTGAACAGAAATTCAGACGCGACTGGCGTGGCAACATTACTGGGGCGGGTTTGGTATTACTCCCAAAATAAGAACTGGGCAGGACCCGCTACGCAGTTCCCACCCATTGTCCAATTCTCCCACCCCATCCGAAGCATGTCAAGAATATGTGCCTTTTGCCCACATGCTGAAGGTTCCCTGATCCCCCCACGAGAGGACCGTTCTTGATCGCGTTACATTGCGACGACGAACGTGTTGCGCTTGATCAGCGACTGCATTTGATCGTCGGTGAGGGAAAGTTTTACGTCGAGACGGTCGCCGGCGGGGGCTACGCTGGCGCTGTCGAGGAGCGCGCCGAGGTCCGGGTTGGAGTTGCCGACTTGATATTTGCGATACATAAGGCCGGCGGTTAGGAGGGCGGCGAAGGTGTTGGCGTCGTCGGGAGAGCCGCAGACGGCTTCGAATTTGGCGTCGATGCCGCTGCCGCCCTTGATGCTGATGATCATGGCTTTTAATTTAGATGTGAGCTGCGCGGCGGCGGGGAACTGAGCCGCTTCCGGCACGAGCTGTTGCATGGCCAGGCGCGAGTAGGACGGATTCAGGACGGCCCAGACGGTGCCGCTGCCGTTGGCGGAATCGACGAGCGCGGAGAAATCCGTGTTGGCGTAGAGGCCTTCGCCTTCGCCGTAGCGGATGCCAATCATTTTTTCAAGCTGCTGGCGCTGGCCGAAGGCTGCCGTGTTGGAATCAATGAAAAAGAAAAAGAGATCGTTTGGCCCACTGCCGCCGCCGAACGCGAAAAGCGAAAACGTGCGCACCTTCACGATGGGAAGCTTTTTGGAAGTGAAATAGGCTTCGGCTGTGGCAGGCTGAAATTGGCCGAGGGCGACGCCGACGATAGAGTCCACGCTTGGAACGGATCCGCCTTTGGTATCGGTTGTCGATTTGCTCGGGATGAGCGCCCAGGCGAGTTCCGTCACCTGGGTGTTCGGATCGATGCCCGCGGAAGAGAGAAACGTCTCGAAGTCGCGGAATTTCGCCGGCAGCATTTGTTCCTTGAGCTGATTGAACCAGGGGAACGCGCGCGCCTCTTTCAAGTTGGCATAGGCCAGCTCGCCGGATTCCTTGGGGAACATGCTGAGGATGTCCGACCCGAGGCTGCCCGCGCGAGCCACGCCCGGGAGCACGGATAAAATGGCGATCGAAGCGGCGATCCAAAACACTTTTCGAGTATTCATGGTTTTCCTTTTGCCAAGCGCCCGAAGGTTCGATTCAACGTTCGATTCCCAAGGGGAAATCAATTTCCAGTGGTTACCTGCTTACTTGACAATTTTGCTTCAATTTCAGCCGCGGCGGTTTTTATTCTTTCCGCCGTGCCAGCATCTTGTAACGAGGGGAGAAGCGCTTCGGCGCTTTCCAGCGCCCCGCGAGCGGCGGCTATCGCGGCCTGCTTGACCATATTCCAGTCTAACAGTTTAGACGGCGCGGACACGGCTTCGAGTTGTACCAAGCTTTCATATATTTCCACCGCAGCAGAGGCCGCTCCCAGGTGGGCTTCGGCGGCGCGTTCGGGTTCGTCGCGTTCCGGGGCGATGGAAGTGGGGTGCGCCGCCTCATGTGACGCATCCCAAGCGCGCTCTGAGAATTCCAGAACGGCCTCCCGCAACGTCTCCACCAACGGCTGGAGCGCTGCCACCGGACCGACGCCAGGAGCCGGCGAAAGCGGCTGTCGCTTCAGCTGCGGCGCAATGCCTGCTACGGCGGCCAGACGATTCTCCAACACTTGAGCGGGTGAAAAGTTCTCGAGCAACAGGAACGATTCGGGCGAAAGGTCGACGGCCTTGCGCGGAATAAGGCCGATGATTTCGCTTCCCGCCACTGCATAGCCGCAACGTTCCGCTTCGTGCTGGACTGTCTCGAAGACGAGGTGCAGGGGGGTCACTTCAAAATCCGTCAGATTGATCGAGACTTGGGCGAGGCCCCGCGTCTTCATCTCCACGCCCATGGCTTTGACGTGGGGCAAACCGCCGCTCGAGGAGCGAATCGCGCGGGCGATTTCCCGGGCGACGAACACGTCGCTCGTATTCAGCAAGACGTTATATGCAATTAAAAATTTCCGCGCGCCCACCGCGCTTGCGCCCGCGGTCGGGTGAAGGCCCGGTTCGCCGATGTCGGGCGAACGGCCGGGATCTCGAAGAGCAGCATCGCGCAACAATTCCAGTTGCCCTTTGCGAATATTTTCCAGATTCACGCGCTCGGGCCGCGTTGCCGCGGCCTCGTAAAAATAAACGGGGATGCGGTACCGGTCCCAGAGTTCCTGGCCCGCACGCCGGGCCAACGCGACGCATTCTTGCATCGAAACATTTCCCACGGGAACGAACGGAATCACATCCGTCGCGCCGATGCGGGGATGCACTCCCTCGTGTTGCGTCATGTCGATCAGCTCCGCCGCTTTTCCCGCGCCACGAATCGCCGCTTCGGCCACGGCCTCCGGACTGCCGGCCAGCGTGACGACGGAGCGATTGTGGTCCGGGTCGCTCGTGCGGTCCAGGACCCACGCGCCCGCGATGCCGCTCATGGCGTCCACGATTGCGTCCACCTTGGACAGGTCGCGCCCTTCGGAAAAATTTGGCACGCATTCGATCAGGCGGTTCATGAGGTTCCGGGGAATTGGACAGAAACGATTTCTTGCGGAGCGGCTGAAGCACTCCGCGCGATCCGGCCTTTCGATTGTTAATAGCGTGTCTATGATACGGGATTCTTCGCCACGTCCCCAAATGTAAGATCGCGGGATCGGACTAGTCGCCAATCGGTCGCTGTGGCCCGGCAGGATGACGAACTTTCATTGCGCACTTGTAGAATCGTGCGGTAATGTTTTGGTTGAGCATGGCCTACGCGACACTCACGGAAAAGCTATTAAAAGCAGTGGACCGGCTGCCCCACGATCGGGCCGTGTCTCTGCGCATCAATGGGCGTTGGGATGAGACGTCGTCGGCTGAATTCCTGCGGCGCATTGCCGGGCTTTCCAACGCGCTCGAGCAACTCGGAGTCAAGAACGGCGATCGCGTCGGACTCTTCGCACCCAACCGCCCCGAGTGGCACGTCGCGGATTTCGCCATCCTTGGACTCGGCGCGGCCGACGTGCCCATTTATTTCAACGAATCGCCGGACAGGATTGCTTACATTTTGAATCATTCCGGCGCCGAGGTGGTCATCGCGGCGGGAGAGATGCAATCGCGGCGATTACTGGAGTGCCGCGGGCGGCTCGCTTCCGTGAAACACATTATCTGCGCCGCTGCGCCGTCCGATCTCGGCGACGACATTCTCCGCTACGAAACACTGGTGGCTGCGACGGGAGACGCGGCCATCGCCGAATATCGCCTGCGTGCGGCGCGCGTGACCGCCGACCAACTGGCTACGATTATCTACACCTCAGGCACGACGGGCGAGCCGAAGGGCGTGATGCTCACGCACAATAATCTCAGCTCGAACGAGGAAACCTCGGTCGGGCCGTATCGGATGTCTCCCGCGGATCAAGCGGTGAGTTTTCTGCCGCTCTCGCACGTGTACGAGCGCGTAACGGCCTACGCCTATTTGTTCCACGGGGTTCAGATATCCTATGTCGAGCGCATGGAGGAGTTGCCCCAGGCGCTGCTGGAAGTTCGCCCCACGCTGGCCGCGGCGGTGCCGCGCGTCTTCGAAAAGCTCTACGCCAACATTTTGCAAAAGGGGCGCGAATCGACGGGATCGAAGCGCAAGATTTTCGACTGGGCCATGCGCGTGTGTCGGGAATCGGTGCGCTGGAAGGCTTACGGCGAGGCGACACCCTCTTGGCTGCGCCTGCGTTGGAAGATTGCGGATCGCATCGTCTATTCGAAAATCCGTGCGGGGATCGGCGGCCGTTTTCGCGCATTCATTTCCGGCGGTGGGCCGCTCTCGCGCGAGCTGGCTGAATTTTTCTGGGCTGTGGGCGTGCCCGTGTATCAGGGATACGGCTTGACTGAAACTTCTCCCGTCGTGAGCGCGAATTATCCGGGCATGAATAAAGTGGGCACTGTGGGGCGGCCGATCGAGCACGTGAGCGTGCGTATCGCGGAGGACGGCGAGATTCTCGTGCAGGGGCCGTGTGTAATGCAAGGTTATTACCTGAAGCCTGACGATACGCGCGCCGCGATTTCGGCGGACGGTTGGCTGGCGACCGGCGATATCGGCCGTCTGGACGAAGAAGGTTTCCTCTATGTGACCGACCGCAAGAAGGATCTGTTCAAGACCGCGGCGGGAAAATTTGTGGCGCCGCAGCCCATCGAGAACCTGCTGAAGGTGAGTCCGCTGATCCTGAACGCGGTGCTGGTGGGGGACGCGCATAAATTCATCGCGGCGCTGATCGTGCCGAATTTCGCGAACGTCGAGGCCGTGGCGCGCGAACAGGGGCGGACGTTTGCTTCGCCGGAACAGCTTGCCGCCGATCCTTGGGTCCACGAATTGATCGGCAAGGAAGTCGCGCAGGTGAACGCAAACCTTGCCCAATACGAGACGATCAAAAAATTTGCGCTGCTCGATGATGATTTCACGTTCGATGGCGGGCAGCTTACGTATACGTTAAAGCTCAAGCGCCGCGTGATTGCGGAGCGTTACGCGAAGACGATTGAAGAGCTGTATGCCGAGACGCCGCAAGAGCACCGCGGCGTTTTGTAGCGCCCGCCTTCAGGCGGGCATCCAGGAATGTAACGAATGCTCGCCTGAAGGCGAGCGCTACAGACTGTCCGGGCGCGGTGCGGCGGGATACAATGGAACAAGGAGAATGGGAATGAGCGACGAACTTGTAATTGCAGGGCGCGCGTTTCGTTCGCGCCTGATTGTCGGGACGGGAAAATATCGGAGCCTGCAGGAAATGACTCGCGCCCACGCGGCTTCCGGCGCGGACATGGTCACCGTGGCGGTGCGGCGCGTGAACCTCACCGACCGCACCAAGGAGTCGTTGCTCGATTACATCGATCGCGAGAAAATTTTCATTTTGCCCAACACAGCCGGATGTTATTCGGCGGACGAAGCTATACGCACGGCACGGCTCGGGCGGGAGGTGGGCCTGTCGAACTGGGTGAAGCTCGAAGTGATCGGCGACCAGCAGACATTGTTTCCGGATACAGAAGAGCTGGTGCGCGCGACGCAGATCCTGGTGAAAGAAGGGTTCGTTGTGCTGCCCTACACGAACGACGACTTGGTGGTCGCGCGCAAACTGATCGATGCGGGCGCAGCGGCCGTGATGCCCCTCGGCGCGCCTATCGGCTCCGGCATGGGAATTCAGAATCATGCGAACTTACGCATCCTGCGCGAACGCATCACCGAAGTGCCCATGATCGTGGACGCGGGCGTCGGCACGGCGTCGGACGCCGCCGTGGCCATGGAGTTGGGTGCGGACGGCGTGTTGATGAACACGGCGATTGCCGAGGCGCAAGACGCGATCGTGATGGCGGAGGCGATGCGCGAAGCGGTGTCGGCGGGGCGCAAGGCGTTTCTTGCGGGGCGGATGCCCAAAAAATTGTACGCGTCCGCTTCGAGTCCTCTCACTGGCGTTGTTCGCTGAACGTCTCCAGGTTTGAATTTGGTGGCGCAGACTTCAGTCTGTGGGCTTCGATCGGGGCAAGATCGACCATGCCTCAACCAACGGCATAGGTTGGAGAGCCTGTGTGGCAACTGGCGCATCGGACCGTCAGCGGCTAAAGCCTTCTCATTTCAGGCGCATTACGGCACGGTTGAAACCGTGCCCTACAAAGATTCCGAAATTGGCACACAGGCTCTGAAGCCTGTGGCACTTGCTCCGCTCAGAGCGTGCGAAACGCAACATGCCAGATCGTGTCTACCAAGGCGTGCACGATGGCGGACGTGAAAATGCTGTTGGTCATGCGCCAGGTGCGGCCGTAGAAAATTCCAGCGATTGTTGCGAGGATGACGTAGTGCCAGTTGGGAAAGGCGTTGTTGTTGGTGATATGCGCGAGGCCGAAAACGACGGAGGCGGTGAGCCAGCCGGCTGTTTCGTTTGAGAGAGTGCGAGAGAGGGAATTTTGCAGCAAGCCACGAAACAATAATTCTTCCGGCCACGCCGTCAGCAGAAAAATCGAAATGGCATCGAAGGGCAGGGATTTCCAGTTCGCTTGCGAAGGGTCGAATCGGATGAAGCGCAGCGCTGTGCCCAGTGGGATCAAGATTACGGCCAGCAATCCGAAATAAAGCAGGACGGAAAAAATCGCGTCGCGTCCCCACACGATGTTGTAGCCGACGCCGTCAAACTGGCGCACGAAGAGGAATGTGGCCAGAGCGACGCTAATCGCGAGGAGCATCGTGGCCACGTAACCGATGGTCGGACCGGGATAGGGCCAGAGGACATTGAGCAACCTCATTTTCAGCGGAAGAAAAATCGCGAGCATCGCCAGATAGTCTTGCCACGCGCCCGCTTTCGCCGCACCCGCCGAGATCGCCAGAATGACGGATGTTAGAGTGTAAGCAGCGGCAAACGCGGCAAGCCGCCACGTGAAATCATTTGTTCCCGCCAGATAAATCAGGTATGCAAGAAATGGCACGATGGCGATCAGCGCGCCGGCATGGGAGCCGGCGCGGCGCGCCAATCGCTCGCCGAGATTTCCCGCGGCAAACGATAATTGGACGGCCAGAAAAAACGCCAGAACGCACAGAGTGACGACGAAGGCGCGCCCGCTGTAACCGTGCCAAGCGCCGTACAAAGCCGCCGCAGCGACGGCCGCGGCCCATAAGCCGAGCGCGGTCCAAATGGATAGCTGTCGTTCAGCGGACATGGCACGATAGTGTATCGCATTCGATGAAGAGGCCGATGGCGGAGAAGATCACTAAGCGAATTGCCTACATCGACTGGCTGAGGGGACTCGCCTGCCTGGTGATGTTTCAAACGCATTGTTACGATTCCTGGCTCGGCGGCGCCACGCGTGACAGCGGATTCTTTCAATTGTCGCGGCTCGGCGGCACGCTTCCCGCGCCTCTGTTTCTTTTTCTTGCGGGCATTTCCTTCGCGCTGGTCACGGACAAGCTTCGCGAAAAAGGCGTCTCGGCCGATGAAATCGCGCGAACCACGATTCTGCGTGGCGGGGAAATTTTCCTGCTGGGCCTGCTTCTCCGTTTGCAGGAATTTCTGTTGGGCCAGCCCAGAGCGCCGTGGACGGATCTGCTGCGCGTGGACATCCTGAATGTGATCGGAGTGTCACTCATGATGGCGGGCGTGGCCTGCCGGATCGCCGCGGCGGGAGGCGCTGCCGACGTGCGCCAGTTGCTGCGAGCGACGATCGTGACAGCGGCCGTTTGTGCGGCGGGCATCGTGATTCTTACTCCGCCGCTGTGGACCAACTGGCGTCCGCATGCGCTCGCGTGGTGGCTGGAATCGTACATCAACGGCGTGCACACGTTCGATACTCCGCAATCCTGGCTGTTTCCGATTTTTCCGTGGGCCGCGTTTGCGTTTGTGGGATTGGCGGTGGGATCACTTTTGTTGTCCGAATGGGCGCGAAAACATGAAGCACCCGCGCTGGCGGTCGCCGGAGCTGGCGGAGTTGCGCTCATCGCGCTGGGGATGTGGCTCGATGCGCTTCCCGTGCGGCTTTATGCCACATATGATTTTTGGCGCACCAGTCCGAATTTTTTTCTGGTTCGCGTGGGAATCGTGTTGATCGTTCTTTTTTTGGGTTACGCATGGTGCCGGTGGGGAGCAGGGGAGTGGGGCTTTAGTCCGCTGATCGAGATGGGAAAGTGCTCACTGCTGGTTTATTGGGTGCACCTTGAATTCGTTTATGGCGGGCTTTCCATTGTGCGCAAGCGTCGCGTGGGCATTGGGACGGCCACTCTTGGATTGATTGTAATTTTTGTGGCGATGACTTTGCTTGCGGTGGTGCGCAATCGCTTTCCGAAGTGGAAGCCGCAGATGGTGGCGGTGCTTCGCGGGGCGGCGCGGGCTGGGTAGCATGGATTTTAGTCTGTGGATTCTTTGGCTGACAATTCGATTGGAGAAAGCCAAAAAACGACAGGCTGAAGCCCGTCCTATCTGGAGGGTTCCGGCAGCTTGAAGATTCGCTCGCCAGGTCGTGCTAGGCCCATTTCTTCGCGGGCGATGCGTTCGATGGTTTTGGGATCGGACTTGAGCGAATTGACTTGATCGGCCAACGACTTGTTTTCGTCGTTCATCTTGCCGATTTGCTCGCGGATCTGCTCGATTTCTTTTTGCGTACGGCGCATGGCGATGAAGCCGTGGGGGCCGAAGACGTCGTGCGCCAGCAGAGCGAAGAGCGCAAGACCCAGAATTTGGCGCGCATTTGTGCGAAAAAACGCACCGGCTTCACTCGGGAAAATATCGCGGAATTGTTTCACCGCGATCATGCTTTCGCTTCCTGCGCGGAGTCGATCACCCAGGCCTCCGTTTCCGCGGCGATTTTCGACGACTCTTCGGGCGTCGCGGCCTCGGTGTAAACGCGCAGGAGCGGCTCGGTGCCGGAAAGCCGCAGCAGGACCCACGATCCGTCGGCGAATTTCATTTTGAGGCCGTCGGTGCGGTCCAGGCTCTTGACGCGCCGCCCCAGAAACGTCGGGAAGTCAGCTTTCAGGCGATCTAATGTTCTCAATTTTATCTCATCGGGCAAGTGAAGATTCGCGCGTTGCGGCCAGTATTCGCGTCCCACGCGCTTAAAGAGCGCGCGCAACTGCTTGGACAGCGGCGCGCGCCGGACCGCGATCATCTCCGCCACGAGCAGGTAGGCGAGGATGCCGTCTTTTTCCGGGACGTGGCCGCGAATCGTCATCCCCGCGCTTTCTTCATCGCCCATCGCGATCTTGTCCTGTTGAATCAATTCGCCGATGTATTTGAACCCGACGGGAGTTTGAAATACGGTCGTGCCGTAATGGCGGGCCACCGCGTCGATCAGGTGCGAAGTGGCGACGCTGCGCGCCGCGGGGATTTTCCATCCGCGCGTTTCGACGAGGTAATCGTAGAGGAGGCCGAGAATGTGATTGGGCTGCATCCACGTTCCATCGGAATCGAGGATGCCGAAGCGGTCGGCGTCGCCGTCGGTGGCGAGTCCCACGGCGGCTTTTTTCGCGAGCACGGCTTCGCGCAAGGGCCGGAGGTTTTCTTCGGAGACGTCCGGCCCGGAGCCTTCGAAAAGCACATCGCGATCGGTTCGCAGCGCCTGCACGTCGACGCCATGCGCCACGAGCGCCTGGTCAAGGTATCCGGCGCCGCACCCATGCAGCGCGTCGGTCACCACGCGCAAATGCGCGTCGCCAAGCGATTTGAAATTCACGAGCTGCTCGAGGCGATCGAGATAATCCTTTCGCGGATCGATTTTCTCGAATGGCGCGTCGTTCGGTTTGGCTGGGGCGCGTTCGCCGAGTTTGGCGGCGCGCGCTTCGATATCGTGCGTGACTTCGGGAAGCGCCGGCCCGCCGTCCGGCCCCGTGAATTTCAGGCCTTGATACTCGGCTGGATTGTGGCTGGCGGTGAAATTGATGGCGCCATCGGTTTTGCGCCGCAGGATTTCGTGGGCGAGCGCCGGCGTCGGCGTGGGGCCGTTGCATAGCAGGGCGCGGATGCCGTGCTCGCGCAAAATTTCCGCGGCCGCGCGCGTGAATTCCTCGGCGAAGAAACGCGTGTCGTGAGCGACGATCAGCGTCGCGTTTGCGCTGCGGCTGCGCACGTGCCCCGCGATGGCGGCCGCGGCCAGGCGAACGTTTGCGAAAGTGAAATCGTCCGCGACGATCGCGCGCCAGCCGGAAGTTCCGAATTTAATCGTCGCTGTCATTTCCTGAGTAAAATTGTTGTGTCCTCGGGCAGGTATTGTAGCCTGCCATGCAATTGTGAGACACATTGGAAATGCCGCGAGAGAGAAAGAGTAACGGGGCGGGAGGAATTCTTGACCGATAAATATTTGGTTTTGGTCACGTGCGCGAGCGTTGCGGAAGCGAGGCAGATCGCGCGCGCTGTCGTCGAAGCACGCCTGGCCGCTTGCGTGAATATACTTCCCGGCGCGGTCGTTTCGATTTATCGCTGGAAGGGAAAGGTGGAAACGGCGCGGGAACGGCTGCTGCTGATCAAGACGTCGCGCAAACGCCTGGCGAAGCTGCAAGCGGCCGTCGAGCGGGTGCACTCGTACGATGTGCCGGAATTTATCGCGCTCCCAATTGCGGCAGGCTCACGTGCGTACTTTGACTGGATCGAGGGGGTTTTGTAGGACGGGCTTCAGCCTGTCTGGTTTTGAATTTCTTGCCTAATCAAAAACCGACAGGCTGAAGCCCGTCCTACCAATCAGATCTTCCGCAGGGCTTGATCGAGATCGTTGATCAAATCTTCCGCGTCTTCGATTCCGACGGAGATGCGGATAAGGCCGTCGGTGATTCCGATGCGCTGGCGCACGTCCGCGGGGACCGACGAGTGCGTCATGGTCGCGGGATGCGAGATGAGCGTCTCGACTCCTCCCAGGCTTTCGGCCAGCGAACAGAGTTTCAAATGATTGAGGACCGTGCGCGCGTTTTCCAGGGTGACGACGTCGAAGGAAATCATGGCGCCGAATCCGCGCTGCTGTCGCACGGCCAAGTCATGATGTGGATGTGTGGGCAGGCCGGGATAGAGGACGCTTTTCACGCGGGGATGGTCGTCGAGGAAGCGCGCGATGACGCGGCCGTTGGCATCATGCTGCTTCATCCGCACGGCCAGCGTCTTAATGCCGCGCGAGACGAGGAAGCAATCCATTGGCGCGAGTCCCGCACCGGTCGAGCGCTGCAAAAAATAAATCTTTTCCGCGTCGGTGGGGCGCGTCAATATGGCGCAGCCGCCCAAGGCATCGCTGTGTCCGTTCAAATATTTGGTCATCGAGTGGACGACGATGTGCGCCCCCAGGGCGATCGGCGATTGCAGGTAAGGGCTTAGGAAAGTGTTATCGACGACCAAAGTGGCGTTGCGGGCGGAGGCGATTCCGGCAATCGCGCCGATGTCGGAGACGCGCATGGTCGGATTCGTGGGCGTCTCAACGTAAATCATTTTGGTGTTGGGCTTGATGGCTTGCTCCACCTTTTCTGGCGAGGAGGTGTCCACGAAACTGAACTCGAGCCCCCATTGCACCAGGAACTGCGTGGTGAGGCGGATGACGCCGCCGTAGACGGCCTCGGAAATGATGGCGTGGTCGCCGGGACGCAACAGGCGGAAGACGGAATCGATGGCGGCCATGCCAGAAGTGAAAACGTAAGCCGCGCTGCCGCCTTCCAGCTTTGCCACGGTCCGTTCCAGCGCCTTGCGATTGGGGTGGGACGTCCGGGCATAGTCGTAGCCCGTATATTTTCCAAACTCTTCGAGGACGTACGTCGAGGTTTGATAAATCGGAGCGACGATTGCGCCGGTTTCCGGATCTGGTTCCTGCCCCACATGAAGCGCATCGGTTGCGAATCCCATGAAGAAATCTCCTTGGTGTTGGCCGCGCCTCGGTGGCTTGCCGTGGGGCGGGATGTGCTCGCGCCGTGCGAAGTGCGGCGGGCACTTGAAATCCATGCAAGAACGGCACATCGCTTAGCATGTGGCGGCCGTCCGCCACGGCGGACGGGCATCTTCCTCGCGGGCCGGTGCCTGCCTGAAGGCGGGCGCTACATAGGCAAAAACCTGAGTCGCAGATAACTCATCAGGCGATGGTGCGGATGCTCGAAGATTGCGCCAAATCTTTCGCGGATCGAAAGTAGCTCAGGAGCGCGGCGGAGTCAATGCGGCGGGCACGCGATGGGCTTGCGCAATCCTGCAAAAAGGAGAAAGATGAGAGGTCAATGTTGGCCTTAGCATATCTTACCGGGTGCTTGCCGTGAGTGTTGCGCCGAATTCCGTGAAGATTTCGCCGCGCGGGATTGCGTTCCTGATCCTGCTTTTCGCGATTGCCGCGAGCGGCCAGGACAAAACCGCGGACCCAAACGCGAAGGCGGACTCCGGCGCGAAGGATGTGCGGCTGACCATCGTCGTTACCGGCGGAGACGAAAAGAAGCCCATCGACAGCGCCAGCGTCTACATCCGATTTGTCGAGGAGCACAAGCACGGCCGGGACAAGAAGGTCGAGATGAATTTGAAGACCAACCAATCGGGAGTGTGCCACGTGCCGGTCATCCCTCCCGGAAAATTCGTGGTGCAAGTGATTGCTGACGGCTGGAAAACGTACGGCGAGTATTACGATATCAGTCAGACCGAGCCGACGATCAACATCACGCTCGCGCGTCCGCCCAAGTGGTATTGAAACGCAAATCCCGCGAGTTTCTATTCCTTCCATTTGTCTTGCGCGCAAATAAATTTTCCGGGTGTGGCGCCTTAATTCCAGGAAGGCGCGTTAACATTTTCGTTTTCCGCGAATCCTTGAAAAATCTGCTACATCCTGGTGCAAACTGCATCAAGCTCATTGTTTGCCGTGCCGTACGCGGCTTCGATGCGCCTTTTCCACAAACTTTTCAACACAACTGTTGAAAACCCTTCTGCGCGAATCCAGCGGAGTCTCTTTGACCGTGCGCGCGCGCGATGTTAGATTAACAGCTCACTGAACGCCGCGCGGATTCGGATGGATGGACGAAAAACCATACAAAGGATTTGTGATCTGGCATCTGCTGTGGAGCAACCTCGGCGTGCGGCCGCTGCGCTCCGCGCTGAGCGTTCTGGCGCTCGCCCTGCAAGTCTTTCTGGTTCTGTTGATCGTGGGCCTGACGTCGGGCGCCTTGTCCGACTGGCGCACTCGCGCCGAAGGCATCGGCGCGGACATCATCGTGCAGCCGCCCCACTCCTCCATTTTTTTCGCGCTATCCAGCGCCGTCATGCCCGAATCGCTGGGGAAAAAAATGGAAAGCTTGCCTGGAGTCGACGAAGTGGCCGCGGTGCTCATCGTGGTCGATCAGAAAAATTTGGGTGTGCTCTACGGCATTGATTACGACCGCTTTGCCGGCCTCAGCAACGGCTTCAAGTTTATTTCCGGCGGTCCATTTCAGCGAGCGGACCAAGCCATCGCTGACGACTTGGCGGCGCAATCGCGCCATCTTCACGTAGGGCAAAAAGCGATCCTTCTGGGCCACGAATTCACGATCTCCGGCATCGTGTTGCACGGCAAAGGCGCGCGCTTTTTCATTCCCCTCAAGACGGCGCAGGATATTGCCGGGGCCGATGGCCGAGCGTCAATGTTTTTCGTGCGCAGCAAGGGCGATACCGAAGCCACTCGCAACGAGATCGTCAAGCTGCTTCCCACCTACAAGATTCGTTCCATGGCGGAATTCAGCACCTTGATGACTTCGTCCAACTTGCCGGAGTTGAGACCGTTTATCCGCTCCTTCGTCATCCTCGGAGTGATCATCAGTTTCCTCGTGGTGCTCCTCACCATGCACACCATGGTGTTTGAGCGCACTCGGGATATCGGCATTCTCCGGGCGCTGGGTTCCTCGCGGCTGGAAGTTTGCTGGATGATTTTGGGGGAGACGCTGGTGATGGTCGCGCTCGGCGTGGCTTTTGGACTGATTTGCACTTACAGCGTCGTTGGGATTTTGCACTGGACTTCGCCCACGCTTCAAATCACCATCGAGGGAGGATGGATCGTCCGCGCCATTCTGCTGACGATTGCCGGTGGGATTGCCGGAGCAACCTACCCGGCCCTGCGTGCGGCGCGAAACGATCCCGTGGACGCTCTCGCCTATGAATGATCTACCGGTCCGACCTTCCCGAATCAATGTATCTCTCCGCGAAAAAGGGGCCCCACCGTTTTGTCATTCCGAGCGAAGCGAGGAATCTCTCTTTCTTTTCTTAGGCCCAAGCCGAGGTGAGAGGTTCCTCGCTTCGCTCGGAATAACAAAAAGCCCCTTTTGCACAGATGCGCAACCTGCGCCGCAAATTCAATTGCGCCCTTGCAATTAATTCTGATACAACCAGAACCCGGACGGCTTGTCGGACATTTTCGCAAATGGACATACACCTTTACACGGAACCCGGGTGTAGTGCGTGTATCGAGGCTAAGGCCTTCCTTGCTTCGCTCGGGATCTCCTTCGAGGAGCGCGACGTCCGCGCCCATCCGGAGTTTTTGCGGATATTAACCGACGATCTCGACAGTTGCACTTTGCCGACGCTGGTGGCGGGCGACACGATCATTGCCGGGTTTGACCGGGAACAATATCAGCGCCTGCCGGCAAAGCCGCCAAGAAATGGGCTTCGCTGATTTGTGCATTCCCGTTCGCGAATGCAGGCGGGCCTCGATTCTGTCCGGCACTGGAGTTCTGAAAAGGGGAAAATTTTATGAAGCGCAAGCAGATGATTGCCATATTCGGCCTACTCGCTGTGGCATTGCCGGTGGCGGCGCAGATGTTCGGGCCGAAGGTTCCGAGCCTGAGCGGCATCTGGCACCCGGTGGTAGGGAATGGCGCGGCCTACGAGATGACGAGGGATGGAAAGAAATCGCAAATGGAAATCACGGTCGTCGGGAAGGAAGACGTTGACGGCAAGCCGGCCTTTTGGATGGAGATGGGCATGACCGATCCGCGCACTTCCCAACCTCTGTACGCCAAGACCCTTATGTCCGTGAGCGACGCCGGCGTAACTTCCACGCGCATGATCATGCAGATGCCCGGCCAGCCGGATCCGATGGAAATGGACCTGAGCATGAGCCCGGCGGGCCGCGGGATGAAACAGACTAGCCCCGCCAATATCGCCGACAAAGCGGAAGTGGTGGGAACGGAGTCGGTGACGGTTCCGGCCGGAACATTTTCCTGCACCCATTTCCGGATGAAGGATGGATCCGGGGATGCCTGGGTTTCGGACAAGGTGGGTCCATGGGGCCTGGTGAAATCCGAAAACAAGGATTCCACGATGGTGCTGACCAAAGTGATCACGGACGCCAAGGACCACATCACGGGTACGCCGAAGAAATTCGACCCGATGCAAATGATGCGCGATCGTCAGGGCCAGCAACCGCAGTAAAGCGGGAGCAAGTAGGACGGCCGCTCTTGGCTGTGCTCGGCCGCGATGGAAAACTCACGAAGACAGCCAGGAGAGGCTGTCCCACAAAATAAACAGCAATAAATTTACGTAGGAGACTGGATGCCCCCTTCCACGAGCAAGTTTTATTCCGCCCGGATCCTCGAGCGGCGAGACATTTCCAACGATTTGTGGGCCATCCGAGTGGACCCGGGCGGAGAATTCGTCTATCGCTCCGGCCAGTACGCCACGCTGGGAGTCGAAGCCCCGGAAAAGCACCACGAGCGCCCCTACTCGATCGTTTCCGCCCCTCACGAAAAGTATCTGGAGTTTTTCTTCGAGCTGGTCCCACACGGCCAGCTTACGCCCCGCCTTTATCGCGCCAAGGTGGGTGACGAAATCACCATGCGAAAATTCGCGCGGGGAAGTTTCACGCTCGATCTCTCCAGCGGGCGCGCCAACCATTTCCTGATCGCCACGGTCACTGGGGTCGCGCCGTATGTGAGCTACGTGCGAACCCTTTACAACGAGTGGAAGGCGGCGCCATGGAGCGGCACGCGCAAACTGTTCATTTTGGAAGGCGCCAGCCGCTCTTGGGAGCTGGGCTATTTCGAGGAGCTTCAGAAGGTGGCCCGCGAAGTCCCCTGGCTCACCTACGTGCCCACCGTCAGCCGCCCATGGGAAGACGAGAATTGGAAGGGCGAAACGGGGCGCGTGGACGATCTGATCCGCAAATATTCCGATCTATGGAATCTACATCCCGGCGATTCGAAAGTTTATCTCTGCGGCCATCCCGAGATGATTGAGAACGTAAGAGGAATCGTCAGACGCCACCGCTGGTTTGAGGAAGGAATTCAGGCTGAGGCATATTTCGTTCCTCCTCGACAAGATTATTCCGCGGAGGTGCAGGATTAAGTAGGACGGGCTTCAGCCTGTCGGTTTTGGTCCTGCCAAGGATCAAAACCGCAACGCCAAGCCTGCGGCGGTCCATCCTTGCAAGCCCCAAAAACCCGCAGGCTGAAGCCCGCGCCACCTTCCATCACCACCTCTCGTGCTTGAAGTAGATGACTGCAAGCGCCGGCATGCGTAAATAAATGGAGAAAGGCTGGTTGTTCCAGGGAATCGCTTCGGCGTGTACTCCGCCCAAGTTGCCCACGTTGGTCCCGCCGTATTTTTCCGCGTCCGTGTTCATGATCTCGCGGTAGAAGCCCGGCTCGGGCACGCCCACGCGGTAAGAATCCCGCTGAACGGGCGTGAAGTTGGCGACCACGGCGATGAAATCGCCCGGGTCCTTCGCTCGCCGCAGGAAGGAAAGGATGCTCGAATCCGCGTCCGTGCAATCGATCCATTCAAACCCGTGCCAGTCGAAATCCACTTGGTGAAGGGAAGGCTCGTTGCGATAGATGGCGTTCAAGTCCGCCGCCAGATTCTGAAGCCCGCGGTGAGGTTCGTATTCGAGAAGGTGCCATTCAATACTGGTTTCCGAATTCCATTCGCCGCGCTGGCCAAATTCGCCGCCCATGAACATAAGTTTTTTGCCGGGATGGCCGGTTAGATAGGCGAGAAACAGGCGCATGTTGGCGAACTGCTGCCACAAATCGCCGGGCATTTTATTGATCAGCGAGGCTTTTCCGTGAACGACCTCGTCATGCGAGAGGGGCAGCACAAAATTCTCCGTGAAGGCGTACAACATGGAAAACGTCATCCGGTTGTGATGGTATTTTCTATAGATCGGGTCCACGGCGAAATAGCTCAGTGTGTCATTCATCCAGCCCATGTTCCATTTCAAGCTGAACCCCAAACCTCCGAGATACGTGGGGCGCGAAACCATAGGCCAGGAAGTGGACTCTTCCGCGATGGTCAGCACGCCGGGGTGGCGCGCATAGACAACCTCGTTCAATCGTTTGATGAAGGCGATGGCGGCCAGATTTTCGCGTCCCCCGAATTCGTTGGGAATCCATTCGCCTTCGCGGCGCGAGTAATCCAGATACAACATGGAAGCCACCGCGTCCACGCGCAAGCCGTCGATATGATATTTGTCAATCCAGAACAGGGCATTGGAGATCAGGAAATTCTGAACTTCGTTGCGCCCGTAGTTGAAAACCAGCGTGCCCCAGTCAGGATGGCGGCCTTGCCGCGGGTCTGCGTGCTCGTACAAATGAGTGCCGTCGAATTCGCCGAGTCCGTGGCCATCGCTGGGAAAGTGCGCCGGAGTCCAATCCAGGAAGACGCCGATCCCGGCCTGATGAAACCGGTCGACAAACGCCATAAAATCATCGGGCGTTCCGTAGCGGCTAGTCGCCGCGAAATATCCAAGCGTCTGGTATCCCCACGATGCGTCGAACGGGTGTTCCATCACGGGCATGAGTTCCACGTGCGTGTAGTTCATCCGCTTCAAATAAGGAATGAGCTGGTCGGCCAACTCGGCATAAGTTAGCCAGCGGTTGTTTTCCTCGAGGACGCGCCGCCAGGAACCGAGATGCACTTCGTAGACGGAGATGGGCGAGGACAGCCAATCATTTCTGCCTCGCCATTCGATCCAACCCGCATCGTTCCATTGGTGGTGGTCGAGACGCGCCACGATGGAGCCGGTGTTGGGCCGAAGCTCCGAGCGAAATCCGTACGGATCGCTCTTCAACAGCGGATACCCGCCCGACATCGGACGAATCTCATACTTGTAGATAGCGCCCTCGGCCAGCCCCGGCACGAAGAGTTCCCAAATACCGGACGGCCCGCGATTCCGCATCGGGCTGATGCGTCCGTCCCACCCATTGAAATCTCCCACCACGCTTACGCGCATCGCGTTGGGCGCCCACACACCGAACTGCACTCCTGGCACGCCGTTTACAACCTCGAGATGCGCGCCCATCTTTTCGTATTTCTGGTAATGCGTTCCCTCGGTGATCAGATACAAATCAAAATCGGAAAGCAAGGTGGGGAACGCATACGTGTCGTAAATTTCCTTCGACGATTGGCCCACCTCGATGACGCTCCAGCGATAGCTGTCCGCAGGAATCGGCAAATGCGGGAAGAGCGGCAACGCGGCCTCGAACAATCCCTCGGGGCGTATGCGGTTCGCGGGAATTGCGCCGGCGTGATCTTTCAATAAGACGGAGACCTGCGTGGCGCGCGGAAAAAAGCCGCGCACCACCAGGCGTTTGTGTTCGTTTTCCTCGACGATGTGCGGCCCGAGCAGGCGAAATGGGTCTCGATTTTCCGCGCGCAAGAGCAGCGCGATATCGCGTTCGAATTCACTTACCGGTCCGGTTTCGGCCGCAAGCTCTCCTGATGTTTGATTTACGGCGCTCAAGTGATTCCCCCCTGATGCAAAGGTCTAGGCCGGGATGAAGTACATTCTATCAGGGTACAAGTCCAGTGGAAGGACTCATTGGTGGGCAGGCCTAGAGCCGGGGCGCGCGCCGCATGCTCGCGATAGAGGTGTGAGAAAAAAGCTGCCCTTCCTGAGCAATCATAGAAACTGTTGTGCACATCGTTTTTGGGCCTCAAGCCGCAACTTCTCGTAAGATCTTCATAATCAACAGGTTGATTGGTTACCTTTATGGCACAATGCGTGCACTGTTTCTAAGCGTTGGCGTTCCAGATTGTAACCGCAGACTTTCGGGACCGCTTGAGCTTGGGACTTGGGTCCACTATGAAAAATCACAACTGGTCGCTTTACCACGCAGCAAAGGTTCTAATCGTCGGCGCCGCAGCCATGCTCTTTAGCGGCGCACCGGCACGCGCGCAAGCTCACATCTCTGGAACCTATGCCTGCGTGAGCGTTGAGATCGCCGGAAAAACCCACCAATGCAAGGCTCCCTCCCTGGAAATGAATTCGGATGGGAGCTATCAGATCCTTGCCGAGCGCGGGACGTACGAAATTTTGCAAGGGCACTGGCTCGTCCTTTCGGCGGCCAAGAATCACGGAAGGGCCCGCCTGGATGGCAGCAAAGAGATTATTTTCGAGTTTATTTCCGGCGGCAAGAAAAGCAAGATAACGTACCGCCGGAAATATCAGAGGCCTCCCGCGTGGGTGTCCAGCTAAGTGGCCGTTTTCGCAACGCCCCTCAACGCCACATGGGATGGAGAACTTAAGCCCTCAATTTTGTGTAGCGGCTTGAAACACAAAACGTGCATCTGATCGGTATTGGAACAGCTTCGAAATTCCTCATGCGCGCCTTCGAGTTGCAAGTTCCCTAACCGTTTATCCTGAATAGAGTTGTACGCGCACGTTTCCTATCGCCTTTCTGCCATGTGGACTCCCAGTTGCCTCTTATCCTGTGTGTTCGGCCAACAAAATGGCCGTGAATCGTTGGGCCGAACGAAGGAAACCAGGGGGCAAGATGTTCGACTATATGCAACAAAGTACGGAAGTCGAAGAATGCGCCGTACAAAAACTTTGGCGCGCTGTGATCGCCAGCACCGTGGATGAATGGGTCAACGGCCCGCTGCGCCGAAAGCGCGAAGCGGAACAGTTCTTGTTTCGTGACAATAAAGATTATCGAACCGTTTGCTTTTCCGCGGGAATTAACCCGGAAAATCTGCGAGCCCGCCTGGAAAAAATTCGCTCGCGCGAAGTGGCCGAAGCGCAGGTAACGGCCTCGCGCAATTAATTTTCGATGTAAGCTGAATTACCCACGGAACTATTTCGCCGGGCGTGAGCCGGCGATCAGGATGTCCACCAGTCTTTTGGCGCTTTGCTGCCAGTCAGGACTGGATGCCACAAGGGCGACGCCGATGAGCGCCTGAAGCAGATCGAATGGGTTGAGATCGCTTCGTAAATCGCCGCTCTGGATCGCGCGCTTCGCTAGCGTTTCAATCGCTGCCCGAACCTGGCCGCGGGAACCTTCATACAGCCTTGAGGGGCCTCCAACCAAAGTATTCAGCGCTGGGGCGATAATCTGCTTGGCCGCAATGTAATCGACGAACAACAGCATCCAGGCTCGCAACGCTTCCAACGGGGGCATGGACTCAGCGAAGTGGCGCGCCGCAGCCGCTAGCTTTTCCACCTCCGCCCGATAGACCGCCTCAATGAGCGCATCTCGTGTAGGGAAGTGGCGATACAGCGTTCCGGGTCCGACACCTGACTGCTTGGCAATGTCGTCCATGCTGGTGTCTGCGCCCCGCTTCGTGAACGCCTTTTTCGCAACGTCCAGAATCCGCTCGCGATTCCGCTGCGCGTCCGCACGCGGCCTTCGCCTGGTGGACTGGGACCGTTTCATGGTCATCCTCAAAGATTCTTGCAACCGGAGACTGCCTCCGGTAATCTAAGTATTCGGAGACACCTTCCATTTTACAGATATAGACGCGCATACGGGAGGAAAAAAGACACCATGGGAAAACAGACAAAGCTCGGCGGCAGTTTCACACTTCCTGGCACCTCGACCAGCCTGCACCGGATGGGGTACGGCGCTATGCAGCTCGCCGGCTCCCAGGTTTGGGGCCCTCCGCGGGACATGGATGCCGCGATCGCTGTTTTGCGGGAGGCGGTCGCCGCTGGCGTGAATCATATCGACACCAGCGACTACTATGGCCCGCACATCACCAATCAGATTATCAAGAAGGCTCTGCATCCCTATCCGGCCAGCTTGACTCTTGTAACCAAACTCGGCGCCCGGCGCGGAGAAGACAAATCATGGAATCACGCGCTATCACGTCAGGAGTTGATCGACGGCACTCATGACAATCTTCGGAATCTTGGAGTCGATCGGCTCAACGTCGTCAACCTTCGAGTCGGAGGATTCACTGAACCGTTGGATGGATCCATCGAGGAACCGCTGAGCGCGCTTGTCGAACTGAAGCGCCAGGGATTGATCGGCCACATTGGCCTCAGCAACATCAATCCGCAGCAATTCGAGCAGGGTCGTAAAATCACAGAAATCGTTTGTGTCCAAAACTTTTACAACGTCGCACAACGCGGTGACGATGCCTTCATCGATGCTCTTGCACAGCAAGGCATCCCTTATGTCCCGTTTTTCCCGCTGGGAGGATTCACACCGTTGCAATCATCGGCCCTCGATCGCGTGGCGGCGTCGATGCAAGCGAGTCCGATGCAGGTCGCGCTGGCATGGCTTCTGCAGCGCTCTCCCAACATTCTGCTGATCCCCGGCACCTCTTCGATCAACCATCTTCGAGCGAATCTCAGCGCCGCGGAATTGGAACTTCCCCCGGCTGCAATCGCTGAGCTCAATGCGGTTGCTAATGGCGTTCGCGCGGCGGGACCGCCCACGAACTAATTGGACGTCCCGGTAACTTCTTATAAAGGAGCAAATCATGAAAGTATTTATCACTGGAGCTACTGGTTTTATTGGTTCCGCGGTGGTTCACGAACTCATCGGCGCGGGACATCAGGTGGTCGGGCTGGCTCGCTCGGATGCAGGCGCCCAGTCGCTTAGTGCCGCCGGCGCGGAGGTGTATCGCGGCGATATCGAAAATCTGGAGAGCCTGCGCAGCGGAGCAGCCAATTCCGATGCGGTAATTCACACCGCCTTTAATCACGACTTCTCGAAGTACGTGGCGAACTGTGAAGCCGATCGGCAAGTCATCGAGGCTTTGGGCGACGCTCTTGCCGGCTCGGGCAGACTCCTGATTGTCACTTCCGGGACGGGGATGGCGAACTTAGGGCCGGGCATTCTCGCCACCGAACGCGATCTGCCGGCCAGTTCGAAAGTGGTTCCTCGCGCGGCTTCGGAAGAAGCGGCCGCTTCGGTCGCGGCTCGCGGAGTTCGCACTGCCATCGTGCGGCTTCCACAGGTCCATGACACGGTGAAGCAAGGCCTGGTTACTTATGCAATCCAGGTCGCCCGCGAAAAGGGAGTTTCGGCGTACGTCGGGGATGGGCTCAACCGCTGGTCTGCGGCTCATCGCCTCGATACGGCTCGGCTGTATCGGCTAGCGCTGGAGAAGGCAGACGCAGGCGATAGGTTTCATGCGGTCACGGAAGAGGGAGTGCCGGTTCGAGACATCGCCCAGGCCATCGGTCGAGGCCTTAACGTGCCCGTGGTCGCACTGACACCCGAAGAGTCCTCCAAACATTTTGGCTGGCTCGCGCCGTTTGTCGGACGTGATGTCCCTGCTTCCAGCGTTTATACACGGGAAAGGCTGGGATGGAACCCCACTGGACCCGGTCTCATCACCGACCTCGAGAATATGCGCTACTTCCCAGACTGAAAATGGAAGGAGAAGAGATCATCGTCCTCAAGACTCCAAGTGGGCATATCGGGCCGCAGATCGTCGCGAAGCTTCGGGTAGCACAACGCCCCATTCAGTCGTTACTTCACCTGAACGGCAGGGTAGTCTTCGACATACTCTTCGCCGTTTGACCCGTAATACGCGACTCTGCGCGAGGCGAAATCGACGTCGTACCGGACAACACCGGCTCGCCACGAGGCTGCCAGGAACTCCGGAAACGTGCTCTTTCCGGCTTGGTCAGTTCGCAAGGCCGTGATCAGCGCCTCGCGGTCGAACGGCGGCACGTCCACGGTGCCGGACACCAATGGTGTTCCCTGGGCGACGACTGGACCATGCACGGTCAGATACAGGCTCTGGCATGCGGGCAGGTGCCACAAATTGCGTGTCACTCCTGCAAGCCGCAGCGTCTCGGCCAGATACGGGAAGCCGCCGACCTGGGGCCGGCCGGCCATGGCCCGTTGTTGGGCAGCCTGCAGATTATCAATCGCTTTGCTCATCGCAATTCTCCCTCATTGATGGGGTGACAGCTCGCGCCGCGTTCCGATCCTGGAGGTTGCCTTCCGCGCCGAGATCCGCTGCAGACCTCTGACCATATCACAGAAGGGCCCAAGTCAGGTTTTCAAACGAAATGCAGAGTGCGGGATCAATGCAAGATTGCGGTATATTTCGCGCGGCAATGCGGCCATCGGTGATTAATCGGCGGGCGGTCTGACAGAAGGGGCGGATTTTTGAAGCAGGTCTTTCAGCTTTCGAGCTACCACTCTTGCGCTACCTTCGGTGAATATTCCTCCGTGGTCTCCTGGGACTTCGTACGTTTCGCAAGGGCCCAAGAGTATCGAACGCCACCCCAAATAGGGATCACCGGCGGAAATCGTCGGCCAATCCTTGCATCGGAAAATGATCGTCGGGCAGGACACTGGCTTGGGCTTGTAGGAACGCTCCACGAGGAAGAGGATTTGTCCGAAATCAGGCCGCCGGAACTGGATACCGAAAGATCGGAGACAGGAGGAAACGCGCCACGCCAATCGATCCAGGAATCGATTCAACTGCTTCCTCCGCTCGGCGAAGTACAGCGGAAGCTCACTCGTCTTTAACCGATATGCCTGGTTGAATTGAAACGCCATCCGAATGAAGGCACGCTTCAGTTCGGTCACGATTCTTGTTTTGACTTCTGGAGAGGGGTTCTCCGCTTCGAAAAGAGCGAGCAATTCCACCCCTTCTCCTTGCGCCGCCAATTGGCGAGCGACATCGAAGGCGAATACTCCGTCTTGGCAATACCCGCCGAGACGGTACGGTCCGTGAGGTTGTTGCTCTTGCAGCGCCAAGACCAGGTGTTTGGTAATCTCTTCCATCCGATACGGCGCTTTGAGCCGGTACACGATGGCCGGCTCAATGCAGATGCCAATGAATGGCTGGTTCGAACCGAGCAAACCGGAGAGAGGGCTCGTCCGTGCGGCTGCCCCAATCCAAAAAAAGGGAAGTTCCTCTCCTTTGGATTGGACCGGGACTGAGTAGGCCCATCGATCCGGATGCTCATCGCAATCGGTCAGAGTTTCAGCGAGGTCTGCAATCGTGGCGCTGGGAAAGAAGGCCTGCATGCTTGGCGTTACTCCGAATACTTCCTGAATCTGCAGGGTGGCCATTACCGCCAGGAGCGAGTCCCCGCCCAAATCGAAGAAATCGTCATGAATCCCGATTCTCTCCACCTTAAGAAGGTCTTTCCAAATGGCCGCGAGTTTTTTTTCGGTCTCGGTGCGAGGTGCGACGAAATCCCGGGAAGCCAAGATATTCTCCGAGGACGGTGCGGGAAGGGCCTTGCGATCGATCTTGCCGTTCTGAGTAAGAGGGAAGGAATCCAGAAGGACGAAGTGGGCCGGCACCATATGTTCCGGCAGCCTTTGCCTCAGATAGTTCCGCAGCCCGCCGGCTTCGAGCGAATTTTTTTCTTCCCCAATTATGTAACTAACCAGTTGGTTATTACCGGAGGGATCTTCCCGCGCCAAAACCTTGCAGGACCGCACTCCCGGATAGCCGGCCAGAATGGCTTCGATCTCACCCAATTCGACGCGGTGCCCGCGCACTTTCACTTGGTCGTCCAGGCGGCCGAGGAACTCCAGCGTTCCATCCTGGCGATAGCGGCCTAGATCTCCGGTCTTGTACAAGCGCGCGCCGCTCCGGCCTGAGAACGGGTCGGGCAGGAACCTTTCCCGCGTCAGCTCCGGCCTGTTTAGATATCCGCGTGCAACGCCCACCCCGCCGATGAACAGCTCGCCAATCCTTCCGGGCAGGACCGGTTCCATAGTTGGACCTAACACGTACACTTGCATGTTTGCGATCGGACGGCCGATGGGGACGGAGCCGTTTCGCGGATCCTGCGCCTGCACCTCATACGCAGTGCAGGCTACGGACGCTTCGGTGGGCCCGTACTCGTTAATCAAGCGCGTCGCCGGGGCAAAACGTCTCCACGGAGACAGCCTCACGGCTATCAGTTTTTCACCGGCGATTACAAGGACGTTGGTCATGCCTTCCATCTCGTCCGGACTGAGCAGCAGATTAAGTAATTCGAGGTGCGAGGGAGTAAGGACGACGTTGCTGCTGTTTTTCATTTGGCGTAGCGCCATCAGCACGCTTTGCCCAGCCAAATCTTCTGGGAGAAGCTCAATTTGTCCCCCCGTCAGCAAGGGCGGGTACAAACTCATGGCTGCCACGTCAAAGGAAATCGAAGTGTGAACGGGGATGCAGGTCTTTCCCTCGACTGCATGGGCCTTGATGGCCCAGCACAAATAGTTGACCAAGCCATCGTGCTGAATCATCGCTCCCTTGGGCTGGCCCGTCGATCCCGACGTGTAGATCACGTAAGCCAAATTCGTCGGGACTGCCGCCCGCCCAGGATCGCCGGCGCTTTCCCGTGCGATGGCCGGCCAGTCGGAATCCAAACAGATGGCCGCCATGCCTCTTGCGGAAGCAAACAACCTCCTGCACGTTTCATTGGTAAGCAAAACTTTCAAGCCCGCGTCACTTGCCATGAAGGACAACCGCTCCCGCGGGTAGGCAGGATCGAGAGGCACATAGGCTCCGCCTGCCTTCCAAACGCCCAAAAGAGCGATCACCATCTCCGGGGAGCGTTCTAGGCAAACGCCTGCTAGGATTTCAGGTCCCACCCCGCGCTTTTGGAGATAATGAGCCACCTGGTTGGCGCGCTGATTCAGTTCCCTGTAGGTTAGTCGCCGGTCCTTGTAAACGACGGCAATTGCCTCGGGATCGCGGGCAACTTGCTGTTCAAACAATTCGTGCACGCAGGCATCCGGGAATTCCACGCGAGTGTCATTCCAATCGTACAGAATGCGGCGGAGATCGCTCTGCAAAGTTGCTTTTAGAGGGATGGTTTCAGGCACGGTCACTTCCCTTTCTGCTAGTTGCCGGCGCTACTGCCCTCGATTTGTTCTATCCACCCGCAGTGGCAGATCGCGGAAGGGAATTAAAATGGTGTTGCATCGAGCGACTTCGCTTTGGGCCGCTCCACTCGAATGGTTGAGATATTGGACGCAACATCAGGAATTCGATGCAATCGACCCAGCCACGTGGCGCTCAGGCAGGAAAGACGTGCCAGTCGTGACTGCAATAGGCTGGCGAAATTGCGAGATGAGATCGTCGGCCAATCTTAAGGCCAGCGCCAGGATCGTTAAAGTTGGATTGGCGTGTCCCGAAGTCGGAAAAACCGATCCGCCGCTGACATATAGATTGCCAATCGAATGAACTTTGCAATCGGGATCGACGACGCCGGACCGGGGATTTGCGGACATCCTTGTAGTCCCCAAATGATGGGAGAAGGAATCGAAGCGGCTCGTGATGCGCTCCAAATATTCCTCCAAGCCCGCTTCGCCATACTCGAGAAACCCCAATTCGGCCGTCCGCAAGCCACGATCGAGCTGCCGGTAAAATTCGGTGACGGTGAGGCGATCGATCTCCGAAAACCGCACGCGCGCCTGGATTCTCGGCATGCCGAACTCATCGACTTCGCTGCCCAGCAGCAGCCGGCTGTCAGGATTGGGCGCGTGTTCGGCCTGAAAGTACAGGGCATCCTGGGCCTGGGAGTTGTAGGGGAGAATGAATGGCAGCCTCGGCCGCCGCGAACGTAGCCATAATTGCTTCGCCACGGATATCCAAGCCAATGGAGAATTGAAAACGAAATTACTCCCGTGCCTGGCGAGCATTTTCCAGGATGGAGGCCCGCCGCGATGATTCCTCGAAAGGATTTCCCGCAAATACAGGAACGACAAGACCGCATCCCCGTGACGCGGATCGCTGATCTCGGGGCGCATCGGGAAACCGATGACATTCGCGACCTTCAGATCACGTTGCGCCCCATCGCTCAACCGAAACCGGCGCCGGCTGTAGACGCCCTGCGGGTCTTTGGCCAGACGATAGAATGAAGGTTTTTGCCTCTTGGCTGATTTCAATCGGACAAATCCGTAGGATCCGGAGATATGACTCATGTAGCAGCGGCCGACCATGTCGTACTGGTTCCCCACTCCGGCCGCTATCTGGCTTCGGGAAGCCAGCAGGAGCCGCGCGTTCTCAATGCCCCCCGTAGCTAGAATGAACACGTCGGCAAACACTTGAAGTGGACGTCCCTTGCGCGAGATGAGAGGGATGCTGTCCAAACGATCCCGTTCTTCGCTCAGTCTCAAATCGACCGCGTGATAATCAATGAGCACGCGTACATGATTCGATCCGGCCAGTGGCTCCCGGTACCGAACGCCAAAGTCCGTTGGCATGCTCCACCGCTCACGCGTCGTCGTCTCGATAACGCCGTCTCCAAACGTATCGGGCAAATCGAACCGCAGGGAATCGGAGGACTGCCGAAATTCGTCGGGAACCGTTTCGCAGACCGTCATGGCGCGGGGGTAGCGGTCCGCAACTTCCGGATACGGGATAGGCCAACCGCTCAGAGGCATGAAGGGCCGGTGCTCCATGTCGATGGCATCGAACGGAACCAAGCGTCCGCCCCAACGCTTGGTGGCCCCGCCGAAGGCGCGGTGACGATACTGTTCGAGCGGCTCGTGGGAGCCTTGCGGATCCGCAGATCCTTCGTGAAGCCTGCGGTTGGAATCGCTCTGTTCGTACCCGCCGCCGGTCACGAGGACTACGTCCAGTTTCTGGTTTCCAAGCTCCAATGCCAACGTGATGCCCGCGGCGCCCGAGCCGACAATGCACACCTGGCAGCGGAGTTGTACCGAGTCAAGTTTGGAAGTATCGAGAATCATCCGTCCGATTCCTTTACCCGCTGGCCGAGTAAGTTGCACATCAGAGATCCTGAGGTCGCGAGCTGCGGCAACACCCACTCCGTGAAACGCGCGACTTCTCGTTGCAAATTGGTGAGGGGAAGAATATTATCGGACGTGACGACCCGTCTTTCACTTCGCTGCGGCGGACCCTGTTCTTGACCTGTACCACCTGCCAGTAGAGCGCGGTCCCGGAACGGTATTAAAGTGCGGTCGCAATCAACTATCTCGCGCTGTGTCTCTTCCACAGTTTTGCGAAGATCGGCTATGGGCATGAAGAAATTTGCGCTATCCATAGTATTCACCCTGCTTGCGGCTCCCGCCTGGGCCACCACGTATTACTTGGCGCCCGCATCCGGCGGCGGTAACGATTCCAACAACGGCACGTCCGCGAGCGCTCCCTGGCAGACTCCGAAGCACCCTCTCAATTGCGGCGACGTTATACTGGCGGCGGCAAGTTCCGCCTACAATGACCTGAGCTTCAACACTGGCAATTGGGGCCCTGTGTCTTGCCCCTCCGGAAATAACGTCGCATGGCTGAAATGCGCCACTTTCGATGCCTGCAAAATTGCGTCTAGCAATGGCGATGGATGCATGTACGTCAGCGCGAGCTATTGGGGCGTGCAAGGATGGGAATGTGGCACGACGGCGGCGACCGAAGAAGCATGCTTTCAAGCGGTCCCGCCTTACGGCGGCAGCACGTCGGTGCATCATATCGTATTCGCCAACAACGTCGCCAACGGATGCCAAGGAGGAGGCTTCGCGGCTTACGGAAACTCGACCTACAACGTTGACTATGTTGCCATTGTGGGAAACATTGCCTACGACTCTGTCCAAGGAAGTGGGGAGTGCTTCAGCGGGATCAACATCGCGTCCCCAATTCCATCCGACACCGTTGCCGGCACGCACTTTTATATTGCGGGCAATTTCGCATGGAATAATTTCGAGCCTGCCACGTGCGCTGGCGGCCCTCCGACTGACGGCGAGGGCATCGTTATCGATTCCCTCGACGTGAACTCCTATACGCAGCAGGTCGTGGTCAAAAACAATATCTCTTTCCTGAACGCCAGCAGCGGAGTGAAAGTCGTCGCAACCACGAAAGCGGCGATTTACATCGTGAGCAACACATCCTACGGGAACAACCGGGACACTAGCTTGAACCAGACGTTGTGCGGAGAGATCACCCTGCAGAGCTCCAACAACACCAGCGTATATTACAACCTCGTTCGGACGATAGCCTCTACCGGGTGTGGGCCCTATCCCAACTATGCGTTTTTCGTGCAAGACCCTTGCCTCGGGGATGCCGTCCACAACAATTTTGGGTACAGCGCGGCAGAGTACAATTCGGATTCGGCGTCCTGCAGCGGATTCACCTTCGGCCCAAACAACACGTTTGGCACGGACCCTGACTTCGTGAGCGCCCCCCCGAGCAACCCCGGGGCACCTAACTGCGGCCGCGCAACTAGCGTTCCGAAGTGCATGGCCACGGTAGTCGGCGACCTTACCCCGCGTGCAGCATCGGCAGCCGGGTATGGCTATCAGGCGCCGAGTGCGGTTCAGACCTACGATCCGCTTTTCCCGCAATGGTTGTGCAATGTGAATCTTCCGGCAGGACTGGTAACGATGGGATGTCTTTCGAAATCGTCGCTGCCCGCAACCCCCGATATAACGGATGTGACGGTACAATAATTGGAGTTTGCTCATCGGATCCGAAGGCTTTCATCAAGCCTCTTGAGACTGAAAATCTCCACCGAAATACCCCAGATAGCGCTCGGAATCGTCACCAGGTAGCGCTTCCAGAGCCGACGGGGCTCCGCCAAAAGGCGGAAGAGCCATTCCAGACCATTCTCGCGCATCCATTCAGGGGCTTGGCGCAATCTCCCACAGTTCAAATCGAAGGCGGCCCCGACTCCTAACAGGACAGGGAGCTGGAGTCGCGTCCGGTGTTCATACATCCACCGCTCCTGCTTCGGAGTGCTCAGTCCAACCCAGAACAAGTCTGAGGAAGCCTCATGCACGAGCTTCACAAGAGCCTCGTCTTCTTCGCTCGTAAGTTCGCGAAAGGGCGGGGAATGCGTCCCAGCCGCGACGATGTAAAACTCCTCAATCGGACTTGGTAAGTTCCGCATCGAATGGACGTTTGCTCGCAGGCGTGGAGACCATCGTCCCACGGAGCACGAGCCACAGGGCCGGTTGCCGGTAGGCGAATTCCAAACTCTGCCGCTATGCAAGCACTTCTTAATGTCCAGAGAAGATGAGCGCTTCCAGGGGCGCGCGCGTTCTCGTTGCAAATTGGTGAGTGGAAGAATATTATCGGACGTGCCGACCAGCCTTTTACTTCGTTGCGGCGGACCTTTGCTCTTGATCTGTCCCACCCGCCGGTAGTGCGTGGGCCCGGAACGATTTTAAAGTGCGGTCGCAATCAACTATCTCGCGCTGTGTCTCTTCCACAGCTTTGCGAAGATCGGCCATGGGCATGAAGAAATTTGCGCTATCCATAGTATTCACCCTAGTATTCACCCTGCTTGCGGCTCCCGCCTGGGCCACCACGTATTACTTGGCGCCCGCATCCGGCGGCGGCAACGATTCCAACAACGGCACGTCCGCGAGCACTCCCTGGCTGACACCGAACCACCCGGTCAACTGCGGCGATGTCATCATCGCGGCGGCGAGCACTGCGTACGTGAGCGGGAACTTCAATCAGACCAGTTGGGGCGCCGTTACCTGCCCCGCCGGAAATAATGTTGCATGGCTGCAATGCGCCACTTTTGACGCTTGTAAGATCACGGCCACGAGCAACAGCGGAATGTGGGTCGCCTCCAGCTATTGGGGGGTGCAAGGCTGGGAAGTAAGCACAAGCGGCACTCCCGAAGGGCCTTGTTTTTTCGCGTCTGCGAACAGCAACTCCGGCCCCAGCGTCAGTCACATCATATTTGCTAACGACATAGCGAACGGCTGCATGGACGGAGGATTTGCGACGGCGGCGCAAGGCGCGTACGGACCGGATTACCTTGTAATTGTTGGAGATGCGATCTACAACGCCGCTGCGGGGAGTTCGGAATGCTTCAGCGGCGTGGACATTGGCGGCTTGGTGAACGCAGACACGCAACCAGGCACCCATGTTTACATTGCCGGAAATTATATTTGGAATAACCAAGAGCCTGTTTCGTGCGGCGGAGGCGCGCCCACCGACGGCGCGGGCATTATTCTTGACTCCCTCGACGGGAACTCCTATACGCAGCAGGTCGCGATCGAAAACAACATCTCTTTCCTGAACGGCAGCAGCGGAGTGAAAATCGTCGCAACTACGGAAGCGGCAATTAACATCGTGAGTAACACAATCTACGGGAACGACCAGGACACTAGCTTGAACCAGACGTTGTGCGGAGAGATCACCCTGCAGAGCTCCAACAACACCAGCGTATATTACAACCTCGTTCGGACGATTGGCTCTACCGGCTGTGGTCTCTATCCCAACTATGTATTTTTCGTGCAAGACCCTTGCCTCGGGGATGCCATCCACAACAATTTTGGGTACAGCGCAGCAGGGTACAACGCGGATTCGGCGTCCTGCAGCGGATTCACCTTCGGCCCGAATTACACATTTGGAGTTGACCCTGGCTTCGTGAGCGCCCCCCCGAGCAACCCTGGGGCGCCAAACTGCGGCGCCGCGACAAGCGTTCCGAACTGCATGGCCGCGGTGATCGCCGGCTTTACTCCGCAAGCAGCATCGGCAGCCGCGTATGGCTATCAGGCGCCCACAGCGGCTCCGATCAACGACCCGCTTTTCCCGCAATGGTTGTGCAATGTGAACCTTCCGGCGGGACTGATAACGATGGGATGTCTTTCGGCGTCGTCGTTGCCCGCATCTCCGACTATCACCAATGCGGCGGTACGATGAATGGAGTTCGCTCATTGCATCGGCAAGTTCTACTCAAGCCTCTTGAGACTGAAAATCTCCACCGAAATACCCCAGATGGCGCTCGGAATCGTCACCAGGTAGCGCTTCCAGAGCCGACGGGGCTCCGCCAAAAGGCGGAAGAGCCATTCCAGACCATTCTCCCGCATCCATTCAGGGGCTTGGCGCAATCTCCCACAGTTCAAATCGAAGGCGGCCCCGACTCCTAACAGGACAGGGACCTGGAGCCGCGTCCGGTGCTCATACATCCACCGCTCCTGTTTTGGAGTGCTCAGTCCAACCCAGAGCACGTCTGGGGAAGCCTCATGCACTAGCTTCACAAGCGCCTCGTCTTCTTCGCTCGTAAGTTCGCGAAAGGGCGGGGAATGCGTCCCGGCCACGACGATGTGAAACCGCTCCATGAGACTGGCTGCGAGGCTATCCGCTACGCCAGGCGCCCCGCCATAAAAAAAATGACGATAGCTGGCCCCCGTTTCGCGGCAAAACGTCTCCATCAACTCGGGCCCGTAAACACGCCTAGGCAAGGAATGCCCGTGAAGACGCCCCAGCCAAACGACCGGCATCCCATCGGCCACAACCAGGTCGGCGCCATTCAGTATGTCTTTGAATTTTGAGTCCTTTCTTGTTTCCGATACACCATGCAATCCGGTGAAAGTGACGTAGTGGCACGCTCGGCCATTGGCGATCCAATCCTTTACGCGCTCGACGACTTGCGGAATTTGCACGGCGTCCACGCGGACGCCCAAAATCCGAAAGGTCCGCCGCGCTAGATGGTCATCGGTGTGCATTTCTCGGTAAGAATCGAATGGCCGATCGCCGGTATTCCCGGGCTCGGCCCGAAGATTGCGATAAACAACTCATACGTCCATGAACGCGGGAGGCGATGCATCTTGCTGCCTGGGGTGCCTTCATTTTACTGAGCGATCTCGGCATGTTCCGGCAGCCCGCCGAACACGCACCTATCACTGTGCGTGGACCTCCACGAAACCGCTTTGTGGGAGCCGTCCATTGCTCTCTGTCAGATAAAGCTGCCATCGCATGAAACCGAGCGCGAAGCCCATCAGAAAATAAAAAGGGATGGCGCCGAAAGAAAACTCAAAGAACGGCTGCACGTGCGTGAGAAGCATCGAGAGAAGGTAAAAGAAGAAAAAGAACATCACCAGGGCGTACGATTTTCCCTCCAAGTGGGAGCGCCTGCGAAAGACGGAATAGAATCTCTTCAATATGAGGAAGTGGAAAAGCAGCCAGACCGACAGGCCCAATACACCCATTCTCGCTAAGACGCTCAGCGAGGTGTTGTGCGGTTGGCGGACAGCCACCCCCTTATTTTGGTCGTCGTCCACCACGAAATCGATCAGGGGTTTGCCAAACCCCTCACCCACCAATAGATTGGCGGCGCTGGATTGCGTGCGCTTCCACACGTCGGCGTACCATTGCTCTCGATCTTCAATGGTCCCAATTTCCTCCGTTCCAGGCTGGAGTAAAAGGCTGCGCGCGTGCGATTCCAAGAACGCAAAATTCACCGGGCCGATGCGGCCTGAGATATGGATTCCCAAAACGCTGGTAGCGAAAAGAACAGCTAGGAGACCGGATAACAAAATCGCAGCCAGCTTGACTGAGTTTCGAACTTCACCGAGCGCCGGCAGCAAAACCAGAACGAAGGCGAGCCCCAGATACATGGATCTCTCTTGGTGGATCGCAAGCGCAGCCAACTGGGCGAGAATGAGGAGGGTCCACGTCCAGGCCGGCCACCGCAACACCCGCGGGCCAATCAGAAGGCAAAACAACGCCCCCAAGACAAGGTGCAGAGACATCTCATTATAGGAACCCAGTAGCGGCACTACCAAGAAAACGCCAGATTTGAAGGACCATGAACTGAGACTTTCTTGCCAAGGAAATGTGTAACTGTAAACTAAATTTACCACAAATAGAATGGCCAGCCACTTCATCAGCAACTCGGTGTTGCGCGGATCGCTCGCCCAGAGCAGGCCCAGGAGTAGAAAGATTCCCTCGAAAAAGAGCGAGGCATCTCGCACGGCGTAGAGTCCGTAGCGGGGGATGTCGAAGGCCAGGTGCGGGACCGTCAGGAAGATCAAACTTAGAAGGACGAGCATGGCGGGTTCGCGCAAAGCCCCTATTGTCTCGCCACGCCTCGAGGAGACTACCGCCAAGCCCAAAGCCGCAAACATTAGCGTGTGGCCGATGATGATTGGGATCCCACCCACATGCAACGACAAATTTGCAAATCCATAGGCGAGAACCATATACCCGGACAGAGCCGTCAGCCCGAGCGCTTGCCAGAGCGGTATGCTCGTAAGGCCGCTACGGACTATAAAGAGCGTGGCAAGGCCCAGCACCAGGACCGCCCCGAATAACGCCGCAGCACAAAGCGGATACGCTGCGACCAGAACCCCGAGGGCGAGAGAAACCACTACAAGTGTGACGCGGGCAGCGTCAGCGCCACTCTCCCGAACTTTCACCGATTCCAGCATGAGATCCTTCAGACTGCCTGGTTCCTACCGCAACTGAGTTACTCCTTGCCCCTTCTCCGACCGGACTGTTTGGGGGAAGCCTTCGGGAAGAGGACGGCGGGTAAGGAGAACATCTTCGTAGAGCCGGCTCATCCGTTCCGCCCGTTTTTCCCAAGTATGTTGTTGAGCACACTCCCAGGAGGCTTTGCCCATCTCGCGGCATGCCTCAGGCGACGAAACAAGGCGGCGAATTCCTTGCGCGAGAGAAGCCACAGTTTCTTCGGGGGTTGTAACGGGCACTTTGATACCACCGGTGTCGGGAACCAGGTCGCCCACCCCCTGGTGATCCAATGTCAGGATCGGCAGAGACTGGGCCATGGCTTCAAGAACCTGCGAGCAGAATGAGTCCCGAAGGCTTGTAAAGAGGAAGGCGTGTGCGCTCCGGTAAAGCTCAGGCATCCTGCCCAACTCCACGAAGCCGAGAAATCTGGCTCGGTCTTCCAGGCCAAGGTGGCGAGCTAGGTTCATCCACTCCTGCTTCATCGGTCCCTCACCCGCTATCAAGAGCCTGACGGGCAGATCCTTGACTTGCAACAAGGCCTCGAGCGCTAGGGGCAAGGCCTTCCTGGGAATTAGCTTTCCTACCCACAGCAAATCAAAGCCCTGTTCCGAGTCGCGCCGGGCCGGTGCTTGCGTGGCAAAACTTGTGGAAACCCCGTAATCTATGAAGGAAATTACGTGGTTTGCCCCGGCGGCCCTGAGAGACCGAACCGTGTCCGTGTTCGTGGCAAGAACGGCGGCACTTCGCTGAGCTGCCCGACGCAGTGGGGGGATGAACGGGGCCGCCTTGACGCAAAGCGTCCGGAGTTTCTGGGGCCACCAACTCGTGCCAAAATATTGGCGAAAGCGATCCGGTGTGACTTGCCCGCCGCCCACGGGGCCCCACACGAAAGGAATAGGAAGCTTCCACAAAAGCGGGGGTGTATTGATCGTGCCCCAGCTTACGTGGTGGGCCACATCGAACCCAACGCGGCGGTGAAGCCGTCTGGCCTGCGAAAGAGCGCAGAATTGCCAAAGGGCGTAATGAAGACGATGCCCTCGGGGGCCCTTCTTCTCGTCCCAAGGGTCGAGAGCCGAGGGCGGTTCGACCCAAACGAAGGAGAGATTGGGATTTGGATGCTCCGCTAGAAAGCGTTCGACACCCTCACGGTCATGCGGATACGCAAGGACCCAAACTTCATGATACTTGGAAAGGTGCCAAGCCCAGTTCCATGTAATGGCTGCCTCTGAGCCCTTTCGTGGGCTGCAATCGTGTCCAACAAGAAGAATTTTCATATTTTTGTGGAAGTGCCGTGGTCCGAGGGTACGAGCCTAAACTCTAACCAAGCGCGATGACGTCGAATCGGTCAGTTGGTTTCAAGATCGCTACCCAGACTTGGGCTGGCGTGGGCCGGCAACGCAAGGAAACATCCCGCCCTCACTGCCGATGTAACGAAGTTCGCAGCGAGAATCCCAATCGCTGCGCCAAGTAGGCCGTACGCTCGCACCAGCCAAAAGCCAAGCGTGGCCATTATGAATAACGCCGCGAAATTGACCAGGAAATCCAGGTCGGCGCGTTCGAAAGCAAACAGGGCGCGCGAGAACGAGAAGGCTACCGCCGTGACCAGGAGGTTCAACGCCATGATCGCGACGACCAAGCCGTTACCGGCGTACTGCTGACCGTACAGGAGGGTCACGAGACGGCCGCCCCAAAGGATCAATGCCAGGCAGAGAAGAGACACGGGTAGAGTGAGGGCGGCTGTGATCTTGAGCACCAAGCGGCGCAACGCCATCGGGCCGGCTTCCGCGTAGGCGTGCGAGATCTTTGGGCCTAGGAGATTCTGAATTCCGAGCAGCGCCGGATTGCCTACTGCGACGACTCCCCAGCACGCCGTCCAGACTCCCGAAGAGGCAGTGCCGTGGTACGCCGCCAGGAACCAGGGATAAAGATTCATGCTGACGGCCCAGACCAGACCGCTGGCGAAAACCCATTTTCCGAAGACCCAGTTTTTCTTGAGGTCAGCGAGGGATTCGCCGAGGCGCGGATGATAGCACTCGCGGTCCGACCAGAGCCAGCCCAGGACGGCGATGCCGCAGACCGCTCCGATCACCCAATACGCCCGGCTGGCAGAGAGCAATCCGAGGCGGGCCAGTAGAAGCAGTCCGCCGACTTGTCCCACCGCGATGGAGGTGTCGAACAGGAACGCGGTGACGAGACGCAAGCGCGCGAAGCTTACGCGGCGCGCGTGTTCGCGAAGCAAGATCAAGGCGATGACGACGGACAAGGCCCACAGGACCGGGCCCAAGCCCCGCGGTCCCATTCCGTGCGTGACCGCGATCGCGCCGCCCGCGACGCCCAGCATCGTGATGAGGCAAAACACCAGCTGATGAATGAGTGTACTTCCTGTGTAAAGAGCGTGGGCGCGGGCCTTCAGGCGCGGCGCGAAGACCATGTAGGGTGTGGTGATCAGGGAGGTCTGAAGGTCGGTCATTAAAAGGATTAGGCTGAAGCCGAGCGTGTACAGGCCCAGCTCTTCCTTGGAACAGGTGCGCGCTAGAATCACGCCGGTGAGGAAATTGGTGGCGCTGGCGACGGCTTGGTCGGCCAGGGAGAGGATGCCCTGATGCAGGGTCCGGCCGGGAGAAAGGAGCGTGGCGAATGGGAACCTGCCCCGCCACGCGGCTGGGGCCATCGGCTTCGTGCCGGCGGTCTTGGAGGCGCCCGCAGTGTCCGCGGAGGGCGGCAACAACTCTTCCGTTGGGCGCGAGGAAGCCCGAAGATTTAGAAAGGTGCTCAAGCGGCGCCGACCCCCCTCAACACCGCGGGAATCGTTTTAGCGAGAAGCTTCACGTCTAGCCAGAAGGACCACTGATCGATGTAGCGCAAGTCCAGCTCCATCCATTCCTGGAAGGAGAGGGAGCTTCTGCCGTTGACTTGCCAGAGACAGGTAATGCCCGGGCGAACGCTGAAGCGGCGTCGGAGCCAGTCCTGATCAAAGCCCTGGTAGTCGCGCAAGGGGAGAGGGCGGGGTCCGACGAGGCTCATATTACCGATTAGGACATTCAATAGCTGCGGTAACTCATCAATACTCATTTTGCGCAGATATTTTCCCAGGCGGGTGATGCGCGGGTCGTTCTTGATCTTGAAGACGGGGCCGTCGGCTTCGTTCAAGTCTTCGAGGGCCGATTGCTTTTGTTCCGCGTCGCCGACCATGGTTCGGAACTTGTACATTCGGAAGCGCCTCTTGTTCAGGCCGACGCGGTCCTGGGCGAAGAAGACCGGCCCGGAGGAATCTAATTTGATCAGGATGGCGACCATGATAAATAGCGGCGCCAATCCAGCGAGCAAAAGCAAGGAGCCAAATACGTCCAGCATTCGCTTGCAGACCATCGGCCAGCCTTCGGAAGAATTCGGGCCGAGAGTGGCCACGGCCATTCCGCCAAGATGGCTGTTGTTCACCCGTCCCTTTTGCGATTCAAAAATGTTCGCCAGGACACGCACGATGACTCCCTGCTCCTGGCACTGCGTCACCACGCGAGCGGCCTGCGAGTAGAAGGACTTCATGGGCAGGGCGATGGCGACTTCGTCAATGACGCGCTCGCGCAGAAAGTCGGGAAAGTGTTCCAGGTCGCTGACGACGGAATGGCCGTTGGCTCCAAAGTCGCGGTTCCCACTCCATTCATCGTCGGCAAAGCCGATCAACTGGTAGCCCAGTTCGGGCTGGATTTCGATCGCGCGGGCAAATTCCAAGGCTCTTGCATTCGTGCCGACGACCAGCAAATGTCGGAGATTGCGTCCGTGCAAGCGTGCCCGCCGGAGGAACTCTCGCAGTGCCAATCGGGAAAGGACGATTGTGCAGGTGGCGATAACCCAGAACTCGGCGATGAACGCGGGAGTGATCATTCGCAACTGGAAGAAAACAGCCACAAACCCAAGCTCCAGCGCGCTGGCCGAAGTGGCCTTGAGGACGTCTCCTATTTCTCCCTTTCGGCCTTCGAGCCGCCTGGATCCATACAGGCCAAAGGCCGCGAAGATGATGTGCCAGATATAGAAGAGGATGAGAAAAACCAGAATGTTCGACAATTTGACGCGCATGGAGAAGAACGAGGTGAAGGAAGTGAACTCCGTCAAATGCCAGATCCGGATCGCAGCCACCATGTAGGAAATGGTGAGCAATCCAGGGTCGAGGAGCATGAACATCTTGACCAAGACTTGCCGGCGAAAGTTTGTCATTCGGGTGTCAGTTCCAAGGCGATAGCCGCGCTGCTGATGACGTGCAATGCCATTAGGAAAGCAAGGGGGAAACTCTCCCGTGCGGAATTTTGGGCGTTGTCATGCTGGCCAAGAGGAGTAGGAGCGCGTTCGACGGAATTGGGGTTCGGGAGGCTAGAGCCTGCGATAGAGGCCCTCTGGAATAGGAAAGGTGCGTTGGTCCAGCACGGCGCCGAGGAGGCGCACTTGCGCGCTTTCCATCTGTTCCTTGGCCCGGCGGACCGTGTCGCGCCGGTTGTGATTGGCTTCGACGACCAAGACGACTCCATCGGCCAATCGTCCAATCAAGCCCGCTTCCACCTCACAGCGGATGGGAGGCGCGCTGATGAGGACGTAATCAAAGGCCTCGCGCAATTCCGCGAAGCGCTCGCGATAGCGTTCCACGGAAACGCAGAATCCCGGCTTCACCGAACCCGACGGGATCAAATAGAGATTTTCGCTAGCCAGCGGCATTGCAAAATTGCGAATGGGAGCTTTCGCCGTGAGAGCCTCCGCAAGCCCGATCGGATTGGCCGTGGACAAATGAACGTGCAATTGCGGCGAGAAAAAATTCGCCTCCACGAGGCAGATCGACGCGTCTGACTGCTCAACCAGAGCCTCGCCCGCCCGCGCGCAAATCCAGCTGCTCCGGTCCTCGCGGGTGATTCCGGAAAAAGAGACCATCCTGGGTTCGTCGCCCTTGTCGGCCGGCGAGAACAATCGCTGAACCAGTTTTGTGATCTCGGCGTCCGTGGGCGGTTTCTTGAAAACCAGCCCCGTAGCCGCAGTACGCATGGGCGGGGCGCTCTCGTCCGGAAGTCTGAACAAGTCGGCGTTTGCCACCCGTTTCAACAATTCAAAATGTTTGCTCATTCGTGGGGACCCATAAATCCTTTCTGGTCAGATCTGCCAGTGCCCGCGCTGGCAACCGCCAAAGCAATAGGCGCAGGGACTCACGATCGCGGAATCGGATTTCACCATTACCAGGCCTCGAAGAAATGGCGCGCTGCTTTGAATGGAGGCCCTGTCTTCGGAAGGTGTTGGAACGATCGTGTCAACCCCGCCTGAGGAAAAGGAGAGAATTCCGAACCCAATCGGTACATCCCGCGAAATTTGCAGCCCTCGAAACCCAACGGTTGAAACTCCACCTGGGCTTCGCGGGATAGTATGTCAAGGCGGGGCGGGACGCTGCGTGCGAGGGCAAGACGCGCCGAGCGGTCCTGGACCGGTATAGGGGTTCCACATCGCGGTCCGCGACGATCTCGCCCATCATGCCGGCGTCAATTTTCTCGCGGCCCATCGCGCAAGCGAGGGAAAGCGCGCTAAAGCACAATCCATTGATTTTCCGTGGAATTCCTTCCGATTGAACCGCGATTATCTCAAGGGCCTCGGGAGTGAACAGGGGACTGCCCTCGTACCCTGCGACCTGGAGACGGCGGGCAATATAGCGGGCCGTATCCTCGGAATCGAATGGCTCCAGCCTTGCGAATACCGAAATTCGCTGCTCCAACTGCTCCAGTTCGGGGCTGTCCAGTTTCTCGGCGAGCAGCGGCTGCCCAATCAACAAGATTTGAAGTAACTTGGATTGAGACGACTCAAAATTCGATAAGAGGCGGACCGTCTCGAGCACGCTGGGGTCCAGATTTTGCGCCTCATCGATGGCCACGATGAGGCGGCGGCCCGCCAACACTTCGCGGCAGAGGATTTCGTTCAGCTTGTTGTGCATGGAAACAAGTTCCATGCCTTCGGTCTCCACTCCCAGAGAATGGAGCAAGTGGTGAAGCAGTTCCTTGGAATTGCATTGCGTCTGAGACAAGAACACCGCGCGAGAGGCCGGCTGGAGTTTTTCAAGAAGCTGAAACGCGAGTGTCGTCTTTCCCAGGCCCGGCCGCGCGATCAAGGCCACAAAGCCTCGATCGGCCTGGATCCCGTAGTAGAGAGACGCCAGCGCCTCGCGGTGGCTCTGGCCGAAATAGAGGAAACGCGGGTCCGGTGTCACCCCGAAGGGCTGTTCTCTCATCTTGAAAAAATCAAGATACATACCTTCTTCCTGTCTCCTTGGGCAGGGCCGCCAGCACGGGAATCTGCAGAACGTCGCGAAGCTCGTCCGGGGTTCGCAACGACGGATCGAAGTAGTCCACGGTAAAGGCGACAACCGGACTCACAAGACAAGCGAGTACAAACCCCAGGAGCAAAGTTAAGGCCCAGTGAAAATGGGCGGGGAGGGCTGGCACGGTGGGCGCTTCCGCGATGGCCACGTTGACAATCCTTTGGCGATCGAGCGCATCGCCAATGCGCGCCTCTTCTCTCTTCTGCTTGTAAAGAAGATCGTTCTCCTCGGCTTCCTTCACGGTCCGGAGAAGATTTTCTTGCGTCTCTCCGTTCACGTCGATCTTGCCAAGCCGGCCTTGATACTCCTGGATGACTTTCCGGGTTTCCGCGGACCGGGCGTGCAAGCTGGCGAGTTCCGCATTGGATTTTGTGAGTTCCGAATGGAGCCACTCGTACGTTGGATTCCGATCCTTGGTTTCCTCCCGGTCCGGCGACTTCTCCGCATTGGCAATCGCGTCGATGGTTTCATCGATCTGTTTCTGGACTTCCTGCACGGGCCGGTAATCGGGTTCGAACCTCTCGAGCAGCCCGGTGCGCTTCAGTTGCAATCCTAGCAGCGTGGTCTTGAGTTGCTGCATGAGAAGGGGGTTTCCCAGAGAGCGGACCTGTGAAACGGTTTGCTCGGGCGTGGACGCAATTTGGTCCTCCATCACACGGGTGCGCTTCTCGGTTTCCTTGATGGCCACCTGGGTGGTATCCAGGGTAGATTGAAACTCAGCGAGCCTTTGCAGCGTGATCTGCTTCTCCAGTTGCGGGTCGGTCACGCCTTTGTCGCGGTCGAATTGAGTCAGCTTATCCTGGGCGGCTTGGAGTTCCTGATCGTAGTGCTGAGATTCCGTCTGGAAGAATTCGAAAGTGCCCGGGGGGCGGTGAACGGCGACCGTCTTCTCCAAATACAGGTTCCCGAGGACGGATAGGACGCGCGCGGCCAGTTGCGGGTCCGGGGAGCTGTAGGTGACCTGAATCAGGTCCGTCTTTCTCAACGGCTCGACCTGCAGTTTATCTTCAAGCACCAGGACGGCTTGCGAGATTTTCCTTTGGCTATCCTGCTTGCTGTCTCCGCGAAACGCAACCGAGTGCACGAGCCGGTCCCAGAAATGGCCGGATCGCGCCTCTTGAAGATTGCAGGCGACGACCACTTTCTCGAGGAGGTCGCGGCTTTTTAAGAGTTCAACTTCTGAGTTAAGTTGTTCTTCAGTTACATCTCCAGGGTTCCCCAGCGCCGCGTCCCGTCCCGGCGAGACCGCCGCGTCGACGCGCTCGCGCTTGACCAGTATTTTCATGGTGGCTTCGTAGTCCTTGGGAAGCCAAATGGTTCCAAGAATGGCTCCCAAAGCAAGGCACAGGAAGGTCAAGAGCGCTACGTTTCGGTGACGGAAGACCGGCGCCGCGATATCCCTTAGTGTGGGCAATCGCTCAGGCCGGTATAGGATTGGTGGAATGTTTTGTCCATCCATGAGAAGGATCCTTATCTCTTATTTTCAGATTGTATCTACAAGACGCCCGGGTTGGCGAAAACCCCGGCCGAGGTTGTCGGCAGGAAGGGCTTGATTTTGGACAGCGTATTCTTGGGGACGAACAGCATATCGCCCGGCTGCAGGTCCGGGTCTTCCTGCAAATTCTGGGACTCCAACATTTTCTTCACATTGATAATTCTGGCTTCGGTCCATTGATCCGAGACGCGCCGGAATAGGAGCACTTGCGAGTGCTTGGAGGCGTCGGTGAACCCTCCGGCTATGGCCACCGCCTGGGTCACAGTAACGTCACCGCGCCAGTCGTACTTTCCAGGTTTTCCAACCTGTCCGCCAACGGTGAAATACGGCTTCTCGAAATCCTTGGGATCCACGGAAATTACGGGGTCGTGAAGGATTTTCGAGTAGGCCGCCTTAATCGATTGGGTGACCTCTGGAAGAGTGTGCCCCGCAGCTTGGAGATCTCCGGCTTCGCGGAGAGTGATGAAACCGTCCGGCTGGACGGTGACAGTCTGATTGAATTCCGGGGTCAGCTCGAACGTCAACTCCAGCGTGTCGCTGGGATGAATGATGTACCGCGAGTTTCTCTTGTGGAGTTCCGGGTTGCCTTCCTTGGTTACCTGTGGCGGCGCCTTTTCGGCTGCATCCGGCTGGCCATCGCTGGCCGGGGTTGCAGCAATCATATTCTGCGCCGCCGCGGGGCGCAGGATGCATAAGGCGAATAGGGCGAATGTTAGTGTTTTCAGGATCGTGCTCCAAGAATTCATTTCAAATCCTCCTCGCTCCTTCCCCCGGGCCGAAGATGGGGCGAAATGGAGATCTCCCTCTCGCTAAGTCCTCTTCAAAAACTGGGAATCGATGTTGTTTCCCCGCTCCTTGAAGAGTGCCGTTCCTCGACGTTACTGAAACGAACTCCGAGGAAGTGACTAGTTATTCAAGCAATAGCCATCCTGAACTGGATGGAAAACCAGATCCGCGCTTCCGCCTGGCAGGCTGCGGAAAAACTCCCCCGCAATTTTGTCATTCCGAGCGATGCGAGGAATCTCTCTTTCTTTTCATCGGAGGAGCCCGTCAGAGAGATTCCTCGCTTCGCCCGGAATGACAAAATAATTCGCGATTCGACAACCTGCTAGGGCAAATGACCTCCGGACGAGAAAAACCGAGGGGGTGTATATCCAAACAGCGCCGCGGGGCGCCCGACGAGTTCGACATCTTCGCCAGCCACCTCGACCGAAATACTCTTCTTAATTAAATCCAGCGTTAGGACCACGCGAGTGCTGTTCCTCTGGCGAAGCACGATTCCCGCCATCCCTTCGAGCGGACCTTTGCGGATGAGCACCTTTTCGCCGGATTGCAAATACGGATGCGGCTCGGCGTTCACCAAGTGCATTCCACGGCGGAGGGTTTCGATTTCATCGTAGGGAAGGGCAGTGGGTTGGCGGCCAGCCCCGACGAGGGAATGCACGCCCGGCAGTTCGAGGACGCGGACTCTATCCTTGCAGTCGATTTTGACAAACACGTAGCCGGGAAACAACGGCCTCTCCACGAGCACAAGTAAGCCGTTTTTCCAGCGGCTGGTTTTCCGATGAACCGGAAGGAAGAATTCAATGTGGCGTGTGGAAAGATGTTTTGCGACACGCTTTTCCTGGCAGGAGAAGGTGTAAGCAGCAAGCCAAGGCGCCGAAGCGGGTGCCGATGATTTGTCAGGAATCATGTCAGAACGCTTTGTAATATTTGCAGGGCGAGGCTTCGCCATCACCGCTTAGTTACGGCCCTTTGAAGCGGCTTGCGTCCGCGAGGCCCGTCGTTTGGAGGGTGATCCAGTTCTGATAATACTCGCGGGGCTATGCTTGATTGTTCGGGCTGCCAAAGCAAATGAAAAATTCAGATCAGCAAAATCGAGATTGCAAATATACGGTTTTATAACTTATAAGAATAGTAGAACTCATAGTACCCATGGTATTCCTAGCGGATATTCGACTATCGTGCCACGCGAGACGATCCAGAAGCAAGCGATAAGAATGAAAATTGGGGTGCCACGGCGCCAGACGCTCCATCGGCAGGGAGTATCTAGAAGGGAAGGCGTTGCAACATGCGATTTCACGCCGTCCTATGGAATTGAACTAGAATTACATGGGTTGCCGGCGGGTGCGGTTGAATGATTTCCGCCGAATGAGACGGACAAAGCTCGCGGACAGGGGGGGGCGTTGCGGCCTATCCGGTTCACAGCCTGGGGGCTAGGGCAGGCATACCCAGCGAAACGCGAGTTGCAAACGACTGGAAGGTTCGAGGAGACGCGATTCTTCATGGATAACTATATAGTAAACAATAAAATCCGGAACGTAGCGATCGTTGGCACGGGCTTGATCGGCGCGAGCTGGGCGGCGCAGTTTCTGGCCAGCGGTTTTGACGTCGTCGCCACGGACCCCGCGCCGAACGCGGAGGCCAATTTACGCAAGGGCGTCGACGAGGCATGGGAGTTGCTCACGGTCATTGGCCTTGCTCCGGGCGCCAGCCGCGACCGGCTGAGTTTCACTGCCGACATGAAGGAGGCGTTGTCGAAGGCCGACTTTGTGCAGGAGAGCGTTCCGGAAAAGCCTCTCTTGAAATCCAGGGTCTTCGCCCAGATGGACGAAGCCGCGCGTCCGGAAACGATTCTCGCATCGAGCGCATCCGGCATCACCATGAATGTCATTCAGTCCAACTGCAAGCATCCCGAGCGCTGCGTGATCGGCCATCCCTTTAATCCTCCGCACGTCATTCCCCTGGTGGAAGTCGTGGGCGGGGCCAAAACTTCCGAAGCGGTGATCGAGCGAGCCATGGCATTCTACGCGTCGATCGGCAAGAAGCCGATCTGGCTGCGCAAGGCCCTGCCAGGCCACGTCGGGAACCGCCTGCAATTGGCTCTTTACCGGGAGGTACTCTATCTCATCCAACAAGGCGTCCTCAGCGTGGAGGATGCGGACATCGCCGTGAGCTATGGGCCAGGGCTTCGGTGGGGCGTGATGGGCCCCAGCCTGCAGTGGCATTTGGGCGGCGGGCCCGGCGGAATCCATCACTTTGTCGAGCATTTCATGGATGGCTTCATAGGCCAAATGAAGAAACTCGAAATGCCCGACGTCACGCCGGAGCTGCTGCAGACGGTGATCGATGGCGTGCTGAAGGAAGCCAACGGCCAAACAGTCGAGCAGCTGGCCCAGGCGGAGAACAAAGTCGTGTTGGAGCTTCTCGCGCTGCGTGCCAAGGCAGGCAAAACGCTTCGATAAAAGATGGCGTCATCGATGGGGCGGCCCAATACTTTCCTGTCTTTTTTGGTTTTATGAGTTTCAAAGAGCCAGATTGCGCCTCCTACTCGTCGAATGCAATGGAAGAGTGTTGAGCGATGGTGCTCTAATTTTGTGCTGCTGACTTTCCTTCCTGCATCGCTTCAGGGAGGCGCATTGCCCCTTCCGCCGTCTCACATTCAATACAAATGCCGTGAAAAAGCACGCGATAAGGAAATGTCGAGATTTCCACGGCCATTTTTTCTATTTTTGATCTATTCTCTGGAATTCAGCAAGTCGTTGGAACATTTGAAGGCTGCCGTGGACCTCTATATGACCTTTTTCAACTTCTGCCGCGTGCATAAAACGCTCCGGGTAACGCCTGCGATGGAATCTAAGCTGACGGACCATGTGTGGAATATTCGAGAGCTAATCTGTGGTATACAGTCATCCAGTCCTAGCCATGAGTAACAAAAAAGAACACTCCGGACAAATACCAACCAGCGACAAACATAGCGGTGGAAGCAACAAAGAAGTGCCAGCCTCTGCCCCTCAATCCACCCACAAGAAAAATGATGGCAAAACTGTCGAAAGTCCATCCGAGAAGAAATGCTGCATATGCGCCAAATTTATCGAGTTGTGGCAATATTTGTTGGGCGTATTCACTAGGGAGCCATCCGCTGCTTGGACTGCTGTCTTCACTGGCCTGCTTGTATTCTTCACGTATCAATTGGTCCGCATAGCCGACCGGTCGGATGAAACTGCTCGATTCACGCAACGCGCCTACATAAATCTTCGTGCGGTTGAGACGGGCAAGAAAATTAACGATAGTAAGGATTTGAGCAAGGTTGCCGGTCTTGAAGTGTACGTCCTGATTGACAATAGCGGTATAACCCCGGCTACCGACCTGCTCCTTAATATGAATTGGCAAATTCGAAAAGATGCGCTCCCAGATGACTTTGATTTCCCCTTGGAGCACGCCGATGAGCTCTCTGCTTTTGGACTCGGACCTAAAGCAATGGCCAAGAGTCAGTCGAAATTTGTTCCAATTAATGTCTTCCAAGAAAAACAGCACTCCGCAGACCAAACCTTTATCTATTTCTGGGGATCGGCAACCTACCATGACATGTTTGAACCCAAGCAAACTCGCATCACCCAATTCTGCATGGAGCTTACTACAATATCCGAGACGGGTTTTGATCTCACCGATCCGAAGACGAATGTCTCTTTCGACTACGGTGCTTGTAAAAAACACAATTGCTATGATGAAGCGTGTGAAGAGAAACACTAACCTGCGGTGCCTAGCAAGAATCATTTAGAGCACCACCGTGTTAAGCGTCCTAGATGGTACGAATGAAAATCGTCTATGTCTCCATTTGGAGACGATTTCCAAATAAACCGTTCTGATTCAGAATAAATTCGACTGAAATTAATGAGGTTATTTTGCCATGTTATTTGTCCTCAACTTGCAGGAGCAATGGTAGTTCAGGGCTCAAGCGATTCGGTCCCTGTAGCGTTGTAAAAATGTGCCACCTGTTTCGGCAAAGCAAGTCGGAGCG
>Ga0302326_10002038_pt1 | contig 50110 bp, 48 predicted proteins | sample Palsa_T0_3_FD_202264 | JGI IMG/M metagenome (GOLD analysis project Ga0302326, IMG submission 202264) | Peat permafrost microbial communities from Stordalen Mire near Abisko, Sweden - Palsa_T0_3 | ecosystem: Environmental > Terrestrial > Soil > Palsa > Peat permafrost | place: Sweden: Abisko...
GAGTCGTCTTCTTCGCATTCATTCCCAAAGTTGCTCCTTCCGCCTCAGGCTTGCGCCGATTGACGGGTTTCGCCGCGGCCGCCGTGGCCCGCACCGGCCGGCGCGTCGACTGTGATGGCCGCCGGCTCGCGCCGGAGGCTGGTTTTTTTATCTTCCGGCGCATACCGGTCGGGCTTTTCTTCGTACGATGACGATGACGAGTTTTCTCTGCCACTGCTCTCGCGTGGGTCTCACGCCCCTCTTGACGGTTCCTCGAAAACACCCCCTGAAAAATATGCTCCCGTCACGCGCGGGAGCTTTTTGGGGGAGTTATTCATTTCACGGCGTGTTTATAACACATTTTCGGCCAAAATCAAAGCGTTACGGCATTGCAAAAACGTCGCATTGCCGAGAAAGTTAAGGCCGATAACCAAGAGTTGAATTAGTCGCCGGTGCCCGGATTCGGCGAGAAATATTGCTCGAACTTCCCGGTGGCGCCCTCAAAATCCTTGGCGTCGGCGGGTGGTTCCTTCTTGGCTGTGATATTCGGCCATTGTTTGGCGAATTCCGCGTTCACGCTCAACCACTTCTCCACCCCCGGCTCGGTATCCGGCTTGATCGCGTCAACCGGGCATTCCGGCTCGCAGACGCCGCAATCGATGCACTCGTCGGGATGAATGACCAGCATGTTCTCGCCCTCGTAGAAGCAGTCCACGGGGCACACTTCGACGCAGTCCATGTATTTGCATTTGATGCAATTATCGTTGACGATGTAAGTCATCCGCTCACTCTGGACCCTGCTTTTCGGGCCATGCTCCTATCGCAGGGCTTATTGGCGCGCAAGTTGAGCCGCGCGGACGGCCGCGCCGCTCGAGAACGCCAGCTCCTCATATAGGGTGGCGCCGGTGGCGGCCGGACCCCGCCGCTCGACAAATCCTCGCACTTTGAGCACGCGCACGGTGTGCTGAAGCGCGACGGTGATCACGTCGCCAGTGTGCACGACACGGCTTGCCGCCCGGACCCGCTGTCCATTCACCCGCACATAGCCGGCGTCGGCGAGGGCCGCGGCAACGCCGCGGGTGCGAACGAGACGCGCGTGCCACAGCCACCTGTCAATCCGCTGGCCCTCTGCGGGTGACGGCACTTTTAGCGGCGCTCCTTCGCGTCAGCTTCAAGCTGCGCCTTGAGCGCGGCCAGCTTGGCGAAAGGTGAATTCGGATCCGGCGCTTTCTCGCGCGCTTCGCGCCGTTCCGGCCGGTGGCGGTCGTGACGCGCAGCGTGGCCGCCTTGGCGGTCGTGGCGCGGCTGTTCCGCGCCGTGCCGACGGCGGCGATGCGGCCGGCGCGCAGTCTCGCCACCATTTTGTTCGGCAGCCTGCGGCTGATCGCCGTCGGCGGGGGAAGAAGGCGCAGCGATTTCTCGGACGGCGCTTTCGACTGGACCCGCGTGCCGGGGGACACCCTCGCTTCTTCCAGAGCCGTGGCGCGCATGGCGATGCTCGCCTCGCGGCCGGCGGCGTCCCTCCGGGCGGCCCGGCCGCCACACCTCGATCATTTCCGGTTCGCGAAGGGGCGCGGCCGCGCCCGTGTCACTAGACACAGCGACGTCTGCTGCCGGTAGAGGCGCGGATTCGGTGTGTTCGCTCGTCGCGCTTGGCGAAGGTTCAGGTTCGATACTTGGGCTCGCAGCAGGTTCAGTCGGGGCGATCGACTCGGCAGGTGTCTCCACTATTTCGAAAGTTTGGACTTCCTGAGAGATCAACTCAGAAGGCGTTTCAGCCATTTCCGAAGCCTCAGCCCTTTCGCTGCGCGGCTCGGCTTCCTCGTTGCTCGGCGTTCCTTCGATAGGCGGCGAGTTTTCAAAAGTGGCTTCGCCGTGGATCGCCGACGGCTCCGCTGGAGCACTTGTGTCTTCGCCCCGCGTCTCGCCCTCCGGCGCAGCGGCGGCCACGGCCGCCGCTGGCTCGGGAGCCTCAGGGGGTTTCGGCCGCCACTCCACGCGATAGCCGAGCGAACGCAGCACGGATGCAAAATCTTCGCCGGAGGCGCCAATGAGCGAAGTCATGGTGTTGACGACGGTAAAGCCGCCGCCGGCAATCGCACCCAGCGGCTTTTGTCCGCTGGCGCCTTCACGCCAGGCGAGCGCTGGGCGGATCAAATCTGCAAGGCGCTCCAGAATATCGACGCGCACCGTACGCTCGCCGCATATCCGATAGCCGGCGACGCGGTAGAGGCCAGTGTCGATTTGCCGATTGACCGGAGAGGATGTCCGTCCGGAGCCGGCCACAGACAACAAATCATCGAGCCCGGCGCTCTCGGGACCGTCATGCGTCAACGCCCACAATTGCGCCGCAAGGGCGCGCGGCGCGGGCTTCAAAAGGAGCGGAAGGTAAATGTGATAGGCGCCAAAGCGCACGCCGTATTTGCGCAGGCTCGCCCGATCCGGTTGCGGCAATCCTTTGACTTCTTCGGCGACCTTCGTCCGATCGAGCACGCCGAGCGCTTCGACAATCTGGAATGCGATCCCGCGGGCGATGCCGCTGATGTCAGGCGCAGCGGTAAGTCCGAATAGGGGTCCGAGCAACCTTTCAATGTGCGACTTGACCCACTTATCGAGCCGCGCCTCGACAGCTTCGCGCGGCGCGCCGGTCAAATGTTCGTCGGCGATAATGCGCACGCGTGGGCGCAGAGGCTCCTCACCGGCAACGAGCTTGCCGACGGCGGCGCCGTTCCAGCGGATGGCACCGTCGGAGGCGAGGACGATTTGCCGGTCGGGAACTTCCGCGAGCTTGGTGGCGCGGTTCGCAATCTCACCGGCAAGAGCTTTCTGCGCCGCGTTTTGCAACGCTTTTGCTTCCGAGCCGCCCGATGAGGCGTCCGGCAGGAAGACGAAGCCGTCGAGGCGGCCGATGACGTGGCCTTCCACCTCCACTTCGCCGGTCTTGCTCATGGCCGGCTCGATCACGGCGTTTTCGCGCAGCCGGCGCATCAGCGCACTGGTGCGCCGGTCGACGAAGCGCTCAGTGAGCCGCTCGTGCAGCGCGTCGGAAAGTTTGTCTTCGATGCCGCGTGTGACACCCTGCCAGTGTTCGGGATCGCTTAGCCAATCGCGCCGATTAGCGACAAAGGTCCAGGTCCTGATATGGGCAATGCGGTTGGAGAGCGTGTCGATATCGCCGTCGTCCCGGTCGGCCTGCGCCACTTGCTGGGCGAACCAGTCGGTCGGAAGGGCGCCCTTGCGCTGAAGGTGTGAATAGAGCGTGACCGCGAGTTCGGCGTGCGTCGCCGGCGCGATCTTTCGGTAATCGGGAACTTGGCAGACTTCCCACAACCGCTCGACATCGGTTTGCGTGCCGGTGACGGAACGGACTTCGTCGTCGCGCGCCGCGTGGTCGAGGACAAGCACATCTTCGGCGACGGGCGCCCGTGTCATCGTCGCCTCGGTCGGCACCGTAGCGAGCGTTGCTTGCAAAGCGCCGATCGAGGAAAAATCGAGATCCGTGTTGCGCCATTGCACGATCTTGACCGGCTCGAAGTTGTGGGACTCGAGCGCTTGCGACACTTCGTTCTCAAACGGCGGACATCGCCCGGTCGTACCAAAGGTGCCGTCGCGCGTGGCGCGGCCGGCCCGACCGGCGATCTGGGCAAGCTCCGCCGGATTGAGTTTGCGAAACTGGTAGCCGTCGAACTTGCGGTCCGCGGCAAACGCGACGTGGTCGACATCGAGATTAAGACCCATGCCGATGGCGTCGGTCGCCACCATGTAGTCGACTTCGCCGGCCTGGTAGAGCGCGACCTGCGCATTGCGCGTGCGCGGCGACAAGGCGCCGAGGACGACGGCCGCGCCGCCGCGCTGGCGCCGAATGAGCTCGGCGAGCGCGTAAACTTCCTCCGCCGAGAACGCGACAATCGCCGAACGGCGCGGCAGCCGCGTCAGCTTCTTCTCGCCGGCAAACGTCAGTTGCGAGAGTCTCGGGCGGCTGACAAGGCTGACGCCCGGTAACAGACGCTCGATGATCGGCCGCATGGTCGCAGCGCCGAGCACCAAAGTCTCTTCGCGGCCGCGCCGGTGCAAGATCCGGTCAGTAAAGACGTGGCCCCGATCGAAATCCGCGGCGAGCTGAATTTCATCGACCGCAAGGAAAGCAACGTCGAGATCGGATGGCATGGCCTCGACCGTGGCCACCCAAAACCGCGGATTCGGCGGCTTGATCTTCTCCTCGCCGGTCACCAGCGCCACCGCGTCCGCGCCGACGCGTTCCACCGCCCGATTGTAAACTTCGCGCGCCAACAGCCGCAGCGGCAGGCCGATCAGCCCGGAAGAATGCGCCAGCATCCGCTCAAGCGCGAGGTGGGTCTTGCCGGTGTTGGTGGGCCCGAGCACGGCGGTCACACCGGCACCACGGGCGCGCAAATCGCGGTTGATAGAAGGAGAAAAGGAGATCGGCATTAGGGGCCTGATTTACGCCGAGAATTACGCAAAGTCGGCTGCATCTGTATCACAACAACACGACGGGAAGTCCTGTGTTTAAGATGTGGAACGAGTCTCGAACGAATCGCGGCCGAATCGGCGACTCGCGCCGTGTTCGGCTTCGTTCACCGCGACATATGGCGCCAGTGGAATTTGACACTACCAGATCGAGTGGCGAAGGCGGTTCTAGTCATCGACAATTCGTCCAATATCTTAATGCGCCGGCCCACCGCAGAACTTTCGGGGAGTCAAGGGCCGTCGTCCTGTGGATAGCGGGGACTTGAAGTCCGAGCTCGCATGGCATTCTGGCGTGTCCGTGACACCGAAGCCGGCTTAACAACGAAGAACACCGCGTCCATCGTTCGCGCCTTCGGCGTTCATTGCAGTTTCGTGTTCGCTGCGGCTCGCGGCGGTTTTGCAATCGTGATGAATTGCGTCGCCTCGAACGCGCCGACCCCAACCGGGGTCGGCAGCGAGAACCGAAACGGCACAAGCACGCGCGTCCCGGCGATCGGCGCAATCCAGGCCTCGGCGTCGCGGATCGACGCGAGGTACTTCATGGTAGTCGAATTCGGCAGGTAGCCGGATACGGGCGTGAAATAGACCGCGCAAACCATCACCGGCCCCTGATATCCCTTCGACGCCTTCACGGTCTCGACGCGTTTGAATTCGCTCGTCAGATCGTAGCGCAAGCGGCCATCGAACACCGCCACTTTGCGATTGCACGCCTGCGGCGACAAAGGATCGCCGCTACCGGCGACATAATTCATGGTCGATATCATGGGATCGACCACGTTACGGCGATCGGTGTCGGTGACTGCAATACGGTCGGGATTTGGTCCGACCGGCGGCTCGACCGCGAAGTCCTTTACGTTGCCGCCGGTGAAGGCAATGCGCACATCATCGATTCGGTCTTTGGTCGTCACCGTGGCGGCGTAGGTCAGCGGCACCATGCGGCCGGCGGCGATAGTGCCACGCGTAGCGCCTATGCCGGTGCCGGAGGCAAAGAAGCGCAGTAGCCCCGCCGTCGCACCGTTGGCGGCCGCGGTAAACTCGTCCTCCGAAACATCGATGATCCAATTGCCGCGTCCGATTGGAATACCCATGAGGGTCGCCACATATTCAGCCTCTAGGCGTCCTTGCGCCGCCGCGGTGTGGCGCGCATCGGCCAAAAAACCGGCCATCAGGACGGCGATGCCCAAGGCGGGGAAAGCGCACGTAAGCTTTCTCAAAAGGCTGACCAAAGTTCGCGACAATTTCTGCCCTGGCGCTGCAATCGCTAGTGTGGCGGTTCAGAAGTCCGCATCATTTTTGCCGGCGCCTTATCATGCGGACTTCGGCCCAAAAGCGCCATAAACGGCTAAGAGATAGTGCCGACCTGCCTCCGTGTCTTGTCGTAGAATGCGTCGTTTCTATGATTTTTCCGGCATTTGCGGCGACCGGGCCGTCACCTGTCGCTTGACGGGTTTCGGAGCGCCGATTATAGGTCCGCCGCCTCCCATGATGCGCCGCTGGGCGCTTGGGTTGGCAAATTTTTGAAAACGAGGATTGCCATGGCGTGGCGCTGCGAGCTCACCGGCAAAACACGGCAGATTGGCCACCGCGTGAGCCATTCGAATCGCAAGACCAAGCGGCGCTTTCTGCCCAACCTGCTTAATGTCACGCTGATGTCCGACCTACTCGGAAAGTCGGTGCGCTTGCGCATTTCCGCGAACGCGCTGAAAACCGTCGATCACCGCGGCGGGCTTGATGCCTTTCTCCTGAAGGCCAAGGACGCCGAGCTGTCATCGCGAGCGTTGGAGCTCAAGCGGCAAGTCGCCAAGAAGCGCGCCGCGGCGTAACGCCTAAGCCTCTACCTCAAATACGTGTTGAGCCAATTGAGCGTGCGCTGCCAGGCGAGCTTGGCTGCGTTTTCGTCGTAACGCGGCGTCGTGTCGTTATGGAAGCCGTGGTTGGTGCCAGCATACACGTAACCTTCATGCGTCACGTGCGCCGCTGAAAGCGCAGTGTCGTAGCCCGGCCATCCCGAGGTGATGCGGGTATCAAGCTCGGCGTAATGGGCGAGCACCGGCGCTTTGATTTTCGCCGCCTCCTCCGCGCTCGGCTGGACTCCGTAGAACGGCACCGCCGCCGCCAGGTCGGCGCCCATCCGAACGGCCAACTGGTTGGCGACACCACCGCCGAAGCAGAAACCAAGGACGGCAATTTTTCCGGTGCAGTCGGACCGTGACTTCAGCCAGATCGCGGCGGCAAAAAAATCCTCCATCATCTTGCCGTGGTCGACTTGCTTGAAAAGCGCAGCGCCCTTTTCGTCATCACCCGGATAGCCGCCCACGGACGTCAAACCGTCAGGCGCCAGCGCCATAAAACCGGCGATGGCAACGCGGCGGGCGACATCTTCGATATACGGATTAAGACCGCGGTTCTCATGGATCACGACTACGCCGGGCACCTTGTCCGGAGCATTCGACGGTCGCACCAAATAAGCTTTGATGGCGCCGTTGCCCTGTGGCGACGGCACGCTGACCCACTCCGCCTTGATCCGCGGATCGTCTTTCGGAACCTGGATCGCCCAGGCGTAGTTCGGTTTGAGCATCTCGAACAGCGAGGCCGCGGTCAGGCCGCCGACGGCGAATTTCTGCGCGCGCTCGAAGAAATCGCGCCGGCTGATTTCGCCATGCACGTAGCGGTCGAATAGGTTGAGCAGATCTTGCGGGAAATCCGATGCGTGTTTTCGGTCCATCGAACAATCTCACCAAGAGCCGAGATTTTTATGAGCAAGCTTGGGCCCCTGCTCCAATTGTGGACGGACTTATTCGAGCGGCGGCTCAGGCGTAAACCACGCCGGTGCGGCGCCGAGACAACAGCCACAGCACGATTGTGAGGTTGACGGCGTTAAATCCGAGCCCATTGAGAAATGCCGCGTTGTACGACCCGGTGAGGTCGAAAATCAGTCCCGAAAGCCATCCGCCGAGAGCCATGCCGAACATGCTGGTCATCAGAACAATGCCGACGCGCGCGCCGGCCTGCTGCGGCGGAAAATATTCGCGCACAATGATGGCGTAGGAAGGAACGATGCCACCCTGAAATAGGCCGAAAAGCGCCGACACAACGTAAAGGGAAACCAAGCCGTTGTAGAAAAGATAAAGCGCAAGCGCGGTGCCTTGCAGCACCGAACCCAACAGCAGCGTGCGCAGTCCGCCGACCCGATCGGCAATGAAGCCCGAGCCGATCCGGCTGACGATGCCGGCCGCCATCATTACCGCCAGCATGTCGGCGCCGTGCGCGACCCCGTAACCGAGATCGCCGCAGTAAGCGACGATGTGGACTTGCGGCATCGACATCGCGACACAGCAACAAACCGAGGCCACGCAAAGAAGCACCTGCAACGAGAAGAAGGAAAGACCCAATGCGCCTGTGGCGCTGTTGCGGGCGACCACGTTTGCCACCGCACGCGCGTCCGGAGCGCGGCCGCGCATGGCGATCAAGCCGATGAGCACGATTGCCACGCCGCTCGCAATGCCGATGCCGGCATGCGTGCTGCGCCAGCCGACCGACGCGATCAAATGCTGCACGACCGGCGACCAAACCGTTCCGGCGACGTAGTTGCCCGCCGAGGTCAAGGTCACGGCCACGCCGCGGCGGCGGACGAACCAGTGTGAAATGTCCGCCATCAGCGGGCCGAGCGCGATCGAACTGCCGAAGCCGATCACGCCATGAGCGATAGCGTAGGCGGCAAAGCTTCCGGCATACGCCGCACCGACGTAACCAACCGCAAGCAAAGTGGCGCCGACGAGCAGCACCGGAAGAATTCCGGCGCGATCGAGCAAACGTCCCAGAATCACACCACCAGTCGCGCCGCCGACCATGGTGAGCGTGAACGCCAACGACGCCTCGGCGCGCGGCACGGCGAACTCCGCTTGCACGACCGGTAGCGCCACCACCACCGACCACATGCCGACGCCGCCGACGGTGGCAACGAGAATCGTCGCCGCGAGCCGCAACCAAGCGGCCGGCGAATCCGGCGCGGGCGCAACTTTCATCCGCTCACCTTGCCGAGTCGCGCCAGCGTAATACCGCCATCACGCTTGCAAGCGCCGTTTTAGCGGCGCCCGGCGCTGGACCCGTTCAGCCGTGGGATGCTCCCCGAACAGTTCCGCGAGCTTTTCCGTCATGACGCCGCCCAGCTCTTCAGCGTCCACGATGGTGACGGCCCGCTGATAATAGCGGGTGACGTCGTGACCGATACCGATGGCGACCAGCTCGACCGGCGAGCGCGTTTCGATCTCCTCGATTACCCAGCGCAAATGACGTTCGAGATAATTGCCGGGATTGACTGACAGGGTCGAATCGTCGACCGGCGCGCCGTCGGAGATCATCATCAGGATTTTCCGGCTTTCAGGCCGGCCGAGCAGCCGCTTGTGCGCCCAGTCGAGCGCTTCGCCGTCGATATTTTCCTTCAGCAAGCCTTCGCGCATCATCAGTCCGAGATTTTTGCGCGAACGCCGCCAGGGAGCGTCGGCGGATTTGTAGATGATGTGGCGCAGATCGTTGAGCCGCCCGGGATTTGCCGGTTTGCCTTGCGACAGCCAGGCTTCGCGAGATTGGCCGCCCTTCCAGGCGCGGGTGGTGAAGCCCAAAATCTCCACCTTGACGCCGCAGCGTTCCAAAGTGCGGGCCAGGATGTCGGCGCAGGTGGCCGCAACCGTGATCGGCCGGCCGCGCATGGAGCCTGAATTGTCGAGGAGTAACGTCACCACCGTGTCGCGGAAGTCGGCATCCTTCTCGCGCTTGAACGATAGCGGGTGCAGCGGATCGACAATGACGCGCGCCAGCCGGGCCGGATCGAGCAGGCCTTCTTCCAGATCGAACTCCCAAGCGCGGTTCTGCTGCGCGAGCAACAGCCGCTGCAAGCGGTTGGCGAGCCGCGCCACCACGCCCTGCAAGTGCGAGAGCTGCTTGTCGAGATAGCCGCGCAAGCGATCGAGCTCTTCGGGGTCGCAGAGATTCTCGGCGCCGATGGCCTCGTCGAACTTCGAGGTAAACGGCCGGTAGTCGGGACCGCGCGGCTCGTTGCGGCCCTGACGCGGCCGCCACGGCTCGGCGGCAGTCTCCGAGTCGCCCATTTCCGCATCGTCGGCCATTTCCGCGGCCGGCGCATCGACCGCCTCGGCCGATTGATCGGCCTTATCGTCGGCCGAGCTGTCCGACTCGTCGAGGCTCACCCGGTCGGCGTCGGCATTTTCCGCCGATTCGCCGTCCGCGGCGGAATCGTCGTCGGCGCCCTTGTCTTCGCCGTCCTCGCCTTCCTCTTCTTCGGATTCGCTCGAGCGATCTTCGCCCATGTCGAGGCAATCGAGCAGATCGTGCACGACGTCACCGAAGCGGCGCTGGTCGGTGAAGACGCGTTCCAGCCGGTCGAGATCGCGGCCGGCGCGTTCCTCGATCAGGGGCCGCCACAGCTCGACCAGCTTGCGCGCCGGCGGCGGCGGAATTTCGCCGGTCAGCCGCTCGCGTACGATCATCGCCAGCGCGTCCTCGATCGGTGCGTCGGCGCGGTCGGTGATCTCCTCGTATTTGCCGCGGTGAAAGCGGTCGTCGAGCATGGCGGCAAGATTCTTGGCGACGCCGCCCATGCGCCGGGAGCCGATGGCTTCGACGCGCGCCTGTTCGACCGCTTCGAATACCGCGCGCGCCTGCTGGCCGCCGGGCGCGAGCTTACGGTGCACCGCGGGATCGTGGCAGGCGAGCCGCAGCGCAATCGAGTCGGCGTGGCCGCGCACAATGGCAGCTTCACGCTCGCTCAATCGGCGCGGCGGCTCCGGCAGGCGCACCTTGTTACCGGCGAGCCCCGGCCGCTCCGCCGCGAAGGCGACCTCGATGTCGTTCTTGCCGGCGATGGCGCGCACGCACACCCCGACCGCGCGCTTGAACGGCTCGGTCGGCGCTTCCTTGGCCGGAGTCTTGGGTTTGATGTTCGAGGTCATGGGTTGCCGGTGATCCTTCAGCGTGGCGGCACAAGCCCGGCCCAGCTATAAACTTCGCGGGTCAGCGCATCCACCAGTTCGGGACGGTCGGTACCGGCAAGATCCATGCGCGGCTTGTAACCGCCCGACATCAAGCAAAAACTCAAGAGCTGATAGGACGGACGAAAGTTCTTTAGCTCGTTTGGTTCGATGGTGACCACCTGGCCGGGGATGACCGGGTTAATCTCGTCGCGCTGATAGATCGCATCGAAGCCGGAAATGCGCCACACGTCCGAACGACGCTCGGCACGAAACACAAAGCGCGCGTGCGTCGAGACCACGACGGCAACGCTCCGCACCTTGCCGGGAATGTCGATGATCGCGCCGAGCTGCGCGATGGCGCGGTCGCCGGCAAGCGTGACCAGGATGGGGCCGAGCCGGTGCGTCGCCTTCACGTTGCGCTCGGCCATCTCCTGCGAGCGGCGTACGAATTCGGGACCGCTGGCGTCGATCCAGCTCAGGCGCACGGTGGAATCTTCGTGAAAGCAATTACGCATCTGCTCCCACAATCCGAGATCGCGGCTTGAGCGTTCGCGCAAGATCAATTGCTGGACCGCGACGATATCGGCCGCTTCGCGAAGCGCTTTATCCCGCGCCGGGCTTTCAAGCACGACGGTCGAGCTCATGGTTTCAAACCGCCCGCTCTGTTTTTCCCTCTCCCGCAGGGCGAGGGGGCCAAGTTTTCAGCTCAGCGCGACGTTGACGGCCGATTCCGGCAATTCCTGCCCGAAGCAGCGCTGATAAAACTCCGCCACAAGCGGACGCTCGAGCTCGTCGCATTTATTGACGAAAGTCAGCCGGAACGCGAAGCCGATATCGTTGAAGATGTCGGCGTTCTCCGCCCAGATAATCACCGTACGCGGGCTCATGACGGTGGAAATATCGCCGTTCATGAAGGCGTTGCGCGTCAGATCGGCGACCCGCACCATTTTTGCGACGATGTCGCGGCCTTCCTCGTTGCGGTAATGCTTGGCCTTGGCGAGCACGATGTCCACTTCGTTGTCGTGCGGCAGATAGTTGAGCGTCGTAACAATGGACCAGCGGTCCATCTGGCCCTGGTTGATCTGCTGCGTGCCGTGATAAAGCCCGGAAGTGTCGCCGAGACCCACGGTGTTGGCGGTCGCGAACAGACGAAATGCCGGGTGCGGCTTGATCACTTTGTTCTGGTCGAGCAGCGTGAGCCGCCCCGACGATTCCAGGACGCGCTGAATCACGAACATGACGTCGGGCCGGCCGGCGTCATATTCGTCGAAGCAGAGCGCAACATTGTTCTGCAGCGCCCACGGCAGGATGCCGTCACGAAACTCGGTGACCTGCATGCCCTCGCGGATGACGATAGCGTCCTTGCCGATGAGATCGACGCGGCTGATATGGCTGTCGAGATTGACGCGCACACAAGGCCAATTGAGCCGTGCTGCCACCTGCTCGATATGCGTCGATTTCCCGGTGCCATGATAACCGGTGACGATAACGCGGCGGTTCCGCGCGAAGCCCGCAAGAATGGCAAGCGTCGTCGGCTTGTCGAACCGATAGTCGGGATCGAGGTCAGGGACGTGCTCGTCGGGCTCGGAATAAGCCGGAACTTCCAAGTCGCTGTCGATCCCGAATAATTGCCGGATCGACACTTTCATGTCCGGCAAGCCCGGTGCCGGTTCTGCTGCGAGACTCATCACTCCTCCGTAACCCCGTATCCGGGGCGGAATGGTTATTCACCGGCGGTCGGATATGGGGCCAAACTAGCAGATGGTTACCAGGCCGCGAAAGCGGGTTTGCCCGGTCAGCAAAAACCCGCCGATTTCAAGTAATTGTAGGCCTGAATAATCTCCCGTAGCCGTTCTTCGAACCCGCGGTCGCCGCCGTTGGCGTCGGGATGATGCCGCTTTACCAACACCTTGAACCTGGCCTTGATATCGGCCCGTTTGGCATCGGCTTCAAGTCCGAGCACGTCGAGCGCGCGGCGCTGGGCATTGAGGATTTTGCGGCCCTCGGCAGCCGGCCGCGCATGCCTGTTGCCACCGATCCCAGCGACCAGATCGAACGGGTCTTCCGCCGTGAAACCCTCGGCGCCTAAGTCGGCGGAACGCCGGCCGTCACGGCGGCGGCCGCCACGCCCGCCGCCGACCGATCCCATTTTCCAGGTCGGACGATGCCCGGTGAGGTCCTCTTTCTGATATTTGGCGACGGCGTCATCGCTCATGCCGGCGAAAAAATTGTAGGCGTTGTTGTATTCGCGGACGTGATCGAGACAGAATTGCCAGTATTCGCTGGCGCGCAAGCGCCCTTTCGGAGCGCGATGCGTCGCCGGCGCGTCGCACTTGGGCCACTGGCACCCCGGCAGATCGGCGCTACGGCGGCGATCGCGATCCGGCTTGACGCGGATTCGATCAAACAATGGCGAGTTCGCACTCATCGGCGAGGATTATGCGGCGACGGCAGTGAAGCCTTCAAGACTTGACAGGCGGCAAAACAGCGCGCCGTCAACATTGACGTTAATGCTTCACGCTCGCTAAGGCTGCAAATCATGCGCACCCAAGATGTAATCACGGAAAAACTACAGCAAGCCTTCGCCCCCGAAAGCCTGCGTGTCGAAGATGAATCGCACCGCCATGAGGGCCATGCCGGCCACCGGGCCGGCGGCGAAACGCACTTCCGTCTTTATATTGTAGCCGAAGCGTTCCGCGGAAAGGGCCGAATCGAGCGGCATCGCATGATCAATGAGGCGCTGGCGCAGGAGCTTGCCGGCGGCGTACACGCGCTCGCAATCCACGCGGCCGCACCGGGCGAGAATCTATAACACGCTACTGCGGCTCGGCAGCGGCGAGAAGCGCCATGAGATCGAGATGCCCGGTGTGCATGGCAAGCTTTCCGTCGGGCGTGCGCGGCCAGACTTCGCGGGGCCGGTCCCAGTAAAGCTCGACGCCGTTTTCATCGGGATCGCGCAGATAGAGTGCTTCGCTGACGCCATGATCGGAAGCGCCGTCGAGCGGAATTTTGGCTTCGATCAGCCGGCGCAGCGCATCGCCCAAAGCGGCCCGCGTCGGGTAAAGGACCGCGAGATGATAAAGGCCGGTCGTTCCCTGTGGCGGCGGCGACCCACCGCGGCTTTCCCAGGTGTTGAGCCCAATGTGATGATGATAACCGCCGGCAGAAATAAATGCCGCCTCCCGGCCGAACCTCTGCGTCAACTGGAAGCCGAGGACGCCGGAATAGAAGGCCAGCGCCCGGTCGATATCGGCCACCTTCAAATGGACGTGACCAATGCGCACGCCGGCGTCGATCGGGGCTGCGGCTTGGGCCGGCCCCTCGGCAACTTTGGTCCGATCGTCCATCGCGCTTAGCTCCAATCCCTCGGGGCTCAAATGCGCGCTGGGGTCCGGTTCCGCAAGTGGCGGCGGGCCCACGCGATCAGCTCGCCTTGGCGCTCAGCTTGCGCACCAGCGGCGTCACGCGCAGCGCCGTGATGCGGTTGCGGGTCTTGCGCAGGACCTGGAAGCGAAATCCGTGAAAAGTGAAGCTTTGACCCGGCTCCGGAATGGAGCGCGCTTCATGGATTACGACCCCGGCAATGGTTGTCGCTTCGCCATCGGGGATGTTCCAATCCATGGCGCGGTTGAGGTCGCGCACGGTGACTGCGCCGTCGACATTGGCGGATCCGTCAGGCAGCATGCGCACGCCCGGCACCGCGATGTCGTGTTCGTCGCTGATGTCACCGACAATCTCCTCGACGATGTCCTCGAGCGTTACCAGGCCTTCGAGTTCGCCGTATTCGTCGACGACCAGCGCCAGCGCCGTCTTGCGGGCGCGAAAAGCGCTGAGCTGCTCGTAAAGCGGTGTGGTGTCCGGCACGAACCACGGCGGGCTCGCCAGTGATACAATGTCGATTTTGGCGGGATCGCCGCCGGCCGCGTGCAGCGCGCGCAGCAAATCCTTGGCGTGGAGCACGCCGAGAATGTTGTCCTGGGCGCCGCGCCATAGCGGCAAGCGCGTCACCGGCGCCGCGAGCACGGCATCGACGAGCTCCTCCGGCGGCTCGTCGGCGTCGAGCATCACCATCTTGGTGCGGTGAACCATGACGTCCGACACCGTCAGCTCGCGCAGATCGAGCACTCCGCCCATCATGTCGCGGTCAAGTTTTTCCACCACGCCAGAGTGATGAAGGAGATCGACCGCGCCGCGCAGCTCTTCGCGCGGTGAGAGAATAGACTGGATCTGGCCGACCGGCATGCCGACACCGCGCAAAATGATTCGCACCAGCCACTCCACCGCCTTCAGAATGGGAAGGAACCAATGCACGATGCGATCAATCGGCTGCGCCACGGCTAGCGCCATCCGGTCCGGCGCGTTGAACGCGGCGGTCTTCGGCAACACTTCGGCGACGACGAAGATGAGAAGTGTCATCGCTATTGTGGCGTAGATCACGCCGGCATGGCCGAACAACGCCAGCAACAAGCCGGTCGCCAGCGTCGAGGCGGCGATGGTGGCAAAATTGTTGGCAAACAGGATCGCACCCAGCAACCGCTCGCGAGTAGCGAGAAGCCGATTGACGATCGTGGCGTCGCGATTGCCCTGCTTCTCAAGCCGCATCATGGCGGCGCGCGAAGACGCAGTCAGTGCCGTCTCGCTCGCCGAGAAGAATGCCGACACCGCCAGGCACACCGCCACCGCAAGAACGTCCAGCCAGTCAAAAATATTCATTGCTTCGCAAGCTTCTTATCGAGGAAGGCGCGCACATCGCTTGCATCGACGCCGGTGTCGACAAACGCTGCGCCGATCCCGCGCACGAGAATGAATGTGGGCATTCCGCGTTTTATTTTCTTGTCCTGCGCCATCAAATCGAGCAGCCGGTCGACGGACGGCAACTCGCCCGGAATGTCTTGCGGCCGGGCCGGCAGGCCGACGTCGGCCAGATGGCGAATGGCGCGGTCGGCTTCGGCGGCCGGCAGTAAACCGCGCCGCGCGGAAAATTCAAACGCCAGCGCCATTCCGGCGGCCACCGCTTCGCCGTGCAAAAGCCGCCCGGAAAAACCGGTCGCCGCCTCCAGTGCATGCCCGAAGGTATGACCGAGATTGAGCAATTGCCGATCGCCAGTTTCGCGCTCGTCGCGCGCGACGATTGCCGCCTTGGCGCGGCAGCATACGGCGATGGCCTGCTCGCGTCCCGGGCCGCCTTCGAAAACCTCGCGCCAGTTCGTTTCCAGCCAGGAAAAGAACGCGGCGTCGCCGAGCAAACCGTATTTGACGACCTCCGCATAGCCGGCGCGAAATTCCCGCGGCGGCAGGGTATCGAGCGTGGCGGTGTCGGCTACGACCAGGACCGGTTGATGGAAAGCGCCGATGAGATTCTTGCCGTGGGCGGAATTGATGGCGGTCTTGCCGCCGACCGAGGAATCGACTTGAGCCAACAGCGTGGTCGGCACCTGCACGTAGTCGAGCCCGCGGCGCACGACCGAGGCGACGAAGCCGGCGAGATCGCCGATGACGCCGCCGCCGAGCGCTAGAACAAGGTCGCTGCGCTCGATACGCGCCGCGATCACCTGCTCGCATGCTTGCTCGAATATGCGGAAGCTCTTTGCGCCTTCGCCGGCTGGAACGATCACCCGGGTCGACGCGATCGCACTGACGGCAAGCGTGGCTTCGAGCGCATCGAGCGCAACGCGAGCGACATTCTCGTCGGTCACGATTGCGACTTTGGCTCCCGGACGCAAAGCCGAAATTCGCGTTCCGAGCGACGCGATGAGTCCACGTCCGATCACAATGTCATAGCTACGCGCGCCGAGCGCGACCCGGGCCGTTGCGGGATCGGGGCGAAGGAGTGCGGTCATGCGCCGGACTTCTCCTGCGCCAAGGCGGACGGGTGCAAGAACGCGCCGAGGGCCGCGACGATCTCGGCGACAACCGCATCGTGCGCTACTTCGCGGGAGTGCACGGTGAGGTCCGCCTGCGCGTAGGTCGGTTCGCGCTCGAGCAACAAAGCGCGCAGCGTCGCTTCCGGATCGCCGGTCTGCAGCAACGGCCGTTCGTTGCGCCGTTTGCTGATACGACGGAGCAGCACGTCAAGATCGGCCTGAAGCCAGATGGAAACGCCTTTGCCGCGGATCGCCTCGCGCGTGCCCTCCTTCATAAACGCGCCGCCGCCGGCCGCCAGCACCTGCGGGCCGCCGTCCAGGAGTCGCGCGATGACCCGCGCTTCGCCGCTGCGGAAATCGGCTTCGCCGCGATGGGCAAAAATATCGGTGATGCTCATCCCGGCCGCCTTTTCGACTTCCGTGTCGGCGTCAACGAAAGGAATGCCGAGCCGCGTGGCCAGCCGGCGGCCGATGGAGGATTTGCCTACGCCCATCATGCCGATCAGCACGATCGAGCGGCTGCCGAGCGCGGCGAGCACTGCGGCTGCCGCGGTCGCCTCATCCTGTAACGCCGTGTCGGTCATGGTTGGTTGCGGGTCTTGCGGCGCAGTCGGCTGCGCCCTCTTCGCCCCTAACAGATAACCCGAACCGCCTCCGGCCAAGGTCGAATCCAATTTTACCCGTCTCCTTAGCGCCCACCAACGGGATGAGGAGCTTCTCCCGCGCGGAATTTGCAGTCTTCCTTTACGATTCACCCGCTAGGACGCCTTTAAGACTTCAAAACCGAAGGCGTACTAGTGATCCGATTCTAACATTCGCATACCATTTCGGCACACTCTCATGCGAATGTTAGAATCAAAGGACCACTAGCATTTATAAGTCCTAGTTGAGCTTTGGATTTGACATTCGTTTCACGCGGTCGCGGCTGAGTGGGCAGCGAATGTCAAATCCGCTCCACTAGCATTATAATGTGGTCGTGCCTTAATGATTCCGATTTTTCAGCCAGCGGCGTGCGGCCCATATCGGCGAAGTTTGCAATCGGAACTCTTGATCATGCCGAGCCTGGTTCGCTTCCTTACGGTGATCGCCATTGCCGCCGCCGCCATCTACGCCGGTCTTTATTCGCTGGCGCATTTCGTACATCCGAAACCGCGGGAAATCAGCGTGACCATCCCGCCCGATAAGTTTTTCAAGAACCGTTGATGGCTAGCCTCAGAGACCACACGCCTCGGAAAGAGACACGCGCAGCAAAACCGGGCGACGAACGGTTTGTTGCGCTGTTCCTCGACATGCTCGCGGCCGAGCGCGGCGCTGACAGAAACACCCTGGGCGCGTACGGACGCGATCTCGGCGATTTTGCTGTTTACCTTGCAGCAATCGGCCGCACCGTCGCCAAGGCGGCGACCGGCGACGTGCGCCGCTATCTTCAACATCTGACCAAGCGCGGGCTCCGGCCGGCCACCGTCGCCCGGCGCTTATCAGCGATCCGGCAGCTTTATCGATTCCTGTACGCCGAAGGAATGCGCAAGGACGATCCAGCCGCCGTCATCGAAGGACCGAAGCGCACCCGCGCGCTGCCGAAGACGCTGACGCTCGCGGAAGTCGATCGCCTGCTGTGCAGGGCCGCGCACTCGGATCCAGGGTCGCCGCTGCCGGTGCGCCTGCGCGCGGCGCGGCTTTATTGCTTGGTCGAGCTTCTCTACGCGACCGGTCTTCGGGTTTCCGAACTCATAAGCCTGCCGGCCTCGGCCGCCCGCCGCGAAGCCCGCGTGCTTGTGGTGCGCGGCAAGGGCAACAAGGAGCGGCTCGTTCCGCTCAACAACGCTGCCAAAGACAGCATGGCGCATTATCTTTCGCTCGTGGCCGAGTCAGATCAGGCGGCCGGGTCGAAATGGCTGTTCCCATCGTTTGGGGAGTCGGGTCATCTTACGCGCCAGCATTTTGCCCGCGAGCTTAAGACGCTCGGCACCGCCGCCGGATTGCGAGCCGGGCAAATAAGCCCGCACGTGCTGCGCCATGCCTTTGCCAGCCATCTATTACATAACGGCGCCGATTTGCGCGTCGTGCAGACGCTGCTCGGACACGCCGATATTTCCACCACGCAGATTTACACCCACGTGATCGAGGAACGGCTGAAAAGTCTGGTCCGCGACTTACATCCGCTTGCGGATGCCAATATTTAATAGCTGATGCGCTCCTATCTCGACTTCGAAAAGCCGGTGGCCGAGCTCGAGGCCAAAATCGAGGAAATGCGGGCGCTGCAAAACGCCGGCGACGCCATCGCCGTCGGCGATGAAATTACCCGCATGGAGGGCAAGGCCGGCCAGGCGCTCAAGGAGCTTTATGCCGAATTGACGCCCTGGCAGAAGACCCAGGTGGCGCGGCACCCGCAGCGGCCGCATTCTCTCGACTACATTGCGCAACTGATTACCGACTTCACGCCGCTCGCGGGCGATCGCAGCTTCGGCGAGGACGCCGCCATCATCGGCGGTTTCGGCCGCTTTCGCGGCGAGAGCGTCTGCGTGATTGGCCATGAAAAAGGTTCCGATACCGAGAGCCGGCTCAAGCATAATTTCGGCATGGCGCGGCCGGAGGGCTATCGCAAAGCGGTGCGGCTGTTCGATATGGCGGAACGTTTCGAAATTCCGGTGATCGCCTTTGTCGACACCGCGGGCGCCTATCCCGGCATCGGCGCCGAAGAGCGCGGGCAAGCCGAGGCGATCGCGCGTTCGACTGAAGCGTGCCTGCGAATTGCCGTGCCGAACATCGCCGTCATCATCGGCGAAGGCGGCTCGGGCGGCGCGATTGCACTCGCTACCGCCAATCGCGTGATGATGCTCGAACACGCGATCTACAGCGTGATCTCTCCGGAGGGCGCCGCCTCGATTCTCTGGCGCGACACGACGAAAGCCCAGGAAGCCGCGTCCAGCATGAAGATCACCGCGGAAGACCTCGTGCGCCTGGGCGTCGTCGATACCGTCGTGCCCGAACCGACCGGGGGCGCCCACCGCGATCCACCGGCTGCGATTGCCGCAACCGGCGCCGCGATTGCCGATGCCTTGGCCGAACTCCAAGCCCTCGATCCGGCAACAGTGGTGCGGTTGCGGCGCGAGAAATTCATGGCCATCGGGCGGACCTTGAGCTGACGGTTCGTGGACCGGCAACCGAGGGAACCCGTCGGAACTTCTCCGGGGCATTTCCCCCGTGAGACGAGCCATTCCTCGAAATAAGGCAGCTAATCTCGGCTGTTGTGCACAAGACTTGGTTTTGCCACTTAAATTTGCGCAATATTTACCATGCCTTCAGGGCGCGCGAGGCGGCCGCCCGCGCCGGAAGCCCGGTTAGCTTGCGCTAAGGGTTTCGTAAGGATAACGATTAGAGGGTTGATGGCACGGGGTCGGTCCGTCAGTCGGGGAGTTTCGCTTTGAACCGCGCCAGCCTGTTCCGCGCGCTATTAGCGTCGGCTGTGCTCTCAGGGGCGCTGGCGCTGGGCGGCTGTTTCAGCGAGGAGGGCTACGAACTCCCCACCAAAGCCATGAAAGAGCTGTCGCCGCAGATGCTGACGCTGCTCGATCAAAAGCACATGCCCAAAGACTCTCCGATCCTCGTCCGCCTCTTCAAAGAGGAATCGGAGCTGGAAGTCTGGAAGCAGGACACTACCGGACACTATCAGATCCTAAAGGTCTATCCGATCTGCCGCTGGTCCGGAGACCTCGGTCCGAAAGTGCAAGAGGGCGATCGGCAGGCGCCCGAAGGGTTCTACTCCATCACTCCTGGACTGATGAACCCGAATTCCAATTACTACCTCGCCATTAATACCGGCTTCCCCAACGCCTACGACAAAGCGAACGGACGCAACGGCGCGCTGTTGATGATCCATGGCGACTGCTCGTCACGCGGCTGCTACGCCATGACCGACGAGCAGATCGGCGAAATCTACTCGCTGGCGCGCGAGGGGTTCCTCGGCGGCCAACCGTCGTTTCAGATCCAGGCCTATCCCTTCCGCATGACGCCGGCGAATCTGGCGCGCCATCGGACCAATCCGAATATGGCGTTCTGGAAAATGCTTAAGGTCGGGAACGATCATTTTGAAGTCAGCCGTCTCGAGCCGAAGGTCGAAGTCTGCGACCGCCACTACGTGTTCGATGCGGCGCAGCCGGCCAATTCTTCGAAGCCGCTGGCATTTAATCCGACCGGCCATTGCCCGGCCTATGTGGTGACGGCGGACATCGCCGCGCCGGCGCTGGAAAAGTCGCATAACGACGAAACGCAATATGCGGCGCTGGTGAAATCCAACGTGTCGGTCGCGCCGATTCGCACCGGTCTCGACGGCGGCATGAACAGGGTGTTCCTGTCGCAAGTCGGCGGCAGCCTGCCGCCGGCGCGGGTGCCCAATTCGCTGCCGCCGCAGCCTGCGCCGCCCGCCTTCGCCCTCGACAATAGCGGATCTTCGCCGACCCTCGCGACCCGCTTATTCAGCGGGGTGTTTGGCGGGAAGCCCGACGCGGCGACGCAAGTCGCAGCGACCGACGCGGCAACGCAAGAGCGCGGCGTCGAGGCAACCGGGACTGCGGCGCAAAAGTCAAAGCTGCAGCTGCGCGAGACCGTAGGCGCTACCAGCTCCAAGCCAAAGGCGCACGAGCCGCGGTCTGAACCGTCGAAGCCGGAAGAGCAACAGACCGCGAAAGCAAAGCCGGCTCTGGCTCCGGCAATCACCGCACCCACGCAAGAAGCCAACGCGGCGGCGCCGCCACCGACGGTCAACGGCGCGCAACCGTCGCTGTCGTCCGGCAACTTCTCAAGCCGCTGGGGCGGACTCCAGTAAACAGGAATCAGTTTGTCGGGGATCAGGTATCAGGAACCTGATACCTGATTACTGATACCTGCCATGGCAGTGTTTGAATTTCTTGCCTGTGCCGCACGGACAAGCCTCGTTGCGGCCGACCTTGCCCCAGCTCGTCGGGTCTTGCGGATTGCGCACCGGCGCTGCCGCGTCGCCCGCCATCACGGTTCCTGCCGCCGCTGTGCCGCCGGGCGCGCGGCCGATGCCGTGACGCGCCAAGGTTTCAGCACCGGCCATCGCCAAAGCCATCTCATCCTCGCCGGTGGTCGGGTCGATCTTATGGCCTTCCATCGCCGGCAGCGGCGACGGCTCCATAGTCGTCGGCGGCTGGGCCATGATCTCGACGCGCATCAACTGGGCGGTGACCGCTTCGCGCAGACTCTGACTCATCGCCTCGAACAGCGAGAAAGCTTCGGCTTTGTATTCGTTGAGCGGATCGCGCTGACCGTAACCGCGCAAGCCGATCACCTGGCGCAGATGATCGAGCATGACCAGGTGCTCGCGCCACAAATGATCGAGCGTCTGCAGGAGAATCGACTTCTCGATGTAGCGGATGACGTCGGAACCCCACTGCGCGACCTTCGCCGCCATGTGCTCGTCGGCCCGGCGTTCGACGCGGGTGAAGATCTCCTCGTCGGCGATGCCTTCCTCTTTGGCCCATTCGTCGACCGGCAGGTCGAGACCAATCACGCGTTTGAGTTCTTCCTTGAGGCCGGCTGTATCCCACTGCTCGGGATAGGCATTCTCCGGCACGTGCTTGGCAACGAGGTCGTCGATGGCGTTCCTGCGCATGTCGGCGACGATCTCGGCGGTGGCAGCGTCGTTCATCCACTCGACGCGCTGGTCGAAGATGACCTTGCGCTGGTCGTTCATCACGTTGTCAAACTTTAGGATGTTCTTGCGCAAATCGAAATTGCGCGCCTCGACTTTCTGCTGGGCCTTTTCCAACGCTTTGTTGATCCAGGGATGGACGATCGCTTCGTTCTCCTTCAAGCCTAGCCTTGTCAGCATGCCGTCGAGCTTGTCGGTGCCGAAGATGCGCATCAGGTCGTCTTCGAGCGACAAGAAGAACTTGGAATGGCCGGGATCGCCCTGGCGTCCGGAGCGGCCGCGCAACTGATTGTCGATGCGCCGGCTCTCGTGCCGTTCGGTGCCGAGCACGCAAAGGCCGCCGGCGGCCAGCGCCTTCTCCTTCAGCTTCGCGACCTGGGCGCGGATTTCGCCGGCGCGCGCCGATTTCTCGCGCTCCCGCAAATCCTCAATGTCGGCGAGCTCCTGGCGGATACGCATGTCGGCATTGCCGCCGAGTTGGATGTCGGTGCCGCGGCCGGCCATATTGGTGGCGATGGTGATGGCGCCGGGCACGCCGGCTTGGGAAATGATCTGCGCCTCTTGCTCGTGATAGCGGGCATTGAGGACGGCGAAGACTTTGGCCTTCGATGAATCGTCGCCGGAATAAAGCGCGGCGAAGGCGTTGGGATCGGAAAAATCGTGCTGCTCCCAGCCATGCTTACGCAACATCTCGGCGAGGGCTTCCGACTTTTCGATCGAGGTGGTACCGACCAGTACCGGCTGGCCGCGCGCCTTGCAGTCTTCGATCAGCGCCTGGATGGCGCGGAATTTTTCCGCCCCGGTGCGATACACCTCGTCGTCATCGTCGAGGCGGACCATCGGCATGTTGGTGGGGATTTCCAGAACTTCGAGATTGTAAATGTCCAGGAACTCGTCCGCCTCGGTCGACGCCGTGCCGGTCATGCCGGCGAGCTTTTCGTACATGCGGAAGTAGTTCTGGAAGGTGATGGAGGCGAGCGTCTGGTTTTCCGGCTGGATCGGCTGCCGCTCTTTGGCCTCCAGCGCCTGATGCAGCCCTTCCGAATAGCGCCGTCCCGGCATCATACGGCCGGTGAACTCGTCGATGATGACGACTTCGCCGTTGCGCACGATGTAATCCTTATCGCGCTGGAACAGTTTGTGCGCGCGCAGTGCCTGATTGACGTGATGCACCACGGAGACGTTCTCGACGTCGTAGAGCGAGTCCGACTTGAGGAGCTTGGCGTCACGCAGTCCCTGCTCCATTTTCTCCATGCCGACTTCGGTCAGCGTCACCGTGCGCTGCTTCTCGTCGACCTCGTAATCGGCTTTGTCGAGGCTGGGGATATAAGTGTCGATGGTGTTGTAGAACTCGGAGCGGTCGTCGAGCGGGCCGGAAATAATCAGCGGCGTGCGCGCCTCGTCGATCAGGATCGAATCCACCTCGTCGACGATGGCGTAGCTGTGTCCGCGCTGCACCATGTCCTCGAGCCGGTACTTCATGTTGTCGCGCAGGTAGTCGAAGCCGAGCTCATTGTTGGTGCCGTAAGTCACGTCGTAGTCGTACTGCTTCTTGCGCTCGGCGTCGTCGAGGCCATGGACGATGACCCCGACGGTAAGCCCGAGGAATTTGTAGATTTGCCCCATCCATTCAGAGTCGCGCTTGGCCAGGTAATCGTTGACGGTGACGACGTGGACGCCGCGGCCGGCAAGCGCGTTGAGGTAAACCGGGAGAGTGGCGACCAGCGTCTTGCCTTCACCGGTCTTCATTTCGGAGATCCGGCCCTCGTGCAGCACCATGCCGCCGATGAGCTGCACGTCGAAGTGGCGCTGGCCGAGCGTGCGCTTGGAGGCTTCGCGCACGGTAGCGAATGCCGGCTCCAAAATGTCGTCGAGCGTGGCGCCTTCGCCCAGTTGCTTTTTGAATTCTTCGGTACGCGCCTGCAATTCCTCGTCGGAAAGTTTCTCAAGCTCCGCTTCCAGCGCGTTGATGGCATCGACCCGCGGCCGAAAGGCGCGAATGCGGCGGTCGTTCGAGGAACCGAACAGCTTGCGGGCAACAGCGCCGATCATCGCGTCATCTTCTTTCCAATTTGGTCCGCGGAGCGCGAGTCCAACCAGCGGAAAATGCAGCGCTATTTACGGCTTCTGCAAGGCGAAAGCGGCGCGCCTGGATATACCTTGCGAGACATAGGAGGGGGTCGTTTTGTTGTCAATGTGAGCCGCTACTTCACGGCCTCGTTAAATGCCCGCGCGATTAAAGCCATTGCCAAGGCGGGCTGATTCGGCGAGTGTCCGCGCCGGCAATGTAAGGCCTCGCCTAGTGCCCCGATTCGAAGTTCGTATCATTGCGCGGAACTCTCGTTTGCGAACTTCGGAATCGAAAGGACACTAGCAAATTATTGTCCTGGTGTGGCTTTTGGTTCAGAAGTCCGCATGACGCGTTCGCGGCAAGAATGATGCGGACTTCTGAACCGCCACACTAGCGACTTGCCCATTTACCCAAAGGATTGCGTTCAATGGCCCTCACCCGCCTTCCCGTTCGCTACGCGCTCGGCGCGTTCGCGCTCACTCTTGTGCTTTCCATGCCGATCAAGATGGCTTTCGCGGAGGACAGCGATCCGGTCGTTGCCCGCGCCAACGGCGTCGACATCCGCGAAAGCGACCTTGCTCTGGCTGAAGAGGAGATCGGCAACAACATCCCCAACATACCGCCGGAGCAGAAGCGCGACTATTTCATCAACTATGTGACCGACGTGGTGGTGTTGTCGCAGGCTGCCGGCAAGCAGGGTCTCGCCGACCGGCCGGACGTCAAGCGCCGGCTCGACTTCGACCATAACCGGCTGTTGATGGAATCATTGTTGCAGGAAGCCGGCCGCGCCGCCCTTTCCGACGAGGCCGAGCACAAGGTCTATGACGAAGCCATCAAGCAGACGACCAACGAGGAAGAGGTGCATGCGCGCCACATCCTGGTTCCGACCGAAGAAGAAGCCAAAGCCGTCCTCGCGCAATTGAAGGCCGGCGCCGATTTTGCCACGCTGGCGAAAGAAAAGTCCAAGGATCCGGGCGGCGCCGATGGCGGCGACCTTGGTTATTTCACCAAGGAACAGATGGTGCCGGAATTCGCCGCGGTCGCGTTCAAGCTCGACAAGGGCCAGCTTTCCGACCCGGTAAAGACCCAGTTTGGGTGGCACATCATCAAAGTCGAGGATAAGCGCGTCAAGCCGACTCCGCCTTTCGAGCAGGTCAAGGGCCAGCTCGAAAACTATGTCGCGCATCGCGCGCAGGCGGCACTGGTCGAGAAGTTGCGCGCAACCGCCAATATCGAGCACCTCGACAAGCCAGCGGCGGCGCCCGCCGCCGATCCTTCGCTCAATACCGCGGCGCCAAGCAAGAAGTGACCCGGGACCGCACCTAATGCTTCGTCATTGCCGGGCTTGACCCGGCAATCCATCGCACCTAACGGGAACGCTCAATCGCCGCATGGATGCGCGGGGCATCGGCGAGCGAAGCGACGCCGTTCTTCGAACGCCTATACCCGCGCATGACGAGATCATGTCCTCCACCATCTCCCCGCTCGCGCCTGAATCGTTTCCGGAAATGCCGCCGGTGGCGGGCGTGCAGCTCGCAACCGCGGCCGCCGGAATCCGCTTCGGCGGCCGGACCGACGTCCTTCTGGCATTGCTGGCGCCGGAAACGACGGTGGCCGGTGTGTTCACGCGCTCGAAATGCCCGTCGGCGCCGGTCGACTGGTGCCGAGCGCGGCTCAAGGGCGGCAGCGGTAATGCCAACGCGCTCGTGGTGAATTCGGGAAACGCCAACGCCTTCACTGGCAAATCCGGGCGCGCGGCAACAAAGCTCACCGCCGAGATCACCGCGAAGGCTGCGCACTGCGAAACAGGCGACGTTCTGCTCGCCTCCACCGGCGTCATTGGCGAGCCGCTCGATGCGTCGAAATTTTCCGGCGTGATGGATCGCCTGGTGGCCGAGGCTACGCCCGGCCGCTGGGAAGAAGCGGCACAGGCGATCATGACCACCGACACCTTTCCGAAGGGCGCTGCGTCCATCATCCGCTTCGGTTCGAGCGTGGTCACAATCTGCGGTATTGCCAAGGGCGCCGGCATGATCGCGCCTGACATGGCGACCATGCTGTCATTTGTGTTCACCGACGCGCCGATCGCGCCTGCGGTCTTGCGGACGCTGCTGCGGCAGGGAGTTGCCGACACCTTCAACGCAGTGACCATCGACGGTGACACTTCCACCTCCGACACCCTGCTCGCGTTCGCGACCGGCGCTGCCGCCGCGCATGGCTTCGCCAAGATTACACGCCGCTCCGATCCGCGGCTCGCGGCGTTCCGCAAAGGCTTTTTCGCCGTGCTCGCCGATCTCGCCGAACAAGTAGCACGCGACGGCGAGGGCGCACGCAAGCTGGTTGAGATCGTGGTCGAGGGCGCGGTTTCGAAAAAATCGGCGCGGCGCATTGCGCTCTCGATCGCCAATTCGCCGCTGGTCAAGACCGCGATTGCCGGCGAGGACGCCAATTGGGGACGCGTGGTCATGGCCGTCGGTAAAGCCGGCGAGCCGGCGAACCGCGACCGCCTGTCAATCTGGTTCAACGGCATCCGGGTCGCCCACAAAGGCGAGCGCGATCCGGCCTACGACGAGACCGCGGTTTCGGCGGCGATGAAGAAACCCGAGATTGCGCTCAAGGTGGCGCTCGGATTGGGGAAAGGCAGCGACCGGGTGCTGACCTGCGACCTGACCAAAGAATATATTGCCATCAACGGCGATTACCGCAGCTAAGCCCGTTCGCGGAACGATCGCCGCAACTGGGTCGTTTCACGGACAATGACCGCCGCCATCAATCACGTTCGCACGCCGAACCTCGAGATCGCTTACGAGGAAAGCGGTGATGCCGCGACCATACCGGTCGTTCTCCTCCATGGCTGGCCCTACGATCCACGCTGCTACGACGGCGTGGTACCGCCGCTGGTCGCCGCCGGATGCCGCGTCCTCGTGCCTTACCTGCGCGGCTTTGGGCCCACGCGATTTCTGTCCACCACCGCGCCACGCTCCGGCCAGCAGGCGGCGCTCGGCCACGATTTGCTTGAGATGATGGATGCGCTTGCCGTCGAACGCGCGATTCTCGCCGGATACGATTGGGGCGGTCGCGCCGCTTGTATCGTCGCCGCGTTGTGGTCCGAGCGCGTGCGCGGCCTCGTTACCGTCAATGGCTACAACATCCAGGACATCGCCGGATCGAAAGAGCCACACGACCCGGCGCAGGAGCGCCGTTATTGGTATCAATGGTATTTTCAGACCGAGCGCGGACGCACGGGATTGGATTTAGACCGCCGCGCCTTTTGCCGTCTGCTGTGGCAATTATGGTCGCCGAATTGGAGTTTCAACGAGGCGACCTTCGCGCGCAGCGCAGCGTCGTTCGACAATGCCGATTTTGTCGGCGTGACGATCCATTCCTACCGCCACCGCTACGGCAACGCCGCAGGCGACCCGACGCTGGAGGAGATCGAAAAGCGGCTTGCCGCCAAGCCGAAAATCGCAGTGCCGACCATTGCGTTGCAGGGCGAAGCCGACGGGGTGTTGCCGCCGGAATTGTCCGGAAGGCACGGCGCGTTTTTCACCGGACCGTATCAGTACCGCGTTCTCCCGAAAATCGGACATAATCCCCCGCAGGAAACGCCCGCCGTCTTCGCCGACGCCATACTCGAATTGGCCAAGACTGCTTAAAGCCAGCGAACCGCCCTGAATACAGTAAATGTTTATTCACCATAGCGACGTTTGCGGGAATGAACGGGAGCGGTTTGAACCTGCCTTTACCTGCCGTCCCTAAATTGAGACCGGACCTGTGAGTGTGAATCTCGTCCTTGTCGCCGCCTGCGCGCTCATCGACCCTGACGGACGTGTGCTCATCGCCCAACGTCCGGAAGGCAAAGCGATGGCCGGTCTTTGGGAGTTTCCCGGCGGCAAGGTCGAGGCCGGAGAACGCCCGGAAGAGAGTCTGATCCGCGAACTGAAGGAGGAACTGGGAATCGTCGTCAATGAGGAGTGTCTGGCGCCGCTGACCTTTGCCAGTCATCGGTATCCTGCATTCCAACTACTCATGCCTCTTTATGTCTGCCGGCGCTGGGAAGGGATTGCCGCGGCGCGCGAGGGACAAACATTGAAATGGGTGCGGCCCAACGATTTACGCAACTATTCCATGCCGCCTGCCGACGAACCTTTGATTCCACACCTGATAAATCTGCTGTGACGGAAAGGTGCATAAGACTATGAGCAATCGATCCACATCCTTCGGGGCTGGATTGCTCCGCCGTTTCGCGCGCGACGAAAGCGCCGCCACGGCCATCGAATACGCGCTGATCGCTTCCGGCATTTCCATTGTCATCGCCGCGACAGTGTTCCAGGTCGGCACGGCCGTCAAAGCCGACTTCACCAACGTTTCCACCGCCTTGAAATAGTCTCTTACTTACCCGCCTTCTCGCCGGCGGGAAGTTCGCGCGTGCCGAGCGCTTCGGCAAGCCGAGCTTGCGCCGACCCCGGCGCGAGCGGCTGCTGTTGGCTCGGATGCGGCGCCCAGCCGGACAACCACAGAAACTCGAATGTTGCCCGCACCCGCCCGTCCGCATCGGCGAAACGTTGGCGATAAATCTCCGCCATGCGCAGCAAGGTCGCCCGCTTCAGCGGCGTGCGCCTTCGATCGACCAGCGCATTGGTGGCGCCCATACGCCGCAAATCATTCATCAGGCCGAAGACAGAATCATAGCGCACGGTAATGCTGTCGGAATCGGTTACCGGCAGCGCAAATCCCGCGCGCTGCAACAGCGCACCGAGGTCGCGCAAATCGGCGAACGGCGCCACCCGCGGCGAGAGTCCGCCTTCAATCTCGCTTTCGGCGGCGGCAAAGGATTGGCGCAGCTCGGTTAGCGTGTCGCCGCCCATAAGCACGGCAAGAAACAATCCGTCCGGCCGCAGCGTCCGCCTGATCTGTACGAACGTGCCCGGCAAGTCATTGACGAACTGCAACGACAGCGCCGACACCACAAGATCGAATACGCCATCGCGAAACGGCAGCGCCTCTTCGTCAGCGGCAACGAAGAGCGGAGAGTAGAAGCCGCCGCGATCCGCACTGGCGGCAACGATCGCCTCGACGGAATTCAAACCGGAGAGCGCGGTACGGACCTCATCCCCCGGCGTTCCGAGATCGAGCGCGAGAGGAAAGCGCCGCAGCACCGCCGCTAGCCGTTCGGCGAGATCGGTGGCTGCGCGTTCGAGCAAAAAAGTCGCCGGTCCCAAAGCACGCGCACGGGCGCGACGAGTGCGCAGCACCTTGCGATCGAACACCAGCGGGTTTTCGCTCATCCGGCGATTTTCTCACATTCGCCGCCGCAGGCGAACCAGGGGCGATGACAATCCGCCGCGTGCAGGGTACCGTTCCCGTTATGTCGGCTGCGGCGGGGCTCGCCAATTCGCCCGGAGTTAAACGGGCCGCGAATGCGGCGCGCACATTCGTGCGCGCGGCGCTCGATATCGCGCTCCCGCCGCTCTGTGCCGTCTGCCGCGCCCCGGTCCACGGCAACGGACTCTGCGCCGGCTGCTGGTCGAAGCTTTCGTTCATCACCCGACCTTATTGCGAGCGGCTCGGCATCCCATTCATCTACGATCCAGGTCCCGGCATTTTGTCGATGGAGGCGATAGCCAATCCGCCTGCCTATCAGCGCGCCCGCGCCGCGGTGCGCTTCGACGAAATTTCCCGCGCATTGGTGCATGCGCTCAAATACGGCGACCGGCTCGATCTTACGCCGATGATGGGGCGCTGGCTCGCGCTTGCCGGACGCGATCTGCTTGCCGAGGCCGACGCGCTCGTCCCGGTGCCGCTGCACTGGCGGCGAAATTGGGCGCGCCGCTTCAACCAATCGGGAATGCTGGCGGCGGCGGTTTCCTCGCAGACCGGCGTGCCGGTGGCCGCGTCGGCGCTCAAGCGGGTGAAGGCCACTGTCCAGCAAGTCGGGCTGTCACGGTCGGAGCGCGCCGCCAATATCCAGGGCGCGTTCCGCGTGCCGGCGGAGGGCAAAGCGGCGATCGCCGGCCGCCGGCTCGTCCTTGTCGACGATGTCTTGACCTCGGGGGCGACGGCCGAAGGCTGTGCGCGGGCGCTTCTCCGCGCCGGGGCGGCGAACGTCGATGTGCTGGTATTTGCAAGGGTTGCCGATCCAGTGCAAACGTCCATATAAAGTGCTGAGGGGAAAGAACTAACGCGCTGTTATGGCTTCCGTGGAAATTTACACGCAGCAATTTTGTCCCTATTGCCACTGGGCGAAGGAATTGCTTTCTCGCAAAGGTGTCGGCTTCGATGAAATCGATGTCACCGGCGATACGCAGGAGCGCCAGGCGATGAGCGCGCGGGCGAACGGGCGCAGCTCGGTGCCGCAGATTTTTATCGGCTCCACTCACGTCGGCGGCTGTGACGAACTCTATGCCCTCGAAGACGCGGGCAAGCTCGATGGACTGCTGTCGCAGAGCGAAGAAAAGTCCGCATGACCACGGCACCGACGTTCAAGGTCGCGCTGGTGCAAATGCGTTCGGGCCTGCATCCGGACGCCAATCTCGCCGCGGCGCTTGCGGCAATCGATGAGGCGGCGCGCGCCGGCGCAGCGTATGTGCTCACGCCCGAAGTAACCAACATTATGGAGACCAAGCGCGAGCGGCTTTTCGCCACCATCATCGACGAGGAGCACGACCCGACGCTCGCGGCCTTGCGTGAGGCCGCGCGCCGGCACGCGATGTTTGTTCATGCCGGCTCGCTGGCGATCAAGCTTTCGGCCGACAGGGCGGCCAACCGCTCGTTCGTTATCGACCGCGACGGCGAGATTGTCGCGCGTTACGACAAGATTCACATGTTCGACGTCGATTTGGCTAATGGTGAAAGCTACCGCGAGTCGCGCAACTACCGCCCCGGCGAGCTTGCCGTCACCGCCGACCTGCCTTGGGGCAAACTAGGCTTGACCGTCTGCTACGACTTGCGCTTTCCCGCGCTTTACCGGGCGCTGGCGGAGGCTGGCGCTTCGTTTCTCTCTATCCCTTCGGCCTTTACCCGGCAGACCGGCGAGGCGCACTGGCATGTGCTGATCCGCGCGCGTGCCATCGAAAACGGCTGTTTCGTTTTCGCCGCGGCGCAAGGCGGCCGCCACGAAAGCGGGAGGGAAACGTTCGGCCATTCGCTCGTGGTCGATCCGTGGGGACGCGTCCTCGCGGAAGCCGGCGCCGAGCCGGGCGTGATTGTTGCCGAAATCGATCCGGCGCAAGTCGTCGCCGCGCGCGCCAAAATTCCGTCGCTCCGCCATGGCCGGCGTTTTGAACTGACCGAGCCGCTCGCCGAGCCAACTCATCTACGCGCCGTGCGGGTGCCGTGATGATCAAGTATGCGCTGCGCTGCGAGCGGGACCACGAATTTGAAAGCTGGTTCAAGAATTCCGCGGCCTACGACAGTCAAAGAAAACGCGGCCTGATCGCCTGCCCGGCTTGCGGTTCCGCGAAAGTCGAAAAGGCCATCATGGCGCCGCGGCTCGGGCGCAGCGAAAGCGCCGGCGGGGAGCCGCTCCCTGCCGCGGCGGCCGCGCCGCCGACACCTTCCCTTCCCGTGCCGATGCCGTTTGCGCCGCCGGGAAAAGGAACCGTGGCGATCATGTCGCCCCAGGAACGCGAACTGCGCAAAAAGCTGAAAGAACTGCGCGAACACATCGTCAAGAACGCAGATTATGTCGGCCAGCGCTTTCCCGAACAGGCGCGCAAGATTCATTACGGCGAGACCGAACACCGCTCGATCTATGGCGAAGCTTCGCCCGAAGAGGCCAAGGAATTGCACGAGGAAGGCATCGCCTTTCACCCGCTGCCGATTTTGCCGGACGAATTCAACTAACGCGCCGACGCCATATCCGGCTCAATGCCGTTCTTCTTTGCTCTCGACTTGAGATGATGACGCCACCGCCGCTGCGTTGGTATTGGCGGACTCAATCGCCTGATATCCGCAGGTCCCGTCCAGGGAACTATCAACGAAAGTACGTGTTTTCCGGCACGGCACGTTGAGTGTCCGCAGCGGGTCTCAATTGGTCGGGCTACCGGTAATCGAAAACGCGCGTTGCTGCGAACGAGCGTGGGCTCGACGCGGACAATGTCTTCCTGGAAGGTGCGCAATGCTTTTGTGACTTGTAGGTTGCGCGCCGCCGGATAGGAGGTGATGGTTGGCAATTATCACTGAGGGCGCGCTCGCGACCTGGGGCATCGCCGGTTTGGCGACGGCCGGCGTCATCACGCGACCGTTCCGGTGGCCGGAAGCGATTTGGGCGGTTGCCGGCGCAATCGCGGTGGTCGCATTCGGCCTGTTACCCTGGACGGATGCCGTCGCCGGCCTCCACAAGGGTCTTGATGTTTATCTGTTTCTCGCCGGGATGATGCTGCTGGCTGAGGTTGCGCGCCGCGAAGGCTTGTTCGACTGGCTGGCGGCATTGGCTACCAGCCACGCCGATGGATCGGCGAGCCGTCTGTTTCTCCTGACTTACATTGTCGGCGCGATCGTCACGGTTTTCCTGTCGAACGATGCCACCGCCGTCGTGCTGACACCCGCCGTTGCCGCCGCGGTGAAGGCCGCACGAGCCGAGCAACCGGTCCCTTACCTCTTGGTCTGCGCCTTCATCGCCAACGCGGCATCGTTCGTGCTGCCGATCTCGAATCCAGCCAATCTCGTTATTTACGGCAATCACATGCCGCCGCTGCTGCAATGGCTGCCGCGCTACCTGCTGCCTTCGGTAGTTTCAATCGCCGCGACCTATCTGGCGCTACGCTGGACGCAGCGTCGACTGCTAACCCAAACCCTCGCCAAGGATGTGGCGGTGCCGCCGCTCTCGAACGGCGGCAAGACCGCGGCCGCCGGTATCGCTGCGACGGCGGTTGTGCTGCTCGTGGCATCGGCCATGGATATCCACCTGGGACTGCCGACCTGTCTCGCGGGTATCGCCACCGCGGTCATCGTCCTCGTTCCAAGGCCGCTTCAAACCTGGAGCATATTAAAAGATATTTCCTGGGGCGTGCTCCCCCTGGTCGCCGGCCTCTTCGTTCTGGTCGAGGCATTAAATCAGACCGGCGTCATCGGCATGATTGGCATTTTGCTTAGCCACGCGGCTTCGATTTCGGCGACCGGGACGGCATGGGCCGCCGGCGCCGCTGTGGCCGTCGCGAGCAACCTGGCAAACAACCTTCCGGTCGGGCTAATCGCCGGCAGCGTGGTGCAGAACGATCACGCCGTCGATCACATCGTCCGCGCCGTCCTGATCGGCGTCGACCTTGGACCCAATCTGTCGGTAACCGGCTCGCTTGCAACCATCCTTTGGCTCACGGCGTTGCGCCGTGAAGATTTGACGGTCGGCTTCGGCACATTCCTGAAGATCGGCGCGGTGGTCATGCCACCGGCGCTCGTCTTGTCGATCGCGACCGCATTACTGACCCGGTGAATCCAAACACAGAGGCGATGTCATGCAAAATATCAGCGCGGCCTGGATCTATCCCATTATCGTCGTCGGCGGCCTGCTCCAGGCTTGGGGCCCGCCAATGAATGGCGCGCTGCGCAACGCCGTGACCAATCCTTGGCTCGCCAGCCTCATCTCGTTTTTGCCGATCGTGGCTTTGCTGGCGTGCCTCCTCCTGTGTCAGCCGCGGCCGCTGCCGACGCTGGCCGGCATCAGCGCCATGCCGTGGTGGGCGCCTTTGGGCGGCCTCGTCGGCGCCGTCGCTGTCGTCGCCGGCTTGTTGTTCGTGAACAAAATCGGTGCTGGAGCGTTTGCCGGCCTGACCATCACTGCCAATATTCTGATGTCGCTTGCCATCGATCATTTCGGCTGGTTCGGGATCAACACGCATGCGCTCAACGGCTGGCGCGCGCTGGGCGCGGCGCTGATGGTGGCGGGCATCGCGCTGGTGGCGCGGTTCTAAGCTTTCAGGCCGGCGAGAAGTCCGTCAATCCAACAGATTGCGTATCTTCGCCGCCAGCGCGGCCTGCGTGAACGGCTTCTGGATCATGTTGACGCCTTGATCGAGCCGCCCGTTGTGGACAATGGCGTTGCGCGAATAACCGGTCATGAACAGAACATTCAGCCCGGGACGCTTTGTGGCCGCTTCGTCGGCCAGATCGCGGCCGTTGCGGCCCGGCAGCACCACGTCGGTGAGCAAGAGGTCGACCCGCTCGGTGGCAAGAATTTTCAATGCCGACGGCGCGTCGGTTGCCCGGAAAACGATGTAATTGAGCTCGCGCAAAGTCTCGGCAATAAAAGCGCGCACATCGTCGTCGTCTTCGACAAGGAGGATGGATTCACCGCCCGGCCCCGCCGGCATTTTTGCATCTTGCAGGTCCGGCGCCTCGGCCGCGGTAGCGCCTTTGACACGCGGCAAGTAAATCTTGACGGTCGTGCCGTGGCCAGGCTCGCTGTAAATTTTGATGTGACCACCGATCTGCTTGACGAAGCCGTAGACTTGGCTCAGCCCGAGTCCGGTGCCCTGCCCGGTTTCTTTGGTTGTGAAAAACGGTTCGAAAGCGCGGCTGGCGACATCCCCGGTCATGCCGGCGCCGTTGTCAGTCACCGAGATTTCCACGTACTGACCGGGCCTGACTTCGGCATTCCTTGAGCAATAAATCTCATCGAGAAAGGTGTTACTGGCCTCGATGGTCAACTTGCCGCCTTCGGGCATGGCATCGCGGGCGTTGAGCGCGAGATTAAGGATGGCGGTTTCAAGCTGGGTTTCGTCGGCTTCGACCTGCCACACCCCGCCGGCGCCGACGACTTCGAGCTGCAGCTGCTCGCCAAGCGACGGCTTGAGGAACGTCGACAGGTGCCGCAGCAGCTTGTTGACGTCGAACACTTTGGCTTCCAGCGGTTGGCGCCGGGAGAAGGCCAGCAGATGAGCGGTCAAGCGTGCGGCCCGCTGCGCGCCGGTGAGCGCTTGATCGATTGCGCGCACCAGGCGCTCCTGCGACGCGGCGTGGCCGGCTTCGAGCGCCCGCTTGGCGCCGTCGAGGTTGCCGATGATGATAGTCAGGAGATTGTTGAAATCGTGCGCCACGCCGCCGGTGAGCTGGCCGACGGCGTCCATTTTTTGTGATTGATAGAGCTGCTCGCGCGCCGCTTCCAAGCGCTGCTGCCCTTCGCGCCGATCCGTGATGTCGCGCGTGATCTTGGCAAAACCGACGACCTCGCCCTTCGGGTCGCTGATACGGTCGATGACGACGCTGGCCCAGAACCGGGTGCCGTCCTTCCGCACCCGCCAGCCCTCGGCCTCGTATCTGCCTTCGCTCGCCGCAGTCGCCAGCGCCCGGGTCGGCACCTCCTTGGCGCGATCTTCCGGCGTGTAGAATTGCGAAATATGCCGGCCGATGACTTCGTCTTCGGTATAGCCCTTGATCCGCACCGCGCCGGAATTCCAGTTGGTGATGTTGCCCTGCGGGTCGACAAGAAAAATGGCGTAGTCGGTGACGCCTTGGACCAGGAGCTGGAAGCGCTGGTTGGCGGCTTGCGCCAGCGAATGGGTGCGAACCTGCTCACGAAATTGATTGCGGATAGCCCGCAAGCCGAAGACAGCCAACACAATGAGCACGAGCACCGCGCCGACAATGCCGAATTGCAGCCATTCATCCATTTCAGCGGCATAGTCTCTCGTGTCGACAAGGCGCTGCGTCTCCATGGAAAAGAGGCTCGCCAGAATGGCGCGAGCACGGTCCATAAGGTCTTTGCCAGCGTTACTGCGAACGAGAGCGAGCGCCGCATCGCCCTCGCCGTTTTGCTTGAGAGTAACGACTTGCTGGAGCTCGGCGAGTTTCTGGTCGGCCAGCTGATAGAGCGTAGCGAGCGCGGCAGCATCCCGCGTGCCGGCTTTGGGTGACTGCTGCAACTGCCGAATCTCGCGCAAAAGATTTGGCGCGGCGCGATTGTACGGTTCCAGATAGCTGGCATCGCCGGTGAGCACATAGCCGCGCTGGCCGGTTTCGGCGTCGAGCAATTCGGACTGGATGCGGTTGAGACTGTTGATGGTATCGAGCGAATCACGAACGTCGGCTTGAGCGCGTGTTTGCCTGACCGCCAAAATCGCGGCGACGACGAGAATCGCGAGTAACAGGATGAATGCCAGCGAAAGCACGACGACGTTGATGCGTAGACCAGGCGAGACGCTTATCGCGCCCTTTTCGGCCTGTACTGGCATTCCCGCAGTCATCCGGCGCCCCGAGCCAACTCTCGCGCAGCTACATCGACATTCACATTTCCGGCAAGCGCCATCAATACGCCCACAGCAGCAAGCCGACGCCGGCGGCCACAAGCAGCATGCCCATGACCTCGCGCGCGGAGGTGCGCTGGCCGAAGGCGACGCGGGCGACGATCTGCGCGAAAACCACCTCGATCAAGGCCAGAGTCCGAACGCTTGCCGCGGTGGCGAGCGCGAATGCGAGAAACCAGAATTGCGAGGCCACGGCGCCGGCAAAGCCGGCGGATAACGAGGGCTTCCAGGTGAGAAAGATGTTGCGCAGCACTTGCGGCGCGCGCAGCCCGAGATAGAGCGATAACACCACTGCCTGAATGGCGATGCCGACGGTAAGCGTGAATGTCGCCGACATCGCATAGGCTGGTAAATGAAGGCTGAGGATGGCACCTCGGAAACCGATCGCCGACAGCGCGAACATGCCGCCCGAGGCTAATCCAATCAGCGTCGGCTTAATGCCGCCGACCATGCCGCCGGGCTTGGTCGACATCAGGAGCACGCCGGCCGTCGCGACAAGGATCGCCGCCATCATCGGCCCGGTCACCGTGTCGCCGAGAAACAACAGACCGAACACAGCCACCTGAATCGGCTCGGTCTTGATATAGGCGATAGTCACCACGAAAGAGCGCTCGCCCATGGCGGCAAGCATCAACGCGGTGGCGGCAACTTGCGCGAAGGCGCCCACGAGCACCCACGGCCAGAAGACCCATACCGGCCGCGGCAACGGCGAGCCGGTGGCCAGCATGATCGCGCCAAGGAAAACAAGCGCAAACGGAAAGCCGAACAGAAAACGGACGTGGGTGGCGCCGACGGTGCCCAGCGTCGCGGTCAACTCGCGCTGCATGGCGTTGCGCAGGGTTTGGGCGAAAGCGGCGATAATCGTGAAAACAGCCCACAGCCACGGCGGCGACGTCACTTAAGCCTTCTCCGCGACCATCATGTAATTGACGTCGGTGTCCGCCGAAAGCTGCCAGCGGTCGGCGAACAAATTGTAGACGACGCCGATTTCGTCGGCGACGACAAGACCGCTCCGCGCGATCGCAATTTCCAGCTCGTTCGGCGTGACGAACTTTTCCCATCGGTGGGTGCCGCGCGGCAGCCAGCGCAAAATATATTCGGCGCCGACAATCGCCAGCGCAAAACTTTTGGCCGTGCGATTAAGCGTAGCGACGAACAACAATCCGCCCGGCGCGACCAGCCCCGCCGCAAGCCCAATGAACAGGCCGAGATCGACAACGTGCTCCACCACTTCCATGGCGAGAACGACGTCAAACGTGTCGCCAGATTGCGCCAGCGCTTCCGCCGGGACGGCGCGGTAGTCGATGCTTAGCCCCGCGCGCTCGGCGTGATGTTTGGCAACGGCGACATTGCTTTCCGACGGATCGGCGCCGACGACGCGCGCGCCGAGACGGGCCAGCGGTTCTGAGAGAATTCCGCCGCCGCAGCCGATATCGAGCACGCGGAGCCCGGCGAGGCTGTCGAGCCGCGCCGGATCGCGCCCGAAATGCTCAGCCGCACGGTCGCGGATATAGGCAAGGCGGACCGGATTGAACTTGTGCAGAGCCGCCATCGGTCCGCGGGTGTCCCACCACTGCGCGGCAAGACGCGAAAAGCGGGCAACTTCATCCTGATCGACGCTGCCCGCCGCCTGCTCTGACGCCATCTCGCTTACCCGGTTCGCACCCTGTCCGGCGATGAAGTCCGCCGCAGGGTAAGGTCCAAGAGAATATTCCAGAGTAAGCCGTTGCCGGTCGCCCGCCAATCGCGACCGCGGGTGCTCGTCCGCGTGAAAAGAAACCGGCCACCCGGCGGCCTTGTACGCCGCCGGTTATGCTCACACATCCAGGGCGTAAGGCCCGAAACAGACCCTGGGGGATGGCGTGGCGTTTAGGATCGGCACGGCTTTCACCCTCGGCCTGCTCATCTCGCTGGCGATGGCTTACCCCGCCGGCTGCGGCGATGCCGCAGAGGCTGAAACCCCGCCATCGGCCCCGGACAGCCAGTATCAGGCTTGCCTTACTGGCGCCGGCGCCGTGCACGACGCCGCCCAGGCGTCCGAATGCAAGCGGGTAGCGGAACAGACCGATAGCGATCGCACCAACTGCCTCGGCAAGCTCAACCTGCCGAAAATCTACTGCGACACCTCCTATGCGGCGCGCGATCCCAGCGCCAACTGCACGCTACCCGATCAAATCGGCTCGGTCATTGACGCCGAGCTTGCGCATGCGCGTTTCCGCTGCGCGCGGGTGCTCAAAGGCGAAGAAGGCAAGCTCTAACTGTTGGTGGGAAAACTTGGCCGGGAATGCGAAACGCGAACCGTTTGCGCTATAGTGCCTCCATGACTCGCCGCACAACCGACCCCCGCACCGCCGCTGAACAGGCCTTCAAGGCAGTGACCGCCAAACCGGTTGAGGGACCGCCCAAGCCTCCACCGTCACTGCCGGGCGCGAAGGAGACGGTATCGTTGCGCCTCGACCGCGACGTCCTTGATTCTTTCCAAGCCGACGGACCGGGCTGGCAGGACCGCATCAACGCCGCTTTGCGCAAAGCGGCCGGAAAGTAATCCGCTCAGGCCCGGTCGATGCGCGCGGCATAACAGCCGGGCGCGGCGAAATGGGCGTGCAGATAGGCCGCGCGCGGCTCGGCGAACAGGCGCTCGATCGCGCCTTCGAGGTCCTTGCCGTCGGCGAGCTCCCAGCCGACCATCATGGCGTTGCGATCGAAGGCGCGGACCGCCAGCATGCGTTTGCGCAACTGCTCGGGCACCGTGTCGACGGCGTCGAATGTCTCCTCGCCCCGGCGCACATAGATGGCAAAACGCATCCGGTAAGGCGAAGCGACTGCGTGGTGCTCATAGTTGACCAGGATGAGTTCGTCGCCGGTCTGCGCATCGGTGAGGCTGATGCGGCAAGGGCGCGGACCATCTGCAATCCGCCGTACCGCGCCGGCTCGGGCGAGCTCTTCGTCGGACAAGGTAAACAAATGGGTGAACTTCTCGGCCGGCAGTCCCTGGATGCGGAAATGCATGGTTGGATCCCTCTGCTGCTGCGCCGAAGATGTGTGGGAACCGCAACACAAACCACCCGAATTCTGGGTAAGCTGAAAAAGTCGCAGCCGTTATCTCAATTTCGCCCCATAACATCGTATGTATTGGGGCCGGGACGAAGCTGCACACTGGGGTTATGGTGCCTGAAAAGCCCGCCTATTTTTCGCGTTTTGCCGTGAAGTTCGCCGAGATTCTCGGTGCCGGCATCGCGACCGCGGTCAGCGGGTATCTCGTCGCTCACCTCGGCGGATATTTGTCGTGGCCGGCGAAGGCGCCTGTGCCGACGGTAGCGGTCGAGGCCCCTGTGGGTGGCAATGCCAGAACGCTCGACCGGCCGCGCGACCGCGCCACCGCGTCCGCGCCCGCCGAGACTCACGCGACTCCTGACGACCGCGCCAAGGAGCCCGCACGCGCGGCTGCAAAACCGGTGGACGTGTCCACCCCGGTGACAACCGCCGCCGTTCCCGCGGACAACGACGACAAGCGTTCGCATGGCGCGTCGCGCAAGCCTGCAGCCGAGGCGCATGCCGCGAAGCCTGCGCCACACGAAACCACGGAAGCCAAGACGCCGGCGCAGGAAGCAGTCGAAGACCAGGTTCGCGCCGCGCTTGCAAATGTCGATGCGAGCCGGACCCCGGCGCCAAACACGCCGACGCCCGCTGCCACGGCGCCCACACCGCAAACGGCTGCAATACCTCAGTCGCAGCCGATTCCTGCGCCGAGTAATCCCGCCACTCCCGCGCCCTCGCCAAGTACAGCCACGTCCACTGCGCCGCCCGTCGCGGTGGCGGTACCGGCAGCGCCGCCGCTCGACATTCAAAATGCCGCGCCTGTCGCCGCGACCACCCCGAGCCCACCTGTTGCCGCGTCAGCGTCGGCACAACAGACTCCGGCGGAGCCGGGTCCGCTGACCACGGTCGAGATAAAATCCCGCCCGGTCGCCGGCGTCGGGGAAACGCCGCCTGGCGCGCAGGCGACGGCCGAAGCCGACAATGAACCGGACGGGAAGGCAAAAGGCGAAACCGACAAGGGTTTCTTCTCCACCATTGCCCACCTTCCCGAAATGCTGCGCACCAATGCGCATGCCCCGGCCGGCGATCCACCCCGCCCGCCGATGCCGGTCAGGGAATAAGCCTCGCTCCACTCGTCACGGGTGAACCTTCGGTCTCCGCCGATGCGAAGCGGGGAAAAGCATCCCCCGCATTTCGCGCTGATCGAATTCCCGGTTAGATTGCGCCATGCTCAACTGGTATCGCGATCTCGGCGCGGCCGAGCGGCGCACATTCGTGGCGTGTTTCGCCGGTTGGGCGCTCGATGCTCTCGACGTCCAGATTTATTCGTTCGTCGTGCCGGCATTGATCGCGGTGTGGCACATCACCAACGCGCAAGCCGGACTGCTCGCGACCAGCGCGCTGGTCATCTCCGCCTTCGGCGGCTGGATCGCCGGCATGCTCGCGGACGTCGTCGGCCGGGCCCGACTGCTCATGATCATGATCGTGTGGTTCGCGTTCTTCACCTTTCTGTCCGGCTTCACCAACAGTTTCGAGCAATTGCTGGTCGTGCGCGGTCTTCAGGGTTTCGGTTTTGGCGGCGAATGGGCGGCCGGTTCGGTCTTAATCGGTGAAGTCGTTCGCGGCGCAGATCGCGGCAAGGTCGTGGGCGTTGTGCAGAGCGCCTGGGCGTGGGGCTGGGGCGCCGCCGCCATCCTTGCCACCATCATCTTTCAGGTCTTTGACCAGCAGATCGCCTGGCGTCTCTTGTTCTTTGTCGGCGTCTTGCCGGCGCTTTTGGTGTTTTACATCCGGACCAAGGTGCCGGAGCCGACGATCTTCAAAGAAGCGAAGCAATCCGCGCCGAGGCGGGCCGCGCTCGACATTTTCAGCCGCGAGCTGATCACGACAACCATCCTCGGCGCGGCACTCGCCACCGGCGCGCAGGGCGGCTACTACGCGATCACGACATTCCTGCCGACATTTCTGCGCACGCAACGCCATCTGAGCGTGCTCGGCACCGGCGGCTATCTCGCGGTCATCATCGTAGGCTCGTGGTGCGGCTATATCGCCAGCGCCTATCTGAACGACGCCATCGGCCGGCGTAAAAATTTCTTCGTGTTCGCCATCGGCTCTTTGCTGATCGCGATCGCGTACACCCAAGCGGAGATCTCGGACGCGATGATGCTCGCGCTCGGCTTTCCGCTCGGCTTCTTCGCCTCGGGCATTTTCAGCGGCATGGGCCCGGTTCTTACTGAATTGTTTCCCACCAGCGTGCGCGGCGCCGGCCAAGGCTTTTGCTATAATTTCGGCCGCGGCATTGGCGCGTTCTTTCCAACGCTGGTCGGACTGTTGTCGGCTTCGGTTACGCTCGGCACCGCGATCGGCATTTTTGCCGCGATATCTTACGCCATCGTCATCATTGCCGCGCTGGCGTTGCCTGAAACCCGCGGTCGGGAATTGCTCGCGAACTAGCGCTTGCTGAAATTATCCCCTCGTCGCCCTGCTGGCTTTTAGGGGCTACGCTCTTGTACCAGTCGCCCCTGAGCAAAACGTTCATGACGCGCTCGGCGCTCTGCGCCCACGCCGTTATCGGTAGGGCGCCGGAATTCGGATGCTGGCCGGTGCGGTAGAGCCGCAACCAGTCTTTGATTGCCTGCGCCAAGTCAGGGTTTTCGGCCGCGAAATAGAACGCGTGCTCGCCCGCCACCTCGCGAAAGACCGGAATGTCACGCGCAATGATCGCCAGGCCGTGCCGCGCGGCTTCAATCAACGGCAGACCGAAACCTTCGCCTTCGGCCGCCGCGATGAAGCAGGACGAGGCGGCGTAGATTTTTTCCAAATACTCATCGGAAGGTCCGTTCAGCCAAAACAGGCGCTTGCCGCTTTGGTGATGAGATTGCAGCCGCGCTGTGATTTGCGGGATGGTGCGGCGCATGTCCCGCGGCAGGCCGCGCCAGCCTTCAGCACCGACGACAATCAAATTGACGTCCACGGCTTCGCCCCAAAGCCGATCGAAAGCGTCGAGCACCGGCAAATGCCCTTTGCGCGGCTCAATGGTGCCGACCATAAGAAAACTTGGACGCGCAGCGAAGGTTTCAAGATAATGTGGCGCGTCCTGAGGAAAGCCACGTGTCGGAGCGGCATTGGCAATGTCTGCACCCGGCCGGAAATGGCTGATGTGGAAGGGACGCGATCGTAAAAAAACGCGATTTTCGGCCCACTCGTGCAGATCGTCGGCCACGGTTCGTGAAACGCACCACGCTCCATCGGTTTGCAGAACGGCATGCAGCCACTTTTCGTACGCAACATTTTCGCCTGGCGGAAAAAATTGCGGCAGCCGGAGCGCCAGCAAATCATGAACGGTGAAATAAACGGCGACGCCGCGGCGGCGGCAGTCGGCCATCAAGCCGGCGGCCTCGGCTTCGACGAGCTGTCGGCCGGAATGGTCGAGCCCGAGAACTACGTCACCGGTCTGCAGCTCGGCCGCCGCATCGGCCAATATGTCGGCCGGGCAGCCCAAAAGATCGAGCGTGAAGCGCCGCGCATAGCGATAGTGCCAGGAACCGCCCTCGTCGCTCAGGTATACAGGCTCGATGCGAAAGCCCTCCGGACGTTTGTCGAGAAACGCGAGCATCAGGCCCCGCGCTAGCCGTTCGATGCCGGTTTTGAGTTCGGTGCGGCAGGTCGCTGAGACGTCGAGCAGCAATTGGCGGGTCGGCCGTTTTGTCGGCAAGGATCGGGCGATGGCGCGGGACAAAATGCGGCATTCGGTTTCGCCGGGTGGCGGCGATACGGCGGCCGCCGCATCGAGCATGGCGGACAGTCCCGCCCTGCCCTCCGAAAAGAAAGCTTCGATTGCCTCGGCATAAAGGTGCGCACAGCTTTCGGGCGCGTGGCGGGATGCGATCGCTTCACGGCCTCTGCGGCGCAGACCGTCGCGCCGCCCTGCGTCTTGGTGAAGCGTTTCGAGCGCAGCAATCAGGTCGGCGTCGGAGAACTCGTCGTCGAGCAGCCACACGGCGTCGGCCGGCAACTCCGCTGCGCTGCCGTGCGCGTTGGCGATGACCGGCACTCCCGCATTCAGGCAATCGAGGAGCGCGCCGGAGGTCTCGCCGCGCGAACGCGTGCGCAACTGAATCGCCACATCGGCGGCGGCGAGATACTCGCGGAAGCGTGCCCCGTCCACCCGGCCGATAATGCGGACGCGATCGGCAAGCTTATGGGCGCGGATGAAGTCCAGAAGCTGCATGCCGTAGTCGCCAACGTGATTTTCGCCGACGAAAACCAGATAACAATTCGCGTCCCGGACCAGCGACGAGCCCAAGAACGCGTCGAGCAGCCGATGATTGAGTTTGTACGGTTCGAGACTGCCGAACGAGCATAAGACAAACGCGTCCCGCGGCAGCCCTATCGCCTCTCGCGCCGCAGCTCGTGGACACGGTTCGGCCGGCGCCCGCACGTGCGGGATGACCTTCCAGTGTTTGGTAAAATCAGGCCCGAGCCAATCGCTCGCGAGGCTGCGCGCATGTTCTGAATGAACAATGAATCCCTGCGCCGCCTGCACAACGCCGAGATTGACGGGATAACGTATTTTCGCCGCTTCCTCGTCGCGATAACGGTCACGCACGGCGATGTAGCCGTGACTTTGATAAAGCGCCCGCGTCCAAACGCCGCTCGATGTATCGATCTTTTCGAGCCAGCTGAAAAGTCCGCTGAGAAAGACGTCGTGCAGAACGACTGTGCCCGGAATCTCGACCATCAGGTCGCGCATATAATCGTGGAAGTGCGAATTCCCCATCTGATAGATGACGCGATCGATTATGGCGTGATTGGCACGCAGCCATGCCGGATCGTGAATGGGGAAATCACTCCCGATCGCCGCGGTGTCGACCATTTTCTGATCCGTGATCAGGACAATGTCGTAGTGCCGGGACAGCGCAGGAAGAAGATCGGCGCTGTAATCAGCAATGCCCGTGCGTTCCGGCGGGAGTGGCGAAACGAAAGCAAGACGCGGACGCGAAACCGCGCCCGCGGCGACAACGGGCTTTCGTTCGGTAACGCCGCCCATTCTTTTGTCGAGCGCGCATTTAAGTCTCGCATAGACGTATTGTTCTCGCTCGGTCCAAAAACTATCCGGAGCCGGCGCGCTGTCGGCGCGAAGTACTTTGAGCGTTCGGCGCTGAAATCGCTTTAACAGCGGGAAACGCTCCAACGGCCGGCGCGCAAGCCGCGTGAGGCGCGGACGGGTCAGCACGAATCTGACAGCCCGCAGCAACACGGTTCGCGCCGTTCGGCGCGGCCATGAACCCGGCTTGAGTGTGATCGATGCCGATGACCCGCGAAGAAACCGTCGTGTTGCGCCGCTGATGCCACGAAGCGGCAGCACAACATCCCGGCTCGCCCCCGCCTCATACTCCTGACGCAATTTGCGAGCCTCGCCCACGATTTTGCCTGTCAGCTTTATAGCGCGCTTTCTCCAGTGATAACCGACGACCCGGTTCAATTCGGGATCGTGGAAAAGTTAGGTTAGTATACGCAGATGCGAACTGCGCCCGGCATCATATCTCAACTGCAAGCCTTATCTGCGGGCGAGCGGGCGCTGGTCCTTGGCACATTGGCCGTCATATCGGCTCTGCTCTGTAATTTCGTTCCCACGCCGGCTTTTCTTATTATTGGAAATACGCCGCTACTTCCGGCTTTGTGGTTTGGCCTCGTGCTTTGCATCGGCACGGCTTTGTGGGCCTCGCGCCGGATCTTTCAACTTTCGATAATCATGCTGTCTTCGTTCGCGGCATGGTTCGCGGCCGTGGAAACGGCGGCGGAACTGCATCTGAGCATAGAGCGGCAAGTAAAAGCGGCGTTGCCTTCCGGTGCCTCTGCGCCCTCGCTCGCTTATGTCGACGTTGGCTGCGGCATGGTTGCGGGGCTGGTTGGGAGCGCCATTATCGTCGCGGTGATTTCAGCGGCCGTGCATCCTTTCAGGACCTCGGGCGCTTGGGGGAGAACCATACTTTTCGGCACCGTCGCCGGTTCTTTGCTGGAATTCATCAATGAGGGGCTGACGCCAGCTCTTCCAATTCATATCGGCAGCGCCCTGCCGCTTTATTTAGTTTGGCAAGTCAGCGTTGCCGCATCTATCGCGTACGCGCTGGCCGGCAAACCGGGCTTTCAACAGCCGACACCAAGCTTAATGAAATAAAAAAGAAAGACCGCCTCGCGGCGGTCTCTCAAAGGTCGTGCGGCGCCTTAGATTACTCGGCTCTAGCTGCCCGCGACGCGCCCTACGCTGCCTGGGATTTCTGAATGGCTTTCGCGGCGTCACGGATCACGTCCAGCACAGCATGCGGTCGGGAAAGCATCGGGACGTGACTAGAGCGTAACTCGACCGTGGTGGCGCCCATGCGTTTCGCCGCGAAGCGTTCCAGATCGGGGTGGACGGTATAATCCTCCGCGCCCACGATGTACCAGCTGGGCTTGGTCTTCCACGCGACGCCATCATGCTTCTGATTGAATAGATCCGGCACCGGCACGCCCTGCGTTGCATAGACCAGCTTCTGCTCCGCCTCAGGAAGGTCGCCGCAAAAATAGGAGATGCCGCTGTGCTTAAGCCAGATGCGCCCATCCGTCACCTCGATGTGCGCAAAGACGTCGGTCGTGGGAAATTTACTCTGCTGACTCTGCGACGTTTCGTCGGCGTCCGGCGCCAGCGCCGCGATATAGACCAGCCCGGCGACGCGCGGATCGGTCCCGGCGTGCGTGATGAGCGTGCCGCCATACGAGTGCCCGACCAGTATCGCCGGGCTGCTGACTCGGGCCACGCAGGCCTTCACCGCGGCAACATCGGTGGCAAGCGAATCGAGGCCGTGCTGCGAAGCCATCACTTCGTGGCCCTCGGTCAGCAAGGCCGGAATCAATTTGCTAAAGCACGAGCCGTCAGCCCAGAGGCCATGAGCGAAAACGATACTCGGTTTGGTCATCGTTACCTCCCACTAATCAATAGAAGAGCAATTCGCACCCGAACTCGCCCGCACCGTACCGTCTGCGGCGAGCGCAAAATTGTACGAATTTGACCGCTTTGTAAGATTCACTTGAAAAACTTGCTGCAGCAAAAAATCACCGGCCCTTGCCGCTATTTTTCTAGCCTTTGCCGGTGTATTCTTGACTGTCCGGGGCAGCTCGCATGGAAACGGCGAAAATGTTGTTGCTCCTGGAATCCATTTAAGACCATTGCGTGAGGCCGTAATGAGCGGGAACGCAGTCGAAGAAGTCCTTGCTAAACGCTTCCGGATCGATCGTCCGCCCACGCTCATGGCGCGGAGATCATCGAGGGCACGAATCGGATTCTCGCGGATACGGAGTAGCCATCCCATGCCTGGCCGCTCCCTGGCGGTGCCGCGAGAGGAGGCGTTTTCATTTCATGTTCCGCTGTCGGTGCCGTTTTTCGCGAGACTATGGACGAATGGACGGCGCAGAGAAGTGCCCCAACTGCGTCTCGGCGATGCGCAGCTGGTTGATCTGCGCGACAATCCAGTCGTCAGTTTGGATACTCCGTTCGATTCACTTCGCTTTTACATCCCGCAAATTGCGCTCGATGAGATGGCCGATGAAGCCGGCATTCGGCGGGTGAAAGAGCTTTACGCGCCGAATTTCGGCGACCGCGATCTGGTCATGTTCGGTCTGGCACAAGCGCTCGCCGCCGCGATGGAGCAGCCCGGCGACGGCACCGCCATGTTTTCCGACTGTATCGCTCTGGCTTTTTTTGCTCATGTTATACGTGCTTACGGCGGCGTCTCTGCGGAGGGGAGGAACGCCCGCGGCGGCCTCGCGCCATGGCAACTGCGGCGCGCCCGCGACTTCATCAAGGCCAACTTGGCGGGCGATCCTTCGATCTCCGACGTCGCGAGCGAGTGCGGGCTGTCACCCAGCTACTTCGTCCGCGCGTTTAAGCAAGCGACCGGGTTGCCGCCCCACCGATGGCTGACCAAACAGCGCGTCGAGTGCGCTAAAGAACTCTTGCGGGACTCAGGCCGGCAGCTCGCTGATATCGCCCAGCTCTGCGGCTTCGTCGACCAAAGCCACTTCACGCGGGTTTTTTCCAAGAGCGAAGGTTACAGTCCGGGACGTTGGCGCCGCCTCCACCGCCGTTAGGCCGGTGAAATTTTTACGCTGCCCTTTATGGAATTTCGCGCGGTTGTGCAGACATCGCGCCTCGCACTATTTGGGGCGCGGATCGTTTGCCTTTTCCACGTAGATGGTATCCGTTGGACCAAACCCGGTGATGTACACCACCGCTGGTTCGTCCCTCGTGAGCGCGAAATGGGCGACGCCACCCGGCTCAGTATAGAAGCTGCCAGGCGGTAGCGGCTTTACGGCCGCTTCGGTCGCGAGCGTGCCGTAGCCGAAGTACCACGTGCCCGACATCACCACGGCGGAGCGGTTGTCGCGATGCGTGTGCGCACGGATTGTCGTGTTGGCGGGAATGGTCAGACGAATGGTGTAAAGTCCGGGCTTGCTCGGATCGCCCAGTAGGATTGTCGTTCGAATCCCGGCCACACCCGACGTGCCCGCGCCGGCACCCTGGACGTCTTTAGCCGCGATTTCGGCGGGCGTCATCCGCATTTGATCGAGCGGCGCTGCGAAAACCGCCTGCATCGTCCCGAAGAGGCCCACGAGCAATGCTATTGCTCCAATAGTTCTTTGCATTGTAATTCCTTGTTCATCGCCCACTACTTTCCCAAAAATTCAACGATTAAATCGATAGTCGCTTTCGGGTTTTCCTCCATGATCCAGTGACCGGAATTAGGCACAATTCCGGCGGCGACGCTCGTCGCCACCAGCCGCATGATTTCGGCTTGAGCCGCCCCGAACGACTTCTCAGCTCCGAGCGCCAGCACCGGCATGGTCAACTTGCCGTTATTGGCCAGCATCTCCTTGTTGTCGATCGCGTCTTGATTAAACGCACCAAATTGTTCAAACGCGTCATGCATCGCATGCGGCCGCGCGTACAGCGCGGCATAGTGTTGCCGCGTCGCTTGATCGATTTTGCGCGGGTCGGCGGACAGTTCGTTATAGAACCGGTCGAGATAAATGCGTTCCCGCCCGGCCACGAGCCGCTCCTCGTCCGGACCGCGGAAGTTGAAATGCCAGAGCAGCGGGCTTTGTTTGATTTCGTCCCAGTTGCCGATTCCCGGCAGCGGCGCGTCGATCACCACCCATTTGGTGATCCGCGCCGGGTACTGCGCCGCGAGCGCATAACCGACCATGTTGCCGATATCGTGCGTCACCAAATCGGCCGTCTGGATTTTCAGGGCATCCATTACGCCGGCGATATCCACCGCCTGGTTCTTCTTGGTATAGCCAGTGTCAGGGTGCGCCGAGAGGCCCATGCCGCGAAGGTCCGGAACGACGACAGTATGCGTTCGCGCCAGCACTGCCGCAGCCGGCGCCCACATGTCGCCGGTATCGGCAAAGCCGTGCAGCATAACGACCGCTGGGCCACTGCCGCCGACGCGGACATACAGCGTCGTCCCGTTGGTCTTGATCTCTTGGGTGCGGAAGCTGGATGGAAACGGCTCGACCGCAAAAGCCGAAACCGCCGTCAGTAGCGTGACAAAAACAATAACGGCAAAGCGCAGCATCGATCGCTCTCGAACAAGGCCCCATGGTGGCCGAACCGCGGCGTTCGGTCTAGATTGCGATTGCCGGAACAAGCTTCCGATAAAAGCGAACAATGCTGAAGCTTGAACACCTCCTTGCTTTCGTCACTGCCGCCGAAGCCAATTCCATCACCGAAGCGGCGAGGCGCTTACAGATATCGAAATCGGTCGCCAGCGAGCGCGCCGAGCTGGAACGCAATATCGGCGCTACGCTGATGCACCGATCCACGCGCAGATTGGCACTGACCGAAGACGGGACCGCTTTTCTCGCACGAGCAAAGCGCATCTTACGCGAGGCGTCCGATGCAACCGCCGAAGTTGCGGAACGGCGCGGCGAGCTAACGGGACCGCTGCGGATTTCCGCACCCGTGAGCTTTGGAATTCTTCACCTCGGCCCGGCGCTGAATTCATTTCTGAAAAAGCATCCGCGTATCGATTTGTCGGTCGAATTGGACGACCGTTTCGTCGGCGCGGCGGATGGCTTCGACGCCGTCATTCGTCATGGCCCGTTGCCCGATAACCGATGGATCGCAAAGCGATTTGGCACGAGCCGGCGTATGCTGGTGGCGTCGCCTGAATATTTGAAGCGGAACGGCACGCCGCGGACCGTCGCCGATCTCGAGCAGCATCGCGGTATCATCTATTCCATTCGCGGCGTGTCGGATTGGCGTTTTCGGCAATCCAGCCGCTGGCGGATCGTGCGGCCGCGCGCCGTCATGCGCGTAAATAATGGAATTATCATGCGCGAGGCCGCGCGCCAGGGTCTGGGTATCACCCTGCTCGCGACGTTTGTGTTTCACGATTTAGTCGCGGCGAGGAAACTACGTATCGTCGACGTCGACGCTGAGGCCGAATCCGCCACCATTATCATCGCCTATCCGAGCGACCGCCGCGCCTCCGCGAAGGTTACGGCGCTGATTGCTCATCTGCGCGCGAGCTTCGGATCGCCGCCGTATTGGGACGGAAGACTCGATGGACGTTGAGCGCGGTGTCGGGCGGTAGCTGCAACTCAAACCCGAACGTTCAGGCTGGTGCCCAGGAGAGGACTCGAACCTCCACGCCTCGCGGCGCTAGTACCTGAAACTAGTGCGTCTACCAATTCCGCCACCTGGGCTTAAGCGGCGA
>Ga0302326_10002040_pt1 | contig 50082 bp, 43 predicted proteins | sample Palsa_T0_3_FD_202264 | JGI IMG/M metagenome (GOLD analysis project Ga0302326, IMG submission 202264) | Peat permafrost microbial communities from Stordalen Mire near Abisko, Sweden - Palsa_T0_3 | ecosystem: Environmental > Terrestrial > Soil > Palsa > Peat permafrost | place: Sweden: Abisko...
ACGCGCGCCAGATAAGCCCAGAGCGGCCGCGCCGAGCGCTGGTAGAAGGCGGCGAAGGCCTCGCTATCCATCGGCGTTTCTGCGGATAGCGTTTCTGAAGACAGATCGTGAAGCCCCGCTGCCGCATGAGGCGGTTGGCCGGCAATCGGGTTCAGAAAAACGGAATCCCAAAACATAGTTTGTTGCTCTCCCGGGCGAACCGCTGCCGATCCGGATCACTTGGCGTCTCTTGATTCGAAGCGCGTGCTCAGGGTTGATGCAGGGTGTTCCGGCATCAATCCAAGACGTCCGGCGAGGAACCACGTAATCCCTGCGGAGATGATAAACCCAATGCCGGGCATCAGCGCGATGGTTCCGAGGACCAGCATGGGCTCGTGCATTTCAGTGCGGACGTTGCGCAGCATAAAGAAGCCGACGCCCAACAGCACGAGGACAATGCCGATCTGCAGCGGCGTAAGTACACGAGCCACGGCGTTGGGCACGCGCTGCTCCGGTTCAAAGCTCACCGGGATTGGCGCAGCCTCAAGGAAGCGCTTGCCGGCCTCGGTTTCCATGTATCCGGCCAGCTCCTGATTGGAACCGAACTTGTCGATCAGGCGGCCGTGAACTTCGCTCTGCAGCTTGAAGATGCGACCCCACCGGCGGTTCTCGAGGAATTGGCGGATAAGCCAGATGAGCGCGCCAAGAAAGCAGGCGAAGGCCAGGAGCGCGAGGGTAGGCTGGAGGGTCTCGGAGGCGGACCATGAGTCGTATCTTGGATGCATCTCCGGCCAGACGGCCCGCTCCAGGGCTTCGTCGGGGCTGCCGTCATCGCCATGCACATGGGTAAACAGGTAAAACTCCGGATTGCGCGCCACCTCCGGATGAGCAACGAGAAACGCCGCCAGTTGCGGATTGTTGCGGGCTACGTAGTCCTGATTCGACAGCAGCGTAGGATCGCGGGCAACCACGGTGGTCAGCGTAGGGCTCAGCTTCAGCAGCCGGATGAGCTCTTTCTGCGTGGTTTCCAGATCGCGGTCGCTCACCCGCTCGTCCAAGACCTGCACCTGCGGCTGAGCCTGCGCGGCAGCCCTCGCCGGCGCAGCGGGTCGGGCGGGCGCAGGCGAGTTTTGCGCGGAGGCGAGCGCGGCACAGAGAACAGTCGGCAGCGCCATTGAACGAAGAAGCCAGGGCAGGATGCGATTGTGTTTCGGCATTTCGGTTTTCCCTCTTTCGGAAGAAGCAATTGAATGGGTTCTGCATACATAACGAATGAGCCGATGGATTGGTTAACAAGCGCAGCGAAAAGAAAGTAAACTTGGGTTTGGAGAACGGCTAAGGCGGACAGGTCACGAAATGCCGCGGGAGAGCGAATGAAAGCAAGGTTTTCGTTTGGAAAGAGCGGGATTGACGTATCGGTCCCGGACGGGTTCCGGACCCAGGTAATCATGAGCCATACGGCGCGGGCGCTGGACGATGAGCAGGCCGCACTGGATGCGGCGCTCGACGCTCCCATTGGCTGCGAGCCGCTGCTGAAGCTGGCTGCGGGAAAGAAAACGGCGGCGATTTCGGTCTGCGATATTACGCGTCCGGCGCCGAATTCTATCACTCTGCCGCCGGTTCTGAGGCGGCTGCACCAGGCGGGGATCCCGGTGGATGGAATCACAATCCTGATTGCCACCGGGCTGCATCGCGGCGCGACGGAAGATGAAATCAAGACCATTGTGGGTCCGGAAATTGCGGCCAAATACCGTATCGTCAGCCACGACGCGAAGACGCTGGACGAACATCGATTCCTGGGCGCGACGGGGCGCGGGACGCCGGTTTATATCGACGAGCGGTTCATGGCTGCCGATCTGCACGTCACGCTCGGGTTCATTGAGCAGCACCTGATGCTGGGGTTCAGCGGCGGGCGCAAGCTGATCGCTCCGGGGCTGGCAGCGCAGGAGACGATCAAGGTGCTGCATTCGCCGCGGTTCATGCGCGAGCCGCTGGCTACGGAGGGATCGATCACCAACAATCCGCTGCATGACGAGCTGTTGGAAGTGGCGCGGATGGCGCGGCACGATTTCATGCTTGATGTGACGCTGACGCAGGAACGCAAAATCTCCGGCGTATTTGCCGGGGACCCGGTAAAGGCGCATGCGGCCGGCGTGAAGTTTGTGGAGCAGACCTGCCTGGAGCGGCTCGAGGAGCCTGTGGACGCAGTGATAACCAGTTCCGCCGGGTATCCGCTGGACCTGACGTTTTACCAGTGCGTGAAGGGCATTACCGCAGCGGCACACATGGTAAAGCCGGGTGGTCGCATCTTGATTGTTGCCCAGTGCGCAGAGGGCGTCGGCTCGCCGGAGTTTGCCGGCAAGCTATCCCGATTGAAGGACTTCAAGAGTTTTCTTGAAGAGATTCATTCAGCGCCTGTCGAGGTGGACCAGTGGCAACTGGAGAAGCTGGCCCTGGCGGGCGAGAAGTATGAGCTGTTCTTTTATACGCCGGGAGTGACCAAAGGACAGCTTGGCTTTTTGGCCTCATGGGCCTATGGCAGCCTTGAAGAGGCGGTGGCAGCAACACTCGACGGCCTGCCGCCGGACGCCCGCATTGCGCTCGTGCCGGAGGGACCGTACACGTTTGCCCGGGCTGAAGAAGCTGTGACGGCGGGATAGCGGGTTGCCGAGAGCGAGTCGGCAAGTCAGCGAGCCGGCGAGTGAGCGGGGCCTGGGGCAGAAAGCCCCAAGAAGTTGAAGCTCTCTCTATGTGCAGGCTAGGGTTTGTACTCTCCCCGCCAAAGCCCGCACCGTTCATGTATCCGCACTTGCTGCTGACATGCTGACTCGCCGACTCGCTGACTTGCTAGGAGAAGTCTCCGCCGCCTCCGCCATCGAATCCGCCGCTATCGAAGCCGCTACCTCCGTCGTCGAAGCCGCTTCCATCGTCCTGGGCGATATTGTCGTCCATTCCGCCGCCATCGCTGGTTCCGTTGTCAATCCCGTTGTCGAAGCTGCCCTGATCGTCGCTGCCGCGGTCGTAGCTGGCATCGGAAAGCTGCGCCCCGCCCTGGTCTGCATATTGACCCGACGATTGGACCGCGGATTGGTCGGCGGATCCGTGGAAATGCTGCTCCTGCTGTTGGCCGCCCTGGTCGAATCCGCTGTGCTCAGCGTGCTCGTGTCCGCTCGCTTGGTCGTAGTAGTTGTTGACGACGGTCTCTTCGACGGGGCGCTCGAAGCCGCTTCCCATTCCCATCCCGCCCATGCCCATACCGGGCATGCCGTATCCGAAACCGGAGTGGCCGAAGCCACCCATGCCGTGCAGCACAGCTTCTACGCCCTCAAAGGCCAATGCGCCTGCAGCCACGCCCGCGGCTGTCTGCATAGCGCCGCGCAAAAAGCTTGGCTGGCCTGCCGGGATATATTGCGGCTGCTGGTATTGCGGATCGTAGCCGGGCGGCGGAGGTGGCGGAGGCGTATAGGCCTGCTGCGGCGGCAGATATGCAGGCTGCGGTGGAGGGTCATGATGGCCGAGCAGGTTGCCGAGAAAGCTGGTGGCGTGAGCCGGCTGCTGGCGTGCCTGCTGCACCTGCTGCTGGAGCTGCGCCACTTGCGCCTTGGCCTGGTCGAGGGCGATGTTCTGCACCAGAACCGTCTGCGCCATGATGTACAGCGCGTCGGGATTGCTGGCCAAACCGCGATTCAGCAGCGCTTCGGCATCGGGATCTTTTTCCTGCAATTGAGTTTGATTGATCTTTTCGACGAGGGAGTTTAGGAGCTGTTCTTCCTGGGGAGTCACGCGAAATACCTCCGGCGGCTGCGATGGGGATGGCCGCGTCTTTGCTTTGAGACGCGATCCAGCCGGCAAAGTTGCCTGCCGGGTATCAGTACGCAGGGCGGGGGATGGCGGTTCCGTTGATGCCTGCCATGAGATTTGGTTGACAGAGGAAGGTGATTCTTGGACAGGTTGGAGGATACTAACGTTGGGTCGATTGCATGAAGCTATCAACCAAGCTCGGAATCGCAAGCATCTTGCTGGTGGGAAGCGTGCTCATACCTCCGTATTCGGATTGGCGCGGACCGATCAACTTCGCGGCTGCGTGGATATCCTTCACTCTCGGTTTACTGGCCGCGAAGCGAGGAAGCAAGTTGTGGCTTGCTGTTCCATGCTTGATTCTTTGCGGATTTGGGTTTGGCCTGTACCTGGCGGCACATACGCCTTGAGGTTCGTGGTTTCCCACCCATTGCGCAAAGGACGCGCAATGGGTGGGGCACCCGGCTGTACGCGATGACCTTAGATGCTTCCCTACCCTACTAACTCCAGCGCGCGGATTTCTTCTTTGCGGACGGTGAGGCGGTCGACCAGGTCGGTGCGGACTTCGTAGCCGCGGCCGGGGGAGTCGGGGATTGCGATTTCGCCTGCGGAAGAGACCGTTATCTCCGGTTCGACAATATCTTCGCGCCAATAACGGGCGGAGGCTGAGACGTCGCCGGGGAGGGTGAAGTTTTCGAGTGTCGACAGGGCGATGTTATGCGACCGGCCGATGCCTGCTTCGAGCATTCCGCCGCACCAGACGGGAATGCCTCGCTCCTGCGCAGCGTTGTGCACCGCGATGGCCTCGGAGAAGCCGCCCACGCGGCCCAGTTTGATGTTGATGATCTTGCACGACTCCATCTCGATGGCGGCCAGGGCGTCGCGGCGATTGCGGATGGACTCATCGAGGCAGATGGGGGTTTCAAGGCGCTTCTGCAGCATGGAGTGGTAATAGAAATCGTCGTACCACATGGGCTGCTCGATCATCAGCAAATCGAAGGCGTCGAATTCCACCAGGTGGTCGGCATCCTTGAGCTTGTAGGCGGAGTTGGCGTCGCAGCTGAGCATGATTCCCGGCCAGCGATTGCGGACGCGCTCGAAAACGTCTACATCCCAGCCCGGCTTGCACTTCAGCTTGATGCGCTGGTAGCCTGCCGCCAGCTCCCGCTCGATCACCGTCATGAGATCGGAGATGGTGGGTTGAATTCCCAGCGAAACACCGCAGGGAATCACGTCGCGCACTCCGCCGATCAGCCGCGACAGCGAGATTCCTTCGCGCTGCGCCTCCAGGTCCCAGATGGCGTTTTCCAGCGTGGCTTTGGCCATGCGGTTGCCGCGCACCAGGCGAAAGATCTTTGGGCAGTCTCCGCCGTGCTCGGGCGTTGCCGCGGCCAGCATCGGCCCCAGCTCGCCTACGATTACCTGCCAGGCGCTGTCAGTCGATTCGGCGGAGAAGAACGGATGCTCTCCGGCCGTACACTCGCCCCAGCCTGTCAGGCCTTCAGAACGGACTTCGGCCAGGACGACTCTGCGGTTGGTGGTGACGCCGAAGCTGGTTTCGAAGGGGCGCACCAGCGGCAGGCGGAGTTCGCGAAGAATAATTGCATCAATCTTCATTATTTTTTTCGTCCTCTTGGGGGAACTAATTCAATCTCAACTGGGATAGATGCCCCAGCTCAAAACTTCCGTTGCCTTCAGCATCCCGGACGAAGCCGAGCACTGCTAACCCCTTTGAAAAAGCCTTAAGAAACTTCTCACGATTCTGCAACTGAAGGGCTATGGCTTGCTCGCGTCCCGACTCTGTGGCTTTCCAATCGTAAATTGCTGCGGGAACCTGAACCACCTCTTCAACCACGAGCGTCGTTTCCGTACGCCGCTCGAGAATAGCCTGCACATGCGGTGAATCGAGCTCCCATTCCGCCAACAGGCGGTCGGTGGGAAGTCCACCCTGCAGTCGAGATGAGGATACACCATAGAAATCGACGAAGTAGCTGCGGACGATTGCTCCCAGCTTATGGATGTTGAGGAATGCGTTCTTGATCTCCAGCGGATCGAAGGTCCATTCGATGTGGCGAATGCCGCGGGCGAGCGCCTCATCTCGCTGCGCCAGCTTGAGTTTCACGCCCAGGCCGCGGTTGCGGTAGCTGTCTTTTACAGCCATCATGTGGGAGTGCAGGTAGGGGCGCGGCTCGCCGTTTCCGGTTTTCACACCGGGCAGCGCGAGAACGAAGCCAACCAGCGACTCGGGACCGCCGTCGGGTGGAGTGCCGGCGATGTCGGTGTCGAATGCGCCGATCACCTGCCCGCCAACTTTCTGCCACACCAGGAACGCCTTACGGGGAATCACGTCAGCGGGGTCGTAGCCCCAGGTTTCAACCTGGAGGTCGACGCAGGCTTCGAGTTCGTCCTGGCCTCGGCAACTGCGGATCAGGATCATCGCGCCGCTCCAAGCGACGAATCTTTGAAAGGGCACGACTTTAGTCGTGCCGAAAAGCGTGGATAAGAATCCTGGGCTTTAGCCCCTGAGGTACGTTCTTCGGGCACACCGCTCACAATCCCTCCCCGGCCAGCGTGCGTTTTGCGCCCACCCAAAGCTCCTCGAGCTCCTCCGGCGCAAGCTCTTCCAGCGGACGCGCAGCCGCCTTCTCCATTTGCTTGAAGCGGTCGCGGAAGCGCTTGTTGCAGCCCCGGAGCGCCATCTCGGCGTCTACGCCGAGATGGCGGCCGAGATTTACTACGGTGAACAGCAGGTCGCCGAGTTCGGCTTCGACATAGGGCTTCCGCGCCGGGTCGGCGGACGCGGCCTCGGCTTCCAGTTCCGCGGTTTCTTCGGCGATTTTGGGCAGCAGATCGCGCCAGTGCGGCCAATCGAAGCCAGCTTTCTGCGCTTTTGCTCCAAGCTTGGTGGCTTCGGCCAACGCAGGAAGAGCTCGTGAAACCCCATCCAGCCTCGATGCTGCGGGATCGGCCGCAGCATGCAATGCCTCCGCGACCCCTAGCTTTTCAGCAGCTTTGATTTCTTCCCAGTTACGCAATACGGCAACCGAAGAGCCGTCGACGGCAGAGTTGACGCTGGCCTGGTTGCCAGCAGCGCGCGAGGCTTCTTCGCCGAAGACATGGGGATGACGGCGGACCAGCTTATCGTTCAGGTGTTCGAGAACCTCAACAATCGTGAAATGCCCTTCGTTAGCGGCCATCTCGGCGTAGAACAGCACTTGCAACAGCAGATCGCCCAACTCTTCGGCCAGGTGGGGAAAGTCGCGGCGCTCAATGGCGTCGAAGACCTCATAGGTTTCTTCCAGGGTGTATTTGCGGATGGAGTCGAAGGACTGCTCGCGGTCCCAGGGGCATCCGCCGGGGGCGCGAAGCCGCGCCATGATCGTCGCCGACTCCGCAAACAGCGCCGTCGCGCGCGCCGGATCGGTCGCGGTTGGCGCAGCGGGAGCATGTGCGGGAAGGCTTTCTGGCGGTGAATCCATGCTCGTCCAGTCTAACCCGGCTGGAGCGTTGGTTGCGCGGGCTGCGTCTCGAAAGAAAGCATGCGGAATTCTTCAACGTATACTCAACCACGCGCATGATTCGAATTGTGGGAACGATTTTTGCGGGCCTGTTAGGGCTGGCATTCGGCAGCTTTCTGAACGTGTGCCTGAGCCGCTGGCCGGAGGGCGAGAGCGTCGTCAAGCCGCGATCGCATTGCAGGGACTGCGATCACACGTTGGCGTGGTGGGAGAATGTGCCGGTGGTGAGCTGGCTGGCGCTGCGGGGAAGGTGCCGGAGGTGCGGCGCGTGGATTGGCTGGCGGTATCCGCTGGTGGAACTGGCGGTGGGAGTGCTGTGGGCTCTCGTCGCATGGCGTTCTCATCAGGCTTTTTTCCCGATCGAATATGCCGTAGGAATAATGTTTCTGATGTGGGCTCTTGTCGGACTTGCTGTTCTCGACGCCGAGCACTTTTGGCTTCCGAATGCTTTGACTCTGCCGGGTATCGCACTCGGATTCTTCTGGTGGTTCCTTCAAGGGGAACAAGTGGGATGGGCCCTGCACATGCCCCCCGATCTTGCGCAGAACGCGAGAGATGTTGGGGAGAGGCTACTTGGGATTGTCCTAGCTGCCGCGCTCATCCTGCTTATCCGCTGGCTCTACAAGCTGATCCGGCACCGCGAAGGCATGGGACTCGGCGATGTAAAGCTGATGGCGATGCTGGCCGCGTGGCTTGGCCTTCCCGGCGCGCTGCTTGCCTTCGGGCTGGGAGCGGTTTTGGGATCCATCGCGGCACTCGTGCTTCTGATTGTTCCGGCGCGGGGCTCGGAATCCTGGGCGACGACCAAGCTGCCGTTCGGCACGTTTCTTTGCGTGGGCGGGATTGTCAGCTCGCTATGGGGCGGGCAGATGATTGCCGCCTATCTGCACTGGGCCGGGCTTTAGTGGCCTTTCTTGATCGCGGCGGCTTGCGCGCGGCGCAGCAGCGAGAGGTAAATCAGCGCGCTGACGCTGGAGATGGCTGCGGACATGAACAGAAGGGGTAGCTCTTCGGGGTTGTACCAAGTGACGGTCCGGCCGTGGGAAACCTGCATGATGATCACCGCGCAAAGCACGAGCATCAGTGCCGGGCCGACGCAACTGCCGACAATCCAGTAGAACCAGAAGCGCCAGCCGCGGATGTTCCTGACGATGAGCACGACCGGCACTGAGAAGAGCCATGCGATGACGCAGAAGACAACGGTTACCGCGATGGTCAAGAGCACTTCGCTGCTGCGAAAGCTTACCGGATGGCTCTTGACGGCGCTCCAAAGCACTACGGACAACAGGCAAACAACCGCGGCGACAACCACGCTCAACAACGAAAGAAGAATCCGCTTCCACCACGCGACCATCGTTCCCCCCTGCCTCGATTCTGCTGGAAACCTTTGTTGGCCCATCTTACCTCCACCCTCTGCCTTCCCGCGTAGAAAGCCGATGAACTGCCGTCACCGTCGTCTGCCGGCTTCTGCTAGACTCACTGTTGCCGCGGAGGCCTCTGCATCGAGCGCGTGACCGTCCGGGGGCTGCAGTCGCGTTGCATCGTCCGTGCGCGCACATAGGTGTTCGAAATCGGACACCAGAATGCGAGCTAGATGCGAAGTTCTTCCCCTACTGCTCTGAATTCATTTGGCTTGAGCGGAAATCCATTTGGCAGGCAAATTGCTTCCAAGACCCAAAGAGATATGTCCAAGTTTCATCACTGACGGCGACAAAATTCTCGCGGCGGTCGGCTCAGTCCTCCTCCCCGCTCCAGGCTTCCGGATTCGAGCGGATATTCCCACCCATTGATCAACCCCAGAGGTATGCATGAGAAATCGTCTCTCCGCCCCATCGATCCGCGGCCTCGTCGCGGTTACGATTGTTCTTTCCAGTCTGATCGTCGCCGGCCGCATGGCCAATGCGCAACGCCTGCCTCAAACCGTTCACCCCGATCACTATTCGCTCACCCTGACACCGGATCTCAAGGCCGCCACGTTCGCCGGCGTCGAGACCATCGATGTGACGCTGGCTGAGCCGGCGAACTCGATCACGGTCAACTCGGCGGAGATCGCTTTCCAGTCGGTGACCGTGAATGCGGGTGGCAAGGAGCAGACGGGCACTTTCTCGCTGGACAACGACAAGGAGCAGGCGACATTTACTTTCCCTGCGAGCATTCCCGCCGGCAAGGCGACGCTCTCGATCGCTTACACCGGCATTCTGAACGACAAGCTGCGCGGCTTCTATCTCTCCAAGACCGCCAAGCGCAGCTATGCCGTTACGCAATTCGAGTCGACGGATGCGCGGCGCGCGTTTCCTTCGTTCGACGAGCCGGCGTTCAAGGCGACGTATGACGTTTCGCTGGTGATCGACAGCGGCGACACGGCCATCTCCAACGGGCCGATTATCTCGGACACACCCGGCCCGGGAACGGGAAAGCATACGCTCAAATTCCTTACAACGCCCAAAATGTCAACCTATCTGGTGGCCTTTTTGGTTGGCGATTTCCAGTGCACATCGGGTGAGTCGGACGGCGTGGCCATCCGCTCCTGCGCAACGCCGGACAAGGTGGCGCTGACGCCTTACAGCGTGGAGGTGGCCAAATATGTGCTTCATTACTACGACACATACTTCGGCATCCATTACCCGCTCAAGAAGCTTGACCTGATTGCCATCCCGGATTTCGAAGCTGGGGCGATGGAGAATTTCGGCGCCATTACCTATCGCGAGACGGCGCTGCTGGTTGATCCCAAGACCGCGTCGGTCGGCTCCAAAAAAGGAGTGGCCCTGACCATCGCGCATGAAATGGCGCACCAGTGGTTCGGCGACCTGGTAACCATGCAATGGTGGGACAACATCTGGCTCAACGAAGGCTTCGCAACATGGATGGAAAACAAGCCGGTGGCAGCCATGCATCCGGAGTGGGACATCGACCAGCTTGTCGCCAGCGACGAAGACGGCACGCTCGGCCTGGATGCGCAGCCCACCACGCGCGCAATTCGCGCCAAGGCGGATACGCGCGAAGAGATTGAGGAGATGTTCGACGGCATTTCGTACGGCAAGGCCAGCGACGTGCTGCTCGCGGTGGAGAACTACCTCGGCCCGGAAACCTTCCGCAAGGGCGTACACGCTTATTTGTCTGCTCATGAATACTCGAACGCCACCGCGGAAGACTTCTGGGGTGCGCAGACTGCGACCAGCCACAAGCCGGTGGACAAGATCATGGAGTCGCTGGTGGCGCAGCCGGGAGAGCCTCTGATTACATTTGGCGAGCCGGCTGGCGGGATGGTGCCGGTTTCGCAAAGGCGCTTCTTCCTGAGCCCGTCCATCCAACCAGACGCAGCACAGAAGTGGACCATTCCGGTGTGCTTCAAAACCGGGTCGGACAAGCAGGATTGCGAAGTGCTCAGCCCCGACGATGCGTCGCTGAAAGTGCCGGCGGCCAGCCTTTTCTTCGCCAATGCCGGCGGCAAGGGCTACTACCGCAGTGCGTATCCGCCCAGCGTTTATGCGGCGCTGGTGGCCAACGCCGAAACCGACCTCAGCCCCACGGAGCGCATCAGCCTTACCGGCGACGAGTGGGCGCAGGTGCGCGCAAACAAGGCCACGGTGGGCGACTACCTTGACCTGGTGACCGCGCTCAAAGCCGATTCCAGCGCGGAAGTTCTTGGCAGCGCCTTTGACGGCGTCAACGCCCTCTACGAGCGGGTTGCCGCAACCCCGGCAGAGCGCAACGCGATTGCCCGCTGGCTGCGCGCCACCTTCGCGCCGGAGTATGCCAGGCTGCCCCCACCCTCCGATGCAGATTCACCCAACACCCGCGAGTTGCGCGCGCATTTTATCGCTGTGCTCGGCTACTACGGCAAGGATCCGGCGGTGCTGGCGCAAGCTCGCCAGCTTACAGAGAAGTTTATTGCCGATCCCACGTCGGTTGAACCCACGCTTGCCCAGACGGCCGCGGCCGTAGCCGCGCGCAATGGCGACGCACCGCTCTTTGACCAGTTGCAAAAGATCGCGGAGACTTCACCCAATCCTGAATTCCAGGAGGGCGCCCTGCGTCTGCTGGCCGAGTTTGAAAATCCCGCAATGGTTCAGCGCTCACTCGAATATGCGTCGTCGAACAAGGTGCGCAACCAGGATGCTCTAATCCAGTTTGCGATTGCCCTGCAGATCGATGCCACGCGCGAAGCGGCATGGAATTACATCAAGAGCCATTGGGATATCATTCGCACGCTGCTGACTCCGGAGCTGGGCAGCGATCTGGTGGGATCAACCGGTAGCTTCTGCTCCGCCGAGGCCCGCGACGACGTGACGGCCTTCTTTGCGGAACACAAGGTGCCGGACTCAGAGCATGCTCTCAAACATGCGGTCGAGAGCATTAACGGCTGCATCGAGTTGCGTAAATTGCAGGGGCCGAACCTGGATAAGTGGATGGCCGCGCAGCCCGGAATATAGTTCGTGGCCTTTCTTTCAGCGGTAAACTTGGGTGCCCCGGAGCCTGCCCTGAGCGGAGTCGAAGGGTCTCGATTTTGAGACCTGGGATTCCTGCCAAGCCGAAGCCTGCAACAGAAAGTTGATCGAACTACGAAGATTTTCGTTGACAATTACGAAATGCTTCGTATAACGTGTGAAACATCATGACCAAGTCAAGCAACTCCATCCCGCGGCCCACTGAATCCGAGCTCGAGCTGCTCAGGATTCTTTGGGAGAAACAACCGGCGACGGTGCGGGAAATCTATGACGCACTCAACGAAGATCGGCCCTCCGGCTACACCACCGTCCTGAAGCTTCTGCAGATTATGACCGCCAAAGGCCTGGTCGTTCGCGATGAAGCCAATCGTGCCCACGTCTATCGCTCCGCCGTCAGCCAGGACGCCATGCAGAGCCGGTTGCTCAAAGACCTTAGCGTACGTCTTTTCTCTGGCTCCGCCGCGCAGCTGGCTCTGCACGCGCTGGCCATGGAACCGGCAAGCGCCACTGACCTGGACGAAATTCGCGCCCTTCTTGAACGCAGAACTTCCGCGCAGAGCGCTGCCGGCGCCAACCGCCGCCTCGCCTCGCCAACTCATAAGAAAGGTTGAGCTCATGACCCACACAGTGCAAACCCTCGCCTGGACCCTCATTCACTTCTGCTGGCAGGCCGCGGCCATCGCCCTGCTCTATCGCGGCTTGAGCGCGCTTGCGGCGCGCCGCTCCAGCAACACGCGCTACCTGCTGGCCCTGGGTGCGCTGATGCTCATGCTGGCAACCTCCATCGCCACATTTGCATTCGAAATGCAAACCACCCCGGCGCAATTTGCAGCCATGCAGCAGACTTTTAGGTCCGCGCCCGGCACAACAATGCAATCCGGCGACGCTCGGCCCGATGCCTTGCCGTCTCCATCCGCAACGCGCTCGTCGGGTTCTTTGTTGCCTGCGCTGCCCGTATTGCCGGTCCCTTTTCTGCGCATCATGGTCGGCTTCTGGCTTGTCGGCGTGCTTGTGCTCTCGCTCCGCAGCCTGGGTGGATGGTGGCTGATCCAGCGGCTCCGCGTCACGGCCACGGTTGAAGCTTCGGCCGCAGTGCGCGCCAGCTTCCGGCGCATCTCATCTGCATTGGGCCTGCATCGCCCGGTGCTTTTGCGCGTCTCGAGCGCCATCGCGGGCCCTGTCACCGTGGGCGCGCTGCGTGCCCTGGTGCTGCTGCCGCTCTCTGCCGCGACCAATCTCGGGCCTGATGAACTGGAAGTCGTGCTGGCCCACGAGCTGGCCCACGTCCGCCGCGCCGACTTCCTCTGGAATCTCATCCAGACGCTTGTCGAGACGCTGTTCTTCTTCCACCCCGCCGTTTGGTGGATCAGCAGCCGCGTCCGCCATGAGCGCGAACTCTGCTGCGACGATCTCGCACTCACCGTCTGCCCCAATCCCGTGGTCTATGCCAACGCATTGTTCCAGCTTGAGCAGCAGCGCAGCTTGCGCATGGGGCAGCTTGCCATGGCGCTCGACGGCCATCAGCCCGCGCGCACTCTTCGCATGCGCATCGCGCGCATTCTTGGCGAGCCCATCGCGGACACTGCTTACCGCGGCCGCTTTTCTCCCGCTGCCTACGCCGCCGTTCTGCTTGTGCTTCTTCTTCCCGTGCCGCAGATGCTGGCCAGCCTCAAGCCTCCTTCCGTGCCCGTGCGCGCACAGGTTGCCGCTTCTGTCCACACTGCCGTTGCGGCGCAGGTAAACGCTCCCAGTACGACTGTTCTCTCCGCGCCGGTTTCAGTCGCCGTGCAAGCGCCGGTTGTCCCATCCGTCCAGGTTTCATTAACTCCGGATTCTTCGCCGCGATCCGACGAAGTCGCCGCGGCTTCCGGTCCACAACAATCCGCATCCGAAAGCGATGGCGGCAAGGGCGACTACATCGATCAAATGAAGGCCGCCGGCTACGACGTCGATCTCGACAAATACATCGCCATGAAGATACAGGGCATCACGGCAGCCTACGCGCGCTCCATGTCCCAGGTCGGCTTCGGCAAGCTCTCCGCCGACGACCTCATCGCCTGCAAGATACAAGGCATTACGTCCGAATACATCGCCGGCCTCAAGCAGAATGGCCTTGAAGTAAAGAACATTCAAGACGCCATCTCCTACCACATCTTCCAGGTCACTCCGGAGTTTGTCGCGTCAATGAAAGCGGCCGGCTACGGCGGCCTCTCATCGCAGGAACTTCTGGCCCTGCGCATTCAAGGCATCACGCCGGAATACGCACGCTCCATCGCCCAGCAGTTTCCAGGGGCCACCGCCGACGACCTGGTAAAGACGCGCATCTTCAATATCGACGCGGCTTTTATCGCTTTGGCCAAAAAGCACGGCTTCACCGATCTCTCGCTCGACAAGCTTATGAAACTGCGCATCTCCGGCGTCCTCGACGACAACGAATCCAAGTAAACCATCGGGCCACCGGACGCGCGTCTGAAGACTTCCTGCCTAACGCCGACAGCGAAGCTGAGCCTTGTTCAAGCCCGATGAAGGAGAATCCCATGATCAGAATGCTTAGCCCGAGACAGGCCGTATTGCTGACCGCGATCGCCAGTACATCCATCGCGCTTCACGGTGCATCCCTTGAACCAATCCGCGAGAATTGCACGATCAGCGCGGGAACAAAAGCTGGAACACTGCGCCTGCATACCGACGACGGAGACTGCCCTGCCAACCATAACTGCGGAAACAATATGAGCGATGTATCCGCCTCCCGCTTCTCCGGCGTCTCGCTGGCCGATCTTGCCAATCAGGGCGCGCACCTCTCGGCAACGCTGGCAGCTGATTCCGGCACGTTCATCTGCACCGGAACAGTGACGGGCGGCGAGCTGAGCGGCAACGCAGTCTTCACTCCCGATGCGGCGTTCGTCGCGCGCATGGAGAAAATGGGTTTCACCGGCTATGACTCGCAAAAGCTGCTGGCTTATGCCTATCTCGATGTGCGAGGTGACTGGGCGCAGTCGCTCAAGCAAATCGGCATCGGCGGCCTGAATTCAGACAACCTCATCGCCCTGCGCGTGTTCAATATCGATTCGGCTTATGTTCACAGTCTCACCGCGCTGGGCTACCCGATGCCAACCGCCGATCAGCTTACGGCACTTGGCTCCCAGGGCGTTAACGCGCAGGAAGTCTCAGAGATTCGCGCCCTCGGCTACCAGCCCACCTTCGACCAGTTGGTCCAGATCCGCATCTTCAAAATCACTCCTGACTTCATCCATCGCATGCAAGCCCGCGGCCTGAAAGATCTCACGCTGGACAAGCTCGTCCAGATCCGCATCTTCAACCTCGCCGATTAGGAAATATCGAGGGTCCAATCCCCCTGATTTATCCACGCTCCTATCCGATAGAATGAATCGGATAGGAGTGTCCGTGCATTTTGCCCCCAGCGTTTCCACTGTGACCCTCACCATGGCCTTTTACCTGTTGGCCCAGGCGCATCCACAAACGACGCCTGCAAACCCTGTTCATAAGGACCCCGTCATGATTCACCACGCTGAAGGAACGTTCGACGTAAAAATGACGCCGCTCGCCGCGGATGACGCCGGCATACCGATCAGCCGTTACTCAGGGGTGAAGCAATTCCATGGCGACCTGGACGGAACCAGCAAGGTTGAGATGCTGGGTGCCGGCGATCCGGCGAAAGGCAATGCCGGTTATGTCGCTATCGAGTACATCTCAGGAAAGCTCCAGGGCCACACCGGCTCATTCGCGCTACAACACACTGGCATGATGGAGGGTGGAAATTACAAGCTCACTATTACCGTTGTGCCTGGAACGGGGACGGGCGAGCTGACCGGCATCGCTGGAACTTTCAATATCATCATCGCTTCGGGAAAGCATTCTTACACGTTCGACTACACGCTGCCCGCGGCTGCGCAGTGATCCACGCCGCGGATTCGGTACTATAGGTTTCATGCCTCAGTTCCCTTCCGGCCAAACACTGCTCATTGACGCGGACGACACCCTCTGGGAAAACAATGTGTACTTCGAGCGCGCCATTGCTGCATTCATCAGCTATCTGAACCATCACGAGTACTCGCCTTCCGAGGTCCGCGAAGCGCTCAATGCGCAGGAGCGCAAGACCATTCTTGCGCGCGGCTACGGGCTTACCAGCTTCACGCGCTCGCTGGTGGCGACGTATGAGCGCCTGAGCCCTGGGCCCGTCAGCGAAAGTAACATCGAACGCGTGCGCAGCTTTGCGCGATCCATTGCCGAGCAGGAGATGGAGTTACTACCCGGCGTGGCTGAAACTTTGGCCGAGTTAGCCGCGCGCCATCGACTTATCTTGATGACCAAGGGAGACCAGGCAGAGCAGGCCGACAAACTGGCGCGCTCTGGGCTGGCCTCGCACTTCTCGGCTGTCGAGATTGTGGCAGAGAAAGACCCTGCCACTTATCGCGCAGTGATGCAGCGCAATGAGCTTACTCCGCATTCAAGCTGGATGATTGGCAACAGCATCAAGAGCGACATCAACCCCGCTCTCGCCGCGGGGCTGCATGCCGTGTTTCTGTTTCACAAAGACACTTGGGTGCTGGAACACGCCGCACTCGATTCCGCGCCTGCCGGACAGCACTTACTTGAATTCGATTCCTTTGCTAAACTGGGCGCTATCTTTTAGAGCGAGGAAGCAGTTCACAAACATGACCGAGCCGCCGCCACAGCCGGATGCCGAACCGCAACATGTCTTTCCCGCTCCACTCAGCGTGCACTGGGCTGTTTTGCTTACAGCTGAGTTTTTCATTGCCATCGTTGCCATCGTTTTCGCCCCCAGGCCGTATTGGAGCCTGGTGTCGAATCTGGGATTCGAAGCATGGGCTATCTACCTTTGCCTGTGGATTCGCAAACTCGAACCCGGCGCCATGAGCATTTTCTGGTGCAGCGCATTCGTCGTGCTGGAACTCGTCATCAATGTGCCGGCCGGTCCTCCGCCGGCGAACGCAGGCATTACGATTTTCGGTGGCATCCTGGCGCTGCTTGCCATCGTCATCTGGATTGTGACCATCTATTTGATTCGCGCCGAACTCCACTACCACTACAACGTGCGCGAGCCCATCGGCCTTTACCTGAGCGGGGTGATGACTTTCTTCTTCTCCTTTCTGTATTTCCAATATCACCTTTACAAGATCGCTCAGCTCAAACAGCGCTATGGAGACCGGCCTTTCTACTACCAGGGTGGTCCCCCGTTTTCGCTTCCAGATTTGTGAGCAGCCGTGAAAGATGCTTTCATTCGCGGCTACGGCCACAGCAGGCACGGTGTTTTCGCCATTTCTCGCATCCAATGAATCAGGGTGCGCGGCACCGAGCCCAAATTCACGATGAGGATGGCTCTTAGGGAAAAATGGTTGCGAAGATCGAAGATTACGCCCTGATTGGCGATTGCGAAACGGCCGCGCTGGTGGACAGGAACGGTTCCATCAACTGGCTCTGCTGGCCTGATTTCTCCTCTGACGCCTGCTTCGCAGCCTTGCTGGGAACGGAAGAGAACGGCTACTGGAAAATCGCTCCCGTGCAAGGCAAGTGGAAAACCACGCGCCGCTATCGGCCCCACACATTGATTCTCGAAACCGTCTTCGAACATGCCGACGGATCGTTCCGGCTCATCGACTTCATGCCGGTGCGCCAGCGATCCTCGCACATTGTGCGCATTGTGGAGGGCATTCGGGGCAAGGTCGCGGTGCGCATGGAACTGGCGCTGCGGTTCGACTTCGGGCGGACGGTCCCCTGGGTAACGCACATCAAAAACGGCATCCGCGCCATTGCCGGCCCCAACCTGGCCGTACTGCGCGCCTCCATTCCAATGCGTGGAGAAGACATGAAGACGGTTGCCGACTTCACGGTGAGCCGCGGCAAGCGGATAAGTTTTTCCCTGGTTTATGGCACATCGTACAAGCCCAACCCGAGGAAGATCGACACCGCACAGACCCTGAGGGATTGCGAGCAGCGCTGGCGCCGGTGGGCCTTCCGCCTGAAATACAAAGGCAAATATCGCGATGCGATCGAGCGCTCTTTGATCACGCTGCGAGCCATGATCTACAGGCCCACGGGCGGGATCGTCGCGGCAGTCACAACATCTCTGCCGGAGTCCGTGGGTGGGGTTCGCAACTGGGACTACCGCTATTGCTGGCTGCGCGACACCACGTTCACGCTGCTGGCGCTGGCCAACGGCGGCTACTTCAATGAAGCCGCTGCATGGCAGAACTGGCTGCTCCGCGCTCTGGCCGGAAGCCCGGAACAGGTGCAGATCATGTACGGGCTGAAAGGCGAGCGCCAACTGCTGGAGTGGGAGGTGGGCTGGCTTCCCGGATACGAAGACTCACGGCCAGTGCGGATTGGCAACGCGGCAGCCACGCAGGTGCAGCTAGACATTTACGGGGAGATGCTGGATTCCTTTTTCCACGCGCAGCAGAGCATGGGCCGGCACAGCGAGGATGATTTTCGCGTACTCCGGGCGCTATTGGAGCAACTGGAGACGATCTGGCAGCAGCCGGATGAGGGCATCTGGGAGACCCGCGGAGGCGCGCGGCAGTTCACCTATTCGAAGATGATGGCCTGGGTGGCGTTCGATCGCGCGGTGCTGCTGGCCGAGCAGCTGCATTACGACGCTCCGGTTGAGAGATGGAAGACGATCCGCGACGCGATCCACAAGCAAATCTGCGCGCGGGCCTTCAACAAAAAGAAAAACAGCTTTGTGCAGGCTTATGGCACGAAACAACTGGACGCCTCCCTGCTGCTGATGCCCGTAGTGGGGTTTCTCCCCGGCAGCGATGCGCGCGTGCAAGGGACGGTTGAGGCTATCGAACGCGAACTGATGCCGGCGGGGCTGGTGATGCGGTACAACACATCGAAGGTGGAGGACGGCCTGCCGCCGGGTGAGGGCGTGTTTCTGGCTTGCAGCTTCTGGATGGTGAGCGCTCTGAAAGCCATTGGCCGCGGGCGCGACGCACGAGCCTTGTTTGAACGCCTGCTTAAGCTGCGCAACGACCTGGGTCTGATGTCGGAAGAATACGATGTTGCGCGCAAACAACTGGTCGGCAACTTCCCCCAGGCCTTCTCGCACATTGCGCTGGTCAACGCGGCGTTCGATCTGGAAGATGGAAAGGCCACGCGCAGCCGCGCCCAGCGCAATGCGCACCCTAAGCGCGCCAAGCCGCGGCCGGTCTCTTGACGCAGCCCTCACCGCTCTGCTCTACTTGGCTCAACGACATGCGAATCTTCCGCGCCAACTCAGGCTGTTGTGTTTTCATGCCCGCTCTGCGAATTAGCGGCTCCAATGCGCACGCGGGAAGAGAAGCCTGATAGAACCGAACTTGTTACAAAGCAGCACCCAGGCCACCACCCGCAAGCGCGGCTGGTGGTTTTCTATTTCGGCCCCAATCTTTTTCATCTGCTGTTCTTTCGATAGGAGATCGCCTTTTGGAACCCGTTACCCTTACCAGTATTCAGACGGCTCGCGCGCGCATTGGCGATGCGATTCACGTCTCGCCGTGCCAGCTTTCGCATCATCTCTCCGAGCTGACCGGCCTGCCGCTGCATCTGAAGCTTGAAAACCTGCAGCGGACCGGTTCATTCAAAGAGCGCGGTGCGCTGAACAAGCTGCTCACATTGAGCGAGACCGAGCGCAAGCGCGGCGTGATCGCGGCCAGCGCGGGCAATCACGCGCAGGGAGTCGCCTTCCACGCGACGGCGCAAGGCATTCGCGCGCAGATTGTGATGCCGCTGGCAACGCCGCAAATCAAAGTCTCGGCCACGCGCGGCTACGGGGCTGAAGTGATTCTCTTTGGCGCAAGCTACGACGAAGCGTGCGAAGAAGCGCTGCGACGGCGCGTGGAGACTGGGCGCACCTTCATTCATCCCTTCGACGATGCCGACGTGATTTCGGGCCAGGGCACTATAGGACTCGAACTGCTGGAACAGGTGCCGGACATTGAGGCCGTGGTGGTACCCATCGGCGGCGGCGGGCTTATTGGCGGCGTCGCATGCGCGCTCAAGGAGACAAACCCGAAGATTCGCGTGATTGGTGTTGAGCCGGAGAAGCTGCCCTCGATGCTGCGGGCGCGGGAGGCTGGTCATCCGGTAACGATTTCGCCCGAGGCCACGATCGCCGACGGCATTGCCGTGCGTCGCGCCGGGGATCTGACGCTGCCGCTGGTTTCGCGCTACGTGGATGAGATTGTCACCGTGGATGACGAGGAGATCGCCAGCGCGATTCTTCTGCTGCTGGAACAGGAGAAGACACTGGCCGAGGGCGCCGGCGCCGCGGCACTCGCCGCAGTGGTGCAATCGAAGACCAACCTGCGGCATCGACGGACTGTGGTGCTGGTCTGCGGCGGCAACATCGACGTTTCCCTGCTGGCCAAAATCATTGAACGCGGCCTGGTGAAGGACGGCCGCCTGCTGCGCATTCGCGTTTATTTGCAGGACAGGCCAGGCGCGCTGCTGCAGCTGACGGAGATTCTTGCGCGAGAGCGCGCTAACATTGTGGAAACCGTGCACAACCGCGCCTACTATGGCGTGAGCCTGGGCGAGACCGTGATCGATGTGACGATTGAGACGCGCGGCGCTACGCACATCACAGCCATCAGCCACGCGCTGCGCGAGGCCGGTTTCCGCTTCGAACGCGTTCAGTAGAAGTGAGATGTATTCACCGAAATTCAACCAGGTTGCCGATCGCGCTGTGCTTATTGAGGCGATGCGTGCCTATTCTTTTGCCATTCTCTTCGGGCCGCAATCTACGCCTGAGACTCCGGCCCCGCTGGTGGCCACCCATCTGCCGCTCGTGGTGAAGGACGAAGGAGAACACGGCTTGATCGAAGGCCATTTCGCCAAAGCAAATCCGCAATGGCGGGCGCTGGCTGGGCACGAGACGCTGGTGGTGTTCTCCGGTCCGCACAGCTACGTGTCGCCCACTCTTTATGTTGAAGAGCTTTCGGTTCCTACCTGGAATTACATTGCTGTTCACGCCTATGGAACTCTGGAACTGGTTGAAGACGAGGCTGGGAAAGCGACGCTGCTGGCTGGGCTCATCCAGGCTAACGAGCCGGCCTACGCGGAGCGATGGAATGCCATGCCGGATGGTTTCCGGCGAACCATGCTGGCGGGGATCGTTGGCTTTCGCATCCCTATCGCGCGCATTGAAGGCAAATTCAAGATCAGCCAGAACCGCGCGCCGCAGGAGCGAGCAAATGTCCAGGCGGCCCACGCGGCTGGGACCCCCGACGAACAGGCCCTGGCTGCCTGGATGGCGCGGTTGGCCGGTTAAATGCTCACACGTTGCCCTGGTTGCGGCGCGTCCGGGAAGAATTCTCTCCCGAAAAAGAATTCACGGTGTTACCTTGCGTTTCGCGATAGACTGCTTGCGATTTCCTAAACAAGGAAAAACTCATGCGAAGCTGCATTCGCTTCACCCTTGCCGTCCTGATAGCCTCGGCATTTTCCTCAATTCTCCCGGCGCAGTTCCAGGATCCAACCACCGATGAGCTGAAGATGACCGTCGACCCGAAGGCGCCGGGCGCAGCCGCGGTTTACCTTTATCGCGAAGAAAAGACCGATGACCAAGCCGCCTTGCATTCCCTCTACGAGCGCATCAAAGTGCTCACGGAAAAGGGCACGGAGCTGGCCACCGTAAGGATTCCCTATGAGCGCGGCAAGTTCCAGATAGCCGCCATCCAGGGGCGCACGATTCACGCCGATGGAACCGTGATTCCATTGAAGGCCAAGCCGTCCGATCTGCTCGACTTCAAGAACGCCGGCCACCAATACAACCAGATGGTCTTCACGCTGCCTGACGCGCAGGTCGGCAGCATTCTGGAGTACCGGCTTCTGATCCACTACGGCAGCAACGAAGCGCGCTCGCCCCATTGGATCGTCCAACAGCCCTACTTCGTTCACAGGGCGCATTACTCCTTCGACCCCGCTTACAACACCGGCCAGATCGTCACCAACAGTCGCGGCGAGCCTATGGAGGGATTGATGCTCTCCAAGCGCCTCGGCCCCGGCATGCAGGTGGAGCGCGACAGCCACAACCGCTTTACGCTCGATCTCGCCGACATTCTTGCCCTGCCCAACGACGACTGGATGCCGCCGCTGAACACCATTGAATGGAGCGTCACCTTTTACTACACCTACGCAAACAGCGCCGACGAATATTGGGCCAGGGAGGGCGCACACTGGGGCAAGGACGCCGACCGCCTTGCCGCGCCGTCGGGGCCGGTGAAGCAGGCAGCCGCTGGCATTGTCACTGCCGGCGACTCCGAAGAAACCAAGGCGCGCAAGCTCTACGCCGCGGTCATGAAAATCCGGAACACCGACTTCATCGGCAATTCCGCGCCCCGCTTCGCGCCCAGCAAGGACGCTGCGGCGGTCCTGAAGCAGCAAGCCGGAAACAGCGGCGAGATTGCACTGCTCTACATCGCCCTGGCGCGGGCCGCGGGGTTGAAGGCGTGGCCCATGCAGGTGGTCGATCGCGACCGCGCCACATTTGAGCCAACCTATCTCAATGCAAATCAGTTCGACGACTTCATCGCAATTGTCCAGATCAATGGCAAGGAAGTCTATCTCGATCCCGGAGAAAAGATGTGCTCCTTTGGCAACCTCCATTGGACGCACGAGCTGGCATCGGGATTCCGCGAGTCGGATAAGGGAACCGTGATCGAGACCACACCTGCGGGCACGCCCAATACCGCGGATGTGAAGCGCTCCGCCGACATCGCCATCGACGAGAACGGCGCCGTGACGGGGACCGCCCGCCTGACTTTGACCGGACAGGAAGCGCTCTATTGGCGTCAGGTCGCCCAGCAGAACGAGCAGGGCGCGCTGAGCAAGCGGTTCAACGAGTCGATCGGCGGCAACCTGCCAGCGGGAGTGACTGCCGATTTCGATCGCTTTGACGGGCTCGACGACTACGAAGGAAATCTGGTGGCAACGGCAAAGCTGTTAGGTACGCTCGGCTCGGCTACCGGCACGCGTCTCATCATCCCCGGAGTGTTCTTCGAATCGCGCGGCAAGCATCCGTTTGTGGAACAGGCGACGCGCACGGTGCCCATCGACCTCCACTATGCCACCATCGAGGAAGACGAGGTCACCTACCGGCTGTCACCCGCAGTGAGCATCGGCACCGCCCCTCAGGCGGTGAATGTTTCCTGGGGCGATCACGCATCTCTGCAGATTCGCTCCACGGCGACCAGCAGCTCCATACAGGTTACGCGGAGCCTGGTGCGCAACTCGGCCGTCCTCGATGCCGGCTACTACCCCCTGCTTCGCGATTTCTACCTTAAAATGAGCGAAGCCGACCAACAACAGATTGTGCTCACGCGCGGCAAAACAGCGGGCGGCGACTGACCGATGCAAACGGCCGAAAGGGCAATCGATTCCATGCGCAATTCTTTAATCGTTGTTGTTCTTCTCGCAGGGATCCTGCTTCCCTGCTGCGCGCAAACCAACGCTCCTGCGACTGCTGCCACGCCTGCACCAGCTCCCGACTGGAGAGCGAAGGTCTCGGATTACATGCCGCTGCTGGGCCATCGCAACTGGATTCTGATTGTCGATTCGGCATATCCGCTGCAATCGGCTCCGGGCATCGAGACGGTAGAGACCAACGCCGGCCAACTGGAGGTCGTGCGGCACGTTCTGTTCGACATCGACCGATCGATTCACGTGCGGCCGGTGATCTCAATGGACGCGGAGCTGCCATTCGTGCCTGAGGACGACGCGCCCGGCGTCGCCAAATATCGCACGGAGATCAACGATCTGCTGCGCGGGTATCCGGTCGAATCGGTGCTGCATGACAAGGTGATCGCCAACATTGAAGAGGCGGCCAAGCATTTCAACATCCTGGTGCTGAAGACGAATATGGCGATTCCGTATACGTCGGTGTTCATCCGGCTGGATTGCAAGTATTGGAGCGCGGATGCGGAGACACGGATGCGGGCGAAGATGGCAGCGGTTCCGCCTGCCCATTAATTCGAGGCGCGGCTTGCGAATTGGATTGCTTTCCCAGGGGCGTGCTGCGGTTCGCCTGGGCTATTTTCGTTTCCTCCGCCAGTGTTTCTCGTCTCGCTTGCCGTTTGGTATACTCGACGAGGTCACCTTAAGCGGAGGTGGCGAAATTGGCAGACGCACCAGCTTGAGGTGCTGGCGCCCACAAGGCATAGGGGTTCAAGTCCCCTCCTCCGCACCAAAAGCCAAGAAAAAAAGTGAAGAAACTCAATAAAATGATCCCCTGCAGCAGCTTGCAGGGGCTTTCTTATTGCGAAGAACAGCCCAATACAGGACAGTAAGGGACAGTTTGGCTTTTGGAAGTGGTCGATTCTTCGAGCCAATTACCGAAAAGTCAGGCGTGCATGTCCCGCAATGCCGGGCGCAGGGATCAGTTTGCTGCGCAACCGGACTCACCACACCCCCCGCCCGGCTGCGCCGTTCAATAGTCGTTCACCCGGAACGGCCTAGAATGCCGTAAACGTATAGTCGATGTACGCCGGTCCTCCGCTGGGGTAATTTGTCCACAGCCGGACATAGATCGTCTCTCCATTCGTCGGCAAAGAGTTCAACGTGAATGAGGTGGAGGTGGTTCCACCCTGGGTGTATCCCAAATCGTTCGACCCCGGTCCGGTGCTGCCCACCCAAATGGAATAGTGTGTGGCGCTGCTGACGGTCGTCCACTCGAAAGTCTCGCTCGCACCGGTAAATGGGGTGTTGAGCGGCGGAGAGGTAAGCTCAGCCGGCGTCGCGGCTGTGAAAATGTAGTCGACGTACCCCGAGCCCCCGCTGAAGTAGGTAAACAGCCGTGCATAAATCTTCCCGCCATTGGTGGGAAGCCCGTTGAACGTAACCGATGTGGCCGTGGTCGAGCCCGAGCCCCACAGGTTGTTCGATCCTGCTCCGGTGGTGCCCAGGCAAAGGTCATGCGTAATGGCGCCGGGAACGGCTGTCCAGGTAAACGTCTCAACAGGCCCTGCAAGCGTACTGCCTGACGCGGTCAGGGCAATGCTTATCGGGATGGTAGCCACTCCAGTGCTTGCCTGCGCATTCAGTTTCAACGGGCGCGAGGCGTTCAGGCTGAGGGTTGCGGTCAGCAGCTCGTCGCCCGAGATCTGGCGGACGAGCAGATCGCTGAAGGTGGCGGAGCCGCAGGCGAGATTCTCCACGGTGGCTCCGCCCAGGAACGAGGGGCTGCCGGACATGACGATGGGGCTGGTTGCTGCGGTTGCGGCTACCAGGCTCTCCGTCAACTCCACTTCCGGCGCGGGCGAAAGGGCCTGTCCCACGATCGCGCTCGCGGGCGGCTGGTTGGTGAAGGCAAGCGCATAGTTGGTTTGCACCGCGCCGGAGTCTACGGAACCACTCGGGCAGTAGGTGGAGAGGACGCTTGGAATGCCTCCCTTCTTGAGACAGCAGTGTAGTCGGCAGTCCGCCGTTCGATGCAAATTGCAGGACGAGCGGAGACCCTTGTCGCAGAACTGAAACCAGCGGGAAAGCCGTTGCGGGCTCTACCTCACACTGAGTCGGGTGAATTGGCGCCCGATTGTGAGACCTGCGAAGAACAAATCTCGAACCTCGATGCCATGCGGTGTTTCTTCAAGGTAATCTGAACTCTGGTAGTCAAAGCCGCTGCCCGCATCCGGAGAACCCAGATGACTCAACCCTACACTTACCTCGACATCGCCAAGATGATCGACCACTCGCTCCTGAATCCCACCCTCACCACGCCCGAACTCGAAGACGGCTGTGCCCTCGCCATCCGTTACAACGTAGCCAGCGTCTGCATCCTGCCCTACGCGCTGGCCCGCTGCGCCGAGCTCCTCGCGGGCACAACCGTGAATGCCAGCACCACCATCGGCTTTCCCCATGGAGGCCACACCACCGCCATAAAGCTAGCCGAAGCCCGCCAGGCGCTAGCCGACGGCGGACAGGAGCTCGATGCGGTCATCAACATCAGCAAAGCCCGCAGCAGCGACTGGACCTATGTGCGCAATGAACTCTCAGCGCTGGCCGACACCATTCACGCCGGCGGCGCAAAGATCAAAGTCATCTTTGAAAATGCTTATCTCGACGACGCAGCCAAAATCAGGCTCTGCGAAATTTGCGCCGAGGTCGGCGCTGACTGGGTCAAGACCTCCACAGGCTACGCGCCCACGGGAGCCACGCTCCCCGATCTGGAACTGATGCGCAAACATTCCCCGCCGCAGGTCCAGGTGAAGGCCGCCGGCGGCATACGCGACCTCGATGCCCTGCTAGCCGTGCGCGCAATCGGCGTCAGCCGCGTAGGCGCCACGCGCACCGAATCCATGCTTGAGGATTGCCGCAAACGTCTCGGCCTCGAACCCATCTCAGCGTCCGTCCCGACAGCAGCCGCGCCCGCCGGATACTGAAACAAAAAAAGCCCGGCGCAATGCCAGGCCTTCGTGAAGTCTAGGGTACGTTTGCTGTAGCTCACCGTGCCCCATCCATTTCGCGCATTTCGCGAAATGGGTGGGAAACCAATAAAACTCAGGAGCTGCACTATTTCCGGAACAGCTCTACCTCAAGATTTAGTTCGCCACTGGAATCCCCAGCAATTTCTGGATCTTTTCTTCGATCACGTCCTGAGGCTTCCAGCCCTCAATCTGATCTACAACCTTGCCGCCCTTGAAAAACAGCAGCGCCGGAATCCCGCGAATGTTATACCGCGAAGGCGTGGCGCCGTTCTGGTCCACATTCACCTTGGCCACTTTCAATTGGCCCGCGTACTTCGCAGCCACCGCGTCCACTGTAGGCCCAATCGCCTTGCACGGGCCGCACCAGACAGCCCAGAAATCCACCAGTACCGGCTGCTCGCTCTTGAGCACTTCCTGGTCGAACGTTGCATCGTTGACTTCCAAAACTCCCAACCCAGCCATGATCCTCCTTACAGTTCACACACCTGCATTTCAAGTGTACCGAGAACCGCGCCCCTATGGGATGCTCGAGCCATGCTTAAAGTCGCAACGTGCTCCACGCCGGTTAACGTCCTTCCCACCTGGATGCTGGGTGCCCCATCCTTGAATCGTTCTTGGATTCAAGGGTGGGAAACCTCAGAAGCCCCTCGCGCCAACAAACAGCCAGACGAAGTTGCACCTCATTTGCACAACATTTCGCGCAAATAGAAGCGCCCGGATCCTGATAAGGACCACGGGCGCTAGAGCAGCCCTCCCCCAGAACTGCCCACGCAGCGAATTTATGTGTATATGGCGCGAATAGCAAGCAATCTTAGGTAACGCCAAAAAGTAATCACTAATAGGTGATTATTCATATAGATAACCCACTTCGAGGAATGTTTACTCAATGGTAATCACCTGCATTACCTAAATCATGAATTCCTGGTGCGCGCCCGCCTGCGTAATCGTCGTTCCATCCGGCAGCAGCCTGCAGATCATCAGCTCAGGCTCGGCCATCCCCTCCACTGCCGCCCGAATCGCCGCCGAAGCCCTTCCCAGGCTCACCTCGCTTTCGACAATTACCAGCACCGCAGGCCCGGCTCCGCTCAAGGCCGCTCCCAGAATGCCGTGGCTCCCGGCAAGCGGCAGCAGGCGCGGCAGCAGCGGACAAATCGCTGCCCGGTAAGGCTGGTGGATCCGGTCGATCATGGCCACGCGCAGCAGGTCGCCCCGGCTTTGCGCAAAAGCCAGCCCCAGCAGCGCCGCAGCCTGAAGATTGGCCACCACATCATCGCGGTCGTAGCTCTCCGGCAACATGGCCCGCGCACTGCTTGTCGCCAGCGGTTCGGCCGGCAGCACCACGATCGCCCGCCATGCAGCCGGCGGCGTCACACGCGCCACATGCACTTTTCTCCCCTCGCTTGCCGTCGCCACAAACCCGCCCAGCCAGCAGGCGGCGGCGTTGTCCGGATGCCCCTCGAGGGCGCAAGCCTCTTCAAGAATCTGGTCGGAACTCCAGCCCAGTTGGCCAAAATGGTTGGCGAGCACAATCCCCGCCAGCCGCCCCGACGCCGACGACCCGCAGCCCATCCCCAGCGGAATCCCGTTGACCATGCGCATCGCCAGCGGCACAATCGGTCGGTCATGTTGTTTAAGCAGTCCCTTGTAAATCTCCAGGATGAGATTGTCCTCAATCCGGCCGCAGCGCTCCGCATCATGCCCTGTAGCCGCAATCAAAAACTCCGACGCCGCCTCGGCATCGATCTCCAAATAAAAATCCAAAGCCACAGCCGCCGCATCGAATCCCGACCCGAGGTTGGCTGAAGTAGCTGGCAGGCGCAGTTTGATACGGCCAGCCTCTGCACTCTGCGCGTCGCTCATCCCACGCTGCCCTTCACGGCCGCCAGCACCGCGTCCGCAGTCGCGTCCACCACCTGCGCATTGCGCCGCAAGCTGTCGATCTTCGTTTCCAGGCCGACTTTCTCCTCGTCGTTGAGCAGCGTCCCCCGATGGAAGTCTATGGTGTAATCCGCGTCTTTCAGCGTGTGTCCCGTCAACAGCAGCACCACCGTCTCTCCCGGAGCAACCGCACCCTTCGCGCACAGCTTTTTCAGCCCGGCCAGCGTCACAGCGGACGCCGGTTCGCACCCCAGCCCCTCGGATCCAAGTTCTGCCTTGGCAATGGCAATCTCCGCCTCGCTCACATCCTGGCACCAGCCGCCAGTCTCCTGCACCACGCGTGCCGCCTTGCGCCACGACGCCGGGTTGCCGATGCGTATCGCCGTAGCGCGCGTTTGCGCCTCCATCGGCTCCAGCGTAGCTCCCTGATTGTTCGCCAAGCTGCGCACCAGCGGATTCGCGCCCTCCGCCTGGATCACCGAGATACGCGGCATGCGATGTGTCAGCCCCAGTTCGTGCATCTCACGAAACCCCTTGCCCAGCGCCGAGCTATTTGCCAGATTGCCGCCCGGCACAATCAGGTGGTCCGGCACATTCCAGTCGAACGCCTCGGCAATCTCAAACGCCGGTGTCTTCTGCCCCTCCAGCCGGTACGGATTCACCGAGTTGAGCAGGTAGATGTGCGCCTCTTTCACCACCTGGGTCAGCACGCGAACGCACCCATCGAAATCCGTCTTCACCTGGCAGGTCACGGCGCCGTAATCCATGGCCTGCGCCAACTTGCCCCACGCAATTTTGCCCTCGGGAATCACCACCAGGCTGCGCAGTCCCGCGCGCGCCGCGTAAGCAGCCATCGCCGCCGACGTATTGCCCGTCGACGCGCAAGCCACCCACTCGAACCCGCGTTCCTTGGCCACGCTCAACGCCGTAGTCATCCCCGTATCCTTGAACGATCCCGTCGGATTCATACCCTGGTGCTTGGCGAAAAGCTGATCGATTCCCAATGCCTTAGCAGCACGCGGCAAGTGATAGAGCGGTGTGTTCCCCTCGCGCAGCGTGACCGCATTGCCAAAGCTCTCCAGAATCGGAAGCAATTCGCGAAAGCGCCACACGCCCGAGTGGTCGAGCGACTCGGACGAACAGCGCCGCTCCCGCCACAGCCACTTCAGCGCGCCAGCATTGGGCCGGTCCGGGCCCTTGCGCTGTCCCCAGCCCGGATACTCCACCTCAAAAAGATCGCCGCACACCGAGCAGCGAAAGTCCGGGCTCGTGATCGCGCCGTCCGCACGCGTTCCGCATCCAAAACAGCGCAGCTGATGTAAGTTGTCGTTCATCTCTGGTGTTAGCTTACTAGCATGGGCGCGCTCGTGTTGTGGATCGAAGGTTCATACATCCGGAGTAAGTGCGAATCCTCCCGGAGGGAGGGATCGAGAATAGCCCAGGGCAAGTCCGCGGCGACGGACGCAGCCCTGGGAATGCGTTCCACCCAGGGTGCCCCGCCCCGTAGGGCGCGGTTCGAACCACGACTACAACCGCGATCCCGATTCGCGCGATCAGGCAGTCCAAAGACTCCGCTGCTCATCCGCCTGAATCAAATCCTGCTCTCGACGCTCATTGCCCTGCCTCTGGTCGCAACTGCCCACGCGCAAACCCCGCTGCGCATCGCCGCCGCCGCCGACCTGGAGCCAGTCCTTCCGCCCATCCTTCAGCAATTCGAGCAAGCCACCGGAATCCACGCCGAAGCCACATTCCAAGCCTCTGCCGTGCTCACTGCGCAGATTCAGAATGGCGCGCCCTTCGACCTGTTTCTCTCGGCTGACACAGGCTACCCCAAACGCCTCATCGACGCCGGCCTCGCCGACGCCGCCGGAACCGCCGACTCCTCCACTCCCATCGTCTACGCACGCGGCACGCTGGTTCTGTGGACGCGCAACGACTCGCATCTAACGCCGTCGCTCGATCTCTTGCGCAGTCCTGGCCTCAAGCGCCTAGCCATCGCCAACCCCGATCGCGCTCCTTACGGCCGTGCCGCGGTCGCCGCGCTGACCAGCCTCAAACTCTACGACACGCTCAAGCCCAAACTCGTCACTGCGGAGAACATCTCGCAGACCGCCCAGTTCGTCGACTCCGGAAACGCCGACGCCGGCCTCATCTCGCTCACCTCCGCACTCACCCCGCGCCTCGCCGCCTCCGGCACTTACTTCGTAATTCCTCGCGACCTCTACCCGTCCATCGAGCAAGGCGCCGTCATCATTAGCAACACCAAGCAGCGCGATCAGGCTCACAAGCTCCTCGACTACCTGCTCTCCGCGCAAATCCAAGCCCAACTAGCCAAAAGCGGCCTCACACCCGTTCACTAGCAGAGCCACGAGCCCCTCAAAATCTGTCATCCTGAGCGAAGCGCACTTCAGCGGAGCCGAAAGCATGCCCTGAGCGTAGTCGAATGGGGACCCGCATTTGCTTTTCGTTCTTCCCAACCACAGATGCTCCGTGCCCCATTCATTTCGCGCACTCCGCGAAATGGGTGGGAAACCACAAATCTGAACGAGACCCATTACTCTTATCCAATGGACTGGCAAGCCCTAGCCCTCACCCTAAAGCTGGCAACGGTCACCACGGCGATTCTCCTCGCCATCGCCATTCCGCTGGCCGCACTGCTCGTCCTCGGCCGCAGCCGATGGCTCGCCGCCCTCGAAGCTCTCGCGGCCCTCCCGCTAGTCCTCCCACCCACCGTCCTCGGATTCTTCCTTCTCGTCCTGCTCGGCACGCGCACCGCGTTCGGCCGCGGCATCGCCACAATCCTCGGCCACCCTCTCGCCTTCTCATTCGCCGGCCTCGTTGTCGGATCGGTCATCTACAGCCTTCCCTTCGCCGTGCAGCCGCTGGTTGCTGGTTTTGCCGCGGTCGACTCAACCCTGGTCGACGCAGCCCGGCTTCTCGGCGCCAGCCGTTTTCGCGTCGTAACCACGCTGCTGCTCCCACTCGCCCGGCGCTCGCTGATCGCCGCCGCGGTGCTCAGCTTCCTCCACACCATGGGCGAATTCGGCGTAGTCCTCATGCTCGGCGGAGACATTCCCGGCGCCACACGCACGCTTTCCATCGTGCTCTACAACCAGGTGGAGAACTTCGACTACGCCGCCGCCAATCGGACGGCCGCCATCCTGCTCGGCTTGAGCGCCATCGCCCTCGCTGCTATCTATCTTGGCCGAAGCTCGCGTGGAGGCCGCCGTGCTTGAGCTTGCTTTCAACGCTCGCCGCGGCAGCTTTCTTCTAGAGATCGAGTGCCGCTTCACGTCTAAATGGACGGTCATCTTCGGCCCCTCCGGCGCGGGCAAGACAACACTGTTGCGCCTAATTGCCGGCCTCGACACACCCTTGCGCAACAGCCCCGACCGCGCCCGCGTTTCACTCGATGAGAACCTCCTCACCGATTCCTCGCGTGGCATCGCCCTCAAGCCCGGCCCGCGAAAATGGAAGCGCAATACATGCTTCGTGACCCAGCAGCCCGCGCTTTTCCCTCACCTCAGCGTGGCTTCCAACGTAGCTTTCGGCCTGCCGTGGCTTGGTGGCGACGATGAGCAAAGAGAGGTCGTTGAAGACAGGCTGGAACTGGTGGGCGCTGCCGCTCTCATCAACCGCCGTCCCCAGGACCTCAGCGGCGGCGAGGCGCAGCGTGTAGCCCTGGCCCGCGCCCTCGCTCCCAAGCCCCGCCTGCTGCTCCTCGACGAGCCCTTCTCTGCACTCGACGGCGCCGCCAGCGACGCATTGCTGATTCGCTTGCAGCATTGGGCCAGTGAACACCACATACAAACAGTAATGGCCACCCACGACGCCACCGACGCCCTTGCCACAGCCGCGGAAGTCGCGCTTCTCCACGAAGGCGGCCTCGCCGCTCTCGGCCCGGCCGCAGAAGTGCTGGCGACCGAACGCCGGCGCTTGGCTCATCGCCTCGGCTCGGTCTAGCGTTCTGTATTCAAAGTTCATATCCAAAAATGAACTGTCATCCTGAGCGAAGCGTACTTCAGCGGAGTCGAAGGACTTGCTTTTCGTTCTTGGTCTACCCAATCAACTCCCCTCAGAACCCCACCATCACCGGCTCCATCTCCAGCCGTACCCCAAACCGCTCTTCAACCGCCGCACTGATCTTGCCCGCCAGCGTCAGAACATCCGCCGCCCGCGCCCCGCCCAGATTTACCAGCGCCAGCGTATGCCTTGACGAAACCGCAGCCGCACCCAGCTCATACCCTTTCGTGAATCCAGCCTGCTCAATCAGCCACGCCGCCGGCAGCTTCACCAGTCCCTCGTTCTCCGCACCAGCCGGAAAACGCGGCAATTCTTTCCCGCTCGAAACAGCAATCTGCGCCGCCAGTTCCTCGCTCACCACAGGATTCTTGAAAAAACTCCCCGCGCTCCGGCAATCCGCATCGCCCTCGACCAGCAGCATCCCCTTCGCCCGCCGAACGCGCCGCACCACTACCGCTACATCAGCCAGTGCGGGCTCCTTGCCTTCTTCTGCGCGAACCTCAATCGCCCGCTGCAAGTCCGCGTAGCGTAGCGTCGGCGCACCTCCTAAAGTAAGCCGGTAATCCACCCGCGTCACAAGAAACCGTCCGCGATCCGTCGAGTTGAATCGGCTGCGGCGGTAAGCAAACCCGCACTCTTCCGCCGAAAATTCCCTGAATTCCCTCTCGACAAGATCGAACACCCGCACCCGCTCAATCACCGAGGACACTTCCTGCCCGTAAGCGCCCACGTTCTGCACCGGAGTCCCGCCCACAGTTCCCGGAATCCCCGCCAGGCATTCGATCCCGGCGCAGTTGTCCTTCACGGTGCGCTGCACAAACCTGTCCCAGTCTTCGCCGGCCGCAACCCGATAGACCCACTCGCGGAGCGCATCCCCGGGCGGTCCGTCCGCTAAGGCCTCAATCCCCAGCAGACCCACCCGCAACACCAGTCCATCAAATCCCGCATCTGCAACCAGCAGGTTGCTTCCGCCGCCGAGGACAAAAAGTTCCACCCCTCGCTCCCGCGCCCAGGCAGTCGCCTCCACAATGTCGTCTTCGCTGCCGGCCTCAACAAACCACCGCGCCGGCCCGCCGATCCCGAAGGTCGTCAGCGGCGCCAGCGGCCTGTTTTCTTCTATCCGCATCGCATCAAGGCTACATCATGACCCGCGCGACGGCACTTTCACGATAGAATGAAAGCAGGCAACTTCCGCCCGGAGGCAAAATGTACCCAGAACTGATGGTGATCCCCATGCGCGAGGAGCTTACCCGCGCCGGCATAAATGAGACCCGCACCGCCGAAGACGTAGACGCAGCCCTTGCGCAGCCCGGCACCACCCTGCTGGTGGTCAACTCCATCTGCGGATGCGCGGCGGGAAAGATGCGCCCCGGCGTGCGCATGGCTCTCACCGGCGCCGCCAATCTGCCCGACCACAAGATCACCGTCTTCGCGGGCCAGGACCGCGAAGCCACCGAGCGCGCCCGCGGCTACTTTGAAGGCAATCCACCCACGTCGCCCGCCATCGCAATCCTGCGCGACGGCAAGCTCGTCTACCTCATGCAGCGCTACGTCATCGAGCAGGCCACAGCCCAGCAGATCGCCGGCGAACTGGTCCGCGCTTTCGACGAGTTCTGCGCCAAGACCACCGCGTAGGTTCCTCCCGGACTTTCCCGATCGGGCACGTATCCCCAGCTATCGCCTGATGCGCCATTCAAAGCGTGATCCCTTCAGCCATCGCCCGAGCCAATCGGGGTTAGTTGAAGGGATCATTGTTTGATAAGCGCAAACAATCGAATCAGAAGAGGATTCAATCTCGCTCTCTAAACGAATTCCGGAGCAGCGGAGGTCCCTATGTTAGACTCAGGGACTAAATATGAGCCTTTTCCGAACCAAGCCGCTCTCCGTTCTGTTCGCACAGATCGACGAAAAAGGAGGGCTGAAGCGAACTCTGCGCTGGCCCGGCCTGATCGCTCTAGGTATCGGCGCCATCATCGGCGCCGGCCTCTTTGCCCGCACACCCGCGGCAGCCGCACAAAATGCTGGGCCGGGGGTGACGATTTCCTTCGTCATCGCGGCTCTCGGCTGCGGCTTCGCAGGCCTGTGCTATGCCGAGTTTGCGGCGATGATCCCCGTCGCGGGCAGCGCCTACACCTACGCTTACGTCACCATGGGAGAACTGGTCGCGTGGGTCATCGGATGGGCTCTGATTCTGGAGTACGGCCTCGGTGCGGCTACATTGTCAATCTACTGGACCGAATACTTCAACAATCTCTTTCCCAATCTCATCCCGTGGGCCTGGCGTCACTCGCCGCTCCAGACCGGCCCGGGCGGAATCCATGGGATTGTGAACGCACCGGCGCTGCTGATCCTGCTCATCATGACGCTCCTCCTCATCAAAGGAATCTCGGAGTCGGCCGGCGTCAACGCCGTCATTGTTGCTGTAAAGGTGACCATCGTTCTGATGATCATTGCCATCGGATGGCATTTCATCAGCCCAGCCAATCACACGCCTTTCGTGCTCGCGCAGGACTCGGCACACATGGGAATGTTCAAACACGGCTGGGGCGGCGTCCTCGGCGGCGCAGGCGTTGTATTCTTCGCCTTCATCGGATTCGATGCGGTCTCCACCGCGGCGCAGGAAACGATCGATCCCGGCAAGAATATGCCGATTGGAATCTTGGGCTCGCTGGCGGTCTGCACAGTCCTCTATATCCTGTTCAGCTGGGTACTCACAGGCATCGCTCCGGCGCTCGACTTCATCGACCCGAACAAGGGAATGGAAGCGTCTGTCTCCTACGCCATCAAGACCTACATGCCGGGATACGGATGGCTATCTACACTGGTCTCAGTTGCTATCCTGGCCGGCTTCTCCTCGGTGATGCTGGTCATGCTGTTGGGCCAAAGCCGTGTCTTCTATTCGATGTCGAAAGACGGCTTGCTTCCTCGGCTCTTCGCGGACGTACACCCCAAATACCGCACACCCTATAAGTGCAATTTGATCTTGTACGTCTTCGTCGCCCTTCTGGGCGGATTCCTGCCGGGCGACATTACGGGCAACATGACCAACCTGGGAACCCTGTTTGCGTTTGTCTTGGTGTGCATCGGGATCTGGATCATGCGGAAGACAAACCCCGGACAAAAACGTCCCTTCCGCGCTCCCCTCGTGCCGCTGGTCCCGATCCTGGGCACCCTCTTCTGCCTGGCGATGATTATCTCCGTCGATCCCACCTCGAAGATCGCGGCTGGGACCTGGATGGTAATCGGGCTTGGCGTCTACTTCGTCTATGCCAAGAAACATAGCAACCTCGGCAAGCCTGGATTGAGCAGCAAAGTGGCTAGTCAAGGCGACTAGGGCATTTTCGGATTTACCGCAGACTTCCGTGCCCCATCCATTCCGCGTTTTTAGGCGGAATGGGTGGGAAGCCTACAAAATTCTGGGCTACACAATTCCCGAAATTGCTCCAGTCTGCGCGCAGCGCGCAGACCAGCATGATCTTCGACGGGCCATCGCGGTGGCTGCGCGTGCAACAGAGACAATAGCTGAACCAAATAGAGGCGCAATCTCCGAGGCCGCTGCCTGGTCGATTCATCAGGAATCCGGTGCCGCTATCAACGCGCGGTCTTCAACGCATAGACCTCACCGGACACCCTTTCAGAAAATGCCTTCCGGTCTTGAAGTATCGGTCGGCCCAGCCATCGCCAACGCAGTCCTTCCGTCAGGCACGCACGCGGCGCCGCCAGAAAAGATAAACGGGTATTCCCAGCACAACCAACACCATCCCCGGCCACGTGTACTGCGGCTTGTACCGCAACAATACGATACATATCCAGCCCGCCATCACGATATAAAGCGCCGGCAGGATCGGATAACCCAGCGCCTTGTACGGCCGGACTGCTTGGGGCCGCTTGAAGCGCAGCACAAACAACCCCAGAATAGTGAGCATGTAAAAGAAAAGCGCCGCAAAAATGATGTAGTCGAGCAATTGGCTGTACGAACCGGACAAGCACAGGAACGTAGCCCACACCGCCTGGATCAGCAATCCCGCAACCGGTGTCTTGTAACGCGGATGCAGTTTGCCCACCGACTTGAAGAACAGCCCATCGCCGCTCATGGCGTAGTAGACGCGCGCGCCGGCCAGGGTTAGTCCATTCGCGCACCCAAAGGTCGAGATCAGAATCGCCCCGGCCATCAGCCACGCGCCGTATGTGTGAAAGATCTGCTCCAGGGCCGCAGTGCCCACGCGATCTTCAGATGCATATTGAATGCCCCGCGCCAGCACCGTGGCACCGTTGGGATCGCCGTGCAGCGGCAGCACCAGCAAATACCCCAGCGACGCGAGGAAATAAACCGTCAGCACGAATCCCGTGCCCAGCACCAGCGACAGCGGAATATTCCGCTTCGGATTCTTCACCTCTCCCGCCGTAAACGTAATGTTGTTCCACGCATCCGCCGAGAACAGTGACCCCGTCTGCACCACTGCCAGAATCACAAAAAGATTCACCAGCACCAGCGGCCCGCCCACGCCCACCTGCACCGGGTGCAACGAGCTCCATCCCGCGTTCCGCCAGAACTGGCTCCAATTCGGCCCAAAATTAGCCGCCCACGCCGTCGCATTGCGTCCCACGGTAAACGCCAGCAGCACCAGCCCCGCCAGTGACAGCGCCTTGGCCGAAGTAAACACGTTCTGGATCATCGCGCCCAATTGCACGCCAAACATGTTCACGATCGCCAGAAAGAAAAGGACAATAATCCCCGTCAGATTGGCCGTGTTGAGCCCGATCTCCATGTTGCCCAGCACCATGGGCCCAATCCGAATCGCCGGAACGTGCGCGATGTGAAGCAGCCAGTGCGTCGTCGATATTGCCGGGAAAAACACGCCGAGAAACTTGCCGAACGCCACGCAGACCGCCGCAATCGTCCCCGTCTGAATCACCAGGAACAGCGTCCAGCCGTAGAGGAATCCCCACAGCGGCCCCAGCGATTCACGCAGATACACATACTGTCCGCCGGCTCTGGGCATCATGGCCGCAAGCTCGCCGTAGCTGAGCGCGCCAATCATGGTCAGCACGCCCGTCACCACCCACGCGCCCAGCAGCAGCGCAGGCGAGTCGGTGCCGCGGGCAATGTCTGCCTCGACAATAAATATGCCCGAGCCAATCATTGACCCGATCACCAGCGCAGTGGAGGAGAAAAGGCCAAGCCTCTGCACCAGCCGCGGAGCATCGGCCGGAACCTGGAACTTGTCAATTGGCGTAATATCCGGGGTTGTCACGTACTCAAAGTTTTAACGGATTTTAGCGCCGATGTCTTTACTTTTCTTTATTCTCATAATTTTGCCCTGCTTATGTCCGCAATCCAGCCAACACTCTTCCGTGCCCCATCCATTGTGCGTTCTATGCACAATGGATGGGAAACCAGGAACCTCATCCCGCCATTCTTGATCCGCCGCCAACCTCGGGTGCCCCATCTTCGCCGCGTTCTTCGCGGCTGAGGTGGGAGACCCTCCGGCTTCGCCACCTCAACCCGCCCGTTCCCAACCCGCCGTCGCTTGATATAAAGGATTCGACAACTGAACCCATTTTCCGCAGCAACCAATCTCAAGGACCCACCATGATCGTCAATCGAATTCAAATCGCCGCTCGCACCCTGCTCGCCGCCGCAGTCGTCATTCTCAGTCCGGGTGCCTTACGAGCGCAGCAGCCGACCCACGCCGCGCCGGACCTCACCCAAGTCCGCCCCGAAACCGTCGGCTTCTCCTCCGAGCGCCTCGAGCGCCTGCACGCCCTCATGCAGCAATCCGTCGACCAGAAGCAGATCGCCGGCATCGTCACCATCCTTGCCCGCCACGGCAAAATCGTCGATTACCACACCTACGGCGAGCGCGACATGTCGACCCACGCCCCCATGACCAAAGACGTCATCTTCCGCGACTACTCCATGACCAAGCCGGTCACTGGCGTAGCCATGATGATCCTTTACGAGCAGGGCAAGTGGCTGCCCTCCGACCCCATCGCCAAATTCATCCCCGAGTTCGCACACCTCAAGGTCTATAACGGCGTTGACGCCGACGGCACGCCGATCCTGGTCGATCCCGACCACGCGCCCACCATGCGCGAGCTCATGTCACACACCGCCGGATTCACCTACGGCTTCTTCGGCTCGACCCCGGTCGACAAGCTGTATCGCGAAGCCCAGCCACTCCAATCGAAGAACCTGCAGGAGTTCATCGACAAGATGGCCAAGCTGCCGTTGCTCTATCAGCCGGGCAAAGGCTGGACCTACTCCGTCTCCATGGATATTGAAGGCTACATCGTCGAGAAGCTCTCCGGCCAGTCGCTTCCCGATTTCATGCGCGACCAGATCTTCAAGCCTCTCGCCATGAAAGACGCCGCCTTCTACGTCCCAGCCGACAAGCGCAACCGCTTCTCCGCCGTCTACACCACCGGCCCCAATGGCGATATCGTCCCCGTTGCGGCCGGACCATCCGGCCGCTCCACCGAATACGCCACCCAGCCCACCATGCCCTCCGGCGGTGGCGGCCTCGTCTCCACAGCCACCGACTACTACCGCTTCGCCCAGATGCTGCTCAACAAGGGCGAACTCGACGGCAAACGCATCCTCGCTCCCGCCACCGTCAAGCTCATGACCTCCAACCACGTCCCCGCCGAACTGCTAAACGGCAAGTTCGGCATCGGCCAAATGGTCATGCGCCCCGGCTTCGGCTACGGCTTCAACTGTGCCGTAGTCTTCGACCCGCCCGAGGCCAACCTCCCCGAAGGCAATGGCACCTTCTTCTGGGACGGCGCCGCCGGCACCTGGTTCTGGGACGACCCCACCAACGACATCGTCTTCATCGGCATGATCCAGCGCATGCTCGGCCCCGCCAGCCCCAACCTCGAATTCGAGAGCCGCGCCGTAATCTACGGCGCCCTCGTCGACCCATCCAAGTAACCCGGCTCCCCGCCTTCGATGCCTTTTCTTGCTTCGCCAAAACAGCTTGGGTCCCCCATCCTTGGTGCGCTCTCGTACTTGTGCCAAGGGTGGGATCGCTCGGATCTTGGTCGCGCGTTCTTGTTTTTGTCGCTCGTGCCCTGTCTCTAAAGTTCATAACAACAAACAGAGGCTGTCATTCTGAGCGAACGGAGCCCCGAACGTTCTTCAGTTCGGGGGTGGTGAGTCGAAGAATCCGCTTTTGTCTTTCGCGAGATCTACTACGTCTAGAGCCAGGACACCGGGGTGGGATCCCACGAACCCAACTACATCTCATCCGCCGACGGCCCATAAGTCCCAGGCAACTTCCCACCCAGCAGCCGGACATACACCCCCAACTGCGCCCGATGGTGCGCCAGGTGGCTCATCACCATCTCCCGCCACACCTGAATGCGTGGCTGGTCGATCCAAGCCTGGCCGCCGAAGATGAACTGCCAGTGCTGGTCCCACTTTTCCGGCGTTGTAGCAGCCAGCGCCGCGCGCACTGCAGCATGTTCGCGGTCGAACTTCTCCAGCAGCGCAGCTTTGCTCTCCGGAACATATTGTTCCCATTTATGGTCGGCCGCAAACTCCAGTTTGTCCAAAGTCAGCGTATGCAGTCCCCAATCCCCTGTAAAGTCCGTCACATGGCCCGCCAGCCGGCCAAGGGTCATCGACTTCTCGTGCGGCTTCCACCCAAAATCCGCACCCTCCGGAATCGCCTCCAGCACCTTCCGCGTCCGCTTCACCTCGCTGTCAAACTCCCGTTCCAGCTCTTTTTGAAAATCCATCCGCGCAACCTCCTTCGTTGCGAAACAAGCATACCCGAAAAGAAGGTGAAAAGGCGAAGAAAAAGCGATAAGTTTTTCCACAGGGTCGCCGAACAAGTGTCGTGGGATCGATCAATATGATTCGCTGGCTCCAGAAAGGCAATAAAAATGCGCGGAGCCAGCCCGATGCTAGCCCCGCGCCCAAGAGTGTACGTTACCTACCGGCCACTCTAACCATGCTTCTTTGAGAAGAATGGTCAATCTTGAACAATTCAAGGCGATCTACTAACTTTAGTACTCGCTCCTTGCCCTCACTAATGTGATGCTAAAATGTGATACATGAAGACTGTCTCCGTCCGCGATCTCCGCTATGACTTCCCCAAGGTCGAAGCGCTCCTGCGCGCCGGGGAAGAGATTCAGATTACGAAGCGCAGACGCCCCATCGCGCGCCTCACCCCCGAGCCTGTGCCTGAGCTTGCCGGAAGGCCCCCTCTTCCCGACTTCCTTGGGCGAATGAAGGAAATTTTTGGAGACAGAGTGCTCGCGGTGACAGGCGCAGAAATCATTTCTGAGGACCGGGATGGTTGATGATTTATCTCGATCCGAGCGTAATTTTTTCATTGTATGGTGTGGATTCCAACACACCTGCAGCGGCATCATTGATCGTTAATGCAAGCGAACCACTCGTCTTGACCCCGTTTTGTGAGTTTGAAACCCACAACGCCTTCAGCCTTGGTGTCTTTCGCAAGCACCTATCGGTAGGCGAGGCCGTGCGACTCCGTCACAATTTCGAGTCGGACATCGAGGCTCAAATTTTCTTGCTACTCCCATTGCCGGAATCCGCGTTCACCCGCGCCAAAGCTTTGGCGCAAAAGATCACGCCCTCCGTCGGCGTTCGCGCGGCAGACTTGTTGCATATAGCCGCGGCACTCGAAGTTGGCGCAAAATCTCTCTTCACTTTTGACCAGAGGCAGCATGAAGCCGCGCAAATTGCCGGCCTGGCAGTCAACAAACTGCCGTAGCCTCGACCCCATCGCATGGAGCCGCCCACCACAAATGCCGGGTGCCCCATCCATGAATCGTTCTTCAATTCATGGGTGGGAAACCACGAACCCAGGCGCGCGAACCCACCCACTCGTCTACTTCGGAAGCGTAAACGCCACGTAGGCCCCACCCTGTGCCGCCTTCAGATCCCGCGCCCCGCTCGCACCAATCACCACGTACTGCCGCCCATCCACCATGTAGGTCGCCGGTGTCGCCACTCCGGAATACGGCAGTTCCGTCTCCCAAAGCAGCTTGCCGTCGCGCGTATCGAAAGCCCTGAACTTGCGGTCATAAATTGTCGCCCCAATAAAAAGAACCCCGCCTGCCGTCACCACCGGCCCTCCGTAGTTCTCCGTGCCGGTATTCTTCAACCCCTTCGCCGCCAGGTCCGGATATTCGCCCAGCGGAATCTTCCAAACATACTTACCCGTCTTCAGATCGATGGCGTTCAGCGTCCCCCATGGCGGAGCAATGGCCGGATACCCATCGGGGTCCAGGAACTTGCGATAGCCGGTAAAGGTGTAGTTCTCTTGAGTAGCATCGGCGTAAATGGCCGCCGTGGTGGTTCCCTCAGAGACGCCCAGGAACCGCAGCAGCGCCGCCAGATCCGCCCCCTGGACATCCGGCAACGCCGGCATGGTGTTCTTGCCGTTCTGAATCATGTCCACAATCTGCGCCTTGCTCAGCCGGCCGCCCACGCCGATCAGCATCGGCATCGACGGAGCAATCCCCTCCATGTGGTCCCCATGGCAAATCGCGCAATGATCCGCATAGACAGCGGCCCCAGCCTTGTCCGCCGGCTCCGGCGCCACCATGGCCTGCGCAGGAACAGAACCCAGTTCCTTCGCCGCATCGGTCCTGCCTGCGCTTTGTTGGGCCGCCGTCGGTCCAGTCCGCAAAAAGTCGATCAGCGCGTTGAGCCGCGTCTCATCGATGTTCGGGAACGACGGCATCCGTCCATTGCCCTTCTTAATGTTGTCGGTGACCTTCTCCACGCTGAGCCTGGGGAACACATCCACCAGCGACGGAAACGCCGGTGGCGCACCCGCCCGATCCGGTCCATGACACACCGCGCACTGGCTCTGGTAAAGCTGCGCTCCGGCGCTCCCGCCATGCATCGCCGGAATCAATCCGCCCGTCCACGCCATCTCTGAAGCGTTCACATACAGAACATTCGTTGACGGATCAATCGCCGGTCCGCCCCACTCCGCGCCCCCGTCGTAACCCGGAAAGATGATCGTCTGCTTGCCCACCGCAAAGGGGATAAACTGCCCATCGCTGTTGAAACTCCTGAACTCCTTCACCGCCCAGTCGTGCGCCTCGGGAGTCCGCGTAGTGAGCATCTCTTCAGTAAGACGTTGGCGCGCAAAAGGCTCCGGCGCATCCGGCTTCGGCTGCGTCGGCGAAGTCACTTCGCCCGGAACCGTGCTCGATGGATAAGGAAGCTCGTGAATCGGAAACAGCGGCTGCCCGCTGATGCGATCGAACAAGTAGAGATATCCCTGCTTGGTAGTCTGCGCCAGCGCCTGCACCGTCTTGCCATCGCGCTTGAACGTGAACAGGGCCGGCTCCGACGGAAAATCGCGATCCCATATATCGTGATGCACCCCCTGAAAATGCCAAAGCCGCTTACCGGTATTCGCGTCGAGCGCCAGCAGCGTATTCGCATACAGATCGTTCCCCACGCGATCCCCGCCATAAAAATCGAACACCGCAGACCCTGTAGGCGCGTATACAATCCCATTCTCCGCATCCAGCGCCATCCCCGGCCAGTTGTTCGCCGCGCCGGCCGTCTTCCACGCATCCGCCGGCCAAGTCTCGACACCCGGCTCCCCCGGCCGCGGAATGGTATGAAAGCTCCAACGCAGCTTGCCCGTCAGCAATTCGTAAGCGCGAATATCTCCCGGCGGCGCAGGATGCGTCTCCGGATTGCGTCCCCCCACAATGATCATGTCCTTATAGATAACGCCCGGCGTAGTCAGCACCACCGACTGCTCTTCGTAGTTGCCGCGCAAGTCCTTTCGCAAATCAACGCGTCCCGCCTCGCCAAAACTCTCAATCGGCTTTCCGGTCTCCGCATCAATGCAGTAAAGAAAATTCATGATCCCGGCAAAGATGCGACCCTGCTTGCCGTCAGTCCAATAAGCCATTCCGCGCGCCGGTTGGTTGCCGCCCACGCCAGAGTCGAACTTCCATTTCAGCGCGCCCGTAGCCGCATCCAGCGCCACCACCTTCTGCGTCGGCGTATACGCATAAAGCGTCCGCCCCACCACCAGCGGATTAGTTTGTATCCCGCCCGTTTCGCCCGTATCGAAGCGCCACGCCACTTTGAGCTGCCCAACATTCGCTCGATTGATTTGCTTCAGCGTCGAGTAGTGATCCCCATCCAGCCCGCCATTGTAAACAGGCCATCCCGTAGCACTCTGCCCCGCGCAAACGCCGCACAGCATCCACACAGCCAGCGTGCCCGCGCCTAAACTCCGTTTCACTTTCATCATCCGTTTCCTTCGACCTTCCATCCGCCTCGCCAACTCTGAAGTCAATCATCCACTTCGATTCACTCTCCCGCAGACAGAGCGCAAGAAACACATAGCTTGCCCCCACGCTCTCTTCGCGCAGCAGACAATCCTTTCAGGTCTCTCCCTGCCGCAGCCAATCCTCCCGGAGGGAGGAATCGAAAATAGCCCAGGGCAAGCGCAGCGCAGCCCTGGGTTCGAGTCGCCAAAAAAATTACCGCCCCGTAGGGCCGGTGCGAAATCCATCCGCGCCGCCTAAGTTTCTTGAACTGTTCTCCGCCACCAACGCTCGAACTTTCTCTCACGGCTTGCGTAACCCTATGCCCCATACTTGATGATCGTCATGAATCCATAATCCATGTGCAACTGCTGATGACAATGCAGCAACGTATCCCCCGGATTATCCGCCACAAAATCCACAGCCACCGTCTCCAGCGGCATTACATTGATCACGTCCTTGCGCAACCCGCTCAACTGCCTGCTGCCAATCTTCGCCACCTCAAACGTGTGCCGATGCAGATGAATCGGATGCTGATCGCCGCTGCCATTGCGCAGCAGCAGCCGGTATCGCTTGCCCTTCGTCACCCTGATCGGATCCGCATCCGGCCACGACTTGTTGTTGATCGTCCACGTATCGAACTTCGCCCCATTCTGCGGCCCAATATCGTGAAACGTCAGCGTAACTGTCTCGTCCGGCGCGGTAGCACTCGAAGACGCAGGCGAAGCAAACAGTGAGTAATCCCACTTGGCCGTACCTGTCGGCTCATTCCAAACCGGTGGCCCGGTCTTCCCCGCATATTCAACCACCACGCCCAACCCCATCTTGCGCGCCTCAGCCAGCGTCGATCCCAGCACCCACACCCCCGGCGCATTCATCTCCACAACCGCATCCACGCGCTCCGCAACCGCCAGCGACAGCACCTCGACCGCAACAGGATTCGGGACCTGGTTCCCATCCATCGCGATCACCTTGAACGTATGTCCAGGCAGCGCCAGCACCACGTTCTCCGTCGCGCTCGCATTCAGCAGCCGCATCAACACCCGTTGCCCCTGCTTCACGCGAATCGGTTCACCCGCACCCAGCATGTGCTGATTGACCGTCGCATACTGATAGCCCACGTCCGACCCCGTCGTCAACGGCTGATTAGCCGACTCCATCCGCATCGTCTGCACCATCGGCACAAACGAGCCGTTCCAATGATGAATCGCCAGAAAGATCTCCTGATCGTAGCGCCCCGAATCCGGCGCGCCATCCACCATCAAAAATCCAAACTGCCCGCTATATGTCCCCAGCGTCAAATCCCCGCCCGCACCCGCGTGCGTGTGATACCACCGCGTCCCCGCCGGCCGCGGCGTATACGCGTAGCGCAGAGTCGCTCCCGGCGCAATCATAGGCGACCCTTCTTCCATCGCCCCGTCGTTCAACGAATCAATCGCCAGCCCATGCCAATGCACAATGTCCGGATTCGCGCTCCCATTAGTCACATCAATCGAAATCGGCACGCCCTCGCGCACCCGCAGCATCGGCCCCGGAACCTGCCCGTTGTAAGCAGTAGTCTTCACCACCACCCCCGGCGCAATCTCCAGGCTGCAAGGCTGAATTTTCAGTGTGTAATCCGGCTTGCTGGCCGCGCCAACCGCCCTGCTCCGGAACGCCGATGCAGCTACGGTCGTCAAAGCTGCGCTCTTCAGAAATCGTCGCCGGTCCATGGACTCCATCTTACTTGCATCCGCCGGGTAGTTGACCCTTCGATTCACCGAAGATGCGCAGATGCCCCATCCATCGTGTTCTTTGCGATGGGTGGGTGGCCGCAGACCTCAGCCGCGCGGGCACTTCACCCACACATTCCGAGCAGATCATGAGGGGAGCACTGAAGCCTTACTCCGCCCGCTTCGCCAAAAACCGCTCCATGAACTTCGTATCGAACTCCCCAGCCCGAAATCCCTCGTCCGCAAAGATCTCCTGATGCAGCGAAATCGAAGTCTCAATTCCCTGCACCACAAACTGGCTCAGCGCGCGCTCCATCTTCGCAATCGCCTCAGCCCGATCGACCCCATGCACAATCAGCTTGGCAATCAGCGAGTCGTAGTAAGGCGGCACAACACCCTCGGCATACTGCGCCGTATCCACGCGCACTCCGTTGCCGCCCGGCACATTGAACGCCGTAATCTGTCCCGCCGACGGCGTAAACTTCTGCGGATGCTCGGCGTTGATGCGGCACTCAATCGAGTGCCCGCGTATCTCGATCTTGTGCGGCAGAATCGTATCCAGCCGCTCGCCCGCCGCAATGCGCAGTTGCGCCTTCACCAGATCGATGCCAGTGATCGCTTCCGTCACCGGATGCTCCACCTGGATGCGCGTGTTCATCTCGATAAAGTAAAGCTGCCGGTCCTCATCCATCAAAAACTCAATCGTCCCGGCGTTCTGATAGCCGATGTCGGCCAGGCACCGGCACAACGTCTTGCCAATCTCCTCGCGCATTTTCGGTGTCACTTGCAGCGAAGGCGCCTCCTCAATCAGCTTTTGATGCCGCCGCTGAATGGAACACTCTCTCTCAAACAGCGATGCCACATGCCCATGCTCGTCGGCAAGGATTTGGAATTCGATGTGCCGCGGCTGCTCAATGAACTTCTCCATGTAAAGCTCGCCATTGCCAAACGCATTGGCAGCCTCCGCATTGGCGGCATGAAAAAGATTCGGCAGCTCGTCCACGCTGCGCACAATCCGCATGCCGCGCCCGCCTCCGCCGGCCTTGGCCTTCAGGATGACCGGGTACCCCACCTTCGTGGCCCAGTCCTCCGCTTCTTCCACCGTGCCAATCACGCCCTCGGAGCCGGGCAGAATGGGCACCTTAGCCTTCTTCATTGTCTGACGAGCCTTTTCCTTCTCGCCCATCAGCCGCGTCACCTCCGGCGGAGGTCCAATGAACTTGATGTTTGAAGCGCGGCAAACCTCGGCGAAGTTCGCGTTCTCGCTCAACAGGCCATAGCCAGGATGGATCGCTTCCACATCCGCAATCTCCGCCGCGGAGATCACCGCCGGAACATTCAAATAGCTGTCGGCAGGCCGCGGAGGCCCAATGCAGATAGCTTCGTCGGCAAACTTCACGTGCAGCGAATTGCGGTCCGCTTCACTGTAGACGGCCACAGTGCGAATGCCGAGTTCCCGGCAGGCGTTCATGACACGCAGTGCAATTTCGCCGCGATTGGCAACCAGTACCTTACGAAACATTCAGATCCTAACTCGCACGTATCGAAAACAATGGTTGCCCAAACTCGATCGGCTGGCCGTTGCTCACAAAACACTTCACAATTTCTCCGGCAGCGTCGGATTCAATCTCGTTCATCAGCTTCATGGCTTCCACAATGCAGATCACCTGGCCCTTGTCCACATGATCCCCAGGAGCGACAAACGGCGGCGCGCCAGGCGATGGTGAGCCGTAATACGTGCCCACAATCGGCGACTTGACGATGTGCAGCTCCTCTTCCGGTTCGGCCGCGGGTGCAGCGGCCGCTGGAGCATTGGCAGCCGTATGGCCCGCTGTATGCGCCGCCGGCGCCGCCGCGGCCTGCGGAGCCGCAGCCAGCATTCGCGCCAGATCGCCAAGCGCCGGCCCGGTCGCCGCCTGCGTAAACTTGAGCCGGATCTTCACGTCGCCCCGGTCCAAATCGAATTCCGCGACCTGATGCTCCTTCAGGAATTCAATCAGCTGCTTCAGATCCGCAATGTCCTGTGGTTTCATTCTTTCCTTAACTCTCCCGCATTTTGGCAGGATGGATTCTCGTCACTCGTTCAATGCGTTTGCCTGTCCACGAAAGCGTGAAATCAAACATCGCCCATGCCACCCGCTAACTTGCTGACTCGCTCATGCCCGCGAAGTGGGCGCTAACTTGCTGCCTTTGATGCAAAACCATCCGCCTCCCATTTGGGCTGTTCAACTCGCAGCGAATCCGAATTCCGTTTCTTGTCAAAGTTCAATCAGTGCCTTGGGCGAAGGGGTCAGCACCTGCCCTCCTGTCCGTGTCACAGCCACCATATCTTCAATGCGAATGCCGAATTCCCCAGGCAGATAAATGCCTGGCTCGATCGTCACCACCATTCCGGCAAGCAGCCTGGTCTTCTGTCCGGCCCCAATGCGCGGCGATTCGTGAATCTCCAACCCCACCCCATGTCCGGTGGAGTGCGAAAAAGCCTCCGCCAAGCCCGCCTTGCGCAACACTCCACGCGCCGCCTCGTCCACTTCCCCGCAGCTTGTCCCCGCGCGCACCGCCTGGACCCCAGCTTCCTGGGCCTCCAGCACCGCTTCGTAGGCCGCCCGCTCCTTGGACCTCGGTTTACCCAGGTAGACCGTACGCGTCATGTCCGAACAATAGCCTCCGTGGATTATACCGAAGTCGAGCGTCACAAAGCCCTTGCGTGGCAGCCGCGTAGTGGTGGCGCGTCCATGGGGCAGCGCCGACCGCTCTCCAGAAGCCACAATCGTCTCAAACGACATTCCCTCCGCGCCCTCAAGCCGCGCCTGGTGCTCCAGCTCCGCGGCCACTTCAACCTCCATCAGCCCAGGCCGGATGAACCCCAGAATATGCTCGAACAGCCTGCATCCCAGCAGCGCTGCTTCGCCCATCAGGGCCAGCTCCTTATCGTCCTTCACCAACCGCAGCCGCTCCACCAGCGGCGCGGCCAGTGGCGACAGAAACCCCCTCCGCATCGGGCTGGGCAGCGCGGCTTTCAGGCGGGCGAGATCGGCCACGGAAGTCCACACCGGGTCGAATCCGGCAAGCGTCGCACCGGGCTGGGCCGCAAGCCACTCCACCGCTGCCACCGCCGCAGAACCGGAGCCAATCTGCACCGGCGCGCCCTTCACCTCGTCAGCAGCCTGCGCCGCGTAGCGCCCGTCGGTAAACAGCCGCGCAGTTCGGCGAGTCACCGCCAGTGCAGCGCTCGAACCGGTAAATCCGCAAAGATACCGAATGTCAGGAAGATGAGTAACCAGCAGCCCGGAGAGTCCGGTCTTGGTCAGCTTGCGGCGCAGTTGCCCAATGCGAAAGAGGTGGTCCACCCGGACAGGTATATCACGGCAAGCACGTTTAAGAATTAGGAGTTAGTTCATGCCGGCATTGGAACCGCAAGATCGGAATTGGCGCGGACTCTGTGTGAATTCGGGGAGCCAGGAATTGTTCGTCGCCAAAACCGCCGAAACTGACCCCTGACCCCTGACCCCTGGACCCTGCCAAATTCACACCGCCGGCCGAACCGGCTTCTTCTGGTGCGGATCCATCTCCGCATCGGCGGCATGAAGGTCCGACTGCCGATCCATCCACTCGTCCAGCCTCGAGCGCTTGAAGCGCCACCGGTTTCCCAGCTTGAAGGCCGGTACAAACCCTTCCGATGCATATTTATACAGCGTATCCGGAGAGATGCCCAGGTAGTCCGAGGCCTGACGGATATCCATCACCTCGCGAATTTCGGGGACAAGTAGATTAGATCGAGCCGCGGCCATGCGCATTGGTGCCTCCTGGAGGCAGAGCCGCCTCAGCAGAGTCTCCGGCAAACTTGCCGGTAGTCTTGTATATAACGCGGTTTCGCGGGTCACTTCAAGGGATTCTAGGCATTTTCAGGAAATTAACAGGCTTTGTGGTTCGGGTTGCGGAGGACCTCAGGAAGCCATTTCCGACCCCATCCCCAGCCGGTTGGGGATTCCACACCGTCCACACCCAAGCCGTAGGGCTGTTGGGTCGGATGGTCCCGCCGCGACAAATGCTTGATCAAAAGCAAACGGGCGAGTCGCCTCGCCCGCTGATGATCTCCCAAACTGTCAGCTGTCCAATGTCAGCTGCGCTACTCAGTTCTGGTCTTCGCGCCGATGCAGCGTTGGCGGACCGTCGTCGGAGTTGTCGCTCGCCGTGCTGTTCGGATCGTTCGTCCCTGTGCTCGCCCGGCGCAGCGAAGGCTTGTTCTTATCCTTCGAGTCCGTCAGCCGCCGCTTGTTTTCGATCCGCGCCAGCCGTGCCTTGATGTCGTCGAATTCCGAGGTCGTCACCGTGTACTCATCCCTGGCGGGAAGAATCCGTGCAATCTCCTCCTGGGAGTGTTGAATCCGGTCCGGCGTCTGCGGATGGTCGCTGAAGGCCTTCGCCACCAATCCCGGTTTGCGCTTTTCCAGTGCCTGAACCTTCTCAAAGAAGCTGATGAACGCCTGCGGGTCGTATCCTGCCCGGTACATGTATTGCACGCCCAGGTAGTCGGCCTGCGCCTCAAAGTCGCGAGAGAACTTGAGGAAGGTCATCGGAACCGCCAGGCCGGCTGCTTCATAAATGCCGTACCCCGTCCAGCCACCGATGAAGATCAGCGGAATCGTGCTCAGCTGCGCGTAGTTCATGCGCGTCTGTTCCCGCACCGCATGGTGGGCGCACACGTGAGCCGTTTCATGGGCCATCACGCCGGCCAGTTCCGCCTCCTCGTCCGCGTTCAGAATCAGCCCTGAGTTCACGTAGAAAAACCCGCCCGGCAGCGCCATGGCGTTGATCTCGTCCGAGTCGATCACCTTGATGGTGAACGGAACCTTGCAGTCGGAGTTCTTTACGATGTTCTGCCCCACCCGGTTCACATATTCCACAATCACCGGATCGGTAATGAACCTGGTGCTCTTCTCGATCTCCATGGAATATTCCTTGCCCATTTTGATCTCTGTGTCCACCGAGTACCAGT